>Ga0226658_10001138_pt1 | contig 13382 bp, 24 predicted proteins | sample OliLak19BULKMAT1_FD_169091 | JGI IMG/M metagenome (GOLD analysis project Ga0226658, IMG submission 169091) | Freshwater microbial mat bacterial communities from Lake Vanda, McMurdo Dry Valleys, Antarctica - Oligotrophic Lake LV.19.BULKMAT1 (v2)... | ecosystem: Environmental > Aquatic >... | reverse complement strand
CGCCGTAGCCATGGCCGCTGCCTTCGCCGCTTCCGTCAATCATTTTGACTCGTAAGCGAGCACGCTCTTAGCAGCAGCAGCAGTCATCTCAGCAATTTCCAATCCTTGGCGATTGACAATAACCACGCGCGCGAGCATAGCGCCGACTTGATGCTCTTTGCCTGCAATGAGCCCGTTCGCCGCCACGTCGCTGACCGAGCCGGACTTGTCGCGGGTGTATACGCGCCAGAGCCTACGCGCTGACGTTAGCACGACGGTCTGTGTCGCCGCATCGAATGACTCCACGGTGCCGGCGTGTACTCCTGCAATAGATGCGCGGACAATTACAGACGCTCCAATGATGCTTCTCTTTTTCATTTCATTTTCCTTTTTTTGTTGTTGGACCAGGTACAAAGACGCTCACTCCAGGTACGAAGATGCTGACAAGTTCGCGTCACGCTCACTCATAAAGCACTCCGCTAACGGAGCCTGATTTACTCCGGACCCTCTGGGCGTATCTCGATCGCCCTGATCATTCTGTAGCCATTACACAAGCCATCATTTTGATATTCTCAGCTTGCAACGCAATAATTTTCATAATCCCATTTCTCCGTAATCAATCCGTTCTTCGACTATAACCCTGACAAACCCCTGCTTTGACTTCGCCTTTCGCCAGACGCAATTCCAAGGACCAGTATTCTCGTACTTGTCGTCCAAGATCACCCCGGCCTCTTTTAGTCCGTCCACTACCGACTTGAACGCAGACACAAGACCGTCGTAATCTGGCACGCTGGAAGAATGCCTCTCCAGCGTGAGAGAGAATTTTGTCAGCGGCTTGTCCGGCTTGCACTGTAGGCATTGAATTGAAACGTCTGCTTTCCATTTTTTGTCGTGATCATATCTCGCCCAATGTCCTCCGGCCCGGTGTGCATTGGTCGTCTTCGGTAGTCCCGGTATTACAAACTCAAGCCTATAGGGACTCGCCTGGAAAATTGGTTTCAACGAAACTAGAAACTTCGTAAAATCTGGTGTGGTTTTGATCAACGAGGTAGAAGCTTTTCCCTTCGATCGTGACTTTTTTTGATCCACTTCTGATCTCCGCTGGCTTGATTGAGTAAGCTGCCGTGGTTGGAATATTGAACACGAATAGCGTTGCCGGAAGCTTCGTGTCTTGCGGAAGCCTGTCCTCTGGAATCTTCAGAAATTGATCGCCGTAAATCTTGGTGTAATAGCCATCTAATCGGAAGGCGTTGATCAGCATGATCGCCCTACCCTTTTGCGTGACCACGAGATCAGCGCCGTAGTGCTCTCCAGTGGACACGTCAACTATCCCGATCTTTGATCTGAATCCGACCACCTTTTCGATGATCCGAAACATCAAGTCGGAACTAGGAGTTAGCAAGATTCATCTCGATCTGTTTTTCTTCGTCTGTCATTGGCCGCTGATCAATAACGTCTGCGCCGAAATAATAGAGAACCATGTGAGCTTGGTAATCCATGACTTCGGCGCATTCTGCCGTTCTAAATTCCCAGCCATCTTGAATGATGTTCGAGAGTAGCGTCCGCTCTTGCTTTTTCAGTTCCCTCTGCGCCCTGAACCTAGCGAGAGTGTCTTTATAGCCTCGATCCAGCGTGGAGAGATCCCGGTCAGCCTGAGCTAACGACTTGGACCGCTCGACGAATTCGCCCTGTGTAAGGGTGAATCGAACCTCGCGCTTGATGATCTTCGGCTTTGGATCAGACACGCGGCGGCCAGCTCCAGTGACCCGGCTTCGGCGCTTCCGAGTACGGCGTTGGGTTGAAGTAAACCCCGTTAGGATTCATCACGAATAGTTGGCATTCCTGCGTTTCTTCGTTGATTACGTCCGTTATTACTGCCGGAGAAGGTGCGGACTTATGCTCTCCGCCCGGCGTTCCCCATTTTTGATAGTGGACTGTTCTTCCAATGCTTGCTTTCATTTGACTCTCCTTTTTGTTTGGACGTTAAAGAGCAACCACGGAAGCCAAGAATTTCTCAACTCCCGCGATGGCTTTCATGATTTTCGGGTCTTTCACTGGAGTCATGTTCAAGCGGCGGAGATAATCCGTCGCCGTGTCAACCCCGAGATCGGAAACACGTTTTCCGACGTGACTCCCAAAATCGAAGACATAGAACGGCTCTTGCTTCGTCGTTGGAGCCGCTGGGGCTGCTGGAGCTGCAACCTTTTCCAACGCTGGAGCCGCCTGCGCTGCAACTTCCTCACGTTTCTTCTCAAGCTTCGACTGAGCTTCTGCCGTGGCTACGTCTTGCGGCGATGCCGGAGAATCAGAGAAAGTTTGGAATGAATCCTGCTGCACCACTCCAGCGCCTTGAATCGGGGGATCTCCGACTGCTGACACTGGAGATGGTGCAGCCTGCCCGACGCTTTGAGTCGCCTGAGCAGGAACTTTTGGTTTTTTGTCTTTCGTGACCACAGGAGACGCCGCCTGCGGTGCCGCTGGCGCTGGCGAAGTGACCACCGCTGGCTTTGGAGCATCCGGGGCAGATTGATGAGCTACCCGCTGATTGAGATCGGTCGCCTGAGCCGTTTCTGAGGCCCCTACATCGAAGTAGTCTTCACGCCCGGCCTGATTGTCAGAAAGCGCCTGAGCGATCTGCTTCAGCTTGACAAGCTCTGCCTCGGTCGTGGCTTCAAGCTTATGATGCAGCCGCTTTTCGAGCATTTCTGGAGTCACCGAAAAACGCTCAGCAAAGTAGACAGCCATCGCCCGAACTCGATCAATGATCGGCCCGGCCCCGGATCCTGCCATGGTCTTCTCGCAAGCTTCAACGGCGGCCTCCACGATATCGCCCGGAATGACACCCAAGATGCAAGCCCGCAAACGTCGAGCGGCTTGGTTGGCCGTCAGTTCGTAAATCTCGCGCTCGTCTTTGAGAGCATAACCCCCGGTGCGCCTGTCTCTCCAGTGTTTCACGCTGAAGACCTTGGTCTGCCGCACGTTCGTCTGAAGATCCCAGCAGTATGACATCATGGTGGACTCGCCTGCTTGCGTGCCTGCCGCTTGTTTTCGGTCAAGCTCGATCGTTCCAAAATCGAGATTTCCCCAATTCTGCGCCAGAACTTCGGCGAGTCTGATCGACGGCCCGGTCACGGTCTGATCACCCTTCGGGTATGCGTACACGGCCCGATCTGCCAGTGCCGGACGCTTGCATGAATCCATGATCGCCGTGAAAGCCTTGGTCACGTTGCGCGGGAATCTCTGCGCTATCACCATTGCGGCCTGAACTTCTTGAGCGGCGCGAGACTGAGCAACCTCCATAAATCCTGAACTTCCGGCGTTTGGTAGTGCTGGCGCGTTGAATCCCTGTACTGCGTTATCCATTTTCTTGATCCCTTTCGTTGTTTATGAATATTTCTTTAATTCTTTTTTGGTCAGCTATGAACTTTTTTGTTTCTTCGAGCCCGCTAGAGCCAATAAGCACAGAAAGCTTCTCTATGGCGTCCTCTATTTCTTCGCCTCGTTGCATAAGCTCTTCTTGAATCTCGATCAGGACTCCGCGTCCGCCGATAGCTTTCTCATATTCCAGTCTCAGCTTCATGAGGCTCAACAGAACTATTCTGCATTCCCTTACGGTAAGTTCTCCGGCCTTAATCGTAGTAGGCATATGCCGGTAGCTCCAGGGTTTGAATTTCTTTCGGATACCCAGCCCATACACCGGAATCGTGACAGCCTTGAATAGCGGTGAGGTTTTTTCGGTACTGTCTCCGTCCGATCTCGAACGCATCAGAAGGGAGAGTATAAATAGCCACCCCGAAAGGCTCGCATGATTCAACGGCAATCATTACGAACGAATCAACCGCGTCGCTCGGGTCTGTTCCGAACTTGCGCTTTGCCGCCTGTCTTGTCGCGTGATTGAAGCCGTCGGTGTGAAACGCGCCTTGCTTCATGTATCCATAGTTAATGCAGCTTTTCGCGAACGATTTCGGGCTCGCGTCAGAAGTAGTTTTCAGATCAACAAGAATTCTCGCGCCTTGAAGATAAATATCCGGACGCGCCTTGCAGAGTAGCCCGGTCTCAGCGTCGATCCACCACGCGCTAATCTCTTTGAATCCTGTTTCAATCGCCTGCGCCGCAAACGGATTAGCCAGACACGCTTCGCGCATCTTCAGGAATCTTTCTCGAACGTCAGTAGGAACGCACTGCTTGCCCGGATTAGCCGCCTGGATCTCCAGATATTTCACTGTTCCGTAGTTGACGCCCGCTGGCGAGATCACCCAATCAGACTCGACTAAGTGCGGCTCCAGCATGAGAGTGTGAAACCATGACCCTTCGACGAGAGCCTTGGTCTTCTCTTGCTTCCTGGAAATGAAATGCAGCGGAGACTGATCAACATGGTCGATCCCGCTCTTTGAGTAGCCAGGACCAGCGTGATAATCCTCGTTCTTGACGTTGCTGAAAATGCCAACTAGGTCTCGCTGCTCCGCCAGTTTTACTAATTCTTGAATGGTCATGATCCCTCCGAACGATTATTAATCTCTTTTGGTCCAGTGCTCTTTTTGGTCGATCTTGTATTTCCGTCGCAAGATCACGTCCGGAGTCTCCCTGTAATGGGAGGCCTCTTTCGCGATTGCGTCCCAGACGGCCCCGCTGATTCTGATGGTCCTTGAATCAAGGTATTTGATTTTCTTTTTCGCTTTCGTCACTTAGCCTTCCAAGCTTGGCGTTCTTCCGAACTGTTGCATAAGATGCCGACCCAGCGACTTATAGCCGTCATTGGTTGATCCCTCGCCGAGAAGCTTGACTTCCGCGTGGCAGCGCATTTCACCATCTGTGTTAAATTTGCTCCGGTAGTAGAACACCGTTGCGTACCCTATGCACTCCATCCCAGGACCGCGCCCGATGTTCCCGGCCTGATCCAGCATACGACGAATGACTATCGTATTTTCGTCAGCCTGTACCAGCTTGTGCGTTGCTTTTTTTGCCCCGCCGATTATCTGCCTTGCCATATTCTCCCCCTGTGTCGGTGTGCTACTGATACAAATTAAAAAACTATAAATCAAGCTCTTCTTGAACAGTGACCGAATTTTGTTCGAGAGATTTCGTGATTTCTACGGACGCGATCTCTTCCGGTGTTGGCCCTGCTGGAATAATTTCAGACAACCCAACTGGAGTCAGGATCTCGCGCGGGCTTGGGAAATCATCAGGATCGCAAAGCCTCCCATCCGCGTACTTCGGCCAGTAGGTGAAAATATAGGCGCTTGCCCAAGCTGGAATATTCCTAGAAATTCCCCGCACGCTCGCGGCCCGGCAATACGCGCACCTAAATGCACAATCGGCAGCCGTTGGTGACGCCCTTAGTTGGGAGAGTATCAAACCAGCAAAGCCGCACCATCGGCATTGAGCGCCGTTCAATAGCTCGGCCTCAAGCGCATTAATAGCCCCGGCGTGGATCTTGTCGGCATAGGGTCGCGCTGCTTCAAGGATCGCATCCAAAAGCGGCGCGTCCTTTCTTCTTACTATGAGATCCCTGACAACCCTCTTGAAGTCGGAATAGCTCAAATGCTTTACCGCGTCCCAGATTCCGGCCTGCCGCTCTGCCGGATAATACCGCTCGCCGAAACACTTCCCAAGCCGCTCTATCTGATCCAGGTATTCCGCGTAAGTCATTGGCGCATAGGCCGACACTAATTCCTGTATCATGCTGTTCGCCATGCGTTTTCTACTTTTTCAAGCTCGCGGATAAGCCATCTCAATTCGTTCGTGTGCTCTTTTGGATTATCTTCTTTATCTTCGTACTCTTGTTCAGTGTCCCATCCCTTCAATTTCATGATTATTCGACGCGCTACTAATTCGGTGTTTACCATTTCATCATCCCTCCTGAAGATCGCACTCGTAAGCCTGTTTTCCCCTGTCGATGCTTTCGATCCACAGGCGGCAAACTAAAATAATCTCTCTTAGATCTTCCTTGAGATCCGTCGGGTTCTCTTCGCAGAATGCCCGGCTTACTTGCTCACGCAAAATATGCTTCCAAGTAGTGCGGCCTCTTCGCTCGGCGACTTGGCAGAGATATCGCGCTAGCGTGGCTTTTTTTTTCCACTTAACGCTCGTTCCGCTTGGGTAGTTGTGTTCCATTTCTACCTCTGCACTTTCCACTCTTCAACCCAGACTTGTTCATTGTCGCCCTTGCGCGTCCAGTGAAGCCCCATGTCTGGGTCTCTCGTCCAGACTCCGGTTATCGTCAGCATGAATTCCTCGGCTCCGATAAACGCGCCGTCCATTGTCGAATAGACGTTGTAAATTATTCCGCCCGGCTCTTTTCCCGCCTCCAAGCCCTTCAGCACGATAAATATCTTCATTTTTTCTTTTCTCCTTCGGCGATTATGTCCGATGCTTTTTCGCCTTCTGTTTTTTCCGCCGCTTTCAATCCTGTTGTCGTGGCGTGCAAAACTCTATGTAAGCTTTGCTCGAACGTCGCGAGATCATGGTACTTAGTTTGAAACCATTTATCGTCAAGCTTTAAGTACGTCGTCAGCAACGCGGAAACTTGCCGCTGATTGTAGCCCTTCGAGATCCGCTGGAGAACGCCGATCATTTTAGGCCCCACGTCCGGCCTTGCTTTTGGGCCGTACCGCTCTTTGTACCGGCTTATGTAGTGAATGATCAGCTCACGCATGGTCTGCCCCGGATCGCCCGCAGCGGGAAGACTCAGCCCGTTGTCGTGCTGCCCCTCGTCAGCTGCTCTATCGGATAGGCTTTTATTAACCGACTTTATAAAAGCCTCAATCCCGCACTCTATGGCCGCCGAAAATGTTTTCCGGTCTAGCGTTTTCATAGCGCCCCTTTGAGCTTTTTAATCGCGGCTTCCATTAGTCGAAATCCTTATCGTTAAAGCCGTGATTGCTTACTTTGTCGCGGTATTTCTCGGCGCTTCCGTCGTATCCCGTTCCGCCGCACCAGTTACACGACTCTTTTGCCGTTTCTTCCCGTAGAAAAACAGGGTCTCTAACTCCAGTTTTTACCAGATAGAAACCTCGACCCCTGCACCTTGGACAATTCCCATAGTTCTCTGACACGTTGACCCCTTATCGGCCCGGAAAAATTCGCCCCGTTATCTTGCTACCCCTTGACGCTTCCGCCCGGCCAAGGTCTCGCACCAATACCGCGAGAACCAAGAGGCCATAGGCCGCGATCCAGTCGTCCAACCAAGCGCAACCTATGGAGCATCCAAGTGTGAGAAGCGCCGCGAGATTAAAGCCCGGCATATTCGCCGGTTTCCTCTGGCGCTGATACAGGTAGCGCCGGTTCATCCGCCGCGACGTCTACGAACCGACGGCGACCGACCCCGGTCAACGTCTGCTCTGCTTCCGCAATCGCGTCAGCTATCGACGCTTCCAACGCCGTTTGAATATCGCTCAAGCCTGCAATCTGCCCAGCTCCAAACACCGCGTCGCCTGAAACCGATCCGAGAACTAGGCGCATAGCCGCGACTTGATCGGATAGCACGCTGTCGCCAAGAATATTCAGAGATTCAACCCGGTCCAGCATGGCATTAGCCGAATCCAAAGACCGCTCTGGCATTTTCCCGCCCTTGGCCGCGACTGCTAAAACGTCCTTTAGCTTTTCGGTCATTTCATTGCGAAGCTGAGTTACCATTTCTCCGATGATACTTTTGACTTCGTTCGTCTCTTGCTCTGCGAAGTTTGCCGCGCTCGCGTCTTTCGGCGAAGTGATGGCGTAGACAATCCATGATAGGTCAAACATATCGCGCACTTCATCGGCGCTAGGATACTCGGAAGAAATGCGCGCGAATGCCCGCTGTGCGGTGTCCTCAGATCCCGATGCGGTACGCAATGCGCTTAGGATGATTGGCAGCTGCTCGCTTTTCGTGATCTCGTAATCACGGACGAACTCAACGACCGCGACCTCGAAGCTGATTTTCAGTTCTCTGAGTCGCGTCGTCAACGTGCTCAGGTTTTTCTCCGGGACATACCGGGCACCTTTGATCAGCCCGAAATTTACTGAGAAAAAATCCACCGCTCGCTTAGCGTCGTACATGGCTTTATTGATGGCCTCAAAAGATTTCGGTTGTACGAGTCTATGGCGTCCGAGACTCATGGCCGCCTTTACCTCTTCGGTATTCGTGATTCCTACATCTTCGGCTTTCAGTCTAACGCTTGCCCGCCATAGCGATGCGCTCAGTGAGACAATAGATCCGTTATTGAATAATGCGTTCCAGCTCAAAGCTTGGGACATTTAAGACTCCTTGGTGAAGCGCCTAGCGGCGCGGTTATCGTCGATTGCTACGACAGAAGGTGATGAAGCGGCGCGTGCGCGTGACTTTGCCCATGCTCTAATATCGGATATCTGCTCTTTGGCTGTGATCGCTAGCGGCGTGGTCGCGTGGGCCGACGTTACAAGGTCGCCCGCTTCAACTTCCCGTTGCTGGTAGAACGCCGCAAAAAGCGCGTCGTTTACTACGGCCTCAATCTCGGATCCTGTAAAGTCTTTAGTGGCTTCCACCGCTTGTGAAAGGTCGAAATTCTCAGGCTTCCGTCCAAGCTTGGCTAGGTGAATCCCGAAAATCTTCTCGCGTTCGTCGGCGCGTGGTAGATCGACTGCAAAAATTTCGTCGAATCGGCCTTTTCGCAGAAGCTCAGGCGGTAAGCCGTGGACTTGGTTCGCAGTCGCAACCAAAAAGACCGGACGCTTCCGGTCCTGCATCCAAGAGATGATTGATCCAAACACTCGGCGCGTGACTCCGCTGTCCCCGGACCCGGACCCAGACGAACCGGCTAGGCCTTTGTCGATCTCATCAACCCATAAAACACACGGTGCCATTGCCTCAGCAAGTTTCAGCGCGTCGCGTGTCCTCGCTTCGCTTTCTCCTATGTGGGAATTGAAAAGGTTCCCGATGTCTAGTTTGACAGTCGGAACGCCTAGCGCGATCCCGAACGCCTTGGCACTGAGGCTTTTTCCGGTTCCAGGAACCCCGACCAAGAGAACGCCCTTGGGAAGCGGAAGCCCGTATTTTTGGGCCTCTTCGGAATAGGCGAGTTTTCGGCGTGATATCCAACTCTTCAACTCTTCAAGCCCGCCGATCGCATCAAGCCCGCGCGGATCGGCTGCTATGATCTCAAGTAGCCCGGTCTTTCTGACTGCTTGAACTTTCTCGCGATAAATTACAGCCGGTTCAAATTTGCCGGTTTCAACTAGTGACAGGCTTAGAGCATTTTCGGCCTCAGTCGTGGACAGCCCGCCAAGCGCTCGCGTGACCGCTTCGCTGATTACTATCTGCTTTTTGGCGCTCGTGGCTATGCCCTCAGCAATTTTCGTCAACTCATTGACCGACGGAAGCGAGTAATCCATCACAGTGATCATTTTTTCCACCGTTCCATGGGCCTTGAACGTTGGACCGATGATCACTACGCACGACCCTTCGGTCGGGCACCATGCCAGCAAGTCGCGTAGAGAACGCGCTAGGATCGGATCGCGATCGAAAGGCCAATTTTGGATGTCGCGCATGATATAGATACAATCTTTTTCACGGACCTTGAGCGCATCGGATAGGTCGGTCGTGTCGTCGATCCGCCGCGGGTTAGGCAGGTACATATTCACGCCTTCAGTCGCGGACCAAGTAAGCACGTTCTTTTTAACGGCCTTGGCCGCTTCGATAACGTCTGTTACCGCTCGCGTCTCTTCCGTGGTTTCGATCGCCAGACCTGGATATGACGCCCGGAAATAGTTTGACAGCTTGGTTCTCATGACTGCCCCTTGATGCGATTCTCTTGCGCCGCTTCGGTCTCGCAGTATTCGCCCGTGACCTCGCTGCTAATGACCTCGCTTGACATTTGGTCGATCGCCGTGGTAAGCTCGCGGCATTTCTTGCCCTTGACTCCGTTGACTGTGTATTCGATTGCGCCCTTGTTGGAGATTCTTACTTTGATCGTTTCCATTAACTGGCCCTCGTGAGTTTTACGGTGATGTTATTTTCCGCGTCTTCGCCGATCACGGCGCGGAAGCCCTGCTTTTTGTACCGCTGAATAATCGCGTACTTCGTCGTTAGGCGTAAAAGAGCGTCCTGCAATCCCTCGTCGGATACGCTGCGTGTGCGCTTGCGCGTCTCTTCGTCCATCGCCCACCGCACGCCATACCAGTCGGCGACCATGTCGAATTTGCCTGAGCCATTTTCTACTAGCGCAATGTCCCATTTTCCGGCCTTGACCGCGACTGCTACGCGCATCGACGCACCAACCATGTCCTTTATTTCGACATCATGCCGAACGCTCGTAAACCCAAGCTCAGCGCACGCGAGAATAAACGCCTCTACGCTCGTAATCTTCGCCTTTGACAATTTTGTGAAATGACTCATTGCTTTGCTCCCGCTAGTTCTTTCCAGCCCGTGCCGCCGGGCGAGTAATACCGTTTTTCAAACGAAAGCGCGGCCTCTCGTGTTGAGGCGTAACAGATCACCGCTTGAGTTTTCGCACTCTTTACCAGCCACACTTGAGCAGTGTTGTTAAACTCGACATGGGAAGCCCTTGAAATTTCTAGCTTCCCAAATTCCGCCAGATCAATAGCGTCATCATGGAGCATCCGGACGCTTGCCTCGCTCGTGATCTCCAGGGTTATATTCTGTTTTTTCGACATTTGTTTTTTCGACATGGACGATTGCTATCCTGCTTTTTCGAACGTGTCAATGAGTCAGTGACACAATTATTCGCGTGCTTTTTGATCTCGCATGAGCTCGCGATCGAGAGCCGCGAAAAAAGACCCCTTGAGCAGCTTCCCGGTCGGTAGCTTGACCGGCATAGCTTTGACCGCGATAGCTACAATACAGTCGGCCTTGGCTTGCCGCTTTTCCCAGAGCATTTCACGGGTTTCGGCCTCGCTGTATTCCTTACCGCTTGCACCGATATAATGATCGGCTTCAAGCGCCGCCAGGAGTTTGATCGACGTAAATTTAGATGGCGACCGGACGCATGTCACAATCCAGCGTTCCGGTCGGACAAGGCTCGGTCAAGCTTCGCCCGGATCGGCGCGACTCTCAAAGGTTCACCTTCTACCTCAACCTGATGGCCTAGCTTGACCGCGTTTATCAGGTTCTCAACTGATATAGTTGAGTCGCCGATAATCCGCGCAAGCGTGTGAGCGGCTTCATTGTTCGGATAAACCCGCATAGTCCCGTAGACTGATCTGATGTATACCAAGATTTTCATTGTGATCCCCTTTTATGGTTCGACATAGGCCGCACCTTGTCCCCTGCCCGATGCGTACCGGGAAGGGGAAAGCTACGGGCTAGGCCGCTGATATCGATACGGCCCCGGAAACCTCCGGGACTTCGTTCGTCCAATCGTAGGCAGCATTTGAGTCTTCGAAGCTCCGGGTGTTCAGCCCAAGCTTTTCGGCTGCTTGAACCATTCTCGCCCGGTCGCAATGACGGATAAAAGGCTTGCCGTCTTCGTAGCAGCGCGCGCGCGGCGCGGTCTCTTTATCGAATGCCGCTTTCATCATGGCTAGGAGCTTCATTTGACGTGCGCATTCGTAACCGGCCAAGCGGAGAATGGACGATAACTGAAGACCATAAGAGCAATTATCGCCGACTTTTCCGAACGATTGGAAAGATAATTGCGCGTGGCTATCGCTGCAACGTAACTGGACGTAAAAACTGTGCAGCTCGCTATTTCCTACCGTTTTGTAACTGTAACCCATTCGACCGATAAGCTTCTTTTTCACTTGTTTATCCCTCTTTTGGTTGACCGACTAGACTCCACTCTTGTCACATAGGTCCCTTGCTTTTGCAAGCCCTAGTATCAATAAATATCGTAATGTATGAGATATTAATTGGACCCCTGTGCCATCAACGGGAACGGTTTAGAGCGGCATAAAAACTCAACAAAGGCGCGGGCTATTTTACTGCTAAAAGATTCTTAAACTATGCCCTTGACAGTTTTTTTTCCCGCTGCATTGTATTAGTTAATCACGCTGTCCTGGGTAGTAAATCCCCTTCTGTACCGCTTGAATCCCCTTCCTTCCCCGAGGATTTAAAAACATTGCGTAAGCAATCAGCGGACCTCGCCGCCGATGCGTTCCATCGGCAAGAGTCCTGAGCCCCAGTGGGCGAAGTGCTCCCGGTGATCGTTCGATCTACTCCAAGCGTAGCCCGAGCACTGTAGCTCGCCAGTGTTTCCTAGGGTAATCCGTTCGATATTCTACGTGTCAATAGATATTGCGATATATCTTAGAATAAACCCCGGTGTACTCAATTCGCACGTTTAGACAAAGGGACGCGAGTAGGATGCCAAGCGGTAAGACCCGGGGAAACATCACGAGATCCGTTGACTTTAAGATTAATGATTACTTCGCCACTCTCTCGTAGCTGGCCCATAATCTCAGGTAGTGAAGAGCCCCAGTATCTAATAGTCCGTGAATACCTCGCAGATATCCTGTCCATCCGGATCGGGATAGCGAATTTCAAGTAGTATTCCGACACAAGCGCGATTATTTCCATCTTCAACTGATCGAGTTGATGCCTCTGCGTGGCGTTCAGACGGCGCTTTGGCATGTCCATAGGGTCTAGAGTACAGGGTTTTAAGCATGAACGTCAAGGAACGGGCAGGTAGGTTAGGGGAGGGGAGGGGCGTTTCCCCAGCAACAACAACAACTTAGGTCACTTCATGCGCCCGGTCATGATTGAATAATATCTTGATATTAAGTACGAATGACCCTTGACGTTAGGTAATATCGTGATATAACCCGTTTGTAAGTCGGTCGATGGTCTCCGGGTGATCCGGGTTCCGGGCAGCTGGCGAAGGAAGGGTTTTCAAAATGGTAAGTTTTATCTTGGTCGCAGTGGCTTACGCCGTGATTAACAAGATTGTCGTGGGTGAAGTGTGAGCCCTCTCACGTTCCTCTTGATATACGGGGCTATCGCGCTAACTATCGCGGTCGCAGTCGGCGAAGTGATTCACCAGGCGCATATGCGTGTTGACCGTGCGGCCAAGGCCCGCGCGAAGTTGTCAGGTCCGGTGGTCTCTATGTCCAAGGCCCCGGTCAAACGTGCCAAGCGTGCCAAGGTTCTAGAGTCCGCGCCGTTCTAGCTAGATGTTCCTCGCTAAGGATGGCGAGGACGCTCGGACCCGAGTAAACCGGCACTGGTGGGGATAGTAACCCCGCTCCCATCCTGACCCATTCTTGGAGGGACGATGCCTTCGGGTCTCTGGCGGCCAGCCGGATGTTCCGCGCTAGGGAGGGCGAGTCGTTGTCCTTAGCTTTGACCCTGAGATTCAGCGAGATTCGGCGCGATTGTTTGCTAGAATCATGCCAAGCGGATTCAATTGATTTAGTTGATGCCTGCCCCCGGCCCCCTGCCTTACCTGCCGGACCCGGGGTCGGCTACGGCCCTCCCCCCCACAGGTTTTGTG
>Ga0226658_10001112_pt1 | contig 13529 bp, 15 predicted proteins | sample OliLak19BULKMAT1_FD_169091 | JGI IMG/M metagenome (GOLD analysis project Ga0226658, IMG submission 169091) | Freshwater microbial mat bacterial communities from Lake Vanda, McMurdo Dry Valleys, Antarctica - Oligotrophic Lake LV.19.BULKMAT1 (v2)... | ecosystem: Environmental > Aquatic >... | reverse complement strand
TCCGTCATAGAATATTTTTCTTCAGCAGGGAATTTTCTACTGATCTCGAATATATCCATCGCCAATGAAAAGGCTTTTTTAAATACAGTCGTCTCTTTAAAATTTGTAACTGCCACAACTATTTGTCTTTAATTTGTTCAATTCTTAATTGCCAATTGCCTTTTACACCTTACTTTCTAGATTGCTAGTAACTCTTTGAATTTTGCCAATTGCTTATTGATTAAGATAGATCATTTTCATTTGATACGTTGCATTTACTACCACCCGTTCCAATTCCTCCACGCCCTTTTGAACTACCGTAAACCTGCCGTTATTTTGACCCATGGAAACATAGGACACACGATACCGCTCAGCATTGTCTTTTATAAAAATTACTGCCCTTCCGTTAATTTCGCTGATGGCACTGTTGGGCAAAGCTATTTCTTTTGAATTTTCCTTTGAGAATACACGAATGTTTACAAACTCTCCAATTTTAAATTCACCTGTAGGATTCTCCATTTCAAAAATCACTCGTTGAGTTTGATTGGTTGGATTGATGGATTGCGCTGGCGCTAATAATTTTGCTTCTGCTGTCTTCTGTACATCCGTAGCAGCGTATTCCACCACAAAGTTTTTCCCAGCATTTACCTTATCAGCATCTTTGTCAAAGACTTGAGCTTCCACATACACTTTGGATAAGTTGGTTACGGTAAGAAGAACTTCGCTGGCGTTTACCGTGGCACCAATGGCATAGGTGAAATTACTGACAATGCCCGCTATAGGTGATCTCAAAAAAATGGATCTTGAATTATTGGCATTACCATTACTTAGGTTGTCGAATAACTTTTTATTCTCCGTTGCCTTTTTATATCTGGCTTCTGCCTCAGCTACATCGCGCTTGGCTGCAATGTCTTCAATCGCCTTTAGCCTGTCATACTCTTTTTTAGCCGCCTGAATTTCAGCGTCTACGTTGTTATGTTCCGCTAAAAAATTAACCAAACTACCTGCATCTATGGCGGGTTCGATGGTTGCCAATACTTGACCTCTTTCAACCTTTTGCCCTACCTGAACGGATAAGGAAGTGATCTTACCTGTCTGTGGTGATTGAACAACGGCTTGTCCGCTTGATGAAGGGATGATAGTACCAAATAATTTTGTGCTTTCAGCAAAGCCTCCTGCTTGCACGGGTTGCGTAAGCACATCAAATAGAAATTGTGTTTCTTTTGGCACTTCAAATGCATTGGAAAAATTGTCTCCTTTTTTACCGGCATCACCGTGGCCTTCGTGTGCTATAACTGGCTGCCATGTAGCAGTTGGTAAAAGGCACATACCCGCCAACAAAGCAGTGGCCAATTTTTGGTAGCGGGCTTTCATGAAAAAAAACATCAGCAACAAACCCGCCAAAAGACCAACACCCACCAGAAAAAACGAACTGCTTAACAAAGAACTTGCGTGCTCTTCCGCTACTTGAGGCAACTGCTTTCCGGGTTCAATGTTTTGAAGCAAAAGAAGATCAGGGCCAAGGTTGGAATTAATGGATACTGAAAGTGAATAGACTTTCTTTTCCGCGAAGGTTACTTTAATTTCATAATGACCACGATCTGCGCGGGCAATAACAAACTTCAAGTTCTTATCTTCGTTAGAAGTGATTCTAAATGTAACGCTATCTAGTGCTTTGTTGGAAGAATATTCACTTATGAAAAGTTGAAGCGTTGCTTGCTCACCAATGGTGATCGGTTGATATTTTAGAAAGAGTTCATGTTTATCAGAAATGGCTTCCGCTGAGAAATACGTTTTTGCATTTACTGCACCCGTTGGTTTGGCACCTGCATGAGTGTGATCACCGCCTCCGCTGGCATTTAAAGAGGCAACTGGCAAAAGGCACAAAGCAAGTAAAACTACCAACTGCCAATCACGAATTGAGTATTGTCTATTTCGTACTCCCCTTTGCTTATTGTCCTTTGTATTTTGCCCTCTGCTTGGTTTTCTCATAACTTTCCAGTTAAGTAATTAATGGTAATAATGGATTGATTATAGTTGCGAAGCGTTTCCAAATACCGCGCCTTGATTAAGTATGCTTCGTTGGTATTGCGCAAGTAGTTAATGTAATCTGTTTGTCCGCTCTCAAAGAATCTTCTGCCCGTGCTGATGATATCTTCTGCTTGTTTTAAACCCGTGTTTTCATAGTACCCAAGAGACTCGTTGTATTTTTGAATATTGCCAATAGCTAATTGCATTTCTGCCGAAAGGTTTTGCTGTTCGGCCTTTATTCTTTGTTCGGCAATGGCCACGCCTGTTCTTGCTCCGTTGATACTACCCACATGCTGACCAAACCAAATGGGAATTCGAAACCCAACCCTAAATTTATAATACGTATCGGTTTCGGGTGGCCCTTGGTTAAGGTATCCCAACACAAGGCCGGGCAATGCTTTGTTGCGCTGAACCGAAAGTGTTTTTAAGCTTACTTCCTTGAGCTGCTGGAAATATTGATAGGTAGGATTCTGAATGTATAGACTATTGTCTTGCGAAACCAATCCATAGTTTACAAAATCTTCTGCACTCAATGAAACTCGCAAAATTTGAGTAGCCGCAAATGACTCTTTCACCCCTGTATAGTTCTTTAGCTGAAAACTGACAACGTTATAATCAGTTTGTGTTTGAATGAATTGGTTGTGCACTTCACCGTATTGACTGGCTGCAAAAGTCTTGGCGAGGTAATCAATTTGACCAGCTTCGAATTGGCGCAAGGCACTCTGGCTCACCTGCCGATAAAGACTGTCTTGCACTTCCAGTTGATTGCGAAATGATTCCAAATATTGCAGGGATAAGTACAGTTGATGGATTAGCCGTTTCACATCTTGTTGGGTTATAGTTTTTCCTTTTTCCGAGAGGACTGTAACCCGTCTTTGCAGCTGGTGCTGTTGAAAATAAACGGTCGGGAAATCAAGTGTCTGCAAAGCACCGATAGGATAGAAAGCACCTGTAGGACTTTCTGCTAGTACATCCAAGCTTGGCAGATTAAAGGCAGTTTTTTGCAATTGCTTGCTTTGCACCACTTGAAGCTCTGCGACTTGCATGAGCGCACTATTTTTTAGTGCAAGATCAACGGCCTCTGCCTCTGTGAAAATGCGTTGAGCATTACCTAGTAAGGAAACTAAGCAAAGTATTAATGCGGTACTAATTTTTTGGCTCTTCATGGCCTAAACGTGGTGTGATGAAAAATAAAATAATGAAAAAGTATGAGCTTTACAAAAGCATCATAAGTAACACGTGCAACGCGTTATCAGTTAGCCAATAGAAGGTGGACCTCTAAGGGAAGAAGAAAGGTAAATTAATTGCGATCGAAGCCGATCGTTTTGAGGTGGATGAAAGACTGCGTTTTCAACCGAATAAAACGAGTTAAAAATTTCAGTTAACGAAGATGCCAAAACTGCCTTTGCTGCCTTTACAGTTTTCTCGGAATTAGCGTGATTGACCAACACATCGGCATTTACTGCATGGGTTAAAAAATAAGGCTCTGTATCATGTTTGTCGTCTTTGCTTTTCCCATCATCATGCGCATGAGATTTGCCATGATCGTGGTGGTGGTGGTTGGTTGCCTCTTGAACTGTAGCGTGGTGATGGTGGGGAACAAAGCTATGCAAAAGCGCTCCCGAGTAGGATAAGATAAAGCAGAAAAAAACCAGCATTCGCTTTTGCATGGTGTAAAGATAATAAATTGATTTGAATTATATCTTCTTCACGAATGTCATGCCACTTGTTGCAGTTTCAGGATGTCTTCTTTACGAATTAAGGATGTATCGGGCAGGTCTCTTTAGTATTAATTGCTGTTTGGGGTGAACCCATTTTGAAAATCACGCGGTATTGATCCAAGTGGTATTGATCCAAATTAGCTGTTTCGCCAGAGAAGTGCCAAGAAGATACTCCACTGCAAAAATCCCAAACTGTCACTCAGCAAGTCATTTCCCTTATCAATTGTAAATTGACATTGCCTCGGCTAAAAATGTCAGTTTATTCACGGATGTTTCATCTTCTACGCCTACCTCTTAAAAAAAAGACGACAACAAGAATGACAATTACTGGAATAAACCAAGTTCCCCAACCCCAAGAATTCTGCATCATAGTATTTTGTGTTTAATTATTTGTATTTGATTAGTGAGTTACACAATAAATTAACGGCATCTATAAAAAACTTTGTCTTCTCCACCTCAACCCTTTCCCCTCTCTCCCGATAGTTATCGGGAAGAAGGATGACCGGAGTTTCTAGAGATGCCCTTTCTTTAGTTACCTTAACGACCTACTTCTTTTTCTTGTTCTTCTTCTTAAAATACCCTCTTAGGAATATACTATGCTGCGCTGCCATAAGGCCTTCATCTAGCTTAACCATGGCACTATCTAAATTCTTAATCGTTTGTTTTACATGTGCTCCTGCATCCTCATCGTGCAAAAGAACACCGATGGAAGTTTTAGGGTTGCTACCAGCAATTTTTAGGTTATTCACAAAAACGTTGGCCGTATCGGCCATTTGTTGGAATTGAACTACGGATGATTTTATAGACGCAAAAACAACTGTGTCATTGGCCAGCTCGTGAGCAAGTGTTCCTTTTTTGCTGAGCCCTTGGCTGAAGGTGTTGAGCGAACCAATCAACTGCTCTGCTTTTGCAGATGCCTTTTGCAAAGAAAGACTGGCCGCATTGAGTTGGGTGTACATGGCATCGTCCGTCAATAGTTTGCCGATGGCTCCTTTTCCGTTTAGAAGATTGGCACTGATATTTTTGAAATCAGTGGTGATCGCCAACACATTTTTATTGTTTTCCTGCAAGGTGTTAATCATATCTTCGGAAGTAAATGTTTTTTCCACCCCCAGTGTGTCGTCTTCCACCATGAACCGAGATTCTTTTGTGCCTCCGTAAATCACCAATATTTTGTTACCAATCAACCCGTCTGTGCTCAATTTCACAAAGGCATCCTTTCGGATATTGGACAAAACTTTCTCATCCACTTTAAGCACCACTTGCACTTGTCTTCTACCATAAAATTTAATCCCGCTGACGGTACCCACCTTCACACCCGAAAACCAAATGTTGCTACCCACTTGCAGTCCGTTGACATTGTCAAATCGCGCCATCAGCCTAGATTTCTTTTTGAAGGTTTGGCGGAGGTTACCAATCATGAGTATACCCCCGATCAGGAAGGCCAAGCCAAGAAAGACAAAAACTCCAACTACTACTGATCGCTGATTTTGGGATTCGTTCATAACTTATTGTATAAAATTGTACTGATAAAAATTCTTGATCTGTTCTTCTTCGCTCTTAAATACTTCTTCAAATGTTCCAGTACTGCTAAACTTTCCGTCTAGCAACATGGCCACACGGTTGCTTGTTTCGCGTGCACAGGTAAGGTCGTGCGTGATGATGATAGAGGCAGTATTGTAATTTTGCTGTACTTCATTAATAAGTTCATTGATTTCGCTACAGGTGATTGGATCCAATCCCGCAGTTGGTTCATCATACAACATAATCTCAGGACGCAGGATAAGCGTGCGCGCAATGCCGATTCGTTTACGCTGCCCACCCGATAGATCGCCCGGCATTTGATTCATCTTATCTTTTAGGCCAACGGCATCCAACACTTCATCAACAGCCTGCGCAACATCTTTTTTGCTTTGATTCTTTCTATTCATGATAAGCGGAAATTGGATATTCTGCCGCACACTCATGCTATCATACAAAGCACTGTTTTGAAAAGAAAATCCGATACGCAGTCTCAATTCGTTGAGTTCTTTTTCTTTTAACTCCCCAACATTTTTTCCAAGCACGATTACCTCTCCTTTTTCCGGCTTCAGCAAGCCCACCAATATTTTAATTAAAACCGATTTGCCGCTTCCCGATTTGCCCAGCACGGCCACGTTTTCTCCTTTGTTAACGGTAAGGTTAACGCCTTTTAAAACGTCCAGCTCTCCAAATGATTTATGCAGGTCATTGATTACAATCACGGGTTCATTGCTCGGGGCGGCATTAGCTGTGCTCTTGCGTTCCATTTTAATAGTATCTTATCCAGTTAGAAACTTGCACAATTAATATTTCTTCAACAAAAATCAAAAACATCGTCATCACCACAGCTTCATTAGCGGCCTTGCCGACACCCCGAGTTCCTTGTGTGGCATTAAACCCTTTATAACACCCGACCAGGCCAATAGTGAATCCAAAAAAAATTGACTTGGTCATGGAAGTAAAAAGATCTAAAAACTGGATGCCTGAAAACGCGTTTTTAAAGAAGGCGATGAAACTCGTTGACTCTTCCGCATTTACATTCACGTAAGAGCCTAACAAACCTACTGCGATGCAGTAATAAGAAAGGATGGGAACGCTGATAAGGGTTGCAAGCACACGGGTAACTACCAAATACTTGAAAGGGTTAATTGCCGAGACTTCCATTGCGTCAATCTGCTCCGTCACTTTCATCGAACCCAATTCTGCACCAATGCCTGAACCAACTTTCCCAGCACAGATCAGCCCCGTTACCAATGGTCCTAACGCCCTGACGATAGCAATCCCCATCAACGAAGGTAACCACGAGGTAGCGCCAAAATCTTGTAACGAAGGCCGAGATTGTTTGGTGAAAACCACTCCTATAATAAAGCCCGTGAGAGTGATGAGCAGTAGTGATTTCAGCCCGATCTCAAAACATTGGTTAATAACTTCCCGAAAATGATAGGGAGGCCTAGCAGCCTGTTTGAAAAATTGAAGCACGAATTGATACGCCCTAGTCAGCCCTTCAAAGAAACCGTCTAGCCTTTTTGATATCAAATACGTTTTTTGCCCTGTTGCTTTCACTTATACCAACTATAATTAGAGACGTTCAAAGTTGGCTCTTGGCGTTTAGAAGACCGTTATACAAATTGGGAAATTAATTACATTTTTTACACATGGGCATCCTTTACCTTACTGAATATAGATGACTATCGCACGGATTTACCCATTGCAAAATAAAGTTGTGCTTTAGCAACTTGCTCATTGGCTGGGTTGCAATTGATAACGATAAGATAATGAGCCAATGCCGAAACCTTCCAATCGCCAATTAACTCTTTGCCATTAAAACGATACACTTTTTTGAAATTGCGACTAAGAGGAATTTGTAGCGTGCGACAGGCCTCAAAGGTACGCTTGAGCGCCAACGAAATTTCCTCCGCATCTTCAATATTCAATCTTTCCATTATTTCATTGGCGAAATAGGGGAGCCGCGCTTCAAAAAACCATCGCGGCTGTTGCTCTTCTATACTGTCTTGCAAGTGATTATGTAGCTTCCGCATAGGGCTTTGTTTTGAGGGTTAACAATTCTTTGAACAATTCAATTTCTTTTGGTGAGAGCTTGTTGGGAAGCGTGATGCTTACTTTAGCATACAAATCTCCAAACTCATTTTCCTTACCGTACTTCGGCATTCCCATTCCTTTTAAACGCAATATTTTTCCGTTTTCCGTCTCTGCGGTGATATTCATCTTGATTGGGTTGCGCAACGTATTTATGACTATTTGGCCTCCCAGCACGGCTGCGTATAAATCAACATTTATGTCGCAATACAAGTCATCTTCTTTCCTTTTATACAATGGATGTTCTGCCATCTGCACCGTTATGTAGATATCTCCGTCTTCTCCGCCATTTGCGCCTCTACCGCCTTTGCCTTTCAACCGCAGTACTTGCGCACTTTTTACACCTGGCTTAATCTTAATTTCCAATTTTTGCGTTTCCAATTGCAATTGACGTGTGGTGCCCGAGCAAGATTCTTCCAGCGATATTGTCACTTGGGTGTTGTAATCTTGGCCTTTCGACTTTACCGGTTCTCGTTGTCCTCGCGATCCAAAAATATTTTCAAAAAAATCAGAGAAGCTGCCTTCATTGAATTCACTACCCGAGCCATAGCCTCGGTTTTGATTTGGATTTCCATATCCCGCATTTGGTTGCGCCTGCGGACGATTCCAATTTTCGCCTAATTCATCATATTTTTTTCGTTTGCTAACATCGCTTAATACTTCATTGGCCTCATTAGCTTCTTTAAACTTTTCTACAGCTTGTCTATTATTCAAATTTTTGTCTGGATGATATTTAAAAGCCAATTTTCGATACGCCTTTTTTATTTCATCGGCCGTAGCGGTCTTGGCCACTCCCAATATTTTATAGTAATCCTTGTAGTCCATTGCTCGCTAGTGTGATTGTTTACTATCTTTCTTCTTCACCGCTTTCAATTTAATTTCTTCCATGTCTGCATCCATCTTTTCCCGCTTCATTCCAACCCGTATCAACCCGAACAAACTCATGTAACTGTTGGCAATCCACACCAATGCGAAGCCGCCAATGAAGTAGCCGCGCCAATCTTCAAAAAGCAAATGGTATTTGGTAATTAATAAAAAGAAAAGTGTAACGTAGTGGCTAAAGCAATATTCGCAGGTGAAGAGGTAAAAAAATTTACGCTTCATAAGCGTATCGCTGCTCTTTGATTTCCGGATACAGAAATCTCTGGGCTCTTTAAATAGTTCCTCGTGCGTAACCGTCCAAGCAATACAAGCTATGGGCACAGCGAGCAAAAACAAATGGGCGACCTGTTGTGATAAAGGCATGAATAGTGTTTATTATCTCATTCTACTAGTTTTTCTCACTTCTCCATTTACTCCAAGCGCCCGTGCTCCATAGCGCCAACGCAATTAGCAGTGGTTGAAAAGGCAACCTTACCCAGCGAAGAAAATCGGAGTTTAAACCAAAAGCATCTTTGTGACCTATTAATTGCGCAATATTGCCCGGGAAAACAGCAATGAAAAAAAAGGCAACTACCCAACCAACGGTTGCACGTCTTTTCGTCAAAAAGAGTAAACAAGCACCCAATACTATCTCAACGATTCCAGATAAAACAACAACAAGATCGGCCTGCATGGGAACCCAATTCGGCACTTGTGCTAAAAACTCTGTTCGTTGGAAAGTAAGGTGACTGGTACCGGCTAAAATAAGAAAGAGGCCCAGTAGTATGCGTACTACCGTTTGAGTTTTATCCGATCTGCTGATTTCTTTATCCATAGCACCCAATACTTATTCTTCTGCAACCATTTTTAAAATATTCTCTCTCCCAAATTAATCTCACTTAATGGTTTACGTTCTCAATTTTTCACCCACATTTTTTTGTACGCCATGTATAATTCTTACTCAAATTTAGTTCTTGCTGAGCTTGCGGTGGGGAAGCTTTTGGGGGTTTCTCCAAAAAATATTGAACATTATTTTTCACGTAATTTGTCGCCTTCACTTTTTTTCGGATATAAAGTTGTATCCTTATTTAATCCCATTTCCTTTTGTTTTTCGGGAGAAGAGTTTTCTGGAGTTATACCAAATCGCAGCATCCACGAACGAATTCCTGTTTTAGCCTCCTTCCATAAGTTGGTGGGTGGTGTATAATCATACGCTCTCCATTTTCCGGGTACTACTTTGCCTTTCTTTGCAACAAATGTTTCAAAATCGTTTACCCATTTATCAAACGTTTGCATAAAGGCATCATCGTTCACAACGTGCTCCGACTGGTTATCGCTGTATTTTTTTCCCTTGCCCGATGTCGCATGTGCCCATAGTTGTTCAGGGACTTCTATGCCTCCATAGCGGCACTGCCAAATCAAAGGAGCATAAGCATTTTTATCGTCATCAAAGATTTCGGATTCACCATCAAAATAATTTTTATGTTTTAGTATTTTCGGAACATTATTTTCATCCATCTCATCTCCACCTTCATCACCATAACAAAAGAAGCCTGCAGTTCTGCCTTCCAAATGGTTAACACTCATTTCTTCCCACAAGGCAGTGTGTTCTAATGCCATTGCTTTCTCGGGGTCTTTATGGTCTATCAGTTTTTCATCCGGATTTCCCCCGTTCATGCATACAAGCCGGTCAAACATCAGTTTTAAATTAGAAGAAGGAGCGTACCAGTTGATGGGGCCAATAATTGCCCAGGCGTCAGCCATATCAAACCTTGCATATAAATCCATATCCCACATTAAATCGGGCTCCATCCTACTGTTTTTTTCGTAGCAGTTGCATGGCCATACACACAGAGCCATTGAGGTAGAAACGCAGGCATTGCAACTTTGAATTTTCGACCTGCCGTATGCATTACCTAAGTCTTCATAATCAATTTCCCAATCTTTTGGCAACATCTCGGCCATCTTTAGCATAAGCATCCGGCTCTTTCCATCTACACCCGGGCAATTATATTGTCGTCTCCCCGACCCTGAAATTATCAGTATTCTAAATGGCCGTTTTTCTATCGGAAGTTTTGCGGAATCATCATTTGGCTTCATGTCGTTTTTTTTTAGTGAGTAATAATCCTGTTTGCAACTTCAATCAAATGGTTTGGTTCACATCAAAAATGATGACCGGCTTTAACTTGTTCATATACAAATTCTATCGAACACAATTCTATTTATTTGATTTGCCATGTTTTGCCTATCAAGGTAGAGCGCCCTCAGCCTGATCACTGAACACATTATACATCTTTCGTTTTTTTTGCTATTTTATTATTAGTAGAATAAATTCCATATCCAACCATTAGGCCGATGAAAACATACACCCATACGGGAATGTTTTTACCGACTATAATCAGGTAGAGGTATGCCGATACAAAAAAGAAGGAAGTCAATAAAACAGGAAGTACAACTGAGTTTTTACTTTTAATTTTCTTTATCACCCAGAAAAGTGAAAGAAAGAAAAATGGAATTGCAGCAACATAAATTCCTCCAAAGATGTAAGGATTTACGTTGTGTTTTTTACCAAGGCTCAAAAACCACTCTTTGAAAATTTCCCACCATTCCATTAGCCAAATATTTTATAAGCAGATTGCAGTACTTTTTTTACTCCGGAAGAAAGGCGTTTCTGCTTATGCATTACAATTAAATGTTGGTTAACCCTAGAAGCAACAGGATAGGGGTATATTTTATTAAAAATGGCATTAATTGATAATCCTGATGTATTTGCTAATATCAACTCCTGTATAAGCTCACCCGCATTTGGAGCAACCATTGTTCCACCCAAAATTTTCTCATTTTGAAACAGGTTTCCCATACTTATAAAGAGAATCAGTTTGGCGTATTGATAATTATCTGTAATCGCCCTATCATCGCCACCAAAGTCCTGTTCTAATTTTTCATACCGAATACCTCTATCCTTTAATTGCTTTTCGTTCAACCCAAAACTGGCTATTTCGGGATCAGTAAAAGTGACCCATGACATGTGATCATTGTTTAATTTCTTTTTTGAGGGAGAAAGAAAGTTATTGATCAGAATACGGGCATGAAATTCAGCGGCATGAGAAAACAGAAGGTCACCCGCAATATCCCCGCACAGAAAAATATTTTTGTTGGTAGTTCGCAAGTATTTATCAATAACGATTTTACTGTTTTCCACTTGTACACCGGCACATTGCAACTGCAATGGTTCCAGCGTTGATTCCCGCCCGATGCCTGCGAATACAGCATCAAAATGCAAATTTCTTATTTCCCCACTCTTCATTTTTACTACCGCAGTATTAGGTGATGTGAAACTTTCAACATCAGCGTTGAGCAGGCATTCTATCCCTTCCTGCCTAAGCTGGTGCAAAAGGATGGTGGCTACCTGTTCATCGTCATGTTCCAGGATCATACCTCCACGTTGAACAACCGTGACCTTTCTATCGAAACTGTTCAATGCTTGCGCTATTTCAATTCCGATAGGCCCACCTCCCACAACCAAAATATTTTCTGGCAGGTTATCAATGGAAAACACATTACCGTTTGTTAAGTACTGTATCTTTTCAACCCCAGGAACATCTAATTTCCGCGCCTTTGAGCCCGTTGCGATCACAATATTTTTGCCCTTAAATTTCGCGGCATTTACTTCAACTTCCTTCTTGCCAACAAATTTTGCTTCTCCCAACACAATGTCAATTCCATCTTCACGTAATTCCTTTGCGTTCTCATGTTTCCGGATTATTTCCTGTTTTTCATGCACATAAGCAATTGCTTTTTTAAAGTCAGGGGTTCCGGTTATACTTAATCCAAACGCGCGTGCCTTTTTTGCTGTCTTCAAAATTCTCGAAACGTGAATTAACGCCTTGCTCGGCACACACCCGTCATTTAAACATTCCCCGCCAATTTCCTTGTCAGTTTTTGCTATCATTAAAACTTTGAATCCGAACTTATTCATAGTAACACCAACGCTTAACCCCGCAGAACCAGCACCAATTACTATGATATCGTACATCTTTTCCAATATCGTTTTTTGCATTTCCCGATTATAATTTATGATTTTTGATCAGTTTTCTGTGAAGGTGTGATAATTTTTCCTGCGAATAACCGAGATAATAGAGACCCCATATTCTATAAAATATTCCCTGCATCCTATACACTCCATTATCCAAATACTTTCGCGCTGATGTGTGGATAACATCTTGCAATACTTTGAACTTGCCGAACTTTTTTAAGCGATGAATAATTTCCTGATCTTCCATCATTACCAGATCTTCCCGAAAACCGCCTGACTTCTGAAAGACGTCTTTCGTAACAAATAAGCTCTGGTCACCGAAGCGTATGGCATTTACATCAAACCGTGTGAACCAGGCATTGACTTTCAAAAACCAGTGGTCGTAGTCGAAGGCAAGCCGAAAGCAACCGCTCTTTGCGCCTTCTTCATAAGCACTTAGAATTTGTGCCGTAAAATTAGTTGGCGGAACACTATCTGCATGAAGAAAGTATAACATTTCATGTTTGGCAATTGACGCGCCTGTGTTCATCTGCGCTGCCCTGCCTCTGCGCTCACTCTTCACAACTGTTGCTTTGCACTGTTCAGCAATATTGATCGTACCATCGGTGCTGCCTCCATCCACGATAATAATTTCTGTTTCATGATTACCCGTAGCAGTACACGATAATTTGATTGTCTTTGCAATCCGGTCAGCTTCGTTGTATGTTGGTATGATGATGCTAATCACTATTCCCAGGTTTGAAATATTATAAATTCTCTTCGCTATCTTTCAACCTGTTGTGTTGCACTTATTAGTTGAACTGGGAAAGTCAGCTAATACCATGACGGTACTTCCCTACTATCTTCCACATCATTGTGGATTTAGCCACCAAAGCACAACAGCTATTTTTTTCATTTTCGCTTGCATTTTTTTTCGCATCGCCTAACTCAAATTCCGGTTCATCGAGATCAATGCCGTTACGTTCTCGCCAATGTTCTTTTCTTTGAGTTTGTATGTTTACTAATTGTCTTTTTTTTCAAGGATAGTTTTTTCGGATCGATGTCTTCTTCTTCAATATCACTATTGCAAATGTCTTCGTTTGCCGAATACCGTAGATAACCAATAAATGAATTGAAGTCTTTTTCGACTACTTTTCTAGTGCTACTTTTTTTTGTGTTAATAAGCGTTGAAGTAGTCATGAATTTATTTTGAGATGATTTCATTTTTGCGAATGTTTAAAACAGAGATTGAGTTGTAGTCAGCTATTACATTAACTCAAATATGACTACTCAACGTTGCCAAA
>Ga0226658_10001085_pt1 | contig 13705 bp, 12 predicted proteins | sample OliLak19BULKMAT1_FD_169091 | JGI IMG/M metagenome (GOLD analysis project Ga0226658, IMG submission 169091) | Freshwater microbial mat bacterial communities from Lake Vanda, McMurdo Dry Valleys, Antarctica - Oligotrophic Lake LV.19.BULKMAT1 (v2)... | ecosystem: Environmental > Aquatic >... | reverse complement strand
GCACGCCCCATCCGTACAGGAAGAAGCTGGTGTCCATGTTCTGGATTTTCGGGAAGTAAGTGACGCGCGGCATGGCGTTAAGCTTGATCTTGACGTCGATCTTAGACAGCATGCCGGCCACTGCGGTGCAGATGCGTTCGTCGTTGATGTAGCGGTTGTTCGGGCAATCCATAGTCACTTCGAAGCCGTTCGGATAGCCCGCGTCGGTCATCAGTTTCTTTGCCTTGGTGATGTCAACAGGGGGGCGCTTCTCCAAGTCTTTCGAGTAGCCGCGCACCTGCGGCGCGATCATCGACATGGTGGGCAGCGACAGGCCGCGCATGACCGTTTTTTGCAATGCGTTGACGTCAATGGCGAGTAACATTGCCTGCCGCACACGCAAGTCCTTGAACGGGTTCTTGCCCTTTACGTTCGAATAGAGCAACTCGCTACGCGCCTGATCCATGGCGAAGAAAACGGTACGGTTTTCATTGCCGTCGGCGATTTTCAACTTCGGATTAGCTTTCAGGTTGCCCATATCCTGCAGTGGCGGGTCGAGCACCAGGTCGATCTCACCGGTGATTAGCGCCGAGATGCGCGTGGCGTCCTGTTTGATCGGTGTATAGATTACTTCAGTCACGTTTGACTCGCGCTTGCCCCACCAATTGGAGTTGACGACCATGACGGTTTTCACATCCGGTTCGCGGGTGCGCAATACGAAGGGACCGGTGCCGTTGGCGTTGCGCGCGGCGAACGTCTCTTCCTTATTTTTAAAGTCCTGCGGTCGTTGTACGTTGTACTTCATTGCCCAAGCGCGGTTCATGATGCGTACTTCGGAGAGCTGGTCGAGCAGTGTCGGCACCGGGCCGTTCAAAATCAGGTCAACGGTCAGGTTGTCTACCTTCTTCGCCTCTTTGATGCCTTGCATGTAGGCGGCGAAGTTAGACGTTTTTTCCAGCGCGCGCGTGATCGAGAACACCACGTCGTCAGCGCTAAACGGCGCGCCGTCATGGAAAGTGACTTTGTCGCGCAGCTTGAAGCGCATGGTGGTCGGGTTCATTTGCTGCCACGACAAAGCAAGGCTGGGTTCAATTGCCATCTTGCGGTCGCGCGCCACCAGCGCGTCATAGACGTGCTCGGAAATGGCGTTGTTCAAGCCTTCATTCTGCGCGTGCGGGTCCATCGTTAGCACATCGCCCTGCGAGGCCCAGCGGAAGGTCTTGGCGTCGGCGCTCGAGACGACGCCTGCGGTCGTCAAAGCCAGCGCGGTGACCAGCGCAACACCGCTTAACTTGCGGCGGATCGATACATTGCTGATTTCAGGAGATTGACGCATGAACATAGTGCTGTCCCATATCGTTTTTGTTGAGAAGGCCGCTTCCTTGAAACCCCCTGCCGGGGTCGGTTAGGTGAGCGTAGGCGAAACGAAAAGTGTGCCCGTACGGGCCGCCTAAGTCAATGAAAATTCACGCAATTTTGGTGCCGAGTTGGGTGCTGAGTTGGGTGAGCGTGCGCCGGCGGGTGGGGTGCGCAGTGCTAGCCGAATGGCTGCCCCGATAGCGTCTAAAATAGCAGCGCCGTGCTAGTCGCACGTTCCGCGCCAGAATCTCGCTTCGAAAGCCATGCCATGACCACCATCGTTGTTGTGAAAAAAGCCGGGCACGCCGTGATCGCCGGGGATACGTTGACGACTTTCGGTGCCACCCGCCTGGGCAGCGCCCACGACGCCGCGCCGGAGAAAATTCTCAAACACAACGGCACATTTTTCGGCATCGCCGGCTCTGCGGCACACCAGATGGTGCTGGAGAGCATCCTGAAAAACCATGAAAAGGCCAAGGACTTTAGTTTCAACGGCCGCCACGAGATTTACGAGAGTTTTCGCAAAATCCACCCGATTCTGAAGGACGAGGCGTATCTCAACCCGAAGGAAGAGGACGATGATCCCTACGAATCTTCGCAGCTGACGGCGCTGGTGGTCAATGCAACCGGCATCTTCGGTGTGTATTCGATGCGTGAAGTTTTTGAGTTTGATCGCTTCTGGGCGATCGGCTCCGGCCGTGACTTCGCACTGGGTGCAATGTACGCGGTGTATGACACGCCCAAAACAGCCAAGGAAATCGCGTCGCTCGGCGTCATGGCTGGCGTTGAGTACGACACGGGCACGGGGCTGCCGATGAATATGGAGACTATCAAGCTGGCGAAGCCGCGTGGGAAATAATCTCTTGGCGTCGGAGGCGCGCGCGCTTACCCACAGTGTGGTCAATTCAGGCGAGCACGTTGATTCATCTGCTTCCCCCTTTGGAAAAGGGGGATTGAGGGGGATTTGCAGTTGTTGCCATTTAGCGTCGCCCGTCAAGTGTGTATGTCAAATCCCTCCCGGCTTGCAGCCCGCGTGGCCGATTGCACTCGGCCACCGTTTCGTCGGCGCGAAGCATGCTTCGCGAATCCCCGACTCAACCCTCCCTTTTCCAAATGGAAGAGTAGGCACGCATCGAACACGCCTTGCTTCCGTTGCGGCGCATCGCGAGGAGGCCCGATGAATTTCACCAGTATGAAACTGGCGAAGGCGCGTGGGAAAAGTCTTTTGGCGTCGGAGGTCCGTGCGCTTACCCACAGTGTGGTCAATTCGGGCGAGCACGTTGATTCATCTGCTTCCCCCTTTGGAAAAGGGGGATTGAGGGGGATTTGCAGTTGTTGCCATTTAGCGTCGCCCGTCAAGTGTGCATGTCAAATCCCTCCCGGCTTGCAGCCCGCGTGGTCGACTGCACTCGGCCACCGTTTCGTCGACGCGAAGCATGCCTCGCGAATCCCCGACTCAACCCTCCCTTTTCCAAAGGGAGAAGTAGCCACGCATCGACCATTCCTTGTTTCCATTGCGGAAAAGGGTGAAGCGGCCCGATGACGGCGACTGAGAAGGGGACATCGTTGGAAAATGGTCGTGTTGATTTATGTGCTTCCCCCTTTGGAAAAGGGGGATTGAGGGGGATTTGCAGTTGTTGCCATTTAGCGTCGCCCGTCAAGTGTGCATGTCAAATCCCTCCCGGTTTGCAGCCCGCGTGGTCGACTGCACTCGGCCACCGTTTCGTCGACGCGAAGCATGCCTCGCGAATCCCCGACTCAACCCTCCCTTTTCCAAAAAGAGGAGTTCATGCAGCGCGAGGCAGTCTTGTGCGCAACCTCCGAGCGCGCAAACAGAAAGCAGCCCGATGATGGCGACTGAGAAAGGGAAATCGTTGGAAAACGTTCGTGTTGATAAGTGGCTGTGGGCGGCCCGCTTGTTCAAGACCCGCCAGATCGCGATTGACGCCATTGCTGCCGGACGCGTCCACGTCAACGACGAGCGCGTCAAGCCGGCCAAGACCATCAAAGTGGGCGACCGCATTCTTGTCAGGAAACCGCCATATGAATGGGCTATCGTGGTTAACGGTTTGGCGGAGAAACGTGGTTCGGCCAAAGTTGCTGAGGCCATGTATCGCGAAACGCCAGAGAGTTTGGCAGCGCGGGAAGCGCTCAGAAAAGAGCTTAAAGACTTGCCGCCACCGGTATTCCCCGGGCGGCCCACCAAGAAGGATCGGCGCGTGATCGATAAATTCTTCGCCAATCAAGCTGGACATGACGATTCAACAGGCTAGTCCCACGGCGCGTCTGGTCGTGGCGCTCACGGCGCTGCTTTGGATCGGCGCGGCTCACGCCGCCCGTTATGAAATTGATCCGCTGGAAACGCGGACCACCTATGAAACCCGCTATCTGGGCTTTATCCCGGTACGCGGTGTGTTCGAGCGCATGACCGGCGTGCTCAGCTATGAGCCTGACAAGCCGATTGGTGAACGCGAAGCGGCCATCCATGTGATCATCGACACGACCACCCTGAAGCCGTCCAATTTCGACAGCGAGTCGAAACGACGCATGCTACGCGGCCCGGAGTTCTTCGACGTTGATCGGTTTCCGACTATCGAATTCAAGTCGTTCCGTTTTCGCTATGAGGCCGGCAAGTTGATCGCCATTGATGGCGACATCACGCTGCTCGGCGTATCCAAGCCGGTGATTCTGAAGGTATCCAAGTCCCGCTGCGAAGTGGCCAACCCCGCGCGCGCCGCGCGTTGCACGGCGTCCGCCGAACTGACGCTGAAGCGATTTGATTTCGGCATGAAGAGCTGGTCTGGAACCGTCAGCGACGATGTGACGATTGCGGTGGAATTGGTCGCTGTCGTGCCATCTGCTGAGGATCGGCCAAAGCCAGTCAGTGCGCCGCTCAAAGACGTTAGCAAGTAAACGGGGCTGGTTCGCCGCGCACGCATCCCCGGTGAAACTCCAAGACCGGATTGCCGTTTCAGGCACTATTGCCCGAAAGTGCCCGTCGATAGGGCAGTTTCGTTCCACACCCCTGTGAAAAGTGCGACCTAGGCCGACAGCGCCACCGGGTCGCCATCACGATCAAACACCAGCATGCCTCCCATGTCTCCCGCGATGATCGCGTCGATCATGTTCTGCAGCGGCATCATTGCGTCCTGGCTGCTCGGTGCCATGCCGTTCTGTCCGGACAGCGCCGCGGCAAATACAATCGTCCATGGTTGCGGAATGCCAGCAGTCTCCCCGGCCAGCGACGCGAATGAGGGTACTTCGCCAACGCTCTTTTCGACGCACATCAATGGCGCGAGTACGCAGCCTTCGCCATCGGCGAATCGTGCCCGCTGCTAGTCGGACGCGCCATCAGGCAGTTGCGCATTGGTAAAGACGAACAGCAACCGCTGTGGTTGTCCTGAGGGCGTGCGGCTGGTAAAAAGTCGGCGAAGGTCTTGATCGTTGATCGCGATCCCGGCGGTTGGTTTTGGTGCAAACTGTTTGATTAACTTAGCGTCGCCATTCTCGCGCGATTACAGCGTTGCGTGGCGGAGGCCATCAGCGCTACGGTAATTTCAACGCGCCGACCACCTCAAGCATGGCGAGTTGGCGTTTGTCAGCGCTGGGGCGCAAGCGCGCGACGACCGCTTCACCCATCGCCGGAACGGCGCCGGTCAGTGCCGTGATATTCACTTGGTGTGTGACCAGCACCAGATTTTTACCCACCTGCATCCGCGCTGGAAGGCCACCACGCACCTGTTGCGCTTGTAATGCAGCGAAGTCCGGGTTGTCGAAATGCGAATTGAGTGCCGGCCAGGTCTCTGGTCGGCGGCTGGCGCCCGAGAAGGCGAGGGCGGCCGTCTCGACGCATCGGCACCATACCGACGAAAACACGCCGCCGATCGGGATTGCTCTGTCCGTCACCGCCTTGCCCCATGCCCGCGCCTGCGCGCGACCGGCGTCGTTCAGGTTGCGTTGCGTGCGGCAATCGTCGAGCCGGTAGCCGGGCGGGTCGCCGATACCGGCAACCGTTTCCGTGTGGCGCAGCAAGATGACGTGATTGCCCTGTTTGAGCGCGGACCAAATCGCTTCGCGGCTGCCAACGGACGGCGCGGCATGTGCTGACGAGACGGCGAGGCTGAGCAGCAGCGCAAAAACAAGTTTTTTCACCGCTTGATGAACATCGATAGCGCGTTGGAAATGAAGTCGCTTGAGTTTGGCAACTGACCGTCTGGCGTAATGTGGTTGATCAAGTCGGGCAATAGCTTCGACAGCCCTGCGGCGATATCCTCAGTCGAAAGACCAAACTGGTTGGCAAGTTCCCCCAGCTTTCCAGAACCCAGTACTTGCGAAATCTGTTCGGCGGTGACGGGCATGTTCGCGCCGGTGCCGACCCAAGAGTCGGCGAGGTGCCCCAAGCCACCCTGTTGAAATTTTGAGAGGACATCCGCGAGGCCGCTTTGGCCACCTTGGCCCTGCGCGGTTAGCATTTGCATGGCCATTTGTATCAGCGGATTACCGCCTTTCTCGCCAGCGCTGCTAACCAGTGCGCCAGCGCCGTTCACCACGCCACCGATGATGCTACCGAGTAGTCCTATGTGAGTCTCCACGGCTTACGTTGTTGAGAAAACAAAACCAAGTCGCGTGATCTCGGCTTTGGCCTCTGCCATTGCCGTGGGTACCTCGACCGGGTTGCCGGACAGCGAGAACTCGATTTGTTGCCCGCCCAGGATGAATTGCGGTAGCGACGATAGCCGGACGCCCGGATATCGCGCCAGCAGCGCGTTCATCATGTCGATGAGGCTCGATTCCCCAGCCTCGGCGATCAAGATTGACTCGTTGGCGATGGTCTCAGCGTGAAACAGGTGGCAATATTTTGTTTCCAGCACCCACTCCATCATCGGCCATGACATCTCCGGAAAGCCCGGCAGGAAATGATGATCGCCGCACGAAAACGCGGCGATCCGATTGTACGGATTGGGAATGATGGCGGCACCGATTGGAAACCCCGCCATCTTGCGCCGGTTGGGCGTCAGCTCAAAGTCCGGCTTGGCGACCATCTCGGCGATGGCGTCGGGGTGCTCGGCGATTGCCACGCCGAGCGCCGCGGCGGCACACTGACGCGTATGGTCGTCCGGTGTGGCACCAATACCGCCGAACGAAAACACCACATCGGTGCTGGCAAACGAGCGCTTGAAGGTCTCGATGATGCGCGCCGGCTCGTCACCAACATAGTTTGCGTATGCGAGTGTCAAGCCGCGTTTACCAAGATTCTCGATCACCTTCGACAAGTGTTTGTCCGCACGTTTGCCGGACAATATTTCGTCGCCGATGATGATCACGCCAAAGGTTCGCATTGCAACCTACACGTGCTTGACTAGCGAATGCCCAGCAGTTCGATTTCGAATACCAGCGTCGCGTTGGGTGGAATCACGCCGCCCGCGCCGCGTGCGCCGTAGCCAAGCTCCGGCGGGATGATGAGCGTGCGCTTGCCGCCGACCGCCATGCCCATAACACCTTGCTCCCATCCGCCGATCACACGGCGCTGACCGATGGTGAATTCGAACGGCTCGTTACGGTCGAGTGAGGAATCAAACTTGGTGCCTTTGGCGCCGGCAGCACCACTGACACCCGGCACAAACAGCCAGCCGGTGTAGTGCACGCGTGTGGCGCTGCCGGTAGCGGCAACAGCACCGGTGCCAAGCACGGTATCAATCTTGACGAGTTCAGTGGTGGCCGATGGGTAGACTGGTGCAGGCGCGGTAGCGGTGGTGGGAGTGGTGGTATTGGTGGGTGTTGTCATGTAGCAGCCTGTAAAGAGAGTGATAACGGTGAATGATACGAAGATGCGGGTTTGTAATGTTGTCAGTTTTTGCGGTTGGTTTTTCATCGTCCTGTGATCCTTGTAAATTAAGCTACCTCAGCGGCCCTGCGCTGTGCCTTCACGGCGGGGATCGACCCCGCCCTGCCAGCCTGCCGACGTGCGCAGTACGCCGTGTAATCCGCTGGGGATGTCGCCGATCCGTGTTTCGTGCCCCAGCGCCTTTAATGCCGGCAGCAGTTTCTCGGCCGGCGTGTTGCGTTCGATGTCGGTCGGCCCGTTACGACTGCCGCCGTTGGGGAGTGAGATCGCCGCTTGCATATCCAGACCCCAGTCGAGCACGCCGATAATCGATTTGGCCACCGAATTGACGATGGTCGAGCCGAGTGCCGAGCCGATGATCATCTTCAGGTTTCCGTCTTTGTCGAAAATGATAACCGGTGCCATGGTGCTGCGCGGACGTTTTCCCGGGAACAGCGCGTTGGCAACGGGAAGCCCAAGCGCATCGGTAGGACTGAGCGAGAAATCCGTCATGTGATTGTTCAAGAAAAAGCCGCGCACGAATATCTGACTGCCAAACGAGGCATCGACCGACGTTGTCATGCTGACCGCGTTGCCGTTGGCGTCAACAATCGAGAAGTGGCTGGTGCCGGTTAGCGAGTCGGTCGCATCGCCTGCCGATATCAGCTTGGCCGCGATTGGATTGCCAGGCTCGGCGCGACCCATGCTGCGGTCGGTGCGAATCAGCGCAGCGCGTTGGCGGATGTAGGCAGGGCTGATCATCGCGGCGACCGGTACGTCTGCAAAACGATCATCGGCGGCATATTTTTCGCGGTCGGCGAACGCAAGCCGCCCGGCTTCGGCGAACAGATGCGCCGCTTCGACGGAGTCGGGCTTCATGCGTGGCACGTCGTAACCCTCGAGTAACCCGAGGATTTGCAATATTGCCACGCCGCCACTCGACGGCATCGGCATGCTGCACACACGGTAGCTGCGGTAGCTGCCGCAAAGCGGATCCGAGATGCGTACGCGGTAGCCCGCCATATCCGCTTCCGTGACCACACCCGGTCGCGCATGCCCGCGCGCAGCACTCACCACATCGCGTGCGATCTCACCCGTGTAGACCGCATCCGCGCCGCCCAACGCGATGCGCCGAAAGGTCGCCGCGAGCGCCGCATTCCTGACCACGGTGCCCACTGCTTTGGGCGTGCCATCCGCATTAAAGAAAATCACCCGCGTTTCTGGTGTGTCGCGCAGCACCGTGCTGTTGCCGGCTTGTTGGACGGTGCGCGCCGACAACGCGTAACCGTTTTCGGCAAGGCGGATGGCGGGTTCAAACAACGCCGCCCAGGCGAGTTTGCCGTACGCCGCATGCGCCGCTTCGAGCGCGCGCAACGTGCCCGGCACCCCAAACGAGCGGCCGCTCCGTACCGCGTCGACATAGCGAATTGGCTTACCGTCATCGCCCAAGAACATCCCCGGCGTTGCGCCAGCCGGTGCAATCTCACGGCCATCGTAGGCAACCGCCTGGTTGCGTTTGGCGTCGTAGTGCAGCATGAAGGAGCCGCCGCCGATACCGGACGACTGCGGCTCGACCAGATTGAGTACCATCTGCACTGCCACCGCAGCGTCGGTGGCGCTGCCACCCTTGGCCAGAATGGCAACGCCCGCCTGTGTGGCCAGAGGGTGCGCCGCCGCCACCATGTCGCGAGTTGAAAAACTTGCTTTGCGCTCGATTGTTTTGCTGGCGGGCTCCGGCATGTCGCGCGTTGGTGCGGGCACCGCTTGTGTCGCGGCGGCAGCAGGTGCTGCGGTGGACACATCGCGCGTGGCTGCAGGCTGCGCGCGTGCAACCGACACCACCGATAGGCCGAGCAGCAAACAAACCGCGATCGTGCAAAACTGCGATGTCGTCAGACGCGAAGTCATACGCGAACCGTGCCGGGTATCAAACGTTGAGGCAAAGATATTTGATCTCGACGTAGTCATCAATGCCGTACTTCGATCCTTCGCGACCGAGGCCCGATTGTTTGACGCCGCCGAACGGTGCCACCTCGTTAGAGAACATGCCGGTGTTGATGCCGACCATGCCGGTTTCGAGGGCTTCAGCAATCTTGAACACGCGCGAGATATCGCGGGCAAAGAAATAAGCGGCTAAACCGAACTCGGTATCGTTGGCCATATTGATCGCATCCTCGTCGGTGTCGAACTTGATCAACGGTGCGACCGGGCCGAACGTCTCTTCGTGCGACACCTTGGCCGTCTTCGGCACGTTGGTCAGCAGCGTCGGCACATAGAAGCGCCCGCCGAGTGCGTGCGGGGTGCCGCCGGTCGCAATTGTTGCGCCTTTGGCAACCGCGTCGGCGACGTGGTCGCTGACTTTCTTGATGGCATTGTCATCGATTAGCGGGCCGACGTTGATGCCGGTTTCGTTGCCGCGCCCGACCTTCAAGGTCACCATCTTGCTCTTAAGCTTGTCAGCAAACGCATCATAAACACCCGCCTGCACATAGATGCGGTTGGCACTCACGCAGGTTTGCCCGGCGTTGCGAAACTTGGCTTGCATGAGGCCTTCGGCGGCGGCGTCCAAATCGGCATCGTCGAACACAATGAAGGGCGCGTTGCCGCCCAGTTCTAACGACATTTTCTTGATCGTTGGCGCGCACTGACGCATCAGAATGCGGCCGACTTCTGTAGAGCCGGTAAACGACATCTTGCGCACAATCGGGTTCGCGCACAGCTCGCCACCAATCGCCGCTGCGGATGCGCTGCTGCCGGTGACGATGTTGAAGACGCCCTTTGGCACACCAGCGCGTTCGGCCAGCTCAGCGAGTGCCAACGCCGACAGCGGCGTTTGTTCGGCGGGCTTCAGCACCATGGTGCAACCGGCAGCGAGGGCGGGGCCGACCTTGCGCGTGATCATCGCGTTGGGAAAATTCCATGGCGTGATCGCGGCCGTGACACCGATCGGCTGCTTGATCACAATGAGGCGTTTGTCGGGCAGATGCGGCGGAATCACATCACCGTAGATGCGCTTACCTTCCTCGGCGAACCATTCAATAAACGAAGCGCCGTACATCACCTCGCCCTTGGCCTCGGCGAGCGGCTTGCCGTTCTCCGCAAGCAGAATTTGCGCGAGGTCGTCAGCGTTGGCGATTATGAGGTCGTACCATTTGCGCAAAATCGCTGCGCGCGCTTTGGCTGTCATCGCGCGCCACGCCGGCAACGCAGTGTTGGCGGTGTCGATGGCTCGCTTGGTCTCGGCGGCACCACAGTCGGATACTTCGGCGACCAGTGAGGCATCGGCCGGATTGTCAACCACAAATGTCTTCTTGCTGTCCGCGTCGACCCACTTTCCGTCGATGTAGCTGTGGACATGAAATAGCGAGGGGTCTTTCAACTGTAGTGCATGCTGGGCGGGTGCGTTCATGGTGGTCCTTCTCGGTAGAACGTGTTTGTTAGGTGCTTGCTAGGGCGTGCTGGAGGGAAGCTGCGAGGCCCTAGCGTCCAAGCCAGCTGGTGCGGCGCGCCTTGGCTTCAGGCGGTACATCGTTGAGTGTCAGAACACAGATCTGGTTGACGGGCTGGCTGAGCGTGACGTTGAGTTGCATCATCTCGTCGCGCCGAAACGCCACCAGCTCGACAATGCTGCCAATATCAAAGGCCCTTATTTTGCGCTCAAGACTGCCGGCGTTCACACGCAGGCCGTCGATCGCCACAATCGTGTCGCCGGCGGAAAGTCCCGCCACCATCGCTGCGCCACCGTCGAACACCTGCGTCAGTTTGGCGTCGCCATTGCTGTCGCTGCCGATTTTGGCGCCCAACGCAGGCGGTACGCGTTCAGCGGCCTTGCCGGCGACTGGCGGCGTGCTGCTAGCCGCGACCGCCCGCCACGAAAGCGTGATGCCAGCGGTTGCCAGTAGGGTGACCAAGTCGAGGTCCTTGGTGCCGTAAACGGCGTCGGCAAAAAACGCCGTCAGATCCGCGCCCGCCACTTCACTTGCCGTTCGCTCGATCTCGCCTTCCGGGACGCCGACGCCGACCATGCCGAAACGTTGCCAGAGTGAGCGCATCACATCGTCGAGCGATTTTGCGTTGCCGGTCTGCTCGCGGATTGTCAGGTCGAGGGCCAGACCGACCAGCGCGCCCTTTTGGTAATAGCTGACAATGCTGTTGACTGCATTCTCATCCTGCCGGTAATACTTGATCCACGCGTCGTAGGACGACTCGGCCACGCTCTGCTTGGTGCGACCAGCCTGCGACAATACACGGCCGATGCCGTCAGCCTCGATTTCGAGGTACTCAAGCGTTGTAATGACGCCCGATCGAACCAGCATCAAGTCATCGTAGTAGTCGGTGAAGCCCTCGAAGAACCAAAGTTGATTAGTGTAGTTTTCGGTGCTGAGGTCGTACGGCACAAAGCGCGCCGGCATGATGCGCTTGACGTTCCACGTATGGAAATACTCGTGAGACGCCAACGACAAGAGCTTGCGGTAAGCTGGCGTGACACGCGCCTCGTTTGCAAGTGGCAATTCGTCACGGCTGACGATCAACGCGGTCGACGCGCGGTGTTCCAGCCCGCCGAAGCCGTCACCGACCACCATGAACAAAAACCAATACTCGGCCATCGGTGCCTGCGCGGACTCAGGCTCAAACAATCGAATCTGCGCCTCGCAAATTTTCTGCAAGTCGGCGCACAGGCGCGGCACATCCGCGCGATGGCGGCCGGTGAGGACGACGTGGTGTGTCACACCACACGCCTCGAAGCTGGCGTGCGTGAAATTTCCCATCTCCACCGGATGATCAATCAGCTCGTCGTAGCTGGTTGCGCGAAAGATGCCAAAGTCTTTGACGGCGGCCGCGCTGGTCAGTGCGGTGGCGATCTTCCAATTGGCATACCGCTCGCCGGCGGGACGAGTGATTTCAATCTCGCACGGCGAGTCCCGGAAGCCGTCGGCCAGCATGAACACATTAGCACCGTTAAAAAATCCATGCGTATCATCGAGGTGCGCTCCCCGTACCGAAAGGTCCCAAGCGTAAACCGTATAGGTCAACGTAATCGGCCCGTCTGCGGGAACGCACTGCCATGTGCACTTGTCTATTTTCGTGACGCCAATGGGCGCGCCATTGCTGGTGGCGACAAGCGAAATCACATGACGTGAAAACTCGCGGATCATGTAGCTACCGGGAATCCAGCTCGGAAGCATGAAGCGCTGCCCGGCAGGATTGGGCGTGTCAACCGTGAGCTTGACTTCGAACAAATGCGCGGCGGGGTGCTGCGGGGTAATGGTGTAGCGAGTCACGCGGAGGGTGGCCCGAAAAGCAGGCGCCATGAGAGAAGAGGGAAGAGTTTACGGTAGCATGAACGCCGAGACAAATTTTGCCAGCAGAAACACGATTTCAACTTGGGTCTGACATGAAAAAACATCAATACACACTGTTTGTAGGGTTATTGGCTGCTGCGGCATTAGCGCTGGCCAGCGCCGGGGTCGCGGCGAAAACGCTGCGTTGGTCGAGTGCGGGCGATTTTCAGACAGCCGATCCGCATTCACAGAACGCGGGCATCAATAACACTATCAATGGCCAGATCTACGAGGGGCTGGTTGAGCGCGGCAAGAAGATGGAGATCGTGCCGCGCCTGGCGACGTCGTGGAAGCAGACTTCACCGACGACGTGGGTGTTCAATATTCGCAAGAACGTCAAGTTTCATAACGGCGTAGCGCTGACCGCAGACGATGTCGTGTGGTCGATTCTGCGGATGCAACAACCTACCTCACAATTTCGGGTTTATGCGAATGCTGTCGGAAAACCGAGCAAGCTCGACGCCCACACGGTGCAGCTCACCACGGACGTGCCGAATCCGGTGATGCTTGAAATGCTCGTCAACATGTTCATGATGAATCGTGAATGGGCAGTCACCAACAAAGTCGAGCGCGTACAGGACTACACAGCCCGCGAAGAAACGTTCGCCGCACGGAACACTAACGGCACCGGGCCGTTCATGCTGACCGCGCGTGAGCCGGAAGTCAAAACGGTGTTGAAGAAGAATCCCAACTGGTGGGGTATCGCCGATAAAAAGTTTGAGGGCAATGTCACCGACGTGATTTATACGCCGATTCGCTCCGAGGCGACACGGATGTCGGCAATTGTGGCTGGCGACCTCGATTTCGTACTCGATCCCGCGATTCAAAATCTCGAACAATTCAAACGCAACCCGAAGCTAAAGGTGATCCAAGGCATTGAGAACCGCGTCATCTTTTTAGGCATGGACCAAAGCCGCGACGAGCTTCAATACAGCAGCGTGAAGGGTAAGAACCCGTTCAAGGACAAACGCGTACGCCAAGCGATGTATCAGGCTGTCGACATCGAGGCGATCAAGCGCACCATCATGCGTGGCCTCGCGATTCCCACCGGGCTGGTGCACCCCAATCCAACCGCCGCCGGGCTGCCCGCCGAGCTCACCAAGCGCCGCCCGTTCGATCTCGCTGCGGCAAACAAACTGATGGCCGAGGCGGGCTACGCGAGCGGCTTTGACGTCACGCTCGATTGCCCCAACAACCGCTA
>Ga0226658_10001084_pt1 | contig 13713 bp, 18 predicted proteins | sample OliLak19BULKMAT1_FD_169091 | JGI IMG/M metagenome (GOLD analysis project Ga0226658, IMG submission 169091) | Freshwater microbial mat bacterial communities from Lake Vanda, McMurdo Dry Valleys, Antarctica - Oligotrophic Lake LV.19.BULKMAT1 (v2)... | ecosystem: Environmental > Aquatic >... | reverse complement strand
TTTTTATTTGTACCAATGATTGCAATAAGTAAGTTTTGTGGGATGAATGGCATTGTGGCCTTTCTATAGGAGTATAGAGGTTGGTTGTTGGTTGTTGGTTGTTGGTTGTTGGTTGTTGGTTGTTGGTTGGATCGTGGAGAGATGGTGGGCAATGATGGAGTCGAACCATCGTTACAGGTTTATAAGACCCGCGTACTAACCGTTGTACGAATTGCCCATTTTTGACCTATGATATGCGATATATGGACGATGCAATATCTGTATAGTGTTGGGTTGTGAAATGTGGTGACACCGTGGGCGTCGGAGGATTAGTTGTGAAATGTGGTGGGATAGCTGCAATAATGGTATTTTAGTGCCGCCACAGCGCAGAGGGTTGTTTAGGCCTTTTGAGTGCATGAAAATACTTTGAATTTGTTATATATGGATTTGCATCGTCCATATATGTGTCAAGGGTTATCTTGATCGTCGCTACGGTGTGGGGCACGTCACTAAAATATATGTTAAAACATGTGAATTTTGACCTATATAGGGGACATGTGGAGTGTGGCACCGTGGGCGTCGGCGGGTTGTTGGGCCGTCTAGCCATGAGAAGAGTATACCCAGTTGTTATATTCCACCCATACCACGCGTATTTTCGTATACCCCTAAAACCCCCTATTCCGGTAGTGTCAAAATGACATACCCCCCTATACAACACAATAAAAACACACACACCCAAGACAGATTATACAACTCATTCTACTCTTCTCTCCTCTGCTAAAGGCAACCAGCCTCCGTCGCCCACGGTGTTCACCTACCCACACAGCGTCGCCACCTTCTATTTAGCAACCCCGCAACATAGCGACGATACAACGCAACATAGCGACGATGCAAATCACCGTAGCGACGATACAAATCCATATATGTGTGTCATTTTGACACGAATCTAGTCATATATGCGACGGTTACACACCGTGAATATATCCACTGTGTATACCCGGCCAGCTGTCATATATACAAAAGTAGTCCCCATACAATTATTGCTGCAACCAAAGTGAAGCAACCTTGCTGGAAATCGGTCATCGTTTCCACCGTATCAACATAAACAACACGCAAGTTCCTACAGAGAGACAAAACCACATGGCGGCGAATAATAGCATGTTATGCTTTCTTAATGATGGTAACTGTGATTGTCTGATTCAACAAGATTGCCACGTTCTGCATAGAGCACAGAATGGCATGGATATGGACGATAGGCATGCTCATTTCTTAATCACAGTACGTGGGCAGAACTCCATACCAGTCAATTTGCATGCCTCGTTGAACTCCTCCACCGTCGCGTTAGTGTAGCACTCCCCTTTGTCTGCGCGCTTCAGACGATCGCGGGCAACCTTTATGCCCATAAGCTCTATGGATTCCTTTATCCATGATACGAGGTTGTCTTCTTTGTGTGGCTTGAGTGACATGATAATCTCCTAGGTTAGGTTGATGATACTGAGGTACACCTGGAATACTCCAAGTGTACGATGACACGATGAGCGTACTTGCGTATCGCAGCACGCTTGCATGAGTTGATTGCAGGCTTGCCTCTATTGAGGCGAGACTTGCCCTTGTTCACTTTGCATTGCTTCGTCCTAAGACGAAGCACCGTCCACTGTCGCGTCTTAGGCGACAGTATCAGATTCACAGTGGGATGCATTCTGCCTCCGTGGGTTGGGGTTCATTAGTTTCACAATAACACAATGTATTGTGAAACTAATGAACCCCAGTAAGTTATCTTACTGGGGTTCATTACGATGCTCCTATAGACATAGCTGTGAGGCTATGGGACTGGGCGTTGTGTATAGACAACGTAATCCATGCAAAGTGTGGTTTGTACGATACCACATAAACGTGTGATTGTTATATAGTGATTTGCTAGGTCACTATTGCCCTCCCGCTGGCACAATCTAGGCCGTATGCGTCCGCACGTTTATATCCGTGTCAGAAAGCGCATCAGAGGGCACAACGCCACAAGTGGGATCGTGCGACACTGTTTCTACGAGACTGGACTAGACTGGACTAGACTGGGCTTAGACTGGGCGAATCAGAAGCGTCTTATGCTCATTGATGATGGCAAGAGCACTAACTATCTTGTCGATAACTACGATGTCGATGCTATGGATTGTAGCATCGTGGAGGATCTGCCCGTTGCGCCCAATGGCGACTAGCGTCATGCGCATATTGCGCAGTACAGTGCGCAGCGATGAATCCTTTGCGCAGTGCGTAACCATAGCCGCTGCATCGTATTCGCTAACCTTGGCAGTCTTAGCGATCGCTGACCAAGGCGACGACAGCAAAGCCTTGTCGTCATCACGCTTAACTGAGGCGAAGGCTTTCAAAGCCTTCGCAAGTAGGACACTTCCAGCAAGGATTGTTGCGAGGTTGACGGCGGAATGATCGCCATCAATGAGGGAGGAAATAGAAGAGTTGATGAGGATGGTGCGGATAGCCATGTTAGTAGCGACTTTCTAAGGGGGGTTGTTTGAAGACATGAGACATGAGACAGGAAACAGGAAACAGAAACAGTGTCGCACGATGCCACCGGTGGCATCGTGCGTAGAGCTATGACGATATGCAGGGGTCTGAGAGGTATGGACACGATAGGTACATGAATGGTACAGAAGTTAACATGCTCAGTGTGAGTCGTTCTCCCTCATCCCCTCCGATATATCGGAGGCATTCACGTCTGTTCCTCGCGCTTTTCTAGGCATTCCCCAGCATGGAGAAGCGTACCTGTGTCATCGTTGCAACCCTAGTCGCAACGTGTCGCCGTGTGTTGGCGCTATCAGGACCCAATGGCAGGGATGGCACTAGACCATCCTGCGCGCGATTCGTTCTAATCACTCTCAACCCTACATAGCGTATTTATCAAGGCAGAGGGTAGACCCCTCCGGTAATGAAGACATTAGGCATCGCCAAGCATGATCAAGCACAATCCACCACGTGTATAACGTAGAGGGTTGATCACATACCCATTGACACGATGATGCTATGTCACAACGACACGATGCTGATGTGTCACACACCGTGAACTTCGTATCAGTATGACATGTCAATAGGTCAATGTGATACGATGAGTGCTATGTCATAGTGATACGATGTTATGTCATAGTGACATGTCAATAGGTCAATGTGACAACGTAGAGGGGGGAGTGTGTGATACACAGTGTCACAATGACATACGTACATAGCACCGCCACTAAATTTACGCCATTTTCCACATACACTATACCACACTATAATCGTCGCCACATCGCAACGCCGTAGCACCATCACTACGTAGCAACACTACATCGTCACCCCGTATCCTCACCACCCCATCACTACACATCCACATATAACAACATTCAACCCATTCACATATGCACCCAGGGCGCGGGGCTGGCCCTTCCTCTATTTCCCTGCCAGGGCCGACAGCAGGCTGGTTTCCCTACCGGCTGGCGGACTATTCCTGCCCAAGGGTCCCATTGGCCCAGATTGCCTGCCCCGCCCAGGAACCGGCGTACACTTTTTGCACTACATGTAAAAATAAAAATATAACATTTGATACCCAACAACTATACTGGTATATTACGGACATGCCTTACATTTCAATACATAACGTAACGGGCGATAACTGCGATGAGAGCATATACCACCTACACTTAGTACCGCCAGCGGTGCCAGGTGGTACGCACACCGCTACAATAGACTTTACAGATATAGACTCTGCGCTGTCTGGAAAAGTATCTTCTGCACAGTGGTCATTGGACGGGGCAGCACTACCAAGCCCATCTGTGTTCGTATTCACTGACGCTAACGAAGAGTACATACTAAAGCTAGTCCGTGACAACAACCCCGACCACAGTGACATCGCGTCTTACAAATATAGTGTAGTTAACACGTTCGCTCCAGAGTGGGCAGCGCAAGAAGGTGTAATACAAGCACGCCTCACCTATAAGACATGTTCTAATTTGGTAGCGTTCATACGGCAATCGTGCGCAGGAGGCACATATAGCGCTGTAACTATGAACAGACCCGCTGCGGTAGTAGGTACTATATCGTATGCTGGTATAACATATACAGTAGATGGCGTGGAGCACAGTAACACGTTTGCTCCATCTGTAAATGGAACAGATGGGTGTTCTGCTGCAAGTAAGCGTAGGCTATGTATACGCACGCGGCCAGGGCAAGTAGTCCCTACAACACAAAGCATTCCGGCAGACCAGTATTTTGTGTTACTATCGAACGTCAACTCATCGGTGGTGTTTGCTGTAGTATCTACAACATGGATAACAGAGGTAGATACCTACACAGTAGTGCCAGAAGTAACTACAAAGTCAGTCATAGAAGCATCTACATCATGCAGCGACACGCCATGCGCTGAATCGACGTGGGGGTCTGGACTGGTTTCATATACAGGGGGTGTTTCTCCTGGTATGCTGGCTACGTGGGGTTTAAGTTCCCAAGGATGGAACGGATTGTCGTGCGAACCTATAGTAGAAGTAGGTGTTGCGTCTACTTCAGCTGACGTTACTGAAGACTCTAATATGGGGATGGAGCACTCAGACGCATTGTGCATGGAGTTCGATTTGACTTTGACATACTCATTTGGTGGGGAAGGTGGAAGCGGAACACTTGAGGCACAGTTTACACGAACGTTAGGTGATCCTGCTACAAAAGTTAGAGTTACAGGCACACCGTACGCATCTAAAGTTGGTGCGAATAGAGCGTGCCAGCCAGACGTAACCGATTCCATACCGTGTGAAAACTGGGTTTCTACCAGTGGATGCCCACCAGGAACGCCAGCGTCGCGGCCAGCTTCGACGGTAACTATACCATACCCAGGAGGCAGTAAGTTTGCCTTTTATGTTTACGGGTATGCGCAGGTATGGAGTACTAAAGGCCCAGGTGACGCTGGCGGGCCAGCGTCATGTCAGTTGTGCAACGAAGGACCGACAGGGTTTAAAAGCGGCGGCGTAAACACATACTTTACTATACAAAAAATGATACGCCTAGAGCTGGATACTTAACAATACCACGTAGACACACCGCGAGCGATGCACGTATCTATGTACTCCTCTATCTCAGTTGGGCCGGAGCAATAGCGAACGAAGTCACGACGTGACCTAACAGCTAGGGCATCTGCTTTATCAACAACGTTGACTTTAACGCGCGAGTAGTGCGGTGTGTTAGGGATACGTTCGACAACAACCTTGTTTTCCTTACGCACGAACGTCTTAAATTTGACGGACATATAGGCTATGGTGTACTGCGGTTGCTTGCTTTTTGGTTTCATGTTGACTGCTTTGTTGTTGAGTCGGTGTTAACGACTTGTGTTAAGGTAGCGTTCGTCTTCATACGTATGCTTGAGGCGCGTAGGTCTTTAACCCAGATGCCAACGCCGCCATATATCTGCGTGCAAAAGTACTCTCTATCAGCTACAACAATGCGACGACGTATAGTCTTAGGCTCCGTGAACATCTTATAACGGCTTTCACCAGTAGCATTCTCGTATTTTGCGCGTACTTGGTCAGCCCTACCATATCCGTCTGACGCTTCAGCAGCAGCCAACGCTTTAGCATATAGGCGCGTCATACGCGGCGGAAAATACTGGTTAGTTGTCTGTACACCAGACACTTCTAATACAGCGCGCTTTAATTGGTGGCGCTTAACATCACACTCTCCTATATTATTTAGTTTCTTGGCGTATATGTACCATTCGCCGTCGTCAGCAGCGTAGAATGGGCAAAGCTCATCATCTACCTCGTTCATAGCGCGAAGTTTAGGCGCTAGATCCGCATCTAACATGACGTAGCTTATACGCCACGGTCCATCTGTCGGCACACGTGGTTGTATAAACTTCTCAGGCAACCAACCCCACGTCGGATGTGCTGCTATAGCATCGGCGCACTCGAAGCGTTCTACAACAACGCATCGTGAACCATCAACAACTATGGAGTGGTACCTGTAATGTGTCTTAGCGGTGCTAACAAATGCACCGCTACTAGGATCAATACGATAGTCATAAAAAGATGACCGAGAAGTAAGGCCAAATTCAGGACGTTTCGCATCATCAGGTACAGAACCAACACTTCTAAGGATATGATGATCAAGACGGCAACCGCTAAACAAAGTGAGATTATCACCATTTATAGTAACTTTCTTTGGCATAAACTGCTGTAAATAAGCGTTTATTTGTATGTTAATGGACTGTAAAACGGTGCTGCCATGTACTATTTGTACCACTAATGTCACTATTTCGTGCTTATTCTTCCACTTTTTATGCGGAAAGAACTCTTGCACACGTGCTGTAGGTATGTGCTGCGCTTTAATCTTATCCCGTATAGAAACCCAGTTTTTCACTGCGCTGCCACTAGCTGCAAGCCTATTAGCGAAGTTATCTTTAAGATATGACGTAGAATTGGTATCTACCCTGCGCCAGTTCCTAGGACGATAGCCATATTCGTCAGCAAGCATTGCAGCTAAGCTAACACCGTGCTCCGACACGATGCCGTTCTTGCCTTTATCTGACCAATGGTACAACTTAATCTTAAATTCGAAGCATTTTTCAATTATAGCTTCGGTAGTTGTGCCATCAGTTTTAAAGATGGTTAGAAGTAAATCAGCGTCAAGATGTGTGTAGACGTTTGCGTTGCGGTGCATACTTGCATTATACCGGGGTATAGTGCTAAGTCAAGCTAATTTTGAAAAGCACTGCTCAATAATGACTTGGCCGTTGGGTTTACCGTCTATCATTATACGGTAATCGTTAGGCTTGCGATGCCGCCACGCCTTAGCCACGACGCTCTTACAGTGCAAATATGCAATATATTTCCACAAATGCACACGACTACACGTAACACCAAGCATATTAGGGATCATCATGCTAGTATCGGTAGCGTAAACCTCGCCCTTTTCTTGATCGTAGCACCAATTTAACGTTGACAGTTGTAGCACGAACACGGTGTCAATTCTAACGCCTATTGAATAATCGGCACCAGTAAGCACCATAACAGTATGGTCATCTTCCACTAGGTATTGTATATTTATGTGTTTCACACCATTATTATACTTGACTATAGATAGAAGTCAAATAGAATATAGCTATGGCGAAATCGGTACAAAGTCTGGCGACAGAGCTAAACGGTGATCAGCTACCGGATTTGTCTGATGAGGCATTGAGACAGTGTGGATTGTCACCACAGAAGATACGATTCATACGATCCCTACCGGTGCAGCAACTATCTACACTGATTCCGTTAGTAATGGCTATAGGCAAGGAAGCTGCTAGAGATGTAGTAGATAGCGGTGTTCTACCGTTCACAGCGGAGATAGATATAAATGGGCACAGACGCTGTGCATACGAGCGTAACGGAAAGCGCTGCACTAAGTATGGGACTACAGATATACCAATATGCAACAATCACATGGAGAAGGCTAAGATGCTAAGTTCACACTTCGGATCACCGAAACTACGAGAAACGTTCGATAGGTTCAATAACGACCCTAACAAGATGAGTTGTACAGCAGAGCTATCGCTCATGCGTACGATGCTTGCTACACTACTAAGCAAGATAAACGATGATAACATAAACATAGAGATTATGGCTGGTGTCACAGCAATGTGTGATAAGATCACAGTTGTAGTAGAGCGCCTATCTAAGCTAGAGAAGGTAACGCCCGAGCACCTTAACTTGGTTATGAAAGCAATGACTGATGTCGCCGTACAGTTCATATCACCAGAGAAGCTGGAAGACTTTGCTGCGTGTGTCGAGCGGATCTCTATAGAGCCAAACACACTAGTTCAAAAGTCGCTGTATGAGCCTGGGCAAAGTATCACCGTAAACGGCAAAGAGTCGGTAATAAGCATACAAAAGCGTGCGCTGCTTGAGACTGCTGAACGCATGGGAATAGCGATAGACCAATGACATTAGCTAAAGAATTAGCAGAACGCATCCGCGCACGCGCGAGCACGCTCGTGAAGTCTAAAGAGTCTATAATAGACTGGGCACATAAGTACACCCCCCACTTCTTCTTTCGTGAAGGGTGCCAGTTCCACAACGAAATCGCCAGTGTTCTAGATGTCATGGCTATAAAGCGTGGACAGAAGGTGCTTGTGCTAGCTCCGCGTGGTAACGCTAAGTCAACACTGTGCTCTATGGCAGCACCACTAAAGTTCATATGTGAAGGCACAGAGCGGTATATCTTGTTGATATCAGACACAGCAGATCAAGCTAGAGCCTATTTAAAGACTATAACATCTGAGCTTGAGAAGAACGAGCTATTGATTGCACGGTACCCAATGGCGTGTGCCCAAGGAGATACATGGAACAAGGATCGTATCGAGACGCGTAACGACGTGTGTATTGAAGCTATTGGTAAAGGAATGAGTGTGCGTGGTAGAAAGTACAAGCAGTTCCGACCAACATGTGTTATTCTAGACGACCCGCAAAACGACGACGACGTGTTGTCACCTACAACTAGAGATAGAGATTTGGATTGGTTTGACAAAGCACTGTCATCGGTTGGCGATAAGGAAACTAACTTCTTCCTTATCGGTACAAACCTGCACCGTGCGTCGATAGTAAATGTACTAAGTAAGCGGTCCGACTACAAGCTAATGCGATACGCGTCTATCAAAACGTGGCCGACTAACATGGATCTATGGAAGCATTGGGAGCCACTATATATAACTAATAGGGGGGATGAGGCACAAAAGTACTATATAGATAATAAAGATATGATGGATGCTGGTGCTGAAGTACTGTGGCCACAGAAGGAAAGCTTATTAGAGCTTATGCAGCTACGCGCCACTATTGGGCCAGTAGCGTTTTCTACAGAAAAACAGAACGAGCCACGCGACCCAAACAAGTGTGAGTTCGACGAAACACTTTTTGAAGGTGACGATGTAGAGTACGATACACTACCTACTGATCCTAAGATAGTGCCGAACGGGTTTATAACAGTTGGATACTGCGATCCTGCTAAAGGTGGCGACACCAAGAAGCACGACTACCCAGCTATTATCCTCCTACACTATAGCCCCGATTTGGGTAAATGCTTTGTTACATGTGATATGACAAGGCAACCAGTCAACCAACGCATAGACAAGATAATAGAGTACATATCGTTGTTTAAATGCTACTCATTTGGTATAGAATCCAACGGGTTCCAGCAGTTAATGGCAGAAGAGTTAACAGCTAAGTGCCCATTAGCCCCTATACGACAGATCATAAATCAAGGCATTCATAAGAACACGCGTATATCGCGCCTAAGTATATGGTTCCACAGAAGGTTCTTTGTGTTTAAGCGTGGTTGCAAGCACACTAAGATAGTGCTACAACAGATACTCGACCATCCTAACTCAGACCACGACGATGGTCCAGATGCTTTAGAAGGTGCTATACGTACATTGACAAACGAGATAGACCTTACTAGACTGACTAACGTAAACGACGTACCTAATTTCGCAGACGATGGTTTGGGTGACAACATCCTAAACTTCATCTGAAAAGGATAAAATGAAACTGCTACTATTAACCATCCTGCTGCTTATTAGTTGTTCTTGCATGCGCGTTGTAACTAACGAGCAACAAGCCATATTTAAGCAATCCGCATCTGATCTGGTTACAACATTGGAGTACGTTAAAGACAACACTACTGAAGACAATATTAGGGTAGCTTCGTCAGTTGCACTAAACCACGGTAGAAACATGATCGCTGCTCTGGAGATTAGACTAGACGATCTACCTCGTGCGCGAGTAAGTAAACAATACTGGGAAGCTAACCCACAAGCAGCTGGGCAAGATAGCTTGACTAATCTTAATCAAGATGAGAACAGCCTAGCTACTATAATGTCAGCGACAGTGATAGTTACTATGCTGGTCGGTGCTGGTCTTGCACTTGCGCAAACCGCGTTACGAACAACACCAATAGGGCAGCTTTTAGGGTACGCGGGTATGTTGTTTGGGCAGAAGTCCCCAGTAGCTAAGAAGACAGACGCTAAAATACTACTCGTATTAGAGGAGTATAAAGAACTTGATCCTGCCTGGAGAACTAATAAATTGTATGTCATGCTCTCCGACAAAATGACTAACGCTGAGAAAGACTACGTAAAGGATAAACGCGATGAAGTTGGATGAACAAATCGAAGCTATGGCAGCAGCGATGCTGCGAGACGCTGCACGCACACTGATGGCATGCAGCCCCCCTAAAAACACGCTAGACGCAAAGCTGTTGAAGGAAGCCGCGGAGATGGATGGTGATCCTGCCGAAAACTTTGATAACTGGTTGCCACTATCACTAGCTGGTACAAATAGGTACTACAACTATACATTACAAGAGCTACAGGGGCTTGTTAATACGTGTCGCAAGGTTGTAGACACTAACGAGATTGCTAAGAACGTACAGACGCACTACAAGAACTACGTAGTTGGTAAGCACATATCTATTGATGTTGTTCTAGCTGACATCGGGGACAACCCTGCCGATATCGCTAAAAGTAAAGTAGATGGTCAAGTAAAGAAGATGCTTGAGAATTGGAAGATTTTTACAACCGCCAATAAGTTTGACAAACGATGCCGCAACTGGATAACAAGAGCACACAGAGACGGTGAGTGCATCCAGCGTATATTCAGCGGACCAATACCTATTATACGGTTTATAGACCCTCTATACATTCGCTCCCCATCTGCTGAGATTCCGTACGGCATTAAATTTGTAGCTAAAGATGCGGAAACACCGGAAACATTCTTCTACCAACCAGAAGGTGCAACGAACTTCGAGGCGATCAAGGCTTTAGAGATATTCTACGATCAACGTAACGTAGATATCGGAGCGCCAAGAGGTATCCCAACGTTCTGGCCATGCTTGTCTAACTTACGCAGGTTGGAAAAGATACTTGTTAATAGCTCTGTTCTAGCTGCTGTACAAGCCGCTATAACCATGGTGCGAAAGCACAAGACGTCTACCGCCGCTAAAGTGAGCGCTATGGTAGCTAAATCCGGAGATGGGATAGCGCGCACTGATGCTAACTCTGGCCGTCCTGTAGTAGGAAGGCGTCTACGCCCAGGTACTATTCTAGACGCTCCAGATAGCATAGAGTATGAGTTCCCATCACACGGTATAAATGCTGCTGCGTTTATAACAATAGCAGAGCATGAGCTATCACACATAGCTGCAAACTTCACACTACCTAGAGAGTGGTTACTAGCAAATGAGCCACCAGAACCGTTGACCCCAGGGTCCCCAACGGTAGCTAATTTTCAAACAGAGCAAGAGATCATGTTTGAGGATATAGAAACTATATTCTGGGTTGTGCAAGGAATGATGGGTGTAAACGCAGAAGTGAATATGGTTAAGTATGACCTATTGTTTAATGGTAAGCGACTTGCTGTTGGAAAAGCATTAGATGAAGCACGTGTTGATGAGATTCTACAACGCGTTGGTGCGCAGTCGCCACAAACAACCGCTTCTAAGCACGGTAATAACTGGGCACAAGAGCGCGCTGGCACTATCAAACATCGTGCTACTGCACAACCCGGTGAAGCTATGCCTGGGGATGCTGGCAATACTGACACATCTGGTAAGAGTTCAGATGGTAAGACGCAAGACGGTGTAAGTAAGAAAGATGGCGGAACACGCTCAGCAGATGCTGGTGGAGGCAAAAATGGTTAAAGAGAATAGCTCTGATGAGTTCCGTATGGGCGAAGTAACAGCGTCTATAAGTTCTATGCGTGGTGCAATAGATAAGTTATCGGATTGTCTTAGTGCAGTAAACATGAAGCTTGATAATATTGGGGAAGCGTTAGTTGAGGGGAAAGGGTTGTTTAAAGACCTAGAGCATAAAGATATTCTAATCGATATGCGTGTAAAGGCACTGGAAGACGCTCGCGATAGGTTCGCCGCAACTAAGCAAAGTGTTGGAATGATGCTACTTGATAAGGGTATAGGAATAATCTTACCCTGGGCCGCAATAGCTTACGTAGTGTGGGGAAAAGGACCAACACCATGAATATGCTTGTTGAATATCTAAATCTAATTACAGCTGTCGTAGCTATCTTGGCCGCGGGATATATACTAGCAAAGATAAACTTACAGATGCGCATACTGTCAAGTGGTGCTCTTCTAGCATTCGGTATGCTTCATCTGGACGGAATTGGTAAGGATATGCAGATTCTAACCTCGGTGATAGACATAGCTATTGTTGTATCGTTAGTATACTTCGCCACAATAGCTAACACACTTGTCAACACCGACCACCCTACTTCAACCACCATCAAACCAACAGATCGTATTCCGCGCAAAGACAAAGAATACGAACCAAAAACAGATTTAGCTGTGGAAGGCCCCAATGTCTCTAAACGTTAATACAACAAAAGAACAGGCTGATACAACAAAAGAACAGGCTGATACAAAACAAGAGGAGATGCTTGTATTTGAGCGGGCTAGTGTACGTAAGAACGTCATAGAAGGTGTACACCTTGTTGGAATGCGGGCTAAGAACCGTATTAGGGCGGACAAGCCACCATACACATATAAAGAGTCGGCATTAAAACAGGCTGTACCCCTATACGAAAACCAGGACGTCTACTTGTCCCACGGTAAAGCTAACGACGAGCGCCCAATAGAGGCTAAGATTGGTTACGCGACCAACATATCTTTTAAAGAAGGCGTCGGTGTCGTTGGTGATTTAGTGCTGAACGAGAAGCACCCGTTCTTCGGTGCTACCATATGGTGGGCACAGAACAAGCCAGACAAGCTTGGTATGTCACACGTAGCCACTAACCTATTCGACAGCAAGGAAAACGCTGTTGTAGATATACGTAAAGTACACTCAATCGACATCGTGTCCTCCCCCTCTACCACTGATGGCTTGTTTAAAGAGGGTGTTATAGCTGACAAAGCTAACGAACGTGCACTTGAGAATATGTTAGACGCTTCATGGCAGCTAATTGCTGAGGTTCAATACCCCATGCAAGGAAATAAGTTGCCTATGGCCGATAGGGCTGTAAAGATTGTACCAGTGATCAAGGATCTGGCGAAAGAGCTGATCAAGATTGCTGCACTCAAAACCACTGAATCAGAACAACAAAAGGAATCTGATATGGAATATAAGGATATTAGCATTGAAGAGCTTAAGAAGCAGCGCACTGACTTAGTTGACGCAATCACTAAGGAAGCTGTAGTTGCTCATAAGGCTATCGAAGCTAAAGTACAAGAGTCCGTAAAGGACGTCCCAACACAACTCAAGAGTGATACGCTCATCTCACTCATTCGCGAAGCTGTTGTCGCTAATGATTCGAAGAAACTCACTGATCTAGTTAACGACCGAAAGAGCTTGGTTGTAACTACCAGTGTAGAATCGGTTAGCCCGATGCCACCTGTTGTAGGCGAGATTGCTAAGAGCGTCGTTAAGATGGACTCAAAGGCAATTCTAGCAGCCGCCAAGAAGCGCTAATAAAAGGAACATAACAAATGACTTCAATCCACCGTATGGGTCCAGTTGACATTCAGCACTTTGATGTTGCTGTCACTGGTGTAGTCCCAGCAAACACCATTCAATCAGGCGATCTAGTTGCCAACGTAACAAACAAGGCTGTCGTTGGAGCAGCATTTACTTGGGACACTGATCTAGCCACTACACAAACAGCATTCGTCGCTGCCTTTCTAGGTGTTAGTGAATCGCGAAGTCGCGCAGCTACCACTTTA
>Ga0226658_10001070_pt1 | contig 13793 bp, 16 predicted proteins | sample OliLak19BULKMAT1_FD_169091 | JGI IMG/M metagenome (GOLD analysis project Ga0226658, IMG submission 169091) | Freshwater microbial mat bacterial communities from Lake Vanda, McMurdo Dry Valleys, Antarctica - Oligotrophic Lake LV.19.BULKMAT1 (v2)... | ecosystem: Environmental > Aquatic >... | reverse complement strand
TCCCCGCCAAAATGCAGGAGAACCCCATGTTTGAGACCTTTAATGCCACAACTGCCCGCAACTTTCTGACCAATAGCAAAGAGCCAGACGGAGGCGATCGCCCTCTCCCGTTAATTTTGCCGCTCTACTTCCATCCTCTCGCCCCTGGCCAAGAACAGCAGCGGATTTTGATTATTAGCACCCCCACTTGGGTACGCGAAACCATCCACGACCTGCATGCCCGCAATTTTGCCAATGCGAAGGACTGGAGTAGTCTGCTACCCGGTGCTAATCCGGGTGAAGTGGTCAGCATTCTGACGCGGCGGCGACAACGCCCGTAGGGAAGGGCGCGATCGCACTTTTGTTTAGAATCGCACTTTTGTTTAGGTGAGTGGGAGGCGTTAGATAAGTGGGAGGCGATCGCCTCCCACCGACCAGGGTAGAGTTTGGGCGATCGCCTCCGTTTATGGCATTGTCTACGCCGAGATCGTCAACGAATAGGCGGTGTTATTAACGTTTGCCTGCTTGGCTGACACATAGTATGTGCCTGCTTGCAAGACCTGGCTTGCCTGGGGACCAAACAGTGAACCAATCGTGTCACCAGACTCCAGAATGCCGTTGCCATTTTTGTCTTGGTAGATAGTAATATTTGTGTTGATGTCACCTGCCACATCCTGCTTTGCAAACGTCACATTTGTGCTGCTGCCTAGGCTAAAGCGATAGAAATCGGTGCCGTCTACGTTCCCAACGTAGTCTTTGGCTTCGAAGCGTCCTCCTGGATTTAAGGTGCCGAAGTTGAACGCAGTGGCGAGTTCGGCACCGGGATCGGTGGGTAAATTGCCGGGTGACTGGGTGGTGCTCAAAATTAGGTCATAGAGCATGGTGTTGGCAGAAGAGTCACGATTTACTTCTAAGAAGTAGGTTTCAGTGGCGGGTAACACCAACGAGATTGGCTCATTGGACGATTCGGAACCGTTGCCAAACGCAATGAATGGGGTATCACGATTGTCGAATTGCCCATCGCGATTGATATCGCGATAGAGCGTCATGCCTCCTCCACCCGACACTTGGCTCAGTGCAATGCTGAGGTCGCTGATTTGCCCCAGTTTGAATTTGTAATACTTCCCTGAACCAAAGGAGCCAGCAGTGTCGCGCGATCGCGTCAACAAGCCACCCGCTAACGTGCCTAAGTCGATGGGGCTGGCGCTGGTGCCAGTGCCGCCACCGCCGCCGCCATCACCTGCCGTTGCCGAACTGGTTAGTTTATATTTGGTGCCGCCTTTGCTCCGGTTGAGCACCTGCACGTAGTAGGTGCCTTTGGCTAGGGTGCGCGTCAGCAATTCTGGACTGTTGCCGCCCTGGCTCGATTGGGCGATCGCCTTCCCTGCCTTATTTAATAGGAACAGGTCGGCATTGCCCTTCAACTTAGACAGTTGTAGGTTGACATTACTGCTGCGTTTGAGGCTAAATTTAAAGAAATCGAAGCGATCGCGTGGATTCACCGAGTCTCGCCGCACTATTGGTCTGCTACCTAATACACCTAACGGCTGTGCTGTATTCAACGAATTATCTGTCATATCAATCACTCAGGAGCAGGTTTAAGATGTCTTAACCTTAAACGGTCTGTCCCTTGAGGCACTTGTCCATGCCTGCCAAGAAATTGACCGATCGCGCCTTTTTTTCGCGCCGTTCTTTTAATGTGATCGGTTTGAACCTGTAAGCTGTTGCAACACGAATCTAAATTTAGTTTTAGCTAAGATATTGGCTCATCTGCCTGGATCGTCCCGAAGACATGAGAACAAGCGTCACTATTTACACCACTCGTAGCGTTCTTCAGTTTGCCGCCCAGCGTGGCGCTACTGTTGAAACCCTCTGTCATACGGTTGGGCTTAACCCTGCCATTCTGCATATGCCCGATCAGAGGATTCCGGGAACGCTCCATCTGGCGGTATGGCGAGAAGCAGTGCAGCAAACGGGCGATGAGAATTTGGGCTTACATCTAGGTGAAGCGTTCAATTTAGCCAACTTTGGCATTCCTGGATATGTCTTATTGAATTGCCGCACCTTGGGCGAATTGCTAGAAAAATTTTCTTGTTATAACCGTTTGTTCTGCCAACTGGCCATCGTCAGCGTTTCGGTATCGGATGGAATGGTTTTGTTTGAATGTAACTGTGACTGTGATCTGCCCGTTCATCACGCAACCTGTCAGTTAGAAGAACTCCGGTATGCAGTGGAATGCACCTTTGCCTCATTGCTCACGGTGGTTAAAGACCTGACTGGCAAACCGCTGCGCCTCTCTGAGGCTTGGTTTCAATATGAGCCACCGGACGATACCACAGACTATGAGCGACTGTTTCAAACCAACATCCAGTTTGGCCAACCCGTCAATCGCCTCATGTTTGATGCCACCTGCTTAAATTGGCCGATTTTGACGAGTAATGCTGCATTATTGCCCCTGTTTGAGCAAGAGGCTGAGGTCATGCTGGAGGCGATCCACCAAACCCAGAGCTACACTCGACAGGTTGTGCAGGCGATCGCCCATCAGCTCAAAGGAGAACTCCCCACCATCCAGGCGATCGCCCATAAGTTAACCATTAGCGTTCGGCAATTGCAGCGCGAACTAAAAACAGAAGGGACATCGTTTCAAAAGCTGCTAGATAAAACCCGTCAAAAATTGGCCGTGCGTCACCTCAAAAACCCGACGACCCCGATTAATGACATTGCCTTTTTGCTAGGCTTCTCCGACCCCAGTGCGTTTAATCGCGCCTTCAAACGTTGGACAGGCAACACGCCACGCAGCTATCGACTACCGTAGACGATGAAGGTGATTCCTAACATTCAACAGGGAGTTCTATCCATCTTTGCGGACAGCTTAGCTCGGCTTTATCCAATTTATGTTGTACCAAGCAGATTGCGGCAATGGGAACTCTCCCTTGCCTATTTTCCTACTTACTAATTTAGCGAGCGAGCGAATTCTCAACAATCTCTTGAAGCGTAGAGGAGAACAGGTCGATGCCTAGAGCAGATTTCATCAAATATGCTGTCAATAAAATAAAGGCACTGATGGCTAGATTCAAACCCAGCAATAAAATAATGACTGCTATTTGATTAGCGACTCTGGTAACACCTGTAGCGTGGTGAGGACGTGCTTTCAGACGCCGATCTTTGGCGATAAACAGAACGAGGTAAAACCGAGAGAACACGAGATCAATAGTCAGGCGCAAGTCAATCAGTTTGGGCGATGGTTTGCTGATTGCAGCATCCAACATGAAATGGATCGCAGCTAACTGCTGGGCATTGAATGATTCTAAGATAGCTGGCTCGATTTGAGCGAGATGCTGCTGAGGAGTCCGTTGATGAGGAAGAGGGGTCATGGTTTGAGGTTGATTAACGGAGCAGCAAGGGAAGGGTAAACTGGTGATACATAAACAGCCCTAAGACCAAACCTAACCAGATAGGAATGGCCAAACGGTAAAACACTTGCACGCGACCAAATCGTTCTTGGAGACGTTTGTGAGCAATTGCAGTGAGTACTACCAAACCTAATGACAGGAGCCAGATCAGCAACAGTGTCAGTGGTTCAATTTGATAAAAAGGTCGAAAAATACGCCACATCCAGGCATGACGAATTGCTCCAATTGATAGAACACCCACGACCCAAATCGATGCCACGGCGATCGCGTCCAATCCAGTCCAGGCGAGGTATAAAGTCATAACCAATGTTCCAATCCACACCACAGTGGGTACATGGTAGGCGCTTAACAACCAACCAACCAAACTGTAGGCAAACCAGAAAAACATCAGGGATCCGTTCACCTGAGCCATAAAATTCGCAACCTGATTGTTTTTAGCACTACGCCTGAGCATATAAATAGTTTTGTAGGCGTAAGGTAGTGTTGATGCTCTCGACGAACGTATTACAGTTGTTCTTGCAGGCGGACTAAAAGCATCAGTGGCTTCAGCGTCAAAGAACTGAAGCCGCACTATGAGCTTCTATATCGCTACGTGCATATCAATGGCATTTGGTTGCAGCTTAGATATACCTATGCCCATCAAGTAGCCTAGTTTCCGGATGCTTATTTGAGATTGCAACACTAATGTCGTCAAACAAGGAAAATTATTGGTACAGCTTAAATAATCATTAGCAGCCCCATGTGGATCCGCGAAACTATCCACGACCTGCATGCGCGCGTCTTTGCTAACGTCAACGATTGGAGCAGTTTGTTGCCCGGAGCCAATCCCGACGAAGCCATTAGCATACTGACCCGCCGCCAACAGTGCCGATAGGGCGATCGCACGTTCGGCATTCATTCGATATTCGTAGAGACGCGATTCGTAAAGACGCGATGAATCGCGTCTCTACGAATGCCGTCCTTCCGGCTAGCCTTGCCATCCTTCGCTAAGATCAGAGATAGTCACACAGTCACACTCCCCCCATCCTCAAATCTTGGCCAACCCGGTGCAAAGTAGCATAATCGAACAGGTTCAGACCCAGCTTTACTATCTAGAGCAATTTGCCAATAGGCTGGTGTCCGACCAACTCATCCATCTCACCCCCGTTAGTGTCGGCATCATTTTTCTGGCCGGGTTGCTCACCAGCCTCACGCCCTGCATGCTCTCAATGCTGCCAATTACGATTGGCTACATTGGTGGCTATGAAGCCAAAGGGCGGGTGCAGGCAGCGCTGCAATCGACCTGGTTTTCGCTGGGGTTGGCCACTACGCTGGCGGGGCTGGGTATTTTGGCGGCGATCGCCGGACGGATCTATGGCCAGGTTGGGATTGGGTTGCCCATTGTGGTGAGTGCGATCGCCATTTTAATGGGGCTAAATCTATTAGAAGCTCTGCCGTTTCGGCTGCCTAGCTTTACGGGCATGGACTGGATTTCCAACGATTTGCCCGAAGGCGTGCGATCCTATTTGCTGGGTCTCACCTTTGGCCTTGTCGCCTCGCCCTGTAGCACCCCCGTACTAGCTAGCCTGCTTGCCTGGATTGCTACCACCCACGACCCAGTATTGGGCAGCGTCTTGCTCCTGGCCTACACCGCAGGCTACGTCGCCCCGTTAATTTTGGCTGGCACCTTTACCGCCTCGATCAAAAAGCTACTAGAACTGCGGCAGTGGTCGGGTTGGATTACGCCTGCCAGCGGGGTGCTGCTAGTGGGGTTTGGTGTATTTTCCCTGTTGTTTCGCGTCTTCCCATCGGGCACTCTGTGAACAGAATCAACCGATAGTTTTCTCCGTTCCTGCCCCACCCTCTTCTTTCTTCTCCCCATGCGCGACTTTTTCAAAACTACCCTTGCTACGCTGGTCGGACTCACGTTGTTTTGCACATTAGGAGTAGCTGGGCTGGTGACCCTGCTGGTGGCAGCTTCAATCACAGCCAAAGATTCGGGGCCACGGGTAGACGATAAATCGGTGCTGGCAGTCGATCTATCGGTTGGCATTACCGATTCCACTGCCGAGTCTAACCCCAGCGACGCGCTGCAAGAGGCGCTGTCGGGCAGTGGCGTTCCTCAGTCTATTTCACTACGCAGTGCTGTTAATGCCGTTAAAGCCGCCGCTAGCGATCGAAAAATCGTCGGTTTATTTTTAACCGGAAATGCGCCAGATGAGGTAGGCTACGCGGCGCTGCGAGAACTGCGACAGGCGCTGGAAACCTTTCGCAAGAGCGGCAAGCCGATGATTGCCTACGATGACACCTGGAATGAACGCGGCTATTATCTGACGTCGGTGGCCAATTCTGTCATTCTCAACCCGTCTGGGACGTTGGAAATGAACGGCTTGCGCTCAGAGTCGATGTTTTTTGCTGGAGCCTTAGAGAAATTTGGCGTTGGGGTGCAGGTAGTGCGGGTGGGGCAGTTTAAGGCGGCGGTGGAGCCGTTTACTCGGGGCGACAGTAGCCCTGCCGCGCGGCAGCAAACGGAAGCATTGCTGGCTGACATTTGGGGAGAAATTGTGCGGGCAGCGGCGCAAAGTCGTAAGCTGACGCCGCAAAAAGTGCAGTCGATCGCCAATACCCAAGGTCTGTTAATGCCTACCGAAGCCAAAGCGGATGGGCTAATCGACAAAGTAGCGTATGCCGACGAGGTGCTGAGCGATCTGCACAAGCTCACAGGCGAAGACAAGGACGAGGAATCGTTTCGCAAAGTCAGCCTATCTGCCTATGCCGACCTGACGGAAACCGCGACTCAATCGCGCCAGCAAGGGGGACAGATTGCTCTGGTTTATCTGGATGGCGATATTGTAGGCGGTGCAGGTGGGCCGGGAGAAGTGGGCGGCGATCGCTTTGCCAAACTGATTCGCAGCCTGCGCCAAGATGACGACGTTAAGGCGATCGTGATGCGGATTAATAGTCCGGGTGGCAGTGCCAGCGCGTCAGACTTGGTAGCTCATGAGGTGCTGCTGGCCACTAAAGCCAAGCCGGTGATTGCCTCAATGGGCAGTGTGACCGCTTCCGGCGGCTATTATATTGCGGCGCGAGCCACCAAAATTTTTGCCTCTCCCAATACCATTACGGGTTCAATTGGCGTCTTTGGCCTGTTGCCCAATGTGCAAAAGCTAGCCAACAGCAACGGCGTAACCTGGGACGTAGTCAAAACCGGTCAATATGCCGACATTGAAACCCTGTCGCGCCCCAAAACACCCGCAGAAATGGCGATTTTGCAGCGCATGGTAGACCAGGTTTACAGCACATTTCTAAATGTAGTAGCCGAGTCACGCCCCATTTCGCGCCAAAAACTAGCCGACATTGCCCAGGGTCGCGTCTGGTCGGGCACGAGCGCCCAAAAGCTAGGGCTGGTCGATCAGCTAGGTGGTTTAGATGCCGCCCTAGACGCCGCTGCTGAGGCCGCCAAATTGGGCGATCGCTGGCACATTGAAGAATATCCCACCCGACGTAGCCTAGAGCAACAGCTGCTGAAGCGCTTCCTCGCCTACCTGCCGCAAACCCAACAGCCCTCTAGCTTGCTGACTCAGGAGCTAGAAAAAGTTCAGGGTAACTTGAAAATTCTGACGACTCTCAGCGATCCATCTGGGGTTTACACTCGCCTGCCGTTCAATCCCCATATTGAATAAGGCTCTTCACAAGTGCGGCGAACATGAGAATTGCCGCCCCAATCCTACCCAACTCCCTACCACCGCTAAATACGTTAAGCTAAATATTAAGTTTAATGAACTACTTGGAGACTGGATGAATCAGCCCACCCTAGAGCATCTTGCTAAGCAGCTCCAGAGTTCTAAGTCGAGCGATCGCATGTTAGCGCTGGCACTGCTGCGAGACATCCCATCAAGCGATGCGGTGCCGCTGATTCTCCAAGTGTTAGATGACGAAAGCCTTCAGGTACGATCGATGGCGGTGTTTGCCTTAGGAATTAAGCAAACAGACGAATGCTATCCCGTGCTAGCCAAAATTTTGGTAAACGATCCTGACTATGGCATCCGAGCCGACGCGGCGGGGGCTTTGGGCTACTTAGGCGACAATCGAGCAGTAGAACCGCTGCTGCGCGCTTTCTATGAAGACACCGACTGGCTGGTGCGTTTCAGTGCTGCCGTTTCACTGGGTAATTTGAAAGATATACGCGCCCGCGATGCATTGTTGCAGGCGTTAGATAACGATGAAGTCGTCATCCAACAGGCGGCGATCGCAGCGTTAGGCGAACTGCGCGACCTCAACGCTGTGGATGCCATTCTCCGCTTTGCCCAAGCCGAAGACTGGCTCATCCGGCAGCGACTTGCCGAAGCCCTCGGCAACCTGCCCACCGTTAAAAGCGTTTCTGCCCTCAAATATCTGCAAAAAGACAGCCATCCCCATGTTTCAGCATCGGCCACCTTTGCCCTCAAACAGCTAGAAGGCGTGGAAATGGAAGGATAATGCTACACAATTTGCCACGTATCGCCTTGGGTGATTAAGCAGTTGAGCTGCTGCCGTAGCTGCCGTTTGACGGCAGCTTCTAGAGCTTGGCGCACTATGGCGCAGGCAATCCCTGTGACGGGCAAGCCATGCTGAGCCTGAAACACTCCAACGGCTTGGGTTGTCCCGTCTCCGTAGAATTCGCTAATCGGCAGCTGAGCGCTGACCGTGAGGTTGAGGCTATGTTGCAGGTTTCGGATCAGCTGACGCGCTTTTTCTTGCGTTTGCAGATCAGCAATCCCTGTGAGGGGGAGTTTGTAATGGGCTTGGAATTCTTGAATGGCGACTAGGACGTAGAAGTCAAGCTCAATCCCGTCGCTATTTTCTACCCGACTGGGTCTAGTTCCAAATCGACTGGGATTTAAACTGTAGCCCAAGCCGTTAAGGACTGCTTTGAACTGGCTAATAGAATATGGCATTCTCATCGATCCTCTCTACATCGCTTCAAAGCTGAGTACATCAAGATCCTGGTGGCAGGTTTAATCTAAAATTGATCAGCGAGGCGATCGCGCTTTTTGAAGTTAAAACGGCTATGTTAAAAATGGCTATAAAAACCAGTGACTGAGTTGCAATTTATACTAGCTTGCACCCGCAGCAAATACCGTTTAGACCGCACTCAGACTTGGATTTGAACACTGCTCTGATGATTTTAGAATAAACTGAAGTAGGCGATCGCACTTCATCCCGGCGGCTCATCCAACAGCATGGTTGCGGGGCCATTGGTATTATTCGCTGTCAGCTTTAATCGTCTTTTAACTGTTTTACTATCTTTTCTTAACCAATCTGCTTCAGTGAGTCGGCTATTCTAGCCTAGGTATAGACTAATGCAACGGTTCTGATCGCCCTAACATTTCTTCTTCCCCAAAGATTTATGGCTGCATTTTTTGATCTCGTGGTAAAGGGCGGCCCGGTAATGATTCCGGTAGTAGGGTTCTCCGTTGCAACCATTGCTTGTGGTCTAGAGCGGACTTGGTTTTGGTATCGTTTTTTGAGCCAAGAAGACCGCGTGGTTCGTGATGTCCTAGAGGCTGCCCAATTTGATTTAGAGCGAGCTAGGGACATTGCAGAAATGTCGCAAGACATCCCCATTGGTCGGTTTCTGTTAGCCCCGCTCAAGCTCCGTCAGCCCACGCCAGAAACGTTTCGTCTGGCCATGGAAGGGGCGGGTGATAAAGAATTTGCCCAGATGCGCAAAGGTGACAAGCTACTAGAAACCACCGTTGCAGTTGCACCGTTGCTGGGGCTACTAGGTACAGTAACTGGCCTCATTGCCACTTTCAGCAACCTCAATATTGGCGGCGGTGGAACGGCTGAGCAAACGACTCAGGCCGCTGCCGGCATTGGAGAGGCGCTAATTACAACAGCGGCTGGGATGATTGTGGCGATCATCGCGCTGTTAATCTTTCGAGCGTTGGTCACGCTGCAAGCGCAACAAATCGACTATTTTTCTGAGGTTGGAACTGAGCTAGAGCTGATTTATCGGCAGTATTGGGACGAGCCAACTGCGCCAGATTATGAAACGCCTACCAGTTATGAAGCTGCTGCCAACGAGAGTGCTTCGTATTTATTGGCGGGGAAGGGAGACTGAGGGTGGCACACCAGTTTATGACCTATGCGATTTAAGCGCCAGCTGCATGAATCTAGAACACCAGAGCTAAATCTGGTGCCGATGTTGGATGTGCTGATGACGGTGCTAACCTTTTTCATCGTCGTCTCCATGACGTTGACGCTTGAACAAGGGGTAAACATTGATTTACCCAGCAAGGATAATGCTGCGCTTCCAGAAGACACCCCAGAGCCGCTCGTGATCGTGCTAAACGCTCAGGGACAGATGGTCGTAAAGGATCAACCTGTGAGTTCAGACCAATTAAAACCGCTGTTGCAGACTTATTTGAAAGCGAATCCGAAAGGCTCTGCGGTGCTGCAAGCCGATCAGCAGCTGCCCTATGAGCAAGTTATACAATTGTTGACCGAGATGAAGGCAGTTGGCGGCGATCGCGTCTCCATTGCGGTTGATCAGTGACCTTTCCCGAGTCTTTTACCATGCGTTTTCAAAAACAGCAGGGCAACCAAATGCCGGAGGTAAACCTGGTGCCCATGATGGACGTGTTGATGACAGTTCTGACCTTCTTCATCATTGTGTCCATGACGCTCACGGGGCAAATAGTGCCGAACTTGATTCTGCCCGATGCCAAAAATTCTGGCACCCAGGAGAAGCCGGAGGCTCCCAAGACTCTAGTGGTGGTGCTCAATACACAAAAACAGACGGTGGTGGATAGCAAACCGCTGGCGATTGAACAGCTGACTCAGCAGGTGCAAGAATTTTTAACCAGCAACCCTGAGGGCGTGGTAGTGCTAAAGGCCGACCGGGGGTTGACCTATGCAGACGTGACTCAAGTATTGAAAAACCTGCGTGATATGGGTGGATCGCGGGTGTCGCTGGCAATTAGCGGTGGCTGATGGGTGTGAATATCATTCAGTCCTCCAAGTCATGCGTTTAAGTAACGCACCCCTACTCACTGGGGATGCGATCGCCCGACAGCAATCCATACAGTAAACCTCCAGACAGGGACAAACATGCCCTCATCTGGAGGTTTTGTAAAACTCTACAATACAACTGCTGTACAACTACCCAAGACTATTGAGGCTAGATCAACCCTGCAATAGCATTGCACAGCTTCTGCAAAACCACTATGGCAAGTTGCCTAGACGAAAATGCCAGAATTATTCTGGAATACACTAGCACGGGTGTTACTGACCACGGCGACCAAATCACCACCCGAAAGAATACGCGCACCCGCAGCACTATCAACAAAGCTCAGGCTGCTCGGATCTCCATAGAACTCAAACTTAGTCTGTCCTAGCTGGAAATTGTTGATCGTATCAAAGCCATTACCCGTCTCCAACCCGACAGTTGCAGCCCCCGATCCCAACCAAATCGTGTCGGCTCCACTGCCGCTGTAAATAGAATCGTTGCCACCATTGCCATAGATCGCATCATTGCCACTGCCGCTGGAAATATAATCGTTGCGTGAACCCCCATAGATCTGGTTGTTCCCGCCATAATCGATCAGGTAATCATTTCCACCATTGCCATAGATCGTATCGTTGCCACTCCCCCCATAGATTTGATCATCGCTAGAGCTGCCAGTAATTCTGTCATTGCCGTCGCCACCTTGTAGAATGTCACCCCCTCCATTACCGTTAATCGCATCATCACCCGCACCGCCCTCAATCCAATCCGTTAGAGAACCGCCATTGATTTGGTCATTGCCACCCTCTCCAAACAGAACGTCATAGCCTCCATTGCCATTAATATTGTCGTTCCCAGCCCCGGCCAGAATAAAATCGCTACCGTTACTGCCATTGAGGCTATTGGCACCACTGGTTCCCCGAGTGACTCTAGCCAGATTGAGCACGAAATTGCCCTCCGCACTAGAGTATCCATCAACCGAGATCTGATAGGCTGCCCCAGCTGTTGCGTTAAATTGAACAACACTATTAAGGGTGTAGGCGTCACCGCTACCGAAATCATCGTTACTAGCAACAGCAGTCAGGTTGTTGACTGCGTTCCCTGTATATACGCCCACTGTGGTGTCAAAGAAACCACCCCAGCTATTCCTACTACCGATAGTGGTCAGCGCATATTCTCCCGAAGAGGGAGCTGTCCACGTCCACCAGCTGGAGGCCAGAGGAGCTGACACCCCAGCGTTACTCGGTTCACCGGCTTCTCCACTACCACCGAAGTTGCTACCAAACACGGTCTTGGGCAGGCCGTTAATGGCAGTGCGATTATTAAAGTTGTCATTGATGGGAGGCATGAGTCAATCTCCTAATACTATGTACTTTGGGATAAAACTGATTTGTTGATACGGAACTGACGCAAAACTGACGCGATCGCCAAAACCAATCGGGGCAAGCTTTTAGGACTGCCGCGATGCTCAATATTGACGCAATAAATTACACCTTTACGTTCAACTGAAGCTAGGTATCTGCGACTAGACTAGCCATTGAGTCGTGTATCGGAAAATCGAACTGTAGTAGTTTTACGCAGATGAACTATCCATCACTATGTGCCATCTAAAAACTGTACGCAATACGACAGTTACCGTATTTTTATTTTTGCAGTTCGATCTAAAAGACTTAAGTTCTTTACTCCGTAAGCCTTTGGGCGATCGCCCAAATCACCATCTGCCCATTAATTTTTCCTACAAAGTTAACATATTTCACAATTTCGAGAGAAAATCAGAGAATAATGAATTATCCTGTTGATTGAGGAAGCTGCACTGAACGTAGGTTAAATATCTATTGTCTCTCTGGCGCTAATCTAGTGGTATTCAAACTTGTGCATTCCAATATCTATTGAGAATATGAGCATGAAAATATGAAAACCTTAATAGAAGTAGCAAAGCCAACTGCACAAAAAAGTTTTTATTCAACGAATGAGTTGGTATATATTATGCAACCAGAAAATATTCAACTATCACCTCCCTCTTTAGTAGACGAAAGCCAAGTTCACTTTTTGGAAACGTATCTACAGCTCATCAATCAGGTGAGAGCAGAGAATCCCAATGAGCTAGCACAGAATCAATCCAATCATCAAAACAGCAATATTTTTCCTGATTTATCAGCGATTTTTTTGGTAGAACTTAATAGTCTCAAACCCAATTGTGTAGAACAAAACTACCACCACTTTGACTTGTCTAAGTTACTTTATTCCTATCTGTTGCAGGCGGATCAAAATGCTGGCTTAGTATCTCAACTTTTGCAACTGCTAACCCAGCTCATTGATGCCGCCGAGCAGACAAATACCATCATTTTGAATGCAGAGGGCCAGGCCACTCTGATGACTCAATGCGCTTGGGCGTTATTAAAAAAATATTTTCAATGCCCATCTCTACAACAAAACTGTTTGACCAAAAGTTTACAGCAATGGGTTAATCATCAGATTGCTGCACACACTTCAAGTCCCAAGCTGCGATCGTTTGCTCCACTGCAAGTTGAAGGAGAAGAGCAAAGGAGACACTTAATCATTCGGTTTGTCTCGGATGGCTCAACAGAACGATATGTATTGTTGTTGGAGGAGCGATCGCCGTGCAAGTTTTCGCCAGAAGCAATAGCAGCATTGGGGTTAACAAAACGTGAAACAGAAGTTCTATTCTGGATCACGCAAGGGAAAGAAAATACCGAGGTTGCGCTCACACTGCACATTAGTAAACGTACGGTTAAAAAACATCTCGAACATATTTACGAAAAATTGGGTGTTCATAATCGGGCAGCGGCGCTCGCCCATACGGTGGAAACCTTAGGAATACTGACGTAAATTCAAATCTGTTCGTATTGCCGATCTCACTAAAAAGTAATTTGCTGTGATCGATGAATCCAGTTGTATATAAACTGCTGAGCACCCCATTAAAAACAAATGAGATGCTCAGCTTATTGTCCTTATCTTCAATCAGCAATACCCTCATTCAACTAACACACACATAACTAACGCACATACGATGCGCCGTTGATATCGAGCGTGGCACCGGTCATGTGGGGCGCTAATCCTGAGGCTAGAAAGGCGATCGCATTGGCCACATCTTGCGGTGGAGCGGGTGCGCCCATGGGAATGTCGCGGGTGATATAGTCGGCTCCGCGTTCCTGCATCACCTCGGCAATCCGATCGGTGTGGACAAATCCGGGGGCGATCGCAAAGGCCAAAATGCCGTCGTTGGCGAATCCACGGGCAATGCTGCGGGTGAGCGCGATCACGCCCCCTTTGGACGCGGCATACTGCATGAATTCCACGCCGTCGCCTCGAAATGCCGCCCGACTGGCGATATTAATAATGGTGCCACCAGCTGTGCCGTTACGCCGGGTTTGAAAGTGGCAAATTGCTTCCCGGCAGAGGTCTGCCAC
>Ga0226658_10001068_pt1 | contig 13808 bp, 13 predicted proteins | sample OliLak19BULKMAT1_FD_169091 | JGI IMG/M metagenome (GOLD analysis project Ga0226658, IMG submission 169091) | Freshwater microbial mat bacterial communities from Lake Vanda, McMurdo Dry Valleys, Antarctica - Oligotrophic Lake LV.19.BULKMAT1 (v2)... | ecosystem: Environmental > Aquatic >... | reverse complement strand
CGTTGCTGCCCGGTCTTGGTGATCATCGCGAAGCCAACGCCGCAGAAAAAATAGCGTGTGCGCATATCACCGCTGGCGTCCTCCGGGTCCCAGTAGCGGTCGTAACAATAGACGGATTCGAAGTCTTGCAGGTAGCGACTCGAATACGGCAAGGTATGCGATTCCCCCCATTTCGCCGCGAAGCCGATGCGCACCATATCGCCACGCGTGAGCTGCGTCGGATCGTCAAACGACAGGAAGCTCATGGTCGGGATGCGCTTATTCTCAATCTGGTAGTACTTGATGGTGCCGCCGGGCAGATAGGCGGGCACCAGCGGCGACAGGAAATACTCCCAATGTAGCGATAGTGGCGTTTGCCGCTCACTGCGTACCAGATCGACAAACTTGTCACGATCACCATAATCTGATTGTGACAACAGTGCGCCATCGTGCGCCTTGAATGCGACGCGGTACGGGCAATGCGCCCCCTGATTCGACTCTTCCCACGCTGGCGCGTACGGGCGCCCGAACCGATCCATCAGCTCAACGGCGTCGGCGAGCGCTATGTCCTTGCCCGCGACTTCAAGGACGGCCACGGCAACATCGATATCGTAGAAGAAGTAAAGGCGTGCACGCAGCACTTCAAGATGAATGGCCTCGGCCCCGGCAAATAGCTCGACTTCGACGGATGCGATGTCATCACGCTTAAAGGCGTAAAGCGATGATTGCGCGCCGCGCCCCTCGTCACCAACCCCGTAAAGGAAGCGCTGCACGTAGGGCAAGAAATGTACAAACTCTTCATACCCGGCGACGCACGACTCGTCTTCAATCAGCAGCGTATCGGCAACGTATTGCCATGGGCCCGGCTTTCGTCGCAGCATGTCCCAGTAGTGGATGACATCAGACCCCGCCTCGCGGCGCAACGGCCGCAACGTAATCGGCCATAGCAGCGTATGGTGAAACTCCCGGACAATCTTAGTGGCTGCTGTCACGCGCTTCCCTCATACGTTGGTTCCCGGCACTGCGCCGATTATGACCTGTAACACGATGTTGCCTGGACTCACATCCAGCCGTCGGTTCACCGCCTGAAATTGACCGGTGTCAGCAGTCAGACGTGTCTGTAAACGATAGAATACCGGCATCCCCAGTCTCTGGATCAAAGCGGTCATCCGCATGCGTTTTCGCGTGTTGATGGCCGCGTTTTATGTTGCGGCCTGAAACGGACAATTACCCCATGCAATGCATCAACCAGAACACCCCACTCCTTAGCCGTTTGATCGCCACCGCGATGTTGGGCTTGGCCAGTGCCGCCGCCGGCGCACAAACGACGCCGCCGGCGCAACCACCCGCCGAACCCGCAACTAACGCCAAGAAAGCCGAACCGGCAAAGCCCACGGCACCACCCGATGCGGCCCGATCTTCCACCGCGCGGCCTGCCACACCCAGAACCGAGAACATCGAAGTCAACCAGCGTCGCACCGCCACCTCCGAGCGGCGCGACTCTTCCGCCTCTAAAATCATCATCACGCGCGAAGACATCGAGCAATATGGTGACTCTAATCTTGGCGAGGTACTACGCCGCCTTCCCGGTGTCACTACCGGCGGCCGGCCTGGTCGTGGCGGCCCGCCTGCACTGCGCGGTATGGGTGGTGGCTCCACACAGATCTTGATCAACGGCGAACGCGTCTCGCCGGGTTTTTCGATTGAGCAAATCACGCCGGAGATGGTCGAGCGTATCGAGATCCTGCGTGCGCCGACGGCTGAAACGGGCACCCGTGCGATCGCCGGAACCATCAACGTGGTGCTGCGCGAGCCACTGCGCCAACGCAACAACGACATCCGCATCGCCGCACAGGAAGAGCGCGGCAAGTATTCGCCGAACGTTTCAATCTCACGCAACGACACACTTGGACCGACGGGAACCTACAACCTGACGGTATCGCTCAACAAAACGGATCAGTTGACCGACACCGCGTCGAGCACGCGCTACGTCGACATCCCAACCGGACGAACCAACCTTGCCCAGTCCACGTTCAACCAATCCAACGAGAAGCGCGACGGCATCTTTGCCACCAGTCGCTTTCAGTGGCGCCTCGGCCCCGGAGAAATGTTCAGCATTCAGCCGTTCATCGTGAGTAACAAGTTCACCACGACGTCAGCCGGCACGCTCACCCAATCGGTTGGCGCGACCCCCGCACCGTACGCCACGAGCGCCGGGCAGGTTGATGGCACCTTCAATGTCGCCCGTGCGATGGTGATGTTGAACAAGCGCCTCGACGCGTCGCTTCGGATGGAATTGCGCGGCGGCTTTGGACAGTTCAAGTCGGACTCGGATTCGATTTTGCGTGAGCGGTCTGCCGCCGGCGCCACCGTGCTCACGCAAACGACCGACAGCAGCACCAAAGATAACTCGTGGAATCTGGTCGGCAAGCTGATGTACAACTGGCTCGACGGCAAGCACAACTTGGTCACCGGCTGGGAATACGAAGAAACCAAGCGTACGGACAACAGCGTGACGCTACTCAACGGCGCGCCGCAGTTGACCAACTTTGGCAATCAAATCGATGTCTCGACGACCCGCAAAGCGCTCTACGTGCAAAACGAGTGGGAGCCGCTGCCGCAGTTCTCGACATATCTGGGTGTGCGTTGGGAAGGCCTTGAAACCAAGAGCCGCACGCTAACGACTCCAGTGCGCAACACCAGCAGTGTCATCAACCCGCTTGCATTTGGTGTGTGGCGGTTTGCCGCGCCTAGTCGTGACCAAATTCGTGTGAGCCTCACGCAGTCGTACCGCTCGCCGAGCACGCAAAATCTCGTCGCACGCCCGAGCCTCAACACGCTGTTCCCGGTGCCGGGCGCCAACACCTCCGTCTCGTCTGACCGCGCGGGTAACCCGACACTCAAACCTGAGATCGCCAACGGTGTCGATATCGCTTACGAAGACTACTTCGAAGGTGGCGGTGTTGTTTCCGTCAATCTCTTCACGCGCAACATCCGCGATCTGATCCGCAACGTCACCTCGCTCGAACGAGTGACGTGGGCGAGCTCGCCGCGCTTTGTCACGCGCCCGCAAAACCTCGGCAAAGCCCGCACCAGTGGCATCGAATTCGACGCGCGCTTTCGTTTGCCCGAAATCATCAAAGGCGCCCCGGCGATCAATTTCCGCGCCAACATGAGCGTGTTTGATTCGAAGGTGGATTCGGTACCCGGGCCAAACAACCGTATTTCGGAGCAACCGAAAGTAACAGGTAATTTCGGTGCGGACTATCGCTTCCGGGGTACGCCATTCTCGATTGGCGGCAACATCAATTGGACACCAGACTTCGAAACACGCCTGACCGACAACCAATTCAGCAAGACCGGCACCAAGCGCGTTCTCGAAGGTTACGGTTTGTGGACAATCAACTCGCAGGCAAAGCTGCGCCTGTCGCTTTCAAACCTATCGCCGCGCGACGCCGTCAATACCAACTCGCAGACACAGGGTAACGAGTTGCAGACCATCACCACCGACGGCAAGACATCCATGTCGACGGCGTTGCGGTTGGAGATTCGACTATAAAGTCGTTATTTGACGGGCGTTTTAGAGCGAAAATGCTGGGAAGTGCGCGTCAGTAATCATTGTTGAGCGTTTTCTGTACCGCCCCCGCCCCCGATAGGGACATTCTCGGACAGGCTCCAGCTGCTGCTCAATTTGTTTGGCGCCGTCAAATCGCCCGGCCCCGATGGGCGATTTCCATTTTGGCGGTGACGCCCGGACCAACACGGTATGGGGCGTCCACCGCCAACCCCAACCATACTTTCCGCGGCACCTTTTTCCTACGGCTATGCCCCCAGCGCCGCCCGCGGCGTGGTGTTCGTGGCGAGAATGGCCGCATAAAGGCGACATAAAAGGACGCTGGCCCACTTGCGCAGGCCAGCTTCCCGGAACATTGTGCTGATCGTCGAGGCGTACCGATCAGTCCTTGTTCTTCTTCTCCTTGCCGTGCCCTTTGCCTTTTCCGTTGCCTTGACCGTCACCACCGTCGCCGCGATTGTCCTTCTGGCCTTTCATCTTGCGGTATTCCGGCGCGTAGACATTGGAATACCAGTCGTCCTGCACAAAATAAACTGGCTGCCCGCAAGCTCGATACCGTTGACAATGCTTGCTCCATTTTTTCGCGTGCCCTGGCGGGACGCGCAGGTAAATCGGCACCACACGCACCGACGACGGCTGTGCTTGGATGATGATAGGTTGTTCATAAATGACCTGCGGGCGCTGCATATTGCCCAATTCAATGCGCCCGTAAAATCCCGGTTCACCAACGGTGATTGAGACACCCACGTCCGCCGCGAATGTTGACGACGTTATGGCGATCAAGCCAACAGCCAATGCAATACGTTTCATGTGGACCTCTCCGGTTGTACTAACGCTCTAAAACGCGCACCGCGCGGTGTTTGTTGACCCGAGCTACAAACAATTCGCAGGCTCCGTCGTCGCTAGACGACATGCGGCTGGTGCAGCGCCAGCCGCAGGCGTGCATTAAGTAGCGCAGTGAAGCTTATCAATTGTGTCAGAACGGGTCTGTGCGCGGCGACACCTTGCACTACTGTCTCTCTACGCAAGTGTCCGATCGACTTCGCGGCACGCGGCGCAATTCCGTTGCTTGGCGCTTATGTGTTGAACGAAAGTTCAACGCGGAACACCGACCAATGAGGCGTTGAAGCAGTCAATCCAAGCCGACATTTGGAAACACATACCCCAGCGCGTTTGATTCCCCACTAAGGGTTTGCCTTTCCGACAACGTGCCCCATCACTCCTGCGAGCTGATGTCGGAACGCGGCAATTTGAATCGCACGTGGTTGTACCTTGGCGCATCGACGGCACGGGCGCGCAGTCGGTGCAGGCGCATGCGGCCGCTTGTCGTGGCTACGGCGACTTGAGACGGTTTAAGTCAGCGCAACCACTACTGACGATGGGTTATGGGTTACGCGGCGGTGGAGGTGGCGGGACAATGATGACGGTATCACCGCCGGTCTTACCACGGTCACCTTTCTCGCCCTTATCGCCAGTGTAGCCGGGCGCGCCGGGATTTCCAGTGTTACCGGTATTACCCGTATTGCCGGTATTTCCGGTAGCACCTGCCTCGCCTTTGGCGCCCGCAGGACCAGCAACGGGAACGGTGACGACGGTGGGTCGATCGCATGCACTAAGTGCAGCGGCGAGCAGAACAGAAGACAGCAGGACGGCATATTTCATAAGAGCTCCTTGGACGGGAGCCGCACACATGTGCGGCCAATGGAAAAAATAACGCTGAGGAGTAAGCCGGTGTGTGCGATAACAGCGGGGAGGCGCAAACCGCAACACACCAAACGACACCACTTACCCTCAGCGGCTGTCACCTAAGCGGTAACGAGCTTCTTGTCGTCACGCATGCTACGCACGCGATCGTGGTTCATTCGCACCCCGTCACACTGCGCTTGTACCAGTGTGTAGATGTCGTTCGGCAACGGCTGCTTGAGCGCGTCGAGGTAATTTTTAAGCGCCACGTCTTCAGCGCGTTCACACTCGGTGAGCACGGCAAGATCGCTGTTGCTCTCGATCGCCACCCGCAAATCGAGCCAAGCGCGATTTGCACTACCCATGATGGTGCCCGACGTCTCGGCGGTACCGCCCAATTGCTTGATGGCTTGATCGAGCGTGCGAACACTTTCGCGACAGCGTGTTGCGCAGATGGTGAAGTACGCTTTGAGCGCGGCGTCCTTCGATTCTTCCGCGCAGTTGGTAAAGCCCTTGTCGCCATCGCGCGATGTTTCGATCAGTTTGTTCAACGTGCCAATGACATCTTTGTTATCCATTTGATTCTCCGTCGTTGAGATTACGTAGCGGGAATTTCGACCGCTTCAGTCGGTGTGTGTAATTTTGAATTGGCTGGTGCGCCAAAATTGGCAGGTGCCTGACCAGTATTCGGCCCAACCTAAATCAGGCTGCCATCTTGCGGCAGGCCGCCGCGCAACGTTCGCATGCCGAGGCGCAGGCTTTGCAGTGATCCATGTCGTGTTCGGCGCATTGCTTGGCGCACCAGTCGCAAACGTCAGCGCACAGTGTGCAGATTTGTTTAGCAAACGGACTGTTGCGCGCGATGGCGTCGCTGCAAAGCCCGCACAGCGCAATGCAATCGACGCAACACGCCGGGCAGGCGTTCTTGCTTAACGTGCCGACCATATGCGCAAAGCAGTTGCCGCACGCTGTACGGCAATCGTTGCAGGCGCTGATGCAATCGAGTGCAAGTTGATTTAAGTGGTGACTCATGACTTTGCTCCTTAATTTCATCGAAAAGCACGCGCCGCGTCTGGCTCGTGCCTTATTTCTTTATTGCTATTTCCTTGTACCGAAAATCATCCAGACGAGCACGCCACCCAGAAACAAGCTCAACACTCCGCACACCCATTGCCAAGTCGTGCCGTTCAGCGTAGTTCCGGCCATCATGTCGTTGTATGGCATACCGCCCATCATGTTGCTGTTGGTGAACCCTATGGCCGCCCACAGCAGCAGTACGATCGCGATACAAAGCGCAATCATGACGGCGGTGCGAAGCCCGTTGTTCATTTGATCGGTGCAGCCGCTGACTCGGATGCAGGGGCCCTTGTGGTGGCGTTGATGCTGCCGTAATCGTAATAAGTGTGGATCTCTTTCGCCCAGTGCTGATCGGCCATGTCCGGCCACTTTTCTTTGTTGAAGCCAGGCGCGCTTTCGAGGCGATCATTGGCGACATCAAGCACAAAGCGTTTGTTCTCAGTATCGAGCGTAAGCGCTTTCCATGGCACGGCGAACAGCTTTTCACCCATGCCGAGAAAGCCGCCAAACGTCATCACCGCATAGCTCACGGCACCAGTGCGCACATCGAGCATGATTTCCTTAATGTCACCCAACTGTTCGCCCTGCTTGTTGACAACGTCGTTGCCAATCAGCGTCTCGGCACCCATCAAATGCGGCCCCGGTCCATGCTTCTGGTCGGGCCCCGGACCTGCGTGACCGTTGGTTTTGTAGATGCCGTATTGATCACGTTCAAGGTAATTCATGTTGATTCCTCGTTGGGCACCCTGTTGGGGCGCGGTGAAAACTAATCGTTCGCCTTTGCGGCGGCTGCAACACGGTCACCGTGGTCGGCTTGTACTTTGCCTTTGGCGCCAGTGACCTTGCCCTTCTCTTCCATCTTCGCATTCCCCATCACCCGCCCGGCCACTTCTTCAACTTTGCCTTGAGCGGCTTTTATACGACCTTTGAATTGATCTTTCTTCATTTGAATCTCCAATGGTTTTGCGGTGTGACCGCGCTGTGAGCTAACCGAACGTCTCGTCACGTCGCATTCGCACAATAGGCTAAGATCGGATTAAGCTCTGTGCGGCGGCGAACGTTGTGGCTGCTGACAAGGCTCGCTTTCCGTCATATTGACGGCAACGGACCGATGGTTACTTGGGCCGCGCACGCGTCAGCTTAGGCTGCACCGCCTGCAATCGACCGGCACGCAACTCTTCCACCGCCTTGGCCACCGCGCGCGCCACATTGCGCGCCTCTTCCTGCACGGCTTTGTCACCATCCAGCGTTTCATGGCTGGTCGCATACGGCTCGTAGTAACCGATGTAGCGATCTAACCGCGCCGCCGCGCCCGCATCGATAAAGCCGATCCAGTCGAGCCAATCCGACAGCGCGCGGCGCGAGTCTTCGACGCCGGCAACATCACCGTGGACAATCAGTCCGTAAGCGCGGCCCGCCAAGTGTTGCGGGTAATCCCATCCGTCCATTTCCAGTTGTTTCGCCTTGCCGGCCTTCTTGCCCGATGTCGAGGTGGGATCGGCGTTGCCGCCATCGGCGCATACGAGGCGATCAATCATCAGCTTCAACGGGCTGGGACTCTGGTACCAATACACCGGCGTGACAATGATCACTGCGTGGGCCGCGGTCCAGCGTTCGTAAATTTCCGCCATCCAGTCGTTGGTCTGGTTGAGTGCGTGGTTGGGATAACAGCTGCAAGGCCAGTGGCACAGCGGCATCGCCGTCGAGGCGCAACCTTTGCAGGGATAGATGTTGCGGCCGTAATCGGAGGTGAGCAAACTTAAGTCCAGCACATCGACCATGGCGCCAGATTGCATCAGGGTTTCGCGCGCCAAGCCCAACAGCCGAAAGCTCTTTGACATCTCTCCCGGGCAGGTGCCATCGTTGCGCGCCGAGCCACATATCAGCAACACCCGGGACGGGGTTAATGGGTCAGACCAGCCGAGCTGCGCCGCATCGATGCGCGCTTTGGTATCGATCCACTCAGTGGACAAATCGTAATCCGGGTCAGCGTACCCCGCGCCGGCCTTCTGTGTGAAAGGCGCTTTGCGTCCTTCCGTGTACGCTTGCCAGGCAATCTCTTCTAGGCGCGCAATGGACGAATCTTCGGCACGGAACGCCGGATCGGTAAACGAGGCACGAAAGCGTGGGCCGAATTCGTCGCGCTCTAGCGGAGCCGGGGCCTGACCCTTGCGTATCTCAATCACGGTTGATGCCGTGGGCTGAACCGGCCAGAGGATGTCAATCGGACTCCGAACATGAGTTTCTCCAAAAATGGTGATGGCAATTGGCTATAGCGACTAGACACATTGCGCGGCGATTCCGTCAACCAGCGCGATCAGACTATTAGCCTCGACTTAGACGGTCTGTTGGATATCGAACACAGTGCACGCACGATGCGGCAGGCAACGTGTCAGCCGCGTTCCGCGTTTTTAGCTTGAGTTGCTGCTCTGCCATGAGGCAGGCTGAATCAGCTACGCCTTGCGCTCGCGCACGGCCCCACCTGTCAAACGACTTGGCAAGGCTGCACCTGACGATTAAAGGTGTGGCGTTTATGCAGGCAGAAAGCAAATTGAACCATTCAAGTTGCTGGCCGCGCGACGCGGTCAACAACAATTCGCAAACGCAGGGCGACTAATTGCAGACCATCACGACCAACGGCAAGACATCTATGTCGACGGCGCTGCGGTTGGAGATCAGACTTTAAGGTCGTTTATTGGCGGGCGGTTCGAGGCGAAAATGCTTGGAGGTGGTCGTTAATACATGCGTCGAGTCATACTTTTGAGTACCGGTGGTGCGCAGCGTGCGCAGATCCGACGGAATGGTTGCGGTGTAGCGATCTGCAAAACAACAATGCAAGGCGAACACAGCATTGCGGATGTTGGCAAGGTTAGGCTTGACGGTATCGCGAAGTAGCCAAATTGTGAAAGCGGGAAATGCAAACGGAAATGTGAAAAGAGACAAGGCTCAGCTCCGGCTCTTGGCGTGACTCCGGCTCTCTCGGCCGGCTTCGGTACTCGTTTCATTTCTAATACCTGCAATATCGGGATGATCCTCCTATCGTTCGTATTCGAAATTCCCGGCCAAACTCAATACATCGCTCGGGGGGGTGATCGAGGGGGCAGCGCTCGTCTACACGCACTTTTCGTTTGGATATTTGGATGTCCGCTTGGGTTAACCCGCTAGAGGCAGGTAACTGGCACATGCAATGTTTGAGCTCAAATCAGGCGATACACACCGACCGGTGTATATCGCGGAGCTTTTCTATTGGGCATTGGTACTGCAGCTTGAGCAGGTTAATGAGGCTCGCCTTGGGTATACTCCCAATGCATTAATCAACACGCAATCCGCGATATTCGGTGCCACGGCAACAATCGGTCAAACGGTGAAATTGAGCCACGCCTAGCAAAATACACCGAATGGAGTATTTGAGACCTTCTCATCTTCAGATAGCATTTTCGCGACTGCAATGTTGCAGTCGAACTTTTTCCAAAGGATGAATATGCGCGAATTGGCGATTAATGAAACAAGCGTGGTGGCCGGTGGACTGGCTTTTTCGGACAATCCAATGTTGTTCTCTGCAAATAGCGGCCCGTCGGCAAGATGCGAAGCACAAGGTAGCATTTTCGCGGCCATTGGGAACGCCATCGGATCCGTAGTGGGCTTTTTCGCAGGAGGCACTGGGGCGACAGGAGTGGCTGCGGGAGCGTTTCTCGGCTCGCTCACGGGAGACGGGGCGCGAGCCGTTGGAGTCGGTACATGCACTGTGGGCCAGCAACAAATGGGTACCGTCTGGCTAACAGCTCCGGGGTCACCCGGAATCCCATCCGGTAACGGGCCTTCAACCGGTCCTGGCCATGGGCCTGGCGGCTAGACATAGGCGTTAGCACGTTAGACGCTAGCCCGTGAACAAAAACTGTTGCTCGGGCTAGCTTTTCTTAAGGCGTTTATGAAAACAACGTTCCTGCGAGTAGTCCGCATCACCACATTTGGCGCCCTCATGGCCGGCGCAATCATGCTCAGCACAAGCGACCAACGAGGCACAATCTGGGTAGGAGCGCTTGGGGGTTTAATTATTTTATTAGCCCGAAGCTTTGTTTTCCGCGTCGAACTTAATCAACCTGCCCACAGATTCAGTAATTTCAGTGGGTGGGCATCGGCTCTCTCGCTCACTCTTTCAGCCGCCTCAATTGCAATTTTTGGAGGCGCGTTCGTTAGCCAATTCCTTACAACAGTGTTCTGGATTTCCTTCGCTGTTTGGTTGAGCCCATTGCCACCACCAGTGAACAATTTTAAGCCGGTAGCAATTGATTCGGGGCCGAACTTCAAGTCGTAACATAATACTGTTCGGTCAAGCGTTTTTTCCATAGATTTTCCGCCCAGGCGCAGGAAGCCACGGAAGCTGTTGTGGCGTGAAGTTCACAATACCATTGCTAGTGACCGTTCGATCATGGCTATTTTTGGTGGCCCCCGAGGCAATCAAGGAGCAAGGGAGCGCATGAGTGCGGAGCACGAGACGCGCGGCAAGGCTGGTCGCCTTTTCTTTGGTTACTTTCTTTTGGCGAAGCAAAAGAAAGTAACTTGCTGTCGCGGGTTTGCCAAACTCGGCTCCGACATTGGTACTCGCGTTTCGATAAACCTCAGCGAAGCTAACGAGAACTTGGGCACCGGCCTTCGCCGGTGCGACAGTTTGAGAATTGTGCAGCAAGGGAGAGTACCGGCGCGCGAGCAACGACACCAAGTTCCCGCAAAGTCTGCCGTAAATCGCTTTAGTCGGGCGTTGGACACGACCACAAGAACACAGTTAGAGGTCCCGGATCAAGTCCGGGACGACAGGATTTAGTCCTACTGCGCAGCGCCAACAACGCCCGCACTTAACAGCGCCGCGATCTCTTCCTCAGCATAGCCGAGCCCCGCCAATATCGCCACCGTATCCGCCCCCAACGACGGCGGATTCGACCGCACCCCCGGCCGCACACCGTCGAGCGTCAATGGCAGCAGCGGTGTTGATGTCTCAACCGGTCTACCCGCACCACTCGCGTCCGCCGGTACGGTCATGGCTGCCAACCCACCGCTGGCTTGCAAATGCGGGTCATCAAACAAATCATGTGGCCGCGTGATCGGTGCGAACGGCAGCCCGCTGGCCTCGAAGATATCGACGATGGCCTTCGCCGACATCGGTGCCATGCGTTGGCGCAGGATCGGCATCAACCAGTCGCGCGCTTCAACACGACCGACATTAGTCTCAAGCCGTTGGTCAGTTTTCAAATTCGCGAGGCCAAACGCGTCGCAAAAAATCAGCCATTGCGTATTCGATACCACCGCCAAAAATATTTGCTCGCCGTTCGCGACCGTAAAGACATCGTAGACGCCCCATGCAGAAATCCGGCTCGGCATCGGCTTGGCGGCTTTTTCCGTCACCGCAAACTGCATCATGTGCGGCGCCATTAGAAACACGTTGTTCTCGAACAAGGCGCTTTGTACTTCTTGTCCGCGCCCCGTCTTCTCGCGCTCGCGCAGTGCGGCTAAGGCACCAATCGCGCCAAACATGCCGCCCATGATGTCGTTTAACGACGCCCCCGCGCGTAGCGGCTGACCTTCGGGGCCGGTCATGTAGGCCAAGCCGCCCATCATTTGCACCACTTCATCAAGCGCGGTGCGGTGGTCATACGGGCCGGGCAGAAAGCCTTTGTGCGAAACATAGATCAAGCGCTCGTTGAGCTTCGACAGCGTCGCGTAATCGAGCCCGAGCTTTTTCATGTTGCCGTCTTTGAAGTTCTCGCTGAAGACGTCCGCCGTGGCGACCAACTTCATGACAATCTCGCGGCCACGCGCGTCGTCCATATTCACCGCAAGGCTTTTCTTGTTGCGATTGAACACCGCAAAAAATCCTGCACCGGAGCCCGGCAAGTTGCGCGTATTGTCGCCTTTAATCGGCTCGACCTTGATCACTTCAGCACCCAAGTCTGCCAGCACCATGCCGCAGCTCGGCCCCATGATCATGTGCGTGAATTCGACGACGCGGACATCGGCAAGCGGCAGTGGCTTGGACGGCGACTGCGTCATTTGGAAGTCGTCGGGGCTTCTGGTTGAAAGCCCGGCTCGCCGAATTGCCAAAGCAGGAACGAGTAGATGTCTGCAAGTTCGGCATTGCGTTGATTGCGCGATGTGCCGACGCCGTGCCCTGCGTCGTAGTCGAGTCGTAATAGCACCGGCTTTGCATCCACCATACCGCGCGTGGCGGCAGCCAGACGTGCCGCCATTTTGGTGGACTGCCACACTTCAACACGCGGGTCATTCACGCCGTGCATCAACAGCACCGCCGGGTACTTGGTCTGATCCTTCACCTGATGGAGTGAACTCATGGCCAGCAGCCCACGAAAACCATCCGGCGTTTTGACGCTGCCAAACTCGGGAATGTTTGGCGGGCCATTCGGTGTGAACTCCATGCGCATGGCATCGAGCACGCCGACGCTCGGTATCACCGCTGCAAACAGGTCGGGGCGTTCGGTCATGGCACGCCCCACTGTGATGCCGCCGGCGCTGCCGCCTTGTATTCCAAGCCGCTCACGTCGTGTGAAACCGCGCTCGATCAGGTACTCCGAGCAAGCGATCAAGTCCTGCCACGTATTGGCCTTAGTGAGTTTCTGTCCGCCCAAATGCCACGCCTCGCCAAATTCGCCACCGCCGCGCACGTGACAGGTTGCAAGAATGCCGCCGCGCTCGAGCCACGCCAGTGTTGAGGGGTTGAAGGTCGGCGTTTGCACGAGGCCATACGCACCGTAGGCGCGGATCAAGGTCGGGTTGAAGCTGTTCAGGGTAGTGGACTTCCGGTAGATGAGCGACACCGGAATCTTGGTGCCGTCCTTTGCCGTGGCGTTCTGGCGGAGCTCGACAATGTCTGAAAAATCAACCACCGACTTGGGATGCAACGGCGTCTCTCCAATATTGGCCGTGCGTTCTTCCACCGTGACATAGCGCGGCGGCTCGGTCCAGCTTTCCAATCGCAACAGCGCGCCTGATCGCGACGGGCTGGTGATCAGTTGACGAATCGAGACATCAAACGGCAAACGCACGAACTCAAGCTTGCCGCCGGAAAAGACCGTGGTGGAGAAATTCAGGCGCTGTAGCCGGTCAACACCGGCGAACAGCTCACGGATGTAGAGCGCATCCTGCGCGACTTCCATTTGCGCGATCACCGTGTCGCCTTGCGGCACAATGGTTGTAGCATTCGCGAAGTTGGCGCCGTTGATCCCCATCCGCACCACCTTGAACCGCGGCGCATTGTTCTTCGTCATCAGGTAGATGGCTTGATTGTGTACCGCAAACGAGGTCACGCCGTCCGCAGGCTGGATGATTCGCCGCCAAGTCACCTCGCCTCCAATCTGCGCGGCGCTTGCCGTGTAAATGCTGATCTCGCGCGCGTCGCCGTGCTCAACGCGACCGATGAGCATCTTTCCATCCGTGGATAGCTGCACACTCGGTATGTCAATGTCGTCGAGTTTGACACCCCCCC
>Ga0226658_10001067_pt1 | contig 13813 bp, 9 predicted proteins | sample OliLak19BULKMAT1_FD_169091 | JGI IMG/M metagenome (GOLD analysis project Ga0226658, IMG submission 169091) | Freshwater microbial mat bacterial communities from Lake Vanda, McMurdo Dry Valleys, Antarctica - Oligotrophic Lake LV.19.BULKMAT1 (v2)... | ecosystem: Environmental > Aquatic >... | reverse complement strand
ATAAGGCCTTACTTGCCAATTGTGTTAATCTACAAGGAGGAATTCGCCACCAGAGAAGAAGCCATCAAAAGGGAAAGATATTTTAAGTCAGCTGCAGGCAGAAGGTATTTGAAGAACAAACTGGTTCAGTGTTAAACGGCCGCCCGGGTGACGCCAGTCAGGGGGAGATAGAATTTGAGATTCTGAAGGTGCAGGTTCCCTGCCCGAATGATCGGATCAGGCGGGGATTCCTGCCGGGGTCACTAAAATCAGTTGAGGTTGTGTTTTTCGCATATGTCCTCAAGAGCATTAATCATAACTTTTTTTACAAAGGGCACTGTGAGGATTTAGTTGAGAGATTGAAGCAGCATAATTCTGGTCACACGAAATCTATAAGGCCTTACTTGCCAATTGTGTTAATCTACAAGGAGGAATTCGCCACCAGAGAAGAAGCCATCAAAAGGGAAAAATATTTTAAGTCAGCTGCAGGCAGAAGGTATTTGAAGAACAAACTGGTTCCGTAGTTAAACGGCCGCCCGGGTGACGCCAGTCAGGGGGAGATAGAATTTGAGATTCTGAAGGTGCAGGTTCCCTGCCCGAATGATCGGATCAGGCGGGGATTCCTGCCGGGGTCACTAAAATCAGTTGAGGTTGTGTTCGGCTCCTCAACATTTGTTGTTTTCCAAGTTCAATTTTTACTGTGGCAAAGAAATTTACCAAAGGCAACAAGAAAATAGTTGGTGTTTGCAGCGGCCTCGCCAATTATATTGACCCGGATTCAACCCTGACGCGCATCCTTTTTATAGCCGCCTTTTTTTGGGTTTGGCAGGATTACTGGCTTATACTATTATTGCGATTGTGATACCTGATAGATATAGATCACCTGTAATTTTTTCAGTGAACTGGCTATTTTCCCTTCTTTTAATGCTGTCTTTCGCTAGCTTGGCTCAAGAGTTAGAGGTAAGTGGGAAAGTGATTGATGCTGAAACTAATTTGCCGTTACCATTTGCAAACATCCAGATTGAGAATACTGCTCTGGGAGCGGCCACAAATGCAGAGGGGAATTTTAAATTGTCCTTTCCTCAACGCTACAGTAATTCAAATCTCCTTGTTTCCTATATCGGCTATGGGCTTCGAAAAGTTCCACTCAATTCATTTTCTCGCACTACCATTATTCGATTGAAATCGGAAAACAAGCAGCTGCGTGAGGTGGTTATTATGCCGGATAGTTCACTCATCGTATTCCTCCGACAAGCATACAAAAGCATTGAAAAGAACTACACCCAAAATCCGTATGAACTGGAAGGCTTCTATCGCGAAAGCCTGAAAACCGACAAGGGTAAATATCTTTATTTTGGAGAGGCGCAATTGATCATTCAGGGTAGTGGTTATCAATTTGAAAATGAGACCGGTAACGTAAAAGTGTTAAAATCCCGGATACATCATTTAACAAATATTGACACTATTAAAAACGCGCTTTACTATGGCGGAGCATTTATGGCGGTGGCAGATGATTTAATAAAGGATAAATGGAGCGTTTTAAAGCCAGACAAGAAAAATTATCACTACCAATTATTGGATGTAATTAAGAATGAAGGTAAAGAGGTTTGGATTATAGGATTCAATAAAAATAGTGGCAAAACAAGCGGTAAGCTTTATATTGAAAAAGAGAGCAAGGCATATATACGAACTGAGTACAGATGGGCTGTCAATGATTCGAGCAGTAGTTTTTTAACCGGACCCCGTGTGTTGGAAAGAAGCAGTTTACGAAACTACAAGAAGCTTGGAGGAAAATGGTATTTACAGTATGCGGATGTAAGGCAGACGGATTTCAATAAACGCATTAAGCAGAAGACAGTTATTGCGGCAGAGTTTGTGACTACTAAGACTAAAACAGATTCTGTATCACTTCTGCCCTTTATACAACGGCTCAGTTTTTCTGAAATATTTTCGCAGCTTAAGGATAATTACAGGTCGGATTTTTGGGATGGCAACACGATCTTGGTACAAGATTCCAGTCTTCAAAGTCAAATTGTTCCCATTCTTTCGATGGAAAAAAGAAAAGAACTGCTAACGGATAGTGCTTTGAATCGGAAGGGTGGTGCTGTCAGTCAACCCAAAGATTTGGTCAAGTACAAGCGGCTGCAACGTATAATTCGGATCATTACTAGTATTGGACTGAGTTACGGCCTTCAAACGTTGCCTTATTCTGTTGGTGATACCCAGCTTTCAATGGTTTATCCGGTTGGTGCAAACAACTTTAATACTTCTCTGGAGAGCGTAGGATTTCCTATGTTGTTAGTAACTGAGTTTTCGTTTAAGTTGAACAAGCGGTGGCAAATTTTTTATGGAACAAGTGCGGACCTGACTAGCCGTTACGAATTTGCGGGCAGACAATTCGGTGTTCGCTACACAATATTACTAAATCAACGCGGCAAACCATTTTTATTGCGGCCTTCAGTAAGCTATGGCAGCCATGATTTTGGGTTGAGTTTTCCTTCTTTTAAGAATGATGCTGGAATTAGTTTTGATAACAAAAACGTGACTACAAATGAACTTAGCTTTCACGTAGGTGAGGGGGTTAGGTTTTTAAAGCCTTCTATCTCGGTCGAGAAAAAAATTGGAGGCCGGAAATGGCTTTACATCAACGCTGGCTGCTATGCTAACTTAGGCCGAGAGAACAGACTTTACTTGAAAGACGAATCAGGTTTTTTGCTTTTTAGGGAAACGCGCTCGGTGCCAGTAGAAAATAGCGGAGCAACCGTGAACGTAAATGGTTTAACATTTGCTCAAGACCCTAAATGGTTTACCAATTTATACCTGGAAGCCGGAATTAGATTCTCATATTAAACTCACACATCGTTTAATTTGGATACCTTGTTTCGTGGCTTGACAAAACAAATCCTTTCCATTGATCCCAACAGGCCCAAGCGTCTCACTTGTGTCCCTTGAAAGAAAGCAGATTGAAGTAACAAACAAACGGAAGTGATAAATGAATCGGAGTGTGAACGAAATAATGATAGGGATTAGAAGCACAAGCGAAACCCCTTGCGCAAGAGTGGGATTCCTGCCGGGGTCACTTCTTTACGCCACTTGCTTGTAAACTTGTTCCTTCCATTGGTTTAGTAATGGATTCATCTTCGCAAACCAAAGCGGAGGGATTAACGCCATAATAATCATGGTAGGATATCCAAATGGAAGCTGTGGACTTTCATCATAGTGATGAAGCACTTGATATCTTTTGATCGCATTCGCATGATGATCTGAATGGCGCTGCAATTGAAAGAGGAAGAAATTGCTGACCAGATGACTCGCATTCCAAGAGTGTAAAGGATTTACCCTCTCATATCTTCCTTGCGCATCTTGCTTGCGAACAATTCCATAGTGTTCAATGTAGTTTACAAGCTCTAACAGAGAAAAACCAAAAAAACTTTGTGCAAAAAAGAATAACGGAACCTCCCACGCAATTCGGCCATTCAAATAGCTGAAGAAAATTGTCAAGCCCGCACAAAACATAATAGGCAGTAGAGCAAACCAAATCATTTCGTTGCGCAAGCTTATAACAGAATGATTTTTTCGTAGTAGACTTTCCTTCTCCAATTGCCAGGCATGCCCGTATCCGTGGAATACGGATCGAAACCAAAACGAATAAAAACTTTCATCTTTTCTCGAAGTGGCAGGATCTTCGGGCGTGGCTACTTGCACATGATGGCCGCGGTTGTGTTCAATAAAAAAGTGCATGTAGCAAACGGTCATCAAGATTAGTTTGCAGTAAAATTGCTCGAGCTTTGATTTTTTGTGACCTAGTTCGTGAGCTACTGTGATGCCAATACCACCGGTAACCAAACTAAAGCCGATGATAAAGCCAGCCCATTCTAGAGGAGTTGTTAATTTCCCTAACGAAACGGCATAAGCTCCCCAAACGACTAATGAAACTTGAACAAACGTCCAGATATAGGTAACAAAACGATAATAGAATTCTTCGCCCACTTGGCTGACATCCCCTTCGGCAACATTTTGTTTATCTAGTCCTGTGTAGTGATCGACAGAAGTAATTATCACAAACACGAAACCAAGTGGAAGGAAATTCCACCATCCACCTGCGTAAAATCCGACCACTACGAGCGAGGGGATGATAAACGCAGTAAAAAATCCTATTTTCTTGAAAAATTTCATGCGATAAAAATACAAAAAGATCATCAAATTGTTGAATATCGTGTATCGATTCTCTCCCAATGGACAACTATTTTAACCTTGTTTCAAACGCTTATTCAGGCTATTGGAGTTATTTTATTGGAGAAATTACGAGCCCGAGCTGGCATAACTACTTCTATTGGTTGTTGGGGGCGTCTATTGTTATTTGGTTGTTGGAGATTTTGTTTCCGTGGCGAAAAAATCAACCTGCCATTCGTGCGCATTTTTGGTTAGATATCTTTTACCTTTTTTGGAATTACTTTTTGTTTGCGTTGGTAGCTTACAATGCGCTATCCATGGTGGGGGTGCAATTGGTTAATGATTTTTTGGGCTTATTTGGAATTACCAATCTTGTTGCTGTACATGTTGCTAGCCTACCGGGTTGGTTGCAACTAGTGATGATATTTGTATTGCGCGATTTTATGCAATGGAATATTCACAGAATGTATCATCATGTCGGTTGGATGTGGGAGTTTCATAAAGTCCATCATAGCACTGAGCAGATGGGCTTTGCCGCTTTGTTACGTTACCATTGGATGGAAAATATTTTGTATCGCACGTTAGAATATATCCCATTGGCCATGATTGGCTTTGGGATTACAGATTTTTTTATCGTCCATATTTTCACACTTATAACCGGACAACTAGGGCATGCCAACGTTAAAATCAATTTAGGGTATTTTAAATATTTATTCAATGGGCCGCAGATGCATTTGTGGCACCACGCCAAGCAATTGCCAAAGGGGTATAATCACGGTATCAATTACGGCATCACGCTGAGCGTTTGGGATTATCTTTTTAAAACCAATTATTGGCCAAGTGATGACGAGAATTTGCCAATTGGATTGCCAAATAATGAAAAATTTCCAGTGGATTTTGTTGGGCAAACGGTGAGGCCTTTCGAAAATATCTTTCGAAAGAAGCCACGTTAATGAATACGCAACATTTGTTATCTTTAAACTTAAATTTTTTTTTATGGCAAAAAAACTTGTAAAAGGCGATAAGAAAATATTTGGTGTGTGTAGCGGCCTCGCCAACTACTTCGACACCGACCCAACCATCATGCGCGTCCTTTTTGTTGTAGCCTTCTTTGGGTTTGGCATGGGGTTGCTCGCTTATATTATTATGGCGATTGTGATGCCGAGTAAGTAGACTTGTCCTTAAAATATCGATGATATAACTGGGATGGCAAAGCCTTTTGTTTTTGTGCTAATGCCTTTTTCGAAGGAATTCGATAGTGTGTATGATTATGGAATACTCAGAGCATGCAAAGATTCTGGCATGTACTGCGAAAGGGTTGACAAGCAATTATATGATGAAAGGATTCTTGATAGAATTTATAACCAAATAATTAAAGCTGATTACATTATAGCCGATCTGAGTGGAGAAAATGCAAATGTATTTTATGAGACTGGCTATGCTCATGCCCTAAACAAAAAAGTCATTTTAGTAAATAGTTCATCAAAGAAGATACCATTCGACTTAAAACATCATCCTCAAATCATTTATAACAACGACACAACCGAACTATACGGTCAGATACGCAAAAAACTCGACTGGTATAAATCTAATCCTGAAAGAATTCTGCCTCCAAATCTTGAACAACTCTCATTTTTCATAGACGGTGTTCCAATAGTTAAGGATGCGCAGATTACTCCTAATTTTACGGAATCAATTGAAAATTCTAGTTTGAGTTTTAGTATAGATGTGCTTAATAGCTCTGAGCGTTTGTTCAAGGATAACTGCGAGATTTGGTTGGAACTAGATTCTTCTAATATTTTGAAAGGAAAAACTGGAGTTCAACTCCCCAATAATCAAGTTGGCGTGATGCTTTTCGGTGGGGTAATCGATAAAATACTCCCAAGATCTTTTGCCAAATTGAATTTTGAATTAGTTATTATCAAACACTTTACCCGAGAGATACCAAATGCGAACCTAAAGATATTTAGCGAAATTGAAACTAAATTAATACCATTCCAGATTGTGCTTAAACCAAAACCAAGCCTAAAACTAAGAGTGATTTAATTGCAATTTTTCTTATCCTCTTGGTTGTGTCTTCATTAAACCAATCTCCAAGCAATCCATCCCTATTCTCAAATTTTAAATTTGAAACCCGGTCGCGGGAGGGATTGAGGCATTGTTGGGGCCCGGACTGGAATTGCGCGCTGGGCTGGCGACTGCTGAAAGCCCTTTGACCAACTTGCTTTTGTGGGTCTTCGCTCATGTCTGCCACGCGTTTTGCGTGGTTAGTATCAGCCCAACAACATATACATGCCTAACGCTTTACAGTTCTTTCGATTTACTGGATCGGTATATCGATGACAAAGAGCAGCGCAATACTATTTTTAAAGAAGCGAAACGAAGTACGCTTCAAGTTGACCGATTGCTAGACGAGATTTTGCTGTGAGGAGAAATGCTAAATCATGGTATAGTTCAACAAAACGAACGATCTGCCTTGAATGCGCATGAAAAAAATGTGTTAAGCAAAATTTCAGATAACATACTTACCAAGCATTTAGATTATTGATCTAATTAAAGACGAGGCTTTTGTTCTGGCTGATAAAAACATGGTGGAGGCCGGTATCCGAAATGTGATTTCGAACGCAAAAAAATTCACCAATAAAGGCGGTAATATTAATGTAGCTTTACAATGTGTAAAAACAGGAGCAGGCAAATATTGCCATCTTTAAATAGAAGATAATGGTATTGGCATGAGTACTAAAAAGCGTAGCGAATTATTAAATAGCGCATATCAGGCTACCAAACGGGATACAGAAGGAACATTAGGTATCGGCTTAGGCTTCTCCGACTCAAAAGAATTTATTGAAAAAAATGCCGGTAGTATAACAGTCGAAAGGGAGTTGGGTAGAGGCAGTAAAGTCACTAGCAGATTACCATTGGCAGAGCTAATAATTTGATTAAAGTGAGAGGTGCAAATTTGATTTGAAATTATTTTGTATAGTTAGTATGAGGCATAAGATTCTATTTTTCTTGATTTTAAAAGTATCAGTTCTGATGGGCCAGAGTAATGCTATTGACAGCCTTGAGGCTCGGTCGGCAGATCCTGCATTACGAGATTCTTTACGCATAGAAATTCTTAATGATCTGTCCCGTGAATATCTCTTTGTTTCAACATCAAAGGCCTACCATTATACTCAGGAGGCACTTGACCTAAGCCTTAGAACGAAAAGCAAACGTGGAGAAGCACATGTCTATCGCAATCTTGCTTCCATATACTTTACACAGGAATTATTTTATGAAAGCTCCGGCTACATTGAAAAAGCACTCGTTTTATTTCAGCAGTTGGGCGACTCTGTTGGAATTGGCAACTGCTATATTACCCGTGGTCATATCTTTCGATACCAGGAGGATTACAAGAAATCGATGGAATACCAGCGAAAGGCGGTGGATATATTCCGATCAAAAGGGCTACCAGAAAGGCTGGGCGTTAGCCTGCATAACTTGGGTGAGGACCAGATGTTGGCCGGAGATTTAGTTTCGGCCCGAGCCACCACCTATGAAGCTACGTCAATTTTAGAACCTTTACGAAACCTGTCCGTGCTGAGCTCATGCTACAAGGTTTTGGGAATGATTGACTTCAGGGAATTAAAGTTTGAGGAAGCTGAAAAGAATTTCAAAAAAGTGTTGAAAATATCAGATGTGTTAGGCCCAAACTCACAAAAAGTAGCCACCACTCAGGCGTTGTTATTCTTAGCCAGGCTTGCACAAAAAAAAGGACAGGATAAAGAAATTCAATATCTAGTGCGAGCCGTTCAATTAGCTCGTGAAAATAAATATGGCAAACCATTATATGCGGCCTATTCGCAGATGGTAGATTTCTATTCCCGCAAAAATGATTTTAGCAAAGTTACAAAATCATTGAAGGAACTTGTTGTTGTTCAGGATAGCGCATTAAGTAGTCTTAAGCTTGATAAAGCACGGCTTACGGAGGCAGCCATGAAAGTACTTCGCACCGATTTGGAAAATAAGAAGCTATTAGTGGAACAAGAACTTCAGGAACAAGTAATTCAAAATCAAAGAAACCAGATTTTGGGCTATGTAGCGCTGGTACTGGTTTTAATTAGTGCAACTGTTTTTTATTATCAGGCCAATGAGAGGCGAAGCAGCATGAACGAAACGTTGACCAGTCAAAAGAAAATCATCGAAGAAAAATCGATTAGGCTGGAAGAATTAAATGAAATTAAAATCAAGTTCTTTAGCATAGTCTCACACGATTTAAGAAGTCCATTAACTTCTTTAAAAGGTTTTGTTTCGCTTTTTCAAAATAATTTTGATTCTCTGTCAAAAGGCGATATTCAACTTATGATGAGCGCCCTCAATAAAGAGCTCTCAAACACCTTGAACCTTACCGACAATCTTTTAACTTGGGCACGCTCTCAGATGCAATTATCTGAAGTAAATCCCGCTGCGGTAGTATTAAATAACTTGATTAAGCCCCTCGCCCTTCTTTACGGAGTTATGGCAAATAAAAAAGATATACAGATAACCGTACTGATTCCGGAAGACCTGACCGTTTATGCAGACCCAAACCAAGTTGAGTTTGTCCTCCGAAATCTGATGGATAATGCAGTAAAATTTACCCCTCGGCAAGGTGTGATAAAAATAGTTGCCTCGCAGGTAGATAGCATCGCCATTATTAGCGTTGAAAATTCAGGAAAAGGTATACATCCAGACGCCATTAAACACTTGTTTACAGTAGGAAAAAACGGACGCACCCAGGGCACCGAAGGAGAAAAAGGAACAGGGCTCGGTCTTGTTCTTTGCAAAGAATTTATTGAAAAAAATGCTGGGACTATAGCAGTAGAGAGTGAGTTGGGTAGAGGTAGTAAGTTCACTATCATATTGCCATTGGCAGAGTAGCCGATTGCAATAACTTCGCTGCCGTGGCAGGTGTTATCACCTCGCACAGCTTCAAAACAACGTTTTACAAAACAAAATTTAAAATGAAAACAGAAAACAAAATTTTATCCATATTCAGCATCATACTGCTTGCTTTAATTCTAATTCCATGAACCTCGATGCCGGCACTATCATTATCACGAACATCGTTGGTGCTTTACTGACAGGCATTTCTATGTTCGGTATCTCGCGAGGTCACCTTTCCCAGATACGCGGATTTAGAAAATGGGCAGCGGCAACGCTTATACAATCAGCAGGCTGGCTTATTTTGGGAGCGCTGCGCGGTATTTTACCGGATTTTATTTCGGTTGTGATAGGACACTTCCTGCTGTTGCTATCAATAGCGTTTTACTTTAATATCATCGCGGAGTTTAAAAATAAAACAATCTCCGCCTGGTGGGCATATTCGGTTGTGGGCTTGGAAGCCATTATACTTGCTTATTTTTTATTGATCTCCCCCAATGTTGCCATACGTATCGCTGTTATTTCCGGGTGCTTAGCCTTGCTGCTGTTGCCGACAGCTTATCTGCTGTTGTCTGAACGCAGCAGCAATCGCCCTTTCAGTCATACCTTCACGGGAAGTATGTTTGCCATTTGCGGTTTGGTTCTTATATTCCGAAGCATTAATTTCCTTTTTTGGAACACAGACCCCAGCCAGTTGCCTTTCGGTCCTTCCTCGATACAGAGTGTTACTTATTTAACTTCTTTCATAACATCTGGAGTGCTTTCTTTTGGCTACGTTCTGATGTGCAACGATAAATATATCAGTGAGAGAAAAAAAACAGAGGAAAAATTGAGGGTTTCGGAAGAGCGATGGGCTTTTGCAATAGAAGGCAATAATGATGGTGTGTGGGATGTGGACTTAAATACCAACACTATTCTCCTCACCAAACGTTGCAAAGAAATGTTGGGCTACTCAGAGGAGGAAATCGGAAACAGTATGGAAGCATGGATAAAACTCATCCATCCGGAAGATTTACCCTCATTAATACAAGCGCGTAGTACAGTCATTAAAAGCGAAGCCAAATCATTTTCGAACGAGCATCGCAAATTATGTAAAGACGGAAGCTGGAACTGGGTGCAGATACGCGGAATGGTAGCCACACGCGATAAGGCAGGCAACGCCTTGCGTATGATAGGTACCTACACGGATATTTCTGTGAGAAAACAAAAGCAGGAAGAACTCTTTAGAACTAACAAATATTTTGAGTCTCTCGTAAATTCTCAAACCAGTTACCTGATTCGTACAGATTTGGAAGGTAAGTACACGTTTATAAATAATAAATTTTACGAAAAATTTAATTACGGCAGAGAGCAATTGATTGGTAATGATTCTTTGCAGACCATTCTACCCCTAGATCATGACAAATGCAGACAAGTAGTAATGGAATGCTTTCAATATCCCGGGAAGGTGGTGCCTGTAACGCTGCGTAAGCCTAGGAATGGAAATGACTGCTTTTGGACAGAGTGGGAATTTGTGGCTATTCAAAATGAAAATGGAGAGCTTACCGGAATTCAAGCAGTGGGGTTTGATAGCACCGAGCGAATTACAGCCATCGAACAATTGAAAGAAAGTGAAGATCGCTTACGCTCACTGGTGAGAGATGTTAGTGTGGGTGTTTTATTGCAGGGTGCTAAGGCAGAAGTGTTGCTATATAATGAAGCTACTCTTGAGCTTTTAGCAATTACACAAGAGCAACTAGCAGGTAGTAGTTCTTTTGATTCTACCTGGAATGCAATTCATGAAGATGGTTCTGATTTTCTAACAGTAAACCATCCGGCACCTCAGGCAATAGCTACTAAATCTCCCGTTAGAAATATCATCATGGGGGTCTACCGGCCAGCACAGCAAGATAGAGTATGGCTGTTGGTAGATGCCATTCCGCGTTTAGATGCGGAGGGAAATGTAATTGACGTAATCTGTACGTTTAACAATATCACATCGCTTAAGCTGGCGCAACAAATCGCTACCGAAAGCCAGCTTCGTTTGCAAGTAGTAAGCAATGGTCTACCCAACGTAGCCATGTATCAATATGTAGTGCAAGCCGGAACTTTTGATGGCCACTACACTTATTTCAGCAATGGACTTGAAGACCTCACCGGCATTACACCGGCAGAGCTTTTGAATGACCCTTCACTTTTTGAAAAGCAGATTGATGAACAAGACTTTCAACAAAAAGTAGAAGTACTTAAACAAGTTAACAGCGATTTATCTCCATTTGATTATACCTATCGGTTCCGCCACAAAGATGGCCGCTTGCGGTGGCTGCAAACCAAAAGCCAACCAAGTGTGGGTGAAGGTGGAAAAATATTTTGGAACGGGCTGATGATTGATGTTACCGACCAGAAGCTTGCCGAGCAAGACTTGCTGCTAAAGAATTTTACCATCAATCATTCTTCGGATAGTATTTATTGGATACGGCTCGATGGCTCTTTTGCAGATGCAAATCTTGCAGCAGTTAATTTTTTAGGATATTCATTTGAGGAATTAATAAAAATGAGCGTCCCCATGATTGACGATCATTACAATGAAGAGCTATGGCCACATCATTGGCAGGAGCTACGAGAGAAGAAGCACCTTACGTTCGAAACGGTGATGCGAAAAAAAGACGGTGGCTTAGTGAATGTAGAAATAAATGCCAACTACATTGTTTTTAATGAAGAAGAATTCAATTGTACTTTTGTTAGGGATATAACGGAGCGAAAAAATGCAGAAAGGCAACTGATCGAAAGCGAAAATAAATACCGTTTGTTGGCAAACAACATGCAAGACATGGTTTGTTTGCACAGCCCTGAAGGCATGTATGAGTTTGTAAGCCCCTCTGCAAAAATAATTCTAGGCTATGAACCAGAAGAATTGATCGGAAAAGATCCATATAGTTTTTTCCATCCAGATGATATTAAACGAATCATGGAAGATTCTCATCAGTTGATTCTCGAGAAAAATCTCGTTAGCAATATTACCTATCAGATCAAACATAAGAAAGGTCACTATGTTTGGTTTGAAACAAAGGCGATCTCTATATACGATGAAAAAAATCAACTTATTGCCATACAAACATCTTCACGCGATGTTACACTGCGCAAAGAGGTTGAAGCAAAGCTGACCATAAGCAATACAAGACTTAACGCACTCTTCAGTAATGCCATCAATGGTATTATTCTGGCCGATGACCAAGGCAATTATCTGGATGGTAATACTGCTATTTGTGAGATGTTAGATTACTCGCATCAAGAATTTGTACAGTTGAATGTCTCAGCCGTTATGCTTTCAAGTAAGCCGGTTGAACCCAAATTTGGTGAATTCATAGCCGCAGGTCGTGAACAGGGGCTTATAAAATTAAAGGCTAAATCGGGTGCGGTTATTACGGCTCGCTACAATGCTGTTGCCAATATTTTGCCCGGGGTGCATTTGTCTATTTTAGAAGACGTTACCGAATCACACCAAGTAGAAAAAAAGTTAGCCGAAACGCAAAATAGGTTGGTTGCATTTTTTCAAAGCACCACCGATGCGATCATCTTAATTGATAAAGACTTTAAGATTATTGATTTCAACAAAGTAGCCAACCAATTTGCGGAACAATTAATAGGTAAAAGTCTGGCGCAACACATGAGCATGCTTGAGTTTACCACACCCGCCACAGAAGAGGCTTTTAAAGTAGACTTGTTAAAGGCTTTTCAAGGGGAGAGCGTTAATGTAGAACTCGAAATACACTACCCAACAACAGGTCATCAAATTTGGTGGAAGGTGCAATACATACCAATATCAAATGAAAATGGCGAAATTGACACCATCGCTTTTAACGCAACTAATATCGATAAAGAAAAAAGGGCCAGCCAACGATTGGTGAATTTAACGAATAACATTCCCAACGGTATGATTTACGAATACCGCACAAACAGGGATATAACAGAGCACAAATTTACCTACATGAGTCAGGGAGCCGAACAACTCTTTGAAATGGATCCTCAAAAATTGATTGACGATGTAAATCTCGCCTTTAGTTTGGTTGTGGAGGAAGATATTCCGCTGCTGTTGCAGACTGCAAAAGTGGCCGTACAAAATCTTACTAACTACGACATAGAGTACAGAATTAAAGTTCCGTCAGGAAAGATAAAATGGATTAGACTATCAGCCAAGCCTCTCAAACTCGCTGATGATGTTGTAGCGTTTGAAGGAATAGCAATGGACATAACCCATCAAAAAAACCTGGAGGCAGAGCAAGCCAAAGCCAAATCGAGCCTCCAGAAGGTACTCGATAATATGATTAGTGGAGTGACTGAAGTCAACTCGAAGGGTGAAATAGTCTATGCAAATAAGTGGGCATGTACTATTCTTGACCTCAAACGAAATGAACATACCGGGAATTATCATTTTTTAAATCGGTGGAATCAAATTGATATCGATGGATTTCCAATCAAACTAAGCCAATTGCCATTAGGGATTTCGCTTACCGAAAAGAAGCGAGTAGAAAAAATGGTTCATGGAATTGTAAACGATCAGGGATTCCTAAAATGGTTGACGGTAAATGCAAATCCGTTGATTGATTCGGCTGGTAATGCAACGGGGGCAATCGCCAGTTTTGAAGACATTACCGAAACCCGCGCATTGGAATTTACCTTCCGTAAAAATGCAGAGCAAATGCGCTTTGCTGCAATGCTGGCAAAAATGGGTGAGTGGGAAGTAGACTTGGTTACAATGACTCCTGTCTGGTCTGAT
>Ga0226658_10001061_pt1 | contig 13846 bp, 10 predicted proteins | sample OliLak19BULKMAT1_FD_169091 | JGI IMG/M metagenome (GOLD analysis project Ga0226658, IMG submission 169091) | Freshwater microbial mat bacterial communities from Lake Vanda, McMurdo Dry Valleys, Antarctica - Oligotrophic Lake LV.19.BULKMAT1 (v2)... | ecosystem: Environmental > Aquatic >... | reverse complement strand
AATCAAAAAAGAGAAGTTTGCCGTTAAATTGATTCAAATAACTGGCCAAAACTATTTCAACACGTTGCGGCAAAAACTAAACTGGGGACTTGACATTAGAAACTAACCCCTGAAAGGTTACCCCTGTATTACTCTGGTAATTTATATCTTGATTATTAGCTAATTTTTATAAATTTGTAACTTGCTTGACCATGCTCATAATGAGAAAGTTATGTTTTCTGTTTCTTAGTGTTTCAATCTTGCTTTCATGCTCGGTTGAATCTTATGCTCAATTCAATCGGAAATCGATCAAAAAGAATAATAAACGGATTGCGAGTTATCGCGGAAAAAAAAGCGGTTTTGGGAGGAAAAACATTTACTCGGGTGTCGGCTTTTCGTTAAATGCAGTAAACTATTTCGGTGATTTAGCACCCCTGCCAACACGCTTCAGCACCGACATTTCGTTCACAAAACCGGGGATTGGAGTTTCTTTTTTCCACCGCTTTGGCCCGCGATATACAGTTCAGTTGCAATACATGTTTGCCACATTAAAAGGTTCGGACAATGAATCGGCAGACAAATCCGATTTATCAAATGGGGTTTATAGATACCAACGAAATCTTTCATTTAGAAACCAAATTCACGAGCTGTCAGCGGTTGCCTATTTTGATCTTTTTGACAACCAAGCTTCTTATATTAGCCGAGTGCCTTGGACGCCCTATGTATTCCTAGGGATTGCTGCCTTCTATCACAATCCACAAGCGATTGCCCCATCGAGAGATTTAAATGGAAATTCGCTTCCAGAGGGTGGGCAATGGGTTGCTCTGCAACCCCTCGGCACTGAAGGTCAAAATTCAACCTTGTTGCCAACTGACATTAACAATGGTATAAAACCTTACAGTTTAATTCAAGTGTCTATACCATTTGGTATTGGTGCACGTTTTAAAATAAATGAAGTGTTTGATCTATGGGCCGATATTGGGTTTCGTTACACCTTCACCGATTATTTAGATGATGTGAGTGCACATTATGTTGACTTGGGCGTGTTAAAAAGCCCTCTTGCGCAAGCCATGTCCTATCGATCAGGTGAGCTTAATCCGGCCATTTTAACAACATACACAGGTCGTGATAGTGAGCCCTATAGTGTGTTACCTGGTTATGGTCAAGAGGCTAAGGACAACAATCGCGGCAATAGCAAGCAAAACGATATTTTTATGGTTACGTCCATACGGCTAACTTATATTCTAGGCAAGAGTTTCCATAAGGCGAAGTTTAGATAGTCATGAAAGCCATTGTTGCAAAAGGCATTTTGCTGTTAGGCTTGTTTTCATTTTTTTTATCAGAAGCACAAATCTCTCAACGAACTGAAATAGGGGGCGGTCTTGGGGTGTTTAATTATACGGGCGATTTGGTGAGAACCTACGACCTGACGACTTCAAAACCTGCCGCCACTTTTTTTTACCGTTCCAATATAAGTAAGGTCATCAGCTTCCGGACTTCCTTTACCGGGGGGCAATTGGCAGCTAGCGATCAGAATTCACCTATTGATCTCTTTGCAGCTAAACGAGCAGCCTCTTTTGATTTTTTTCTTCTGGAATTATCTGGCGTTTTCGAATATCATTTCTTGGATTGGCGCGATGATAAAAGAAGATTGAGGTTCACGCCCTATCTGTTTTCTGGTGTGGCTCTTTTTGGAATCGCTGGCGCACCAAACAAGACAGCGCCTTACAGCAATGTCCAAATGGCTATTCCAGTTGGGGGAGGGATGAAATATGTGTTAAATCCCCGGTATTATATTTCTTTTGAGATTGGCATCAGGAAGACGTTCTTCGATTATTTGGATAATATCTCTAGCGGAACTCAGTCCTTCAAAAACTACCAATACGGCAATCCCAACGATACCGACAACTATTTTTTTAGTGGGATCACCCTTACTTACACATTTTACGATATCCCCTGCGCAAAGAATCCTTACCGCTAAACTTTTTGGGGTTTGTAAACATCATCTGGTTAACCTCTTTGGCTTGCAAAAGGATGGCTTAATGTTTGAAAAAAAGGCTACTTTTGCACCCCTGTGGCTTCATTTAAGGAAAATATAGACGTACATAACCTGCCGGAACATGTGGCCGTCATCATGGACGGAAACGGCAGATGGGCAAATAGGAAGGGGGCGGCTCGGATTTTTGGCCACAGAAACGCCATTGAGGCGGTTCGGCAAGTAATAGAAGGGGCGGGAGAAATTGGGGTCAAGTATTTGACACTTTATGCTTTCAGCACCGAAAATTGGAGCCGCCCAAAAGAGGAGGTAGATGCATTGATGGAATTATTGGTGAGTTCTTTAAAAAAAGAAATCGATTCGCTAAACAAAAATAAAGTAAAGATTAGAACCATCGGTGACATTAGCCAATTGCCATTGGCCTGCAGAGAAAATTTAGAGATCGCCAAAGAAGCCACAAAAAATAATACAGGCCTTACCCTGTTAATAGCCTTAAACTACAGCGGTCGTTGGGAAATTTTAAAAGCTGTGAACGAATTAGTTAGAGATATGCAAGCAGGGAAAGCAAAGTGGAAATTAGTGGATGAGGATTTGTTTTCGTTTTATTTGGACACAAAAGAAATACCGGACCCATCCCTGTTAATTAGAACCAGCGGAGAGATGAGAATCAGCAATTTCCTGTTGTGGCAGATCGCCTATACCGAGTTGTATGTTACGCAAAAGCTCTGGCCTGATTTTCGAAAAGAAGATCTGTATGAGGCTATCTGCGAATATCAAAAGAGAGAGAGAAGATTTGGAAAAGTGCTGACCCCTATTGCTTAACCTGAATGAACCGCATTTTACTGATTCTTGCCTTACTGCTTGTAGCCTTTACTTCCACTGCACAGTTTAGAAGAAGTCGCGAGACGACTACGACAGAAGTTCAACCCACTAGCGAAGGTGATCTAAATTATCGAAACCCAACTGAATACACGATTGCCGGTATTGAAGTCACAGGGCTTAATGTATTGGATAAAAACGCAATGGTATCCCTCACCGGGCTGAAGGTGGGAGACAAAATTAAAATACCCGGAGACGGAATCAGCAGCGCCATACGAAAACTCTGGAAACATGGCCTCATTGGAGACGCCACGATCTCCGTGGAGAAAATTGAAGGCAAAAATGTGTACCTGTCTGTTAGATTGGCCGAGCGGCCTCGCCTTACCGACTTTTATTTTGCGGGTGTCAGCAAAGGAAAACAAAGTAGTTTAAAAGATGACCTCACATTGATACGCGGAAAAATTGTAAATGATGCCACCATTCGCAATGCCGAGATGGCGGTAAAAAAGCACTTTGTAAAAAAGGGGTTTCTTAACACTGCTGTAAAGATCTCTCAGGAAAAGGATACCTTAAACAGAGGTGGTGTCAGGTTGAAGATAAATATTAATATGAAGTCGAAAGTAAGGATCAATCGAATTGAAGTTGAAGGCAACAATGAAATTTCGTCCTCGGTGCTGAAAAAGAAATTGAAAAAAACGAAAGAACATGCGCGCTTTACACTGCACCGGGCACTCATTAATGAGTTGGTTCATATAGATGGCAATAAAGTAAAGACATTTTTCAAAGACTCCGCTCAAAAAACCAGTTGGCGATCCGTTAAAGAATTCATCAATAAAAATGTCAAGCTCAATTTTTTTAATGGTTCAAAATTCATTCGTGCCGAATACGAAGAAGATAAAAAGAAGTTGTTGACCTATTACAATACCCAAGGATATCGAGATGTAGATATTATATCCGACACAATTGTTAACCACAATGATTCGAAAGTAAATGTTCGAATTAAAATTTCAGAGGGAAGAAAATATTATTTCAGAAATATTCTTTGGACCGGAAACTATCTTTACACAGCCGCCACGCTAAATAAAGTATTGGACATAAAAAAAGGTGATGTGTACAACCAAGAGATGATAGACAGAAAGACTTCCTTCAACCCAAAGGGTGCTGATATCAGCGGCCTCTATATGGATGACGGTTACTTGTTCTTTAGAGTTACGCCTGTAGAGGTGGCCGTTGTGGGAGATTCTATTGATGTTGAGATGAGAATTTTTGAGGGAGATCAAGCGACCATTGATGAAGTAACCATTGCGGGTAATGAAAGAACGAGCGACCATGTGATCCGCAGAGAGCTAACTACCATTCCCGGGCAAAAGTTTAGAAGGGCAGATATTATCAGAACTCAACAACAACTGTCGCAAATGGGGTTCTTCAATCCCCAAAAAATAGAACAAGATGTCAAGCCAAACCCCGCAAACGGTACTGTTAACATCGGATGGAAAGTAGAGGAGCAATCCAACGATCAAGTTCAACTGTCTGGCGGTTGGGGTGGATTTTTTGGATTTGTGGGCACTGTCGGGCTAACCTTCAATAATTTTTCATTGCGCAACGTACCCCACCTAAAAAAATGGCGGCCGCTTCCGGTTGGAGACGGACAAAGACTTTCGCTACAGGTGCAAGCGAATGGGAAATCATTCCAAAGTTATAATATTTCATTCACGGAACCTTGGCTCGGTGGAAGAAGACCTAATGCTTTAACAGTGAGCTTAAACAGTTCTGTTTCACGTCTTCCGGTAAGAAATACGGGCGGGTTCAGTGTTGATTTCAGCGACAACGCGTCTTTAAGACAAAGTGGTATTACGATTGGATTTGGAAGAAGATTGGAATGGCCTGATAACTATTTTTCGTTGACGCACGCCTTGTCGTTCTTAGAATATAACTATAGCAATTATTTTGGGTCAAGCACCTTGCCAGTCGTTGGGTCAACCAAAAGCATTAAACTCAACACTACATTGGCTCGAAATAGCATAGATAATCCAATGTTCCCAACAGCTGGATCATCGATCTCCCTTAGCCTAGATATGACCCCGCCATATTCATTTTTTAGAAGTGCCGATTATTATAAGGATGTAAATCAACGCTTCCGTTGGATTGAACTTCACAAGTGGATGCTGGACGCAAGGTTCTATGTAAAAATTGTGGGGAGCAGCAAACCCACCGGGCGAAGCCTTGTATTGGAAACAAAAGCTCACATGGGCTTTATAGGTACATATAACAATATTGTAGCTCCTGGGCCGTTCGAAAGATTCTTGGTGGGTGGCGCAGGCTTAGCAGGTGGCTTTAATTCATTTGTGCTAGGTCAAGATATTATTGGGCTCCGTGGCTACCCAGATAATCAAGTCACTCCGCCTCTTTATGCCCTTCGGGGTTCGCAAGCGGTGAATGGAATTGAAGGAGGTACGGTCTATAATAAATTCGGAATGGAATTAAGATACCCTGTAGTAACCAGTCAAGCGGCCACCGTTTACGCCTTTGTATTTGGAGAAGGCGGTAATAACTGGGACAATTATCAAAACTTTAATCCGTTTAACTTGTATAAATCAGCTGGGTTTGGTGCCCGGATTTTTATGCCGGCATTTGGTCTGATAGGGTTGAACTGGGCCTATGGATTTGATAAGCTCGAGAATGCGGCAGACGTAAGTGGTTCCCAGTTCCACTTTACCATCGGCCAACAAATACGGTAAAAATGCGTTTTTTGGTATTCAATCTTTGCCTGTTCATTTTCGGCCTGAATTTTGTCCAAGCACAGAAGTTCGGTTACTTTGACTCTGGGTTTGTCCTCAGCAAAATGCCCGAATATTCGAAGGCGCAGGGCGAAATAGACCAACTGTCGACTGCTTGGCAGAGGGAAATTGAGGAAATGCAGACAAAAGTAGATGCCCTTTATCGCACCTACCAAGCGGAACAAGTATTGCTAACGGAGGAAATGAAGCAAGAAAGGCTGATTGAAATAAAAAAGAACGAGACAGAATTGAAGGACTATCAAAAAAAAGTTTTTGGATTTGGTGGGCTATTTTTTTTGAAAAAACAAGAATTGATTAAACCTTTGCAGGACAAATTATTTGATGCCGTGGGCAAAGTGGCAAAAACTAACCGATTGGCAATCGTTTTTGACAAATCGGCTGAATTGGTAATGATTTACACCGACCCGCGACACGACTATACGGATTTTGTTTTGGAAGAACTTGGGCTAGGAGACCCTAATGATAAAGTAAAATAAACCAGTAACTAAATTTTAATGATGAGAACGACTTTCCTTTTCCTTTTCTGCGGATTAATTTTTACCGCACAAGCTCAAACCCAAAAAATCGGCTATGCTGATTGGGAGTATATTTTTAGCCAGCTACCTGAATTCAAACGAATAGATAGCGAATTAAAAACACATGGCGAGCAGCTTCAAAATCAAATGAAAGCAAAGCAGCAAGATTTCGAGGCGAAGTATAAAGCCTTTCAAGGGATGCCTGCCACTACCCCTGACGCCATTAAAGCGGACAAGGAGCGCGAACTACAGTCGTTGCAAGAAGGATTTCAAAAATATCAACAAGAAGCCCAATCGTCTTTGCAGAAGAAGCAAGGTGATTTGATGGAGCCCGTTTACAAAAAAGTTGGAAAGAATATTGAAGATGTCGCCAAAGAAAACGGATACACTTTTATCATCAATCCACAAGTTGCCGGGGGTGGAGATATTCTGCTGTACAGCGATGAAACATACAATATTTCAAACTTAGTATTGAAGAAGATGGGTGTAACACCAGCACCTGCAACACCCACAACGGTTCCCCCTGTAAAGAAGAACTAAAAATAAACGTAGGCGTCAAACGTCTTCAAAAAAGCCTCGCTAGCCACGGGGCTTTTTTATTTTCCCCAGCCTCCACCGCCAGGTGTTTGGATGATTATCCTGTCTCCAGCATTTACCAAAAGACTATCCATACCTTTTAGCTTCGTCAATTTACCTGATTCGGTAATATGAATTTGTTCGCCCACTTTTCCCGGCATTCCTCCGTTCATACCAAACGGTTTTTCGTTTCGGTGTTGCGAAAGAATATTAACATCCATTTTTTCTTTGAAAAGAATTTCACGAATAATACCATTACCGCCTTTCCACCTTCCCTTGCCGCCAGAGTTTTTCCTTATTTCAAATCTCTTCAATTGGACAGGGTAGCGCAGTTCAAAAATTTCGGGATCCGTGATGCGCGTGTTGGTCATATGAGAATGGACTGCATCGGCACCGTTGAAGCCTTCGCCTGCACCTGTGCCACCGCCAATAGTTTCGTAGTAGCCTAAGTGATTGTTTCCAAATAAAAAATTATTCATGGTGCCTTGGCCGCACGCCATGAGTTTTAGCGCTTTGATGAGTGTATCTGTTAAGCGCTGACTGACCTCTGTATTACCACCTACGACAGCCGGCAGCAAATCATTTTTTGAATCTTTGAAATCCACAAAAGGGTCTAGTAAACCTTTGGGCAAAATCAGTTTTACATTTTGCATGAGGCCTTCGTTCATGGCAATGGGTTTGTTTACCCACAAGCGCAGCACATATAAAACCACACTTTGCACAATGGCGCGGGTGGCATTTAAATTATATGGATGAACTCTATCTGAACCTGTGAAATCAACTATCAATCTTGAGTTTTCAATTTTAATACTGGCTTTAAGTTTCGATCCATCGTCTAGCAATTCTTCTGCACGATATATTTTTTGAATGGAAGACTTTAATTTTTCTTTCAGCAGCGAAGCAGCATATTTTTTTAAGTGATTCATGTACAATGTCACTTCCTCAGCTCCATATTTTTTGCACAATTCAATCAGGTTTTGCTCTCCAAGATTCACAGATGCCAGCGCTCCATTTAAGTCTGCTAGGTTCTCTTGCACCGATCTGGTAGGATACTTTGCTGCGAGAAAAAATTGTTTGGCCTCATTCCACTTTGCAACCCCCTTCTGTACCAAATGCATAGGGGCAATGATCACACCTTCTTCCTCCAAATAACTGGCATCTACGGACATGGAACCTGGCTTCTTTCCGCCAATTTCTGAATGGTGCGCGCGATTGGCTACATAGCCTACTAATTTTTTTTTATAGAAAACGGGCTTGATCAACGTAACATCCGGTAGGTGAGATCCACCATAGGCGGGATGGTTGGTAATAACTACATCACCTTCGTTCATACTCAACCCTTTCTTTACCTCTCTTACGCAGACGCCCATGCTACCTAAGTGAACGGGGATGTGGGGTGCGTTTACAATCAGATAGCCTTGGGCATCTAACACTGCACACGAAAAATCCAGTCGTTCTTTTACGTTTACCGAAAAGGAAGTACGCTCAAGGATGTCGCCCATTTCTTGGGCTATCGATGTAAAGCGGTTACTATATAATTCTAATGAGGCTTCATCACTAAACGATTTTCTCTTTTGCTTTGATTGGTTAGTTGATGATACGATGGCATTGTAATGTTGATCCAATTGGAAGCGCCAACCGACATCCACGAAAGTGGTAGAATTTTTACTCGCTACAACGGCTGGCCCTGTAATGTTTGCACCAGCTCCAAGATGCTCCCACTCGTAAATCTTTATTTTTTGCAGTTTACCTTTTATCCAGCTGGTAATTTTCTTATTTGAAATAGGTAAGTAGCTATTTTCTTTCTTTAATTTTCTACTAGTAATCTTGGCACGAACCGAAATTAGAATTTTGATTGACTCCACTTCGATGTCTCGATCAGCAATCCAATGACCATAGATCGCTTCATATTTCTTTTTAAACAGTGATCGAATTAGAGATGGGTTTTGAAATTCTACTTCGATCGTGTTCTCTTGACCTTTTAATCGCAGAAAAATAAGTTTTTTATCCAGCTCGATCATATCGGGATTTTGGCTCTCTTGCAATAGCTTTTTACAGCCGGTCAAATACATTTTGTCAATTAGGTTGGGAATTGAATTCTGGATTTGTGCTAGGGACTTCAAAATCAATTCCTCTTCAAAGCGCTCGATCCTAGCATGCCCGATTCCATAGGCACTCAGCAACCCCGCATCATACGGAATAACAATTTGTCTCATGTTCAGCATTTCTGCCAAGGCACAGGCATGCTGTCCGCCCGCTCCACCAAAGCTTAAAAGAGAATAGTCGGCAGGATTATTCCCTTGCTGAACAGAAACCCGCCTAATTGCCTCGGCCATTTTCTCATTTGCAATTTGTATAAAGGATTCTAATAAAGCGATCTTAGAAACATGCTTGCCAGACGAATTTCTAATTTTGGATATCAATGTTTCCAATACTGCTTCCGCTTGCGAAAGATGGATTGGTAGCGCGAAAAAAACGGGCGACACCCTGCCCAACAAAAGGTTTACGTCTGTAATAGTTAATGGGCCTCCCGCGCCATAGCAAGCGGGTCCGGGCGAAGCGCCTGCACTGTGCGGCCCAATAATTAGTTTGCTACCATCAAAATCACAAATAGAGCCGCCACCAGCAGCAATCGTTTCAATGGCCAAAGAAGGCGATAGAATTTTTGTTGCACCTACTTTCGATTCAAAACGATAATCGTATCGTTGATGATAGAGCGACACATCTGTGCTGGTGCCACCCATATCAAATGTGATCAATCGATCAATGCGTGATTTTTTGGCAGAAGTAGCTGCGCCTACCACACCGCCAGCGGGGCCACTGAGCAAACTATCTTTTGGAAAGAAATCTTGAACACCACACAAACTCCCTGCGCTGGTCATCACTTTTAAGTCGGTATTGATAAGTCCTTTTTGGATGTTACCAAGATACACTTGAATGATAGGCGCGAGGTAGGCATTGACAACGGTAGTTTCTGCACGCGGTAAAATTTTAATTTGATTTGATAGCCGGTGGGAAATGGAAATAAATTTAAACCCAGCTATCAATAGAGCTTGCTCTAGCTGAATTTCATGTAATGGGTTTTTATAACTGTTAATGAATGCGATGGCGACAGAATCTGCTTTTTCTTTTTTTAACTTTTTAATGACGAGATCAATTTCTGACTGAGTTAATTTGATCAGAATTTCACCATCACTATTGATTCGCTCGTTTGCTTCGATTGCGGTGGTGTATAGTGGCTTTTCTTTTTCAATCTTTAGCGCAAAAAGGTCAGGCCGCTGTTGTGTGCCAATTGCCAGCAAGTCTTTAAATCCTTTGGTAGTGATAAAAACTGTTTTCGCTCCCTTTCGCTCTAACAGTGCATTGGTTCCACGCGTAGAACCCAACTTCATTTCTATTTTTGGAAACGGCTGCTGAAGTGAGGTTGAAGTTAAAAACCGGGTAGCAAATACCGGAACTTCCTCGCCCGTTGAGACTTCGATGGTTAAGTGATTAATTTTTTTTGCAATGGGTTTATCTATGTAGATAATGCTTTTTGCTAAGTCGACTGATTTGATTTTAACTTTAACGTTTGCTTCTAAGAAATACAAATCAAACCCCGCGAAAATATCTTGGACTACGGGCCAGTTCATTTCTACCTGAAAAGAATTCGGACTTAGTTGCCTAACGATCCTTCCACGAAGAACGCCTGAGCTTAAAACTTTTAGGCGTTTGAAATTTCCTTTAGGATCGGTGGCAATGCAGTCAGTAAAAGTGCCACCTGTGTCTATCCAAATTTGCCAATGATCCATTTACTTGATGGTGCGGATGATTTGCCTTTTTGCTATTCGTAGGCCGAGTGCTTTTGTAAACTGAACTGACCCATCGGGCATGGTTTGCACCAATGGCTTCGTATAAAGAATGGAATCTTTGCCCATTTTCTGAACATTGTCGCCCATCGAGGCTGGGTCAGCACCGGAAGTGTAGGCTTCAATTATTTTTTTTTCCACCTCGCGCAAAGTGGCATCATCGGTTTTCATAGAAATAATTTGTATTTGGTAGGCTTGCTCCAGTGAATCAATCAATGCTTTATTGGCCAATGCCACATCTCGCTTTTCAATAATGGCGGTAATGGAACGCCCATAAGCAAAAGCGGCCTCGGTGATATCGGCCTCGGATATTTTTTTGATTTTGCTTTCTTCCCGCTCTTCGCGAATTTTTCTTTTCTGCTCCTCGCTTAGTTTACCATCGCAAGAAATAAATATCAAAAGGGAAATAAAAAGTATGTGTTTCATGGGCGAAGGTAAAAGACAATTTTAAATTTCGAAATGAATAGAAGATAGTGTTGCGGCAATTGATTAAACCGTGCTAAGCTATTCCTTAATCAATTTGAGTTTAGAAACCTGTGAGCCATTTCTAACAATGGCAATGTAAACTCCTGTTGCAAGAAAGGATGTGTCTACACTGCCATCAGCACTTATAGAAATCGAAAGAACGGTTTTGCCAAAGACACTTAAAATTTCAAGGGTACTGCCTTGGCCAATTCCATTTAAGAAAAGTTTATTACTAAACGGATTAGGGAAAATGGCTAGATCATTTGGCTCAGAAGCAACTGAAGTAACTATTTGAGGAATTTGAGGGACTTCAGGAATTTCTGGGAAGTCAACATTTTTTGTAAAGATTGAATAAGAGACATCTTGCGCAATTAAGCCTTCGGAGTTTCTAGATACAAAGTTTATTCCTCGGAGGATAATTGTATAAGGGAAGTTCCTTTCCATTTTTGCAGAAGGCGAAATAGACAGCAATCCAACTCTAGTTTTTTTACCTGCGGTAGCCGAGTCATACTGGGTAAATATTATATTGGTGCTAATTGTGGGATCAATGAAAGACACCCACCGTAGTGAATCGGTCACGCTGCCATTACTTAAAATTAATTTAATAGCTCGTTTTGCTCCGGGCAGTACCACTATTTTTCCATCAACATTGGAAATTGGATTTGAAATGGAAAGTATTGAGGCACTGTCACTATTAGTTATTGTAAATGTTCTGACCACAAAACCTAAATAGAATTTACCCGATTTATCAAAGTGGTGAACCTTTACCGCAAAAAAATACTCGCCAAGAAAAAAAGAACCTTTAAAATTAGTTCCCCATGTTAACAGGCCTGTACGTTGATTTATTTTTAATGATTCGGGAGCAACGTAGCCAGTTGTTTGTGGTGGGGTTATGAGTTCAAATGAATAAATAGCACTTACGGTATCGGTGGGAGCTGTGGAGAAAGAATAATTTATTTTAGCCTTTGATTGAAGGATAAGATCTACACTAAATTGAATTGGCTGATAACTAATTTGCGGATTAATAACCAATAATGACTCCATGTGAAATCGAGTATTTACGGAATTAGTTAGATTCAGTATTCCGGGAATGAGATTACGCTCGGCATAGGATATTAAATAATTATCGGCCTTTGGATAAGTGTGTATTACTGAAAAGTCTACAATTCCCACATTACGGTCATAACTTTGGATTGCATTCATAGGTGGAGTTCTAATTGTTTCTCCATCTCCAAATTTTAAGAGCCCATCAGAAAATCTTACTGGGCTTCTGGTATCTGTATAAACCCTAAGGTTGACTTGGTACGTCAATAAGCTAATTCTCTTAAAAGTAATTTGCCCACCCCGCAGGTGTGTGGCAACGCAATTGAGGCTCGCGAATAAAAAAAGTAAAAGAAAAAGTCTCTTTTGCATTTAGTCAAAAGTAGATAGCCCTTGCCAGAATAAAAAATCAATGTGTCGCTGAACCCTAAGCCGTAAAGGTCGATGACAACGCAAGCCTTGAAATGGCTGATCTTTTTTTCTGTAAGATAAACTAAGGGAGAACATCGGCCAAGGATGGAGGCTTTGTTGGAGCCCGAACGGGGAAGTGTTGGGGTGGCGACTGCAGACAGCCTGATTGCCTCGCCTGCCTGTCCGGCTCGGCAGACGTTTCGCTTGGCAAGGCCGCCCAATACATTTTGTTTTTGTTTACCTTTACGCTCTTGTTTTACGGATATGATTGAAAAATTGATTGATATTAAGAACCGATTTGAGGAGGTGGGCTTGTTGCTGGTACAACCCGATACGCTAAGTGACCAAAAAAAGTTTGGGCTGTTGAGCAAAGAATATCGCGACTTGGAAAAAGTGGTAACGAAGTTTGACGCCTACCAAAAATCGTTGGGGGGAATGCAGCACGCGAAAGAGCTTTTGCAAAAAGAAAAAGACCCTGAAATGCGTGAGTTGGCGAAACAGGAACTGGAAGAACTGGAACCGAAGCGCGATGCGCTTGAGGCAGAAATCAAAGAGATGCTTATGCCGAAAGACCCAAATGATTATAAAAATTGCATTTTGGAAATTCGCGCTGGCACCGGTGGGGACGAGGCCGCGATTTTTGCCGGAGACCTTTGGAGAATGTATCAGCGGTTCTGCGATCGAATCGGCCTAAAGTTGGCGGTGTTGGATGTGACGGAGGGAACTGCGGGTGGCTACAAAGAGGTGATCAGCAGTGTGGAAGGCGATGGTGCGTTTGGAATTTTTAAATATGAATCGGGCGTACATCGTGTGCAACGTGTGCCTGATACAGAGACCCAAGGACGGGTGCATACTTCAGCGGCATCGGTCGTAGTTTTGCCGGAAGCGGAGGATGTGGATGTGGAAATAAACCCCGCAGATATTGAAGTGATCACGTCACGATCGGGTGGCGCGGGTGGACAGAACGTAAACAAAGTAGAAACAAAAGTGCAAATGACGCACAAGCCCAGCGGCATTGTGATCACCTGCCAGGTAGAGCGCTCGCAACTTGGAAATAGGGCACGTGCCATGGTGATGCTGCGTGCAAAATTATATGAGCGAGAAGTAGAAAAGAAAAATGCGGGCATTACCGCTTCGCGTAAAAGTCAAGTACGCAGTGGCGATCGCTCAGAAAAAATTAGGACGTATAATTATCCGCAGAGCCGCGTGACTGATCACCGCATCGGCTACACGCAACATAATTTGCCAGCCGTGATGGATGGCGAGGTGGATGAGTTTATCAATCAGTTGAAAATTGCCGAGACGGCCGAGAAGATGGCGAATGCCACTAACTAATTTGAAAATGGTTCAATTTGAAAATTTGAAAATTAGACTCATTTCATTTTCAAATTAGCTCAT
>Ga0226658_10001055_pt1 | contig 13907 bp, 10 predicted proteins | sample OliLak19BULKMAT1_FD_169091 | JGI IMG/M metagenome (GOLD analysis project Ga0226658, IMG submission 169091) | Freshwater microbial mat bacterial communities from Lake Vanda, McMurdo Dry Valleys, Antarctica - Oligotrophic Lake LV.19.BULKMAT1 (v2)... | ecosystem: Environmental > Aquatic >... | reverse complement strand
TGGCTTACGGCAGGATCAACGCCTACGGCAACATGCTCAGCATCCCGCACCCGGAAATGGAAGTGGCCACGCCCGAAAACTTAGAACGCGCCCCGGTTTTTGCCCCGGTGTACCCCGGAACGGAAAAACTGAACGCCCGAAACTTGGACGCCAAAGCGCTGCGGCGCTTGCTGCAAAGTTTATTTGAAAAGCTCCAGCCCGGCGACCTGCCGGAAACGCTGCCGACTTATTTAGTCGAAAAACTACATTTCTCTTCGCGCTACGAAGCCCTCCGTGGCATCCATTTCCCAAAAACCCAGGAAGAATTGGACGCCGCGCGCAACCGTCTCAAATTTGAGGAATTGTTTTTCCTGCAATTGCGGCTGCTGCAACAAAAGCGCCGCCGGAAAGACGAGGTAAAAAGTTATGTGTTTGATAAAATCGGCGACTATTTCAACCGCTTTTACGCCGAAAAACTGCCATTTGAACTCACCGGCGCACAAAAACGCGTGCTGAAAGAAATCCGCCGCGATTTTGCGCTGGGCAAACAAACCAACCGCCTCATCCAGGGCGACGTCGGCAGCGGCAAAACCATCGTGGCGCTCATGGCGATGCTCATGGCCTTAGACAATGGTTTCCAGGCTTGCATGATGGCGCCTACTGAAATCCTGGCACAACAACACTTTTTGTCGGTCAGCGCCTACTTAGAGGACATGGATGTGCGGGTAGAATTCCTTTCCGGCACGGTGAAAGGCAAAAAGCGGCAGGCAATTTTAGACGCTTTGGCTGCGGGCGAAATTCATATCCTCATTGGCACGCACGCGCTGATTGAAGATCCTGTACAATTCAAGCGCCTCGGGTTGGCCATCACCGATGAGCAACACCGCTTTGGGGTCGCACAACGCGCCAAGCTCTGGAAAAAAGGCAATCCCTGGCCGCCGCACGTGCTGGTGATGACTGCCACGCCCATTCCGCGCACCCTGGCGATGACGCTGTACGGCGATCTGGATGTGTCCGTGATTGACGAATTGCCGCCCGGCCGAAAAGACATCGTGACCAAACACCGCACCGAAAACCACCGAATGAGTGTGAACGGCTTCATCCGCGATGAAATCGCCAAAGGCCGACAGATTTATGTGGTGTTTCCGCTGATTGAAGAGTCGGAAAAGTTAGATTTAAAAAACCTGCAGGAAGGCTACGAGGCATTGTCGCGCGAATTTCCTGCACCAGATTACCAGATCAGCATCTTGCACGGGCGCATGAAAGCCGCCGATAAAGATTTTGAAATGCAGCGTTTTGTGAGCGGCCAGACGCAAATTATGGTAGCGACGACGGTCATCGAAGTCGGGGTAAACGTGCCCAATGCCAGTGTGATGGTCATCGAAAATACCGAGCGTTTCGGCTTGTCGCAATTGCACCAGTTGCGCGGACGCGTAGGGCGCGGTGCAGAGCAGTCCTATTGCCTGCTGATGACCGATTTTAAAATCAGCCACGAAGGCCGCGAACGCATCCAAACGATGGTGCGCACCAACAATGGGTTTGAAATTGCAGAGGCCGATCTGCGCCTGCGCGGTCCCGGCGATCTGGAAGGTACGCAGCAAAGCGGCATTTTGAACCTGCACATCGCCGATCTGGCTCGCGACGGTCGTATCCTGCAAACTGCCCGCGAAATTGCCGACCGCATTCTGGACGACGATCCTGTGTTGCAAAAACCGCACCATGTGGTGTTGAGGCAAGAATTGGAGAAGCAGAAGCAGCACAAGGGGTGGGGGAGGATTAGTTGAAAAAACAAAGCAAAATGTACCGTTTCTCAAAACAAATACACGAATACTGCGAGGCGCACACCAGTCCGTTGCCCGAGGTGTTGGCCGAATTAGAGCGGGAAACCCACCTCAAAACCCTGTCGCCACAAATGCTTTCGGGGCGATTACAAGGGCAGTTGCTCGCTTTTTTTAGCAAAATGATCCACCCGAAAGCCATCCTGGAAATCGGCACGTTTACGGGGTACAGCGCGATCTGTTTAGCAATGGGGCTGGCTCCAAACGGCGTATTGCACACCATCGAAGTGAACCCGGAATTGGAATACCTCATCCGAAAATACATCAATAAAGCTGGCTTTTCAGAACAGATTCACCTCCATATTGGCCGGGCGCAGGACATTGTGCCGACGCTGCAAACGACCTTTGATCTGGTATTCATAGACGCATCTAAGCAGGAATACGCCCATTTTTACGATATGGTCATTGATAAAATTAACCCGGGCGGCCTGCTCCTTGCCGACAATATCCTCTGGGACGGAAAAGTGCTGACGCCCGAAAACGACCCGGATGCCGCTGCGTTGCATGCGTTCAACTGCAAAGTGGAAGCAGATCCGAGGGTGGAACAGTTGTTGTTGCCGTTGCGGGACGGATTGCTGGTAGCACGTAAATTAAAGGGATCGTGAAAGTTGGCAGCTTACCTCAGCAGCGCCTCCAAAAATGCATCTTTCCGCCGCCTTGAAACCGGAATTTTTGCGCCATCGTTCATCACGGCATACCCGCCATCTTCTTTCAGGAATTTTTCAACAAAGGCCATATTGATCAAATGTGACTGGTGCAGCCGGAAAAACAGCGGCATAGGCAGCATTTCTTCAAACTCTTTCAGGTTTCGGGAAACCAGATAACGTTCGCCGCCAGGCAAAAAAACAAAAGTGTAATTGCCGTAGCTTTCAATGCGGGTAATGTCGTTGGTTTGCGCAAAAACCGGCCCGTTGCCGGTGTGAAGGAGGATGCGGTCGAATACCTTTTCAGCCGTCGTCTTCAGCAAACTGGCAATTTGTTGCTCCAGCACTTCGTAGTTGAGCGTTTGTTGCGCTTTGTGAACGGCTGCAACAAGTTCGTCGGGATCAACGGGTTTGAGCAGGTAATCAATCGCGTTGTAGCGGAAAGCCCGGATGGCAAAATCGTCGTGAGCCGTCGTAAAAACGACGTTGAACTGGAGTTTTGAAATCCGGTCGAGCAAATCAAACCCGGTGCCGTCTTCCATTTCTACATCCAGCAGCAGCAAATCGGTGTTGCTTTCCTTTAGCAGAAGTTCCGCTTCTCCAACACCGCTTGCTTCTCCGGTTACCACAACGCCGGGGCAATTTGCTTGCAACAAATTGCGGAGGGCGTCGCGGGCAGCGGGTTCGTCGTCAACAATTGTGATGCGGAAATCCATATTGTGTTCGTCCGTTTTTTGTGTTTGTCTGTTTTATTCGTCTTCGGCTTGCCGAATATAATTTTTTTTCGACCGAATCGCATTTTTTTTCTCAAATTTAGAGCTTGTCTATGATTTTATGATAGAGCGAGCATGAGAAATTCATAGACAAGCTCTTAGGATTCCTTGCTTTTTAATGCCGTGCCCATGCCTCGGTTTTTATGCGTAAAAATAAGTTTGTTGTTGTTCCTTGTGTTTGGGGATGAGCCGGTATCTGCCCAACGGCTGTCCTGGCATAATTATACGACTGAACAGGGTTTGTCGGGCAATGTGGTTTACGATATGGTGGAAGATAGCCACGGATACCTATGGTTCGTGACGGATCAGGGGATTTGCCATTTCAATGGCTACGAATTCATTCAGCCGGTGGATACCAGCGCCATGCGGGGGAGCGAAGCTTTTGTGCCGACGACAGATAAAACTGGTAAAATCTGGTTTGCCCGCTTAGATGCGTCTGTTTGGTTTGTTGAAAACGACACGATACAGGCCTGGAAATACAATTCAATTGTTGCCGGTTACCGGGATGTTTTCAGGCAGATTGAACAAATGGCAATTGCGGAGGACGGTTCGGTGTGGCTGGGACTAACGGGTCTTGGTTTTCTGGTCATCAAAAAAGACGGCAGCCATCGGGTGGTGCGGGGTTCTGATCAGGATTGTTTCCTTTATTCAAAAATTGGCCACAAGCTTGTTTACACTACACAAAATTCAAAAACGACCTCCCTTAAGGCGACGCGCTCCTCGGCTCTGCCGTTGGAGGTTGTACAATGGAAAAATGAAAAAGCCATCCGGGAGGGGCGGGTATTTGTCAATAAAATGCTTCAATTGCCAGGAAGGGGTATCTGGCAATTGATTAATGGCGATTTTATTTTTAGCAACGGGTATGTTTTTTACCTTATTCGAAGCGATCGGATTATCTGGCAGGTGCCTGTCAATATGCTTGCAGAAAAAATTCTTGAAACAAAGGATGGCGGAATTTTAATTGCTTCTCATGGTGGTAAAAACGGCGGGTTGTTTCATTTCGCTTCTTTGGCACATTTGCGCAGGGGGGAATACCGAAATCTGTTGCCAGGGCACTTCGTTACCGATGTATATATTGACCGGGAAGGGGGATGGTGGGCCACCACGCATCATGCAGGGGTTTTTTACTGCAAAAATCCTGAACTGGATGTTTTTGATGCGAATACAGGATTGGCTTCCAGCGATGTTACCTGCTTAACAAATGACGGGAAAAAAACCATTTTTGCAGGCTTGCGCCCGGTTGGCATTGTCACCCTCCGCCAGGATCGCGGGGAATTGAAACATTTGCCAAATCCGCCACTCGTTTCCAGAGGGGTAGAGGCTATTTTTTTCGACCGGGTTAATCAGAAGCTGTGGTGCAGCGACAGGCTCTGCTTTATGGATGACAACCAATGGAGGCTGGCTTCCCGATTTGATCCTGGGCTTAACAGAATGATGGATGTGCCTGCAAAAAAAATCACCCCGGATCCTTCCGGAAAAGCGCTTTGGGTCAGTTCGACCTATGGTTTTCATAAAGTTGACCCCAAAAAAGGCATAACGGAGTATTTTGGAAAAAAAGAGAATCTGATGATTCCTCCACGAACTTTTTCCATTACCCCAGATGGCGACGGAAGGCTTTGGGTAACTACAGCGGACGGCCTGCGGATTTGGCGCAATGGAGCCTACGAACTGCCCTCGTTCGACCATCCGGCGATGCAATTTCAGCCGCGCAACGCCGAAATGCTGCCCGATGAAAGCATGGTGATCAGCCTGAGGGGTGCAGGACTACTGATTAGAGATAAGCAGGGAAACCTCACCCACCTCACCCGTCAAAACGGCTTAAGCTCTGATTTTATCACTAAAATATACTGTAGCCCGGAAGGCTCTGTTTTTGCTTGTTCCAACACCGGTTTGAACCGCTTGACCCGTCGTGGTGACGGTAGTTGGAACATCGAAACCATCAGCATCAAAGAAGGGCTGCCTTCCAACCAGGTCAACGACGTCACTACCCTTGCCGGGAAAATCTGGGTTGCAACAAATAAGGGGTTGGCCTGTTTCGGGGAGTTACCAGATGCCTTTCCTATGCCGGCACCAATTCTGGAAAAATTGCTGGTCAACAACAAAGAGGCTATTTTTACGACTGGCTTGCGTCTGACACACATTGAAAACAACCTCATTATTCGGTTTTTTGCCCTACACTACCGCTCTGAAGGCGACATTCCTTACCGCTATCGTTTGTTGGGGGCAGATACGGTTTTTGTTTATTCCAACAACCGGGAAGTAAATTTTGCCAACCTTTCGCCGGGAGGGTATACCTTTGAAGTGCAGGCTCAAAACGAAGGCGGGCAGTGGAGTGCGCCTACCCGCTGGACTTTCGAAATTCGGGCTGCCTGGTGGCAAACCGGCTGGTTTTGGACCATTATGGCCTTGGTTTTTGCAGGTAGTCTGGGGCTTTGGTACCGCAACCGCCTGCACAAAGCCCACCAGGATGCCGCGGTTCGCAATAAAATCCGCGACCTCGAATCGGCGGCGCTCCGGGCGCAAATGAATCCCCACTTCATTTTCAATTGCCTGGGCAGCATCCAGCATTTTATTTCTGAAAACGATGCCGCTTCCGCAACGCGCTACCTTTCGCGGTTCGCACGATTGGTGCGTTTGGCGCTGCACGGTTCGGTGGATGGCAGGCATAGCCTTCAGGAAGAAATAGACATGCTGGAAAACTACTTAGTGCTTGAACAATTGCGCTTTCGCGGAAAATTTACCTACGTGATTGAAGTAAGCCCGGAACTTAATCCAGAAGACCTTTTCCTGCCACCGATGCTGGTGCAACCTTTTGTGGAGAATGCCCTTTTGCACGGTATGAAAAACAAAGCGGCAGGCGGGCAGGTCGTCATCCGATTTGCCCGGGAAGGGCAAACCCTGCGCGTCACCGTGGAAGACAATGGCCCCGGCTTCGATGCAGCCAATCGCCAGGCGGATTCCACCGGCTACAAATCCGTGGGAATGATGCTTACCCAACACCGATTGGATATCTTAGTCGGGCAGTCTGATCAGACCGCGTTGTTGCGCGAAAATATACTTGCCCCCGATGGCCGGGTGGAAGGCATGCGGGTTGTGCTTCGGATTCCGGGTGTTTTTTAGAAACCGAACAAAAAATCTCAGGGTGGATCATGGATTGAATTCGTAAACCACAAACTATTATTACAATACGTATTTATCAATTAACCTATTTCAGCCCGGGCCATCCTACCGAATATCATCGCTTTTCAACCGAATCCCATTCATCCGGGTCTGGAACCATTGTGAATCGCATATTTGTATCGGAGGATTTTCCTCCAATACAAGCGAAGGATATGGCAGCGGATGAAGGCTCAAAAGACAGGATAACATTTTTGATCCGGCAGCACATGCGGTTGGGCAATACCAATGAGGTGGTTCAGCTGCTTCGCGAGTGTGCCTGGCCTGAAGCTGAAACCCTGGCGAACAGCTTTGAGACAGCTAGAAAACAAGACCTTCAAGACCTCACAGATGCTGAAACCTGGAGCCGGACGCAGTTACAACTGTATCAAGCCGTGCTTGAGCTGGAGGCGATGAAGCAAACCAAGACGCCGGAACTGCCTGTTTCCATCCACCCACAACTCCAACTTTTGATAGACCGCCACGAAATAGATCAAGCCCTTGCCCTGTGCGATGCCTTCGGAGATCACACGATCCTGATGCAGGCGCAATATAAGCTCGCCAAAAAACAATACGTTGACGACGTTATTGAATTGGAAACCTGGGAGCTGGTTCAGCACAAAATCAAATACCTGCTCTGGGAGCTGGCGCAGCCAAACCTGGTGGAAGAAAGTCCGGGGAAAAGGATCTGGAAAAAGATTTGGAGGTGGTTGGGGTGAAAAGCCTGCAATTATTTAACATAACGCCACGACGTTGTTACATGCAACAAAGCCCCTCCGAGCGAGCCATCATTTGCGTAGAAGGCAAGACCCCGGTCTGGCTGAATTACGCCTGGACGTCCCCGCAAATTCAAAAGCCGTTTTTGCAATTGCAGGGATGGAGAACCTCAACCTATGGAGGCAACAAACTGATTAAAAACCCACCCTCGTCAGCATATTCCGAACCGCATAAAGCGGGTAAACAACTATTTGATTCATGCTGGAAAAGTTTTCAAGCGAAAACCGGACGCCTTTAGGACGTTTTTTCTCCTCCAGAAACAGATACATGCTCTGCATGGCACCTTTGGTATTGGCTTTCACTTCTACAGGTACAATTTCGGTTTGCAATTGAACGACATAATCCACTTCCGCCTGGCTGTTTCGCGATGCTCTTTGCCAATAGTAGAGCGCGCCGGGTTGATACGGCGAATTGTGTTTGAGTAATTCGAGACCGACGTGTAACTCAGCGATTGCGCCTTTATTGATGGTCTGAAAATCATCTCCAATCAGCAGGTCGCCGATGGACAGGCCCAGAATGCTTTGTGCAATGCCCGTGTCGAAAAGCAAATATTTGCGGAATTTTAGGTTGACTTCGGCCCCGATGGGGATACCATTAGCAGTGGTATGAGTCACCTGATAAATCAGACCTGCCATTTTGAGTAATTCGAGCACTTCCTTGATCTGGGCATTGTTTAGGGTTGCATTTGGATAAGAATAGGAAAATTTTGAACCGATTTGACGCACCACACTATTGAATACCTCTCGAATCCGGGCGGTAGCAACCCGTTGTTTGTATTTGGCAAAATCGCTTTCCAACGACACCATCAGATCGTCCAGTACCCGCTGCGCTTCAAGAATATCATTATTCACCACATAGGCGCTCACAACTTCCGGCATACCGCCAATGACCAGAAACCGTTTCAGGTAGTGTTTGAGCTTGTCGTGTAATACCTCCGGCAATGGCTTTTCAGGGGTAGCCTTTTCCAAAGTTTTTAGCAAAAGTTCTTCCTGATAAGCCATTAAAAATTCCACAAAACAAAAAGGGTACATAAAAAGCGACCGAATGCGACCTACGCCGAAAGAGGGCAGGTCTTCCAGTGCAAATTCCAGCAAAGAACCTGCTGTAACTACATGTAAATCAGGCAGTTTTTCGTAAAAATAGCGCAGGGATGAAATCGCAGGAATACAGGTCTGAATTTCATCCAAAAACAGCAAAGTCTTTCCAGCTATTATGGGCGTATTGGAGGTTGCAGCAATCAATTCACAAATTTCACTTACATCCGTATATTGCTCAAAGATCTTGTTATACGAAGACTGTTCATCAAAATTAATTTCAATAAAATGAGTAAACTTTTGGGCAAGTTGACGCACCGCCGAGGATTTCCCCACCTGTCTGGCACCTCGCAACATCAGGGGCTTGCGTTGAGCCGACAAGCGCCAAATTTCTAATTCTGCGCCAATTAATCTGGCTAAATACATGCTATTATTAAAAATCCAAAGCAAAAAACAAATGTAAAACTAAAAAATCCAAATCAATTTTACATAAAAAATAGGGTAGCTATTTAGCAGCTGCCTGCTGCGGCTGCTAAATAGCTACCCTATTTCTGACATTGTTTCCTGTGAAGCGTATGGCACCTCCTGGTTCTTATTTACTGCCGGATGGCACTTCGATCGGCGCTCAATATTCGGCTATGAACTGGAGTGTGCGCAACAATGTTTCCAACAATAATTTCACCACGGGTTATCTGGTGATTGATGGTTCAAACAACAACTTCCTCACGAATAATGACGCCGCCAACAACGGCACCTACGACTATGAAATCGTCGGAGATTCGTATCGCTTCGGCTTTCTGGTGCCATCCACCTTCGACAGCCACCTCACGTCGTTTTCTTATAATTCAAAATCGCCCAGGTATTCAGCACAACGGCAAAACAGGCGATGATGCCCAAATGCGGCAGGATGTCCCGGAAGCCGCTTCCTTTGAGGATGACCAAGCGCATGACGCTGATCAAATAACTGACCGGGTTAAACGCAGCGACGCCTCTGGCCCAGTCCGGCATGCTTTCGATGGGCGTGAACAACCCGCCCATTAAAATAAAAATCATCATCAAAAAGAACATAATGAACATGGCTTGTTGCTGGGTTTCGCAAAAGGTGGAAACCAAAAGTCCAAGCCCCATAACCGCCAGCAGGTATACCGTCACAAAACTGTATAAAACCCCAAGACTGCCCAGCGGTACAATGCCATAGATCAACCAGGAAACGAGCAGGCCGATCGAAAAAACCACGTTGCCGAGTATCCAAAACGGAATGAGTTTTCCCAAAATGAAATGGTGTTTTCTGATGGGCGTCACATTGATTTGTTCGATCGTGCCGACTTCTTTTTCCCGTACGATGTTCAAAGCAGTGAGGAACCCGCCCACCATGGTGACTAAAATCGCTAAAATACCCGGCACCATAAATACCCGGTAATTCATCAGGGGGTTGAACCAGTTCGAGGATGCAATTTCGACGGTTGGTAAAGGGTTGATCCGCCCCGGCTGCAACAATTCCAAACGAATATCCTGGTTGAAAGCCCGGATAATCTGGCCGATGTACGCGCCACCAAGGTTTGCTTTGGTGCCGTTGATGGCATTTACGGCAATGAAAAGTTGCTGCTCGTCTTCCCGAATTAAATCCTTTTCAAACCCGTGGGGAATTTCAAGAACGAGGTCGGCCTGGTCGGATTCAATGTACTGCATCGCCTCTTTGAAAGAAGCGGAATAATCGGTGAGCCTGAAATACCCGGAAGCCGTAATTTTGGAAATCAACTGCCGGGAATACGTGGAATGGTCGTGATCTACCACAACTAAATTGATGTTTTTCACCTCATAATCAGCGGCTAAGGGCATAATGATGAGTTGCATGACCGGCATCACCAGGATAATCGCAAGAATGCTTTTATTCCGAAAAATTTGCCGAAATTCTTTTTGCAGCAAAAATAAAATCGTTCTCATGCCAGTCGGATTTTGAAGCTTTTTAAACTGATTGCAAACAGAAAAATCGTAATGCCCAACAAAATCAGGGTCTCTTTCCAAATAGCCTCAAACCCTAACCCCTTGATCATGATGGCTTTGACAATGATGTAGTACCACTTTGCGGGAATAATATTGCTGATGACTTGCAGCGGAAACGGCATGTTTTCAATGGGAAACATGAACCCGCTGAACAGCATGGTCGGCAACAACATCCCCATCAGCGAAATCAGCATGGCCGTCTGTTGGGATGCCGTTTTAATGGAAATAAAAATCCCCAGGGTCAGGCAGGTGATGATGAACAGGGTGCTTTCGGCCAAAAGCAGGAGCAGGCTGCCGTTGATGGGCAAATCCAGCACAAAAACGCTCAACAGCAGAATAGAACCCACATTAAACAGCGACAGAATCAGGTAGGGAATGGCTTTTGAAAGAATAACGAGGACGGGTTTAAACGGCGAAACCAATAAGACTTCCATCGTGCCCGTTTCTTTTTCTTTGACAATGGAAATGGCCGTCATCATCACGCAAACCAGCATCAACACCATCGCCATCACACCGGGCACAAAATTATGGGCACCTTTCAACTGCGGGTTGTACAACATCCTCGTTTCGGGCACAATGCGGTACGGAACAGCCCGCGTTTGATTCAATCCCGACTGGTAATCCTGGATGATGGCCGAGAGATAATTGGTCAGGGCCGTCGCATTGTTGGGGTCGGTAGCATCGGCAATGATCTGCACCTGCGCTTTGTTCTGGTGTTGCAAATCTTTGCTGAAATTTGCAGGAAAGAGCAGGGCTACTTTGACTTTCCCTTCCTTAAAAACCGCTTCAATTTGCTGCCGGTTGGCGACTACTTTTTCAATTTCAAAATACCGGCTCGCTTCAATTTTGCCGATGATTTCCGCCGAGGCTTCGTCTTTGGCTTCATCCACGATGACAATTTTGGAGTTTTTGACCTCGTTCGTCAGCGCGAAACCAAAAATCAATATTTGCACCACCGGCATGCCAAACAGGATCAACAGGGTTTTTCTGTCGCGCAGCACGTGGTAAAATTCTTTTTTGATGAAGGTGATGAATTGTGTCATTTTTTAATATTTATCCAATCCGCTGTCTATTAGGCCGGTGTCTGAGCTTTAGTGTTCAAGAGCAAGGCTTCCGAAGGCTGGAAAACCGGAGTTTACTCGCGTAAATGAGGATTTTCCGGCCTTCGCATAACGCAGCTATCGGACGCTAAAGACAGACACTACACTTCGACCCTTTTTGCCTCACGGGCCAATTGATAAAATACCTCATCCATCGAACCAACCTGAAATTGTTCTTTCAGCCGATGCGGCGTATCTAATGCGGCGATGCGCCCGTCCACCATAATCGAAATCCGGTTGCAGTATTCAGCCTCATCCATGTAGTGGGTCGTTACAAAAATCGTGACGCCCTGATCGGCAGCCTGGTAGATTAAATCCCAGAACTGCCTGCGCGTCACCGGGTCTACCCCGCCCGTCGGTTCATCGAGGAATACAATCTGGGGTTGATGCAGCACGGCTACGGAAAAAGCTAATTTTTGCTTCCAGCCGAGGGGCAATGAGGCCACCAATTTATTGGCTTCGCCCTGCAAACCCAGCCGGTCAATCAGGGCCGTACTTTTTTCTTTGAGTTCTTTTCTGGGGAGGCCGTAGATCCCGCCGTAAAACCGAATGTTTTCCAGTACCGTCAGGTCTTCGTACAGCGAAAATTTCTGGCTCATGTAGCCAATATTCTTTTTGATTTGCTCTGTTTGTTTATACACATCAAAACCGGCGATCGTCGCGCTGCCCGAAGAAGGAGTTGACAACCCGCAAAGCATACGCATCGCCGTGGTTTTGCCCGCGCCGTTGGCGCCGAGGAAGCCGAAAATTTCACCTTTATACACTTCAAAGCTGAGCGCGTTGGCCGCAATAAAGTCGCCATACCGTTTGGTCAGTTGGTCTGCTTTTATGGAAATTTCCTTTTTGTTACTTGCCGGGTCGTGGTTCATGTGACTTCAATTTAAGGCCTGCGCGGGACGGTCTACCGTCAGTTTGATGAAGCAATCTTCAATGGTTGGCATGGTCGGGTACACCTCCACGCCTTTCAATCCTGCGTTTTCCAACGAGGATCTTAACGCGGCTGCCCCGGCTTCCAGATCCCCACCCGCTGGCACAGCCACGTGGGCGTATTCTCCAAACGCATAGCTGTTGATCCTTTTTTCATACCGGGCTGCGCTTTCCAGCAACGCGTACATGTGATCGGCCTTTACGGCAAAAAGCTGGTCGGGGTAATTGCTGACGATGTTTGCAGGCGTGTCAATAGACAAAATTTTCCCGTCCTGCATCAGCGCGATGCGGTCGCACAAAGCGGCTTCGTCCATATAAGGCGTGGAAACGATGATGGTGATGTTTTGCGCTTTCAGGCGCTTCAGCATTTCCCAGAATTCTTTTCTCGAAACCGGGTCTACGCCGGTCGTGGGTTCGTCCAAAAACAGCACAGTAGGCTTGTGGATCAGGGCGCAGCACAAAGCCAATTTTTGCTTCATGCCGCCCGATAACTTCCCCGCCCGGCGTTTTTTGAACGGTTCGATCTGCACGTAAATATCCCGGATCAAATGGTAGTTTTCCTCCACCGTTGTGTTGAAAACCGTCGCAAAAAAATTGAGGTTTTCTTCGATGCTCAGGTCTGGGTACAGCGAAAATTTTCCGGGCATATACCCTACTGAATTCCGGATTTGTTTGTAATCTTTCACCACGTCAAATCCATTCACCGTTGCGCTTCCGCCATCGGGCAACAACACAGTGGTCAGCATGCGAAAAACACTGGTTTTGCCCGCGCCGTCCGGCCCGATCAGGCCAAACAATTCGCCCTGTTCCACCGAAAACGAAACTTTGTTAACCGCGACGGTTTTTTCTTTCCCGTAGACCTTCGTGAGGCCATTTAATGTAATTGCCTGCATCGCTTAAAATTTTACTTCTCCGTACATACCGATTTTCAGGAAGCCGTCGTTTTTGACGCCAATTTTCACCGCATAAACCAAGTTGGCGCGCTCCGATTTTGTCTGGATGGTTTTCGGGGTGAACTCAGCTTTGTCGCTGATCCATTCGACGACGCCGGGGTAGGTTTTGTACTGATCGGTGCCTTCATCCACCAGCACTTCCACCACCTGATTGAGTTTTATGCTGGAAAACTGATCGCCGGTGGCATAAGCCCGCAACGTCATTTTCGTCAGATCCGCAATTTTATAAAGCGCTTTTCCCGCTGCCGCCATTTCGTTGGCTTCCGCAAATTGGGTCAGCACGGTGCCGTCAACCGGATTTATGACATAGCTTTTTGCCAATTGGTCGTTGAGTTGTTCGATCTGCACATACAGCGGCAACACATCGCTGCGCAGCCCGGCAGTTTGCGTTTTAAGTACCGAAACCTGCGCGGCATCCTGCTTGCGAATGACGTCCAATTGCTTGCGGGTTTCGTCAACTAAGGCATTCACATCGTCCAATTGTTTGGCCGTGGCGGCGTCTGCTTTGACGAGGTTCTGAATGCGTTGTTGCTCGTGCAGTAAATTGTTGAGGCGGCTTTGCGCAACGGCTAATTGCTGCTTGTAAAAACCGGTCTGCGTTGAAATATCGGGTAAACGGCTTCCCATCGCTTTGATCTGCGCTTCTACCTGCTTTTTTTTCAGGTGGAGTTGCACCGTGTCAATGTAGCCGATGTTTTCCCCGGCTTTCAGCACCTGCCCTT
>Ga0226658_10001040_pt1 | contig 13992 bp, 5 predicted proteins | sample OliLak19BULKMAT1_FD_169091 | JGI IMG/M metagenome (GOLD analysis project Ga0226658, IMG submission 169091) | Freshwater microbial mat bacterial communities from Lake Vanda, McMurdo Dry Valleys, Antarctica - Oligotrophic Lake LV.19.BULKMAT1 (v2)... | ecosystem: Environmental > Aquatic >... | reverse complement strand
CCTCTGCGCGACAGCACCGAAGCCCTCTTGCCAGGCATCCGCACCACGCTTGGAACCGCCTCCCTGTCCAGTTTTTCAGATGACGACGGGCAATTCCGCTTTTACGTTAACCCCGGCAATTACACGCTGACCTATGAGCCGGATGACTGCTGGACGCTGACAACGGGCATCTCCGCATGGCTCATTGCCGTATCGGACACAGCGGTGCTGAATCGGTATTTTGGCTTCAAACCCGGGTCTGGCCTGCGAAAATTGGAAACATTCCTGTCATCCGGCCCGACGATTTGCGGGCAGGACGTGGCGTTTTGGCTGCACACCCTGAACCAGGGCTGCCTGCCCTCCAACGGAAAAATGGCGCTCGCCAATACTTCGAACCTCAACCTCCTCTCCGCCGAACCTGCGCCGGACGGCGTTAGTGGCGACACGCTTTTTTGGCAAATTGACAGCCTGTTTCCCGGCGAGGTATACAAGGTGCTTTTGCAATTCAACATGGGCATCTTGCCTGCCGGAGACACCTTGCGAATGACCGCCCTCGGCGAAACTTACGGCGATGATGGCGTCTCCGTGGCATTTCGGGATACGCTGGCTTATGAATCGGTGGTGCTTTGTTCCTTCGACCCGAACGATAAATTGGTCAACCTGCCTCTCTTGGAGCCGGACTACCTGCCGGAAACGAGCGAGCTTGTTTACACCGTCCGTTTCCAAAACACAGGCAACTACTTAGCATTTAATATCCGCATCCGCGACACGCTGGATGCCAGCCTCGACTGGCAAACGCTGCGCCCGTTGACCGCCAGCCACTCTTTTTTCACCAACCTCGATGATGCGAACGGCATCGTTGAGTTCAATTTTCCGAACATCCTGCTGGCAGATTCATTTTCCAACGAGCCGTTGAGCCATGGCTTCGTCGCCTTTGCCATCCAACCCAAAGCGGCATTGGCGCCGGGCAAGGTGATTCCCAACCGGGCAGGTATTTATTTTGATTTCAACCCGCCGGTCATCACCAATTTTGCGGAAACGAAGGTGAAAACGAGCGTGTCTGTGCGCCCTGAGAAAGTGCCGGAGGATTGGATTTCCTTTTTCCCAAACCCCACATCGGCCTTCGTTCAACTGCGGTTCAAAGCGCCGCCCGGCAATGTTCGAGCGCGGATATTTGATTTGCAGGGCCGGGTCTGTTTTGAAAAACAACTGGCGACGGCGGGCAACGCTGCTGAGTTCGACGTGTCCGCACTGCCTTCGGCGGCATACATGCTGGAAGTTATTGGCGAAAACGGCGAGCAGGGAAGGGCGAAGTTGCTGGTGCAACATTAAGAGCTTGTTGGGGATTTCGTCAATCGGCTACGAGCGGCAATTTTTATTTTATACTGCGTTGATTTTTTTCACCATAGCTGCCGGCTATGTCTGCAAAAATCGCCTTTTCTAAAATGAAATTTCCTCGCACTCGCTTGATCACGAAAACCCCAACAAGCGCTAACAGGCGCTTCCCGCTAAACTCAATACCTGCTGACTTTAAAAATTAAAAAAATGTATTCGAAAAATATTCCTTTCCTCCTTTCCCTCTTTTTGCTGACCCTGACGGCATCGGTGCAGGCGCAGTTTGGCGCAGCCCACCCCATTTTCCCTGCAAGCCTGCTGAACGGCGGCTTCAGCCACCACGTCATAGACATGGACAACGACGGTGACAATGACCTGGTGTTTTTAAGGGAAGACAGGTCGCTTTCCCTGCTTCGCAACGACGGCACGGGACATTTTGCCGAGGGGGAAATTATCATCGAAAACGCCATCGAGCCGCCCGTTTTTGTGGATTTTAACCACGACGACCTGCCCGACGTATTGGTTCGTTGCGGCAATTTGCTCTGCTGGGCACCCAACGAAGGCGACGGCACTTTTAGCAATGTATTCCCGATTGGCGCTTTCGGCGTGTTTAAAATCATAGACATGAACCACGATGGCGAGATGGATATTTTTGACGGGGTTAACTGGCTGGAAAATGAAGGCGGCGGCATTTTTATCGAACAACATGAATTCTATACACCCAACACCTTCCAAGATGTAAGCGTGGTTGACCTGGTAGATTTGAACGCCGACGGTTTGCCAGATTACGTTTACCGGATTGGTTTCAACTATGATCTCACTTATTGGCGGGCACAAGAACCCGGCGGCGGGCTGAGCCTTACGACAAATATCATCCATGCAGGAAGTTCTTTCATGCAGTTTTTTGACCTCGATTACGATGGGGATATGGATCTTATTGACTGGGATTACCTCAATTGGCCTAATTTCATCCGATCTCACCTGAACGACGGCAGTGGCAATTTCGGCCAGCCAACCCAGCTTTACCCATGCAATAGCCTGTACTCCATTTCAGACGTGGACGGGGATGGGTTTGCCGACATTCTACTCCCGGCCAACCCCAATAATTTTGCCTGGGGCAAAAACGACGGCAACGGGAACTTTACTTTTCAACTGACCCGGGTCATTGCCAGTAATGATTGGCAGTTTACTGACATCTCCGGCGACGGGTACGGCGACTTTGTTTTCAAGTATGGCGCTTCGCTAAACGATGGGGCAGGCGGTTTCGGCTCCGTCGAAAGCTACTTCACAGAGGTGGCTCGCATTCAAGGCACCACCATTGCCGACGCGGATGGCGACGGCGACCCCGATGTTTTTTTCAACGACATCGAAAAGCGGGAAATGGGCTGGTTCAGCAATGACGGGGCGGGCGGTTTTTTAGTTAAAAACATTGTCCAAACGAGCTTCAGCGGCGGGTTGGCTGTTGCCGACTTCGATGCCGATGGCTACCCGGACTTGGCTGCCGCAAACTTTGACAGCCTGCAGTTGATGTGGCAAGGCGTTCCTGGCGGCAATTACGGTGTCCCGGATACCCTCGTCCGTGATTTGGAGCAGGCTTTTATCTGGGAGATGATTGACATTGATGGCGACGGCGACCTCGACTGGCATGTTTTTACCAATTTTCAAGCGCCTGTTTATATCAATGCCTGGATGTATAACGACGGCGCAGGGAATTTTTCCATCCCGACGAACCCTCCCTATATTGGCCCGGTAGCTTACGCCGACATAGATGGCGACGGATTGTTGGATATTATAGTAACATCCTATTCGCCCACGATAGAAACGTTTTGGCAAAAAAACCTGGGCAATGGAGATTTTGGCCCACAAGTATCTATCGCCCTATATTTTTCGACATGGGTGCAAGGGGCCGACTTAGACAATGACGGCGATATGGATTTGCTGGCAGGGGTTGATTTGCTCGTCAACGGATCCACCAATCATCTTAATTGGCTGGAAAACCAAAACAATGGCAGCGCCTGGGTGGAGCACCAGATTGCACAGGTCAGCTCAACTGTATATTGCCTTGGCGATTTCAACCAGGACGGCACGACGGACATTTGCCTTGGCACCGCGCACAACATGTCGTTCGATATCCTCGATATTGCCTGGTACGCCAACGACGGGGCAGGCAATTTTAGTGACCCGGTTTTTATGAAGCAGCTTGCCGGTGTAAAAAACTTAGCGACTTCGGATCTTGATCAGGACGGCGACCTGGATGTTCTTTACAGCGGCGACAGCGGCCTTGGCTGGATAGAAAACCTTGCTGCAAACCCCGTCATCAATGGCATCTGCTTTTTTGATGCCAACGAAAACGGAGTGCAGGATGGCACCGAAAGTCCTTTGCCCGGCATCAAAATCAACCTCGAACCTGGCGGGCAAACGACTTTTTCCGCAGCAGACGGCACTTTTCGTTTTTACGCCTCCGCCGGAGATTTTCTCCTGAGCGCCGAACCGGGCGATTGTTTTGAAGGAACGACCAGCCCTGCCACCTTCCAAATCCAACTGCCGCTGCCCACATCCGATTCGCTCTTTGCTTTTGGTTTCAAAAACCAAACATCACAGCCGAGCATGGTTGCGCCGATAAGTGCCAGCCCCACTCGCTGCAGCTTCAACGTCCCATTTTGGATTTCGCTACAAAACGAAAGCTGTTTCCCGGCTGGCGCTGTTTTTTCTTTGAAATCGAACGGGCTTGTTTCTTTCGTATCGGCAGAACCTGCGCCTGCGCTCGTGCTGGGTGATTCCATTGTCTGGCTTAGTGGGGATTCGCTGCAGCCCGGCGAAACCCGTAGTATCCGTGCCTTGCTAAAAGTGGCGGGGCCCGACTACCTGGGCGATACGATTCATTTGACCGGTTACGCCTGGGCGCTCGACGCGGCGGGAAACCTGCTGCAACCGCCTGTTATTTCTCATTTTGCATCGGAAATCAACTGCGCTTATGACCCGAACGACAAATTGGTGAACCGCCCCCAGGTTCCGGCTGATTATGAACCGGCAAGTTCGGAACTGACTTACACCATCCGTTTTCAAAACTTCGGAACGGACACGGCTTTCAGCGTCATGATACTCGACACGCTCGCTGCCGAACTCAATTGGGGCACCTTCCGCCCGCTCGGTGCCAGCCATTCCGGGACGATCTCTTTGGATGCCATCAGCCGGGCGGTCGAATTTCGCTTCGATAATATCCTGCTACCCGACAGCGCTGCCAACGAGCCTGCCAGCCATGGTTTTATTTCTTTTTCTATTCAGTTGGAACCGGATTTGCCGTCTGGCACGAGCGTGAGCAACACGGCAGCCATTTATTTTGACTTCAACCCACCGGTTTTCACCAATGCTGTGGAGACGAAAATCGAGTCGCCCTCGGTAGCAACACAGGAAAGGGGGCAGGGCTGGGTGGTTCAAATGTCGCCTAATCCGACCTTCGGCGAATTGAGGTTGGTGTTTCCTGATACAGTACCTAAAGCAAGATACCTACAAGTCCTCGACCTCTACGGCAGGCTGCTCCAATCGGAAGCACTTCGGCCTGGCGAGCAATCACACCCGTTCTCGGTGGCGTCCCTGCCAGCGGGCATGTACTTCGTACGGGTGATGGATGGAGGAGTGCCGGTGTGGGCGGAGAAGGTGGTGAAGCAATAAACCAAGCAGCGGCAGGTGGCTTTTGGAAAGCCACCTGCCTTTTTATTTCAAATCCAAAAATCATCAACATGGCATGGATTTCCCCGGCTTCAACGACGGCGGCGGCTCAAGGCAACGGCGCAAACAAGTCGTCCATTGTCAAGGTGCTGTCCATCAGCCCGATGCTGTGCTCGTTTTTGCGCAGGCCAAACGGGGTGACGGCGGTGAGGAAAACCTGCTTGGAGGTTTGGGAGAGGCGTTTGAAGAGCGAGACCCGGTCGCGGAGTTCGGTGGCGTCGGATTTGGAGAGCAGCCAAGGCTCGTGGTAAAATTTCATCTCAAAAAGATTGATGACATGGTCTTTTCTGTCGAGCACGAGGTCAATCTGTAAGCCCGGGAAATCGGAGTTGCCGCGGTGAATGAAGCCGGAGGCTTCGGAGAACACGCCTGCGATGCTCAGTGCCTTTTCGATTTGCGGGAGGTGCTTGATGCAGATGCTCTCAAAGGCGTAGCCGCTCCAGCTTTTGAATTGCTGGGTTTGGCTGAGCGGCAGCCAAACGCTTTTGCCGGGCGTGCGGTTGGTTTCGATGAATTTCAGGTAAAACAGCGAGTACTCGTCGGTAAGCCGGTACAGCATGTCCCTTTTCTTTTTGCCAAAAGGATAATAGGCGCTGACGAACCCCGAGCCTGTCAATTCGGCGAGCACATCGGTCAGGCCGCCGCCGTCGGGCAGTTTGGTGGCCGCCACGATTTCGGCGCGGCCCATGCCCTTCCACTTTTGCGCCAGGGCACGGATGACGGCAATGTGGTTGTCGGCGTGCTCGAACAGGGCGGGGTAGAGTTTGGAAAACTCGTCGCGCAGCAGCCCCGAATTGGAAAAGCACACCGTGTCAATGTTTTGCGCAGCGCTCTTTCCGGCCTCGATTTCCTTCAGGTAGTGCGGGATGCCGCCCATGGCCATGTAGAGGAGGAGCAGTTGGTACCGGTCGAACAGGATGTTGCGGGCCCGCAGGAAGGCTTCCGTTTCGAAAAGGTTAAAAGGCTGGAGGTCAATGCGCTTGGTTATCCGGTTGTGTAGCCCGCCTTTGTGATAGACTACTTTTTGTATCATCCAGGTGGCCGCCGATCCACATATAGCGACGACGATGTTCCGGCGGGTAGCCCAACTGTTCCAAAAAAAGCCAAGCGCGTTCAGAAAACCCGATTTGTGGGTGGAAAGCCAGGGCAGTTCGTCAAAAAAGACGACCATCCTTCCCGGTTTTTGCTTGCCGTCGAGCTGCCGCATGAGGATTTCGAAGGCATCCATCCAATTGGACGGCTTACCGGACAGGGCATCTTCTCCGAAAAACTCCCGGATTCGGATGGCAAAATTTTTCAACTGCTCCCCCATCGAGGCATTCTGGGTGCCGGTAACCTCAAAATCCAGGTGCTCGGCAAAGGCCGTCCGCACCAGGAACGTCTTCCCGACGCGCCGGCGACCAATCACCGCTACCATTTCCGGCTCCTCGGAATGGAGCGTATTTTGGAGGGTTTCCAATTCTTTCTTGCGGCCGATAAAAAGCTGTGGCATGGTCAAAACATTTATTACGTGCGGAATGTGGGTAAATATAGCCACATTCCGCACACAATAGCCGCTTTGGAGCATAAGGATATTGAAAAGCGGACAATGCGCTTGGTTGCCCGGCGGACGGTCGCACCAGTTCTCGTTGGCGGCACTTGCCAGCAGACATGTACTTCGTGCGAGTGACAGAGGCAGGGGTGCCGGTATGGGCGGAGAAGGTGGTGAAGGAATAACGCCATTTTCGGCAAGCGGCAATATACAATTATCCCAGTCACCGGTTGCCCTAAGAGGAAGGTAAGCTTACATGAAATGATAAAAATAAAATGAGCCAGCATGAATTACAACCGGATGATTTTCAGACGATTGCAATATTCATCATTCATCATTCACCAGCGCTATTTCTCGGCAAAAATCTCATCAATGGGCAAACGGATATCGAGGTTGGGGTCGAGCAGTTCGTCGCCGTGCGAATAGACCTCGAATTGATGGGGGCGGTTTTCCTGACGGTGGGCTTCCTCCTGCTGCTGGCAAACGTCACTGCCTCGGCAACTACCTACACGCTTATTGGCTCCGGCAATTGGAGCGTTTCGGCGAACTGGGACGGCAATGGCATCCCGCCAAATCCGCTCCCCAGCGGTGACGCCGTAGTCATCAATGGCAGCGGAACTGCTGGTTTGGATGTGTCGCAAATACTCAACTCCGGCAGCTCGCTCACCATTAATGCAAGCAAAACATTGCATTTAAGCAATTATATTACCCTATTCATTGATGGCATGTTGACTAACAATGGCGACCTGATCATCATCGGAGCCTCCCTGCAAATCAACAACGGCGCAACCCTGAACAACAACGGCTCAGTGTACAGCCGGGGAGGTGTGACCAACAACGGCACCCTGAACAACAACGGCACTCTGCACAGCCAGGGAGGAGTGACCAATAACGGCACCCTGCACAACTTCAGCGCTCTGAGAATCACATTTTACAGTAGCCTGTGGAACAACGGCACCCTAAATATCAACTCCGGAAGCTATCTGGAAATCGCATTGTACGCCATCCTGAATAACAGCGGCATTATAAACAACAACAACGGGCGCTACCTTTCAAATAACAACTCCGCCGTCTTTCACAACTACGCCACCTTGACCAACGACGGCACTTTGGACAACACCACCAGCAGCACTTTGACCAACCACTCGGGTGGCACGCTGGCCAACAACGGCACCCTGAAAGGCACGGGCACCATCGTCCAAAACTGTGCCTTCACCAACAGTGCCACCGCCATCATCGCCCCCGGCGGCAGCCCTGGTACGCTTACCGTCACGGGCAACTTCGACCTCAGCGGCGGTACCTACCAATGTGAAATCAACGGCACGGTGCAAGGTAGTGCCTACGACCTGCTCGCCATTAGTGGCACCGCCACCATTGGCGCAGCTTCTAAGTTAAATTTGGTGTTCGGTTACAACGCCATCAGCGGCACCACCTACGACATCCTCACGGGAGGGCCGGTGAGCGGTACGTTCACCGACCCTGCCAACATCTCATTCAGCGGAGGGAACGTGACTGGCATCGGCGTGAGCTATCCAGATGCCAAAATGCTTAGGGTCAATGCATTATCCCTCTTGTCCATCTAACTATTCAGGTTTATCGGAACTGAAGCGGAGGCAGCGTCTTGCTGGACTGGGAAACCGCCAGCGAAACAAACAACCGGGGCTTCGAGGTGCACAGCGCAGGGGCGATTGGATTGATTGGAAAACACTCCATTTTGAAAATGGACAAGGCACAACGACTGAGGTGCACAGCTATTCTTTTTTGGATGAAAAGCCTTTTCAGAGCACCAACTATTACCGATTGAAACAGGTGGATCTGGATGGTAGGGTTGTGTACTCGAATATCGTTAGTGTCACCTTCGAGCAAAACGAAATTAGTATCTCCCCAAATCCAACGGATGGCGCACTTACCCTTGCGTTCCCAGCGAAGACGCCTCAATACGGAACCGTCCAAATCCTCAACAGCAGTGGCCGGCTGCTCCAATCGGAAGCCCTGCAGTCCGGCGAGCCATCACACCCGTTCTCAGTATCGTCCCTGCCCGCAGGCATGTACTTCGTTCGGGTGACGGATGGGGGCGTACCGATATGGGTGGAAAAAGTGGTGAAACGCTAAGGATTTTAGACTTTGGACACCCCCCCACCCGGGCGATGCTAATGAAATAGCCCCCGGCGTCAATGAGCGGATTTAAGGCCGTTTTCAGTTGATTTTACCGAATATCATCTATTTCTTACCGAATCGCACTTAGACGCGCCCCGCATTTCGGGATGTTGCATATTTGTACAAACCGGACGATCGAAGGCATCTTTAAAAAACCAAAGCCATCAATCAAAGCCGTATGAGCAAGTGCGGTTCCGGGTGTAGCTGTGCGGTTTTTTTATGCGCCGGGTTCAAGGAAGATTCATCCGGTTTGTCACAAACTCCAGCTGGATGACTTATTCAAGATAGTACTGTCTTCAACCGCGAACGATCACCAATTTAACTGCCAATTCTATGAAAATCAAATCTACCCAATTTGCTGCCCTTTGCCTGATGCTTTGCCTGTTGTTATCAGGCGTTATATCTGCTCAGTCCGGCTGCCCCAACCTCATCGCCAACGGCAATTTTCAGGCTGGAAATACGGGCTTCACATCGGGCCTGTCGCTGGGGTGCAACTCTTGTACCGCCAATACGTATTGCGTGACCAATAACTTCACCGGTAAGTGCTCAGGTTGGCCGTCCGTTTTTGATCACACATTCGGCAATTCGACGGGCCTTTTCATGGCTATTGATGGCAGTACCATGGGCGCTAACGACGTGTGGAGTTTGACCGGAGTCCCCGTCACGCCCGGTATCACCTACGAATTTTCGTTTTGGGTAGCCACTGTGTTTGGCCCGGGGCAGCAGGTCTTTGACCTCGAAATGCGCATCAATAACACCACCGTTAGCATTGGCAACGTCAGTCAGACAGTAGGTGTATGGACACGGTTTTTCACCACTTGGGTTTGCCCTTCCGGTGTGTTCTCTGTGCCCCTCGCTATACGGCAAATGACGCCCGGAGCATTCCGGGATTTTGGAATAGATGATATTGGGTTTTCCTGTGTGAGTTGCCAAGCCGATTTCATTGCGGAGGAGCTGGGGCCTTGCGGCGCTGTGCAATTTATCAACCAATCCATCGGGCAGCAACCTCCCTCATCTCAATGGAATTTTGGCGACCCCAATAGCGGTGCGAATAATATATCCTTTCAAAACAATCCTACTCATCAGTTCAGCACCTGTGGCACATTCAACGTTTGCCTCACCTTTACTGCCAGCAACGGCTGTGTGGATATTATTTGCAAACCGGTAACCATCACCGACAACATACCGCCCGTGGCACTATGTCAGCCCGGACAAGGCTATAGTTTGAATGCGGGTTGCACCCTTCCCGTGACGGTGGGCATGATTGACGCCGGCTCCTTCGACAACTGTCTGATACAATCTATGAGCGTAAGCCCGGCAGTGGTACCAGGCTGCGGCGTTTTTCCGATAACGCTGACCGTGACCGACTGGTGCGGAAATACGAGCATCTGTTCCACCGATATCCAAACGATTGAAGTGGTGCCGCCGGTGATCATGTGCCCGCCGAATGTGCAACGGAATTGCAACACCAACCTGACACCGGCTTTTACCGGATTTGCTACGGCAACGGATAACTGTATGCCAGCGCCGACCGTCACTTGGTCAGATGTTATAGTGGGTCAGATGCCCTGCGATGGAGCAATAATCCGTACCTGGACGGCGACCGATGCCTGTGGAAATGAAAGCACCTGTGTGCAGACCATCACGGTCATTGACAATGTGCCTCCGGTCATTGTATGCCCGCCAACTTTTTCAGCGGAGTGCAATGGCAACTTCCCACCGAGCCTCTCCGGAACGGCCACCGCCACAGACAACTGCACGGCAACATCGGCTATTGTTATAACTTTCACCGACGTGCTTTTTACTATATTTAATCCAATCACGTTCCAAACATGCGATGATTATATCAGGCGAACCTGGAAGGCCACGGATCAATGTGGCAACATGGCCACTTGCATCCAAATCATCTCGGTGCATGATGATGTCAAACCAGTTTTGACCAACTGCCCCCAGAACATAACGGTGACGGGTACGCTGAACCCGCAAGGACTTTGTACCGCTAACGTGCAGGTCACCAGCCCTACGGTCACAGACAATTGCGATCCGACGGTGACGCTGACCAATAGCTTCAACGGCACGGCAAGTGCCAGCGGAGTTTACCCGAGCGGCACCACAACTGTGATCTGGACAGCAACGGACAATTGCGGGAATGTGGAAACTTGCTCTTTTGTGGTGAATGTGGTGTGTACGCCATGTCAGTGCGGCACGTTTTCAAATATGAGCATCCGTTGGGGAGGTGCACTAAACGTGCCCGTGTCATGTGGTGGCGCTTATCCAATACCCGCACTTCATATTGTTTTAACAGGGGATTTCATCTGCCAGGGCAATAACTGCCCGATGACAACAATTGACTGGAAATTAACTGATCCCACGGGTACTGTGGTGTTAAGCAATGTCAATGAGCCTGCGACGCCCAACTTTTCTATTGCGCTGACCCCTTCCCCTTTCCTGTCTCAGGGTTGTTACGAATTGACGTTGAAGGGACAATGTGGCGCAGACTCTTGCTTTTGTAAAATAAAATTCTGCCCCACAATCTCGCCGGAGGTGAGGGATACTGCAGTTTGCAGAACCAGCACGACCGCGTATATTCCCCTCATAAATTGCCCCACGGCATGTGGCGTCACCCAGGTACGCTGGTTCGTCAAACCCTGCTCCGCTTCAGTATGGCCGACCACGCCTTACCAAATTAGTAGCGGCCCGGGTTGCGCCGATCTTTTGTTCTTACCTTACCAATATACCGGCGAAGCTTGTGTAGAAGTATATTCAGAAATAACTTTAGATGGACGTTGTTGCGGGACGACCTTGCTGACATCAAATACAGCAACAGTTACGCTATGCGATCCCGTTAGCTGCACCATCAACAACCCAAATCCTGCTTTCTGTCAATCGGGTAATCCTGCAGCTTTGCAAGTTTCATTTCCTTCTGCTCCGCCGTGTGACTATACCGTGCAATGGTATTATCAAGGGGCAGCAATAAATGGGGCGACCAATCTCTCATATCAGCCCCCGGTACTGAATTTTCCAACAAATCTGCCAAGCTCTGTCTGTTTTTACGACCATGGGTTTTCTGTAGTACTGACCGGGCCTTGTGGCCCCAGCACCTGCGCTACTACCATCCGGGTCTATAATGACAATGCGGATGCCGGTCAAATTGATATGATTCCTTTTGAATCACAGCCATTCTGCCCTGGCGAGGATGCCACGCTTGTCTATTCACCGGCCTGTGCCGAGTTGCCGTCTGGGCCGCCGCCGATGTGGACCTGGTGGTCGAGCGTATCGTCCGGTTCGGGTTTTAACCAGATTCCCGGTTCGGGGACGATGGATGGGGTCATCAACACCAACAAGCTCTGGCAAACCACCTGGTACAAGGTGATCAAGCAAAACGGGGTATGCCCGGCAGACGAAATCGATTATCAAATTGTTGTGAAAGACGCATTGGTCATCAACAATTTTACGGCTGTTCCTGACCCTTGTGCAGATACGCAAGTAGCACTCACCGTTGATTTTACACCCAGTCCGATTGCGGGAACTGACACGGATACGGGCGTACCATGCCTGTATGTAATTGACTGGTACCTTAATGGTAACTTGATTCATACAAGTACCTCGATGTTCTCTTCCGTAACCTGGACTTATCCAAGTCCAACTCCTGGTTCGGGCAGCATCGCCGGTGTTTATTACGCCGTTGTACGGGATAACTGCTGCCCGCAATCTGCACAAACATGGCCGATAATCATTGACCCGACTTGCGTGCCCATTATTATCGGGCCTTGCTTCCGGTGTTTCAATGATAATTCGCCGATCACTTTGACTGGCGTAATGGTACTCCCGCCTAAAGACCCATGTCCTGATTTTTGCACCTATCAGTGGTATGACGGAACGACCGGCACTCCAATTCCGGGCGCTACTAATGCCACTTATATTTCTCCAACAGCTGGCATATTTATTTTTGAATCCAATTGCAATGGCTGCATAAGAACAGCGGTGCATGAGGTTGTTCAATGCGGCATGTGTATTGTATCTGTTGACGATTTTGGATTGGGAGTACACGTAAAAATATATCCAAATCCCACTACGGGGGATATGACGGTACAGATTAGCCCTATGCCGCTGCGCAATGGCACCGTGAAAGTGGTGGACTTAAACGGCAAGGTACTCGTTTCCGAAAAAATACCGGATGGGCAGGAAAAGCATACACTTTCCCTGGCGCATTTGCCAACAGGCTTGTATTTCGTACAGGTTTTTGAAAATGATGTGCTGGTGTGGATAGACAAAATCGTTCGTGACCAGTAATCTTTTGCCGTACAGGAAACGCTGAATTATAAAAAACCTCAGCACGGATTCACTGTATTTTTTTGAAAACCAAAAAATATTCAACTAATGCGTATCAATATAAACATTCCGAACGTACTCCGTTTTAAAGGAATACTGTTTGTCTTTCTGTTCTCCTGGAATCTTCTTTCGGGGCAGAATAACGCGCTTCATTTTGATGGAGATAACGATTTTATCACGCTAAGTCCCATTTCGGGATTTGCGTTAAATTCTGATTTTACAGTAGAGATGTGGTTTTACTCAACAGCCACCGGGGGAAATGGAACCTGTTTCGGAGACTTTAGACGCCTCTTTGCACTTGGAGCGCCGGGTAGTCGCTTTGAAATTGGAGAATGCAATGGCTTGCTGTCAAGTTTTTCAATAGCAGACGGTGTTTTACAGTCATCTATCAATATTCGGGATAATCAATGGCATTGTATTTCTGCAGTTCGGTCTGGGAATATAGCAGAGGTTTATTTAGATGGAAACCTCATCCAGGCACTTTCTTCCACCCTAATGGGCACTTTTACGGCTAACCTTTTCCGTGTTGGGCACTGGCCGGGTGGTAGTTTAACTCCTGGTCAGGACTGGGAAGGTTATGTGGATGAGGTGAAATTATGGAATATTGCTCTACTACCTTCGCAACTCACCACTTGTAACACTTGTGTACTCACAGGGCAAGAGGCTGGATTGGTGGCTTACTGGCGGTTTGATGAAGGTATCGCTGGCTGGCTTAATACGGGGGTGACGGCAGTAACAGATATGTCATTCCCCGCAAATAACGGGATATTGTCCTTGTCGTCACTGACACCTCCTGGCTTTTTATTACAACCTGGACAAATGAGCAACTTTGTTGCTTCAACGGCCCCCATACTTTATCCTGAATACACGAATTCAATAACTTTCATATCAGACCCTTTGCAAACAATTGGATTAACTTCAATTTGTAG
>Ga0226658_10001036_pt1 | contig 14030 bp, 9 predicted proteins | sample OliLak19BULKMAT1_FD_169091 | JGI IMG/M metagenome (GOLD analysis project Ga0226658, IMG submission 169091) | Freshwater microbial mat bacterial communities from Lake Vanda, McMurdo Dry Valleys, Antarctica - Oligotrophic Lake LV.19.BULKMAT1 (v2)... | ecosystem: Environmental > Aquatic >... | reverse complement strand
ACCATATCCCAGACGTCGAAACAGAAAGCTAGCGCCATGCCAAGCAACTCTTCACTTGCCAACAATGTCACCATCATCACCGGTGCCTCGACCGGCATCGGCGAAGAACTTGCCTACCAACTCGCCAAAGAAGGCGCCCATCTGGTGCTGGCGTCACGCCGCGTGGATGAGCTCGAACGCGTCGCGGTCAGAGTACGCGGGCTCGGCGCAAGGGCCGCGGTGGTTGCCTGTGATGTCGCCATCGAAAAAGACTGCAAACACCTCATGGACTTCACCGTCGCCGAATTCGGCGGTGTCGACACCATCGTACTCAACGCCGGCATGACCATGTGGGCGAAGTTTGCTGACATCAAAGATATGGCAATCGTCGAGCGCATCATGCAGGTGAATTTCATGGGTGCCGTGTATTGCACTCATCACGCACTGCCGCACCTGACCAAGAGCCGTGGGCGCATCGTCGGTGTGGCCAGCCTCACGGGGCTGGTCGGCGTCCCCACCCGCACGGCCTATGCAGCGAGCAAACACGCCATGCGCGGGTTTTTCGATTCGCTACGGATCGAACTTGGCGGTAGCGGCGTGAGTGTGACGATGATCTATCCGGGCTTCGTTGCAACCGGCATCCGCGAAAACGCCACCGGTGCTGATGGCAAAGCCGCGAAAATTGACCCGGTCAACAAAGACGAAGTCATGAGCGTCGAGGAATGCGTTGGCATCATGGTCGATGCGATTACCTCGCGCAAACGCGAAGTGGTGATGACACTCAAGGGCAAGCTGGGGCAGTGGCTGAAGCTGATCGCGCCCTCGCTCATCGATGGCATGGCCAAGCGCGCGGTTGAGGGGAACCAGAAGTACGTTGAATCGAAGTAGCGGTGCATTGAAAGTCCACGCAGAAAAGAGCTGTCATCCCGGCGCAGGCCGGGATCCAAGTTGCTCTCCGACATTGTTTTGCGCCAAACTTGGGTACCGGCCCCGGCATCTGCCCGGCCTATCCCCGTATCGAGTATGGGGCAGGCTCTGAGCCCGTCGAAGGGCCGGCACGACAACATTTAGAATGCCACTCTGCTTTCAAAGACTCGCCATTCTGCGGGCGTTTTCAAGCAAAAATTCCCGAAAACGCCCATCTATCAACTACTTTCATTTTTTAGTCTGTATGGAACTCAGCGTCTGGATTACCTACTTCATTGCCACCATGATCATCTGCGTCTCGCCCGGCCCCGGCGCGCTGTCTGCGATGTCGGCCGGCATGAAGTACGGCTTTGCGCGTGGCATGTGGAATCTGGCCGGCTTGCAAGCGGCAATCGTGGTGAACGTATTCGCCATCTGGCTCGGGCTCGGCGCGCTACTGGTGGCGTCCACGCTCGCCTTCGACATCATGAAGTATCTGGGTGCGGCTTACCTCGTGTATCTCGGCATTCAGAAGTTCCGTGAAGAGCCGCTTCCGTTCGAACAGATTGCCGCGCAAACCAATTTTGCAGACAACACACCGTGGGGCATTTTCAAACAAGGCATGCTGGTCAACCTCACCAACCCCAAGGGCCTGCTCTTTCTCGCCGCCGTGCTGCCGCAGTTCATTGATCCATCCAGACCCACCGCGATTCAATACGCCATTCTCGGCGGCACCATGGTCGTGGTCGACGTGGTGGTGATGGTGGGCTACACGGCGTTGGCTTCAACAATTCTTCGGTTGCTGAAAGACCCGAATCACATCCGCTGGTGCAATCGCGGTGTGGGGAGTTTGTTTGTTGCGGCGGGTGGCGCGTTGGCGGTTTTTAAGCGGGGATAGCCAATGTGCAAGTCGTCCCCGTTGCGAGCCGCCGAGCAACAGAGCGAGTGAAGGGGCAGTCGGCGAGGACTGTTTGAGGAGGACGCTACGCTTGCGGCGAAGCTGCACGCTGAACTTCGTCCGACGAGTTCCGCAGCCGGCTTCACTCGTGAGTAGCGGAGGGAAGCCGAAGGCCGGCGAACACGGGTCGCCTTCTTTTGGTTACTTTTCTTGGCGAAGCAAGAAAAGTGACTTGCCGCCGAACAAACCCCACCATCAATGATCGCGTGGAGTGACAATGACACGATGCCAAGAAACTTGGATCCCGGCCTGCGCCGGGATGACAGTTTTGAGGGATGGGCTCGGTTCGCACGACAACACCATTTGGCCATTTGTTCTGCCGCTCTTCGAAACCACGGACATGCGAAGAAACTTGGATCCCGGCCTGCGCCGGGATGACAGTTTGGAGGGATGGGCTTGATCCGCGCGACACCGACATTCGGCCGTTTGTCCAAACCACGGATATGCGAAGAAACTTGGATCCCGGCCTGCGCCGGGATGACAGTTTTAAGGGGTGGGTTTTATCCGCACAACACCGCAATTCAGCCGTTTGTCAAAACCTGTGACTAGAGGTCCCGGCTCTGCGGCCGGGACGACAGCATGGAAGTGGAGCACTTGTTACCGCTGCGATGTTCCAAACACCAAAAACAAAAACACCAAGAACAATATCCCCATCACCAAGAAGAAAATCTTCCAGCCCGATTTCGGTGACTCTCCCTCCACTTCCCCCGTCTGCCCGTTCACCACAAAGCGGTAAGTCTTGCCGCTGAAGAGATACGCCGACACCCACATCGGCAACAGGATGTGTTTGAAGGTGAGGTGGCTGTACTGTGTATTGAGGCTGCTGATGCGCTGTTGATCGCCGCCAATATCTTGTCGCACCAGCGACTGCACTTTGGCGTCGATGAATTCCTTACCCTTTGCAAAGCCCGCTTTCAAATCGACCGAGTACGCTTCAGCCTGAAAGCCGGTGATGTACTCTTCCTGATACGGCACCAACGCGGCGGTATTCCACGTGCGCAGCTTGGTGGAAAACGCACTCATGATGGCGGAGCCGACGAAGCCGGCGCCCGCCAAGGCCGAATCATTGGTACCCGCTTGGTCGTTCGCGCCGAACGCGGTTTTGGAGCCCGATACCAACACATCGTTATGAAAAAACGAGACGTTGCCCGATACATATGTCCAATCCGTCACGGTGCGCGTTTGCGTGACTGTTTGGCCGCTTGAATTGGTGGTGGTGTAGCGCTCGGTACGATTGTCACCACGCTGACCGGCGTAATCGGTGTAGGTGTTGGCGTCGAAGGTCCAATACGGTACGTAAAGCCCTTTGATGCCGCCGTCACTCTGCGCATATTTCTTGAGTGCGGTCGGTGCCATCCACAATCCTTTCAGCCACGCGCGCCATTTGTTCTGCGCTTGCAGTTTGGTGACCTGAAACGGTACTAGTGACTTTGGCTTGATGAGTCGTTGCGCGTAACTCTGGCTGGTGATGGGCGTACCGCAGAACACGCAAGCCGTCGCGAACAGGTTTGCCGCGAGAGTTTGTTCACCGCCGCAGTTTTTGCACTTGACGTGTTCTTGTTCATGCGTCTCGTGTGCGGCGGCTAGCGTGCGCATCCAGTCGTCGAGGTCGAGCTCTTCGACGACGTCGGTTTTCTCGTCGAAGTCATTGACCGCGCCACAGAAGTCACACTTGAGTGAGGTCGTGCCAGGTGCGAACGCGAGTTTCGCGCCGCACGAGCGGCACGGAAACGCCCGCACCTTGTCGGTCATCGTGTCAAGCGTCGTCTGTGAGGCGTTGGGGTTTTCCATCAGCGCTCAAGCTAGGCCTTCGCAAACCTCAACCTGCCCATACTGTAGCAATCGATATACACGCCGTTTCGAAAACTATCCTTAGGATGGGTGCCTTCAATCGCAAATCCAAACTTTTTGTAGAGCGCGATCGCAGCAAGGTTGTCGACATACACCACAAGTTCTAGACGCGTGTATTGCATCCAGTTGTCTGCCAAATCGATGGCCGCCGCCATGAGAGCGCTGCCGACCCCTCGTAGGTGATATTCGTCGTGCACAGCGAGACCAATTGAACCCACGTGTTGGCGGCGCACCGCTTTACTTGCACGATGCAAGCCGAGATTGCCGACGATTTTTCCGTCAATGAGCGCCACCAACGATTTGCCCTCCGGCGTGCCGTCCGCCAGGCGCTTTTTCCATGTTTCCAGCGAGGGATAGGGAAGCTGCAGCGTGTTGGCCTGCGCGATGGGCTGCGAAATTGCGTCGCGCACCGCCTCGTAGTCCGCGGGCTCTGCGCTACGGATGGTGATGGTCATCAAGCGCCGCCTTACGCCGGGGGCACGGGCGGTGGTGTGCCTGCAAACAACGCGGTGAGCTCAGAGACGTCGCCCGCCTTCACCCACTGCGCCATGCCGGTTTTCCACACCAAGCTGTCGCGTGTGAGTTTGCCGCCCGACGCTTGCACCTGCAATGCGCTCATGTCGAACGGCCCCGTTTGCGCGCCGCTCACCGCAACGTGAAACGCGATTGCCGTCGGTAGCGGGGGCGGCGCGGAGGTGTTCATCGCCCCCGCTGCCATGCCCATTTGATTGACCATGCCGGCTCCCATGGCGATGCCGGCGCCCAAGCCCATACCGGCACCCGCAGCGGAGTTGGGCGTGGTCGCCGCTTCGCGAATGGCGCTGGCGGTTTCGTATTGCGTATAGGCCGCGAGGTTACCGACGGCGGCCATCGCGCCGCGCTTATCGATGGCTTTCTCAACTTCCTCAGGCAGGCCGACGTCTTGCACCTGCACTTCGCAAAGCTCAAGACCCATCGCCTCAAAGTCCGGTCCGATGCGGTCTTTCAGCATCTGGCCCATCAGCGTCACCTTCGCCTCAAGGTCGACGATGGAAAGCCCCAACTCCGGCAGCACCTCTTTGATGCGCAGCCCGATCTTGCCCCGCAGGTTTTCTTGAATTTCGTCGGTGGTGAAGCGCCCCTCAGTGCCAGCGATATCTTTGATAAAGATGCCGGCGTCTTTCACGCGGATGGTGTAAATACCAAAAGCGGTGGCCCGGACAATGCCGAACTCGCTATCGCGCATGGTCGCCGGGCCCGGCGTGCCCCATTTCAGATCGGTGAACTTGCGCGTATTGACGAAGTAGATCTCGGCCTTGAAGGGCGACTCAAACCCATACTTCCAGCCCTTCAACGTCGACAGGATCGGAATGTTCTGCGTGGTCAGCGTGTGCATGCCGGGCTTGAACACATCGGCCAACTGGCCTTCGTTGATGAACACCGCCATCTGGCCTTCGCGCACCGTCAGCTTGGCGCCGTACTTGATCTCGTTGTTGTGCCGCTCATAGCGATACACAAGCGTGTTGGACGAGTCGTCGAGCCACTCGACGATATCGATTAATTCACCGGTGAGTTTCTTTACCCAGTCGATCATTTGGTGCGCTCCTTTGCCATCACGAACCTACAGAGTCTTAACCAGCAAAAACGGCATAATGCTCCCCACATTGCCAGAAAACGGAAAGGCTTGGCAACGTGCAACACAACGTTAGCATGAATCCAACCGACGACAACATTTCTGGGGGCGCGAAAAATGTCGATCACACTCTCCGGCATTCACATCTATCCGGTCAAAGGTCTTGGCGGCATCACACTCGACGAAGCGACCTGCACCGCACGCGGACTCAAGCATGACCGCCGTTTCTTGATCATCGATCAGGACAACCAGTTTGTCACCCAGCGTGAGCTGCCGCGAATGGCCGCCATCTGGACTGACATTGGTGCCGGGCAACTTGAACTGGCTGCTGAAGACCGCGAACCGGTCTACGTTGACGCCGAACCGCGCGCGCTGCCGACCCGCGTCGTTGGCATATGGTCGTCGCAGGTGCAGGCGCATACCGTGAGTGGCGAGGCCGACGAGTGGTTGTCCGATTATCTCGGCCTTGATGTCCGGCTAGTGTATATGCCTGACAACTCCGAGCGCCGCTGCAATCCGGAGTTTGCGAAGAACAACGAGATTGTCAGCTTTGCAGACGGCTTTCCGTTTCTCATTACCAGCGAGGCGTCACTCGCCGATCTGAACGGGAAGATCACCGCGGCCGGTGGCGCTGTCGTGCCCATGAACCGTTTCCGCAGCAATCTGGTGGTGAGCGCAGGGCTGGAAGCTGCCGGAGCGGTAGACGCCGCGCCGTGGGTGGAAGACGGTTGGAACGAGATTGGCATCGGCAGCGCGGTGTTCCGCGCGGCAAAGCCGTGCGGGCGCTGCCAGGTCACCACCAACGATCAAGCGACCGGTGCAGTATGCGGGCCGGAGCCCCTCAAAACGCTGTCGAGCTTTCGTAACACCGACAAAGGCATATTGTTTGGCGTGAACTTGGTGCCGGTGAAACTCGGCAAGGTGCACATCGGTGACACGCTGAGTTTCAAATAGCAACGTCGCCATTTGGCGGGCGTTCCCAGCAAAATGTGCTGGAAACACCCGTAAATGCCTGGGTTTTAAAAACGAAAATGCCCCATTCTCGGGGCACTTTCGTTACACCCAACTTCGTTGGACTACGCGTGCTTCTTGTGCGGCTTTAACAGCCACGCGGCCAATGCGGGCAACAAGAAGATCGCGCCGACCATGTTCAGGAAGAACATGAACGCGAGCAAAATACCCATGTCGGCCTGAAACTTAAGCGCAGACATCGCCCACGTGCCGACCCCTAACGTCATGGTCACCGCAGTGAAAATCATCGCGGTACCGCGCTCCCGCAGCGCCAAGAAGAACGACTCGGCGAGATCCTTGCCTTCTTCCATATAAATTTCGATGCGGTCGTAAAGGTAAATGCCATAGTCAACACCGACACCGACGCCAAGCGCAATCACCGGCAAGGTCGAAACCTTCATGCCGATGCCCAGCATCGGCATCAATGCCTCGCAGAGAATCGAAACAATGGCGAGTGGGATCAAAATGCACAGTGTCGCGCGCAGGCTGCGGAAGGTCGCCAGACACATCAGAAACAGCGCACCAAAAATCGCACCGTGCATTTCGAAGCGGGCTTTGTCGACCGCTTCGTTGGTCGCGGCCGTCACGCCCATATTGCCGGTCGCCAACTTGAATTCCAGCTTGTCGCTGTTTGCGTCTTTGGTGAAGTTTTTCACCTCAGTCACGAGGTTGCGGATGGTGTCGCCTTGTTGATCAGTGGTGTTGACCAAGATCTGCATCGCAGAGCAATCGGGATTCAAGAGCCCGGTTGCCGTGTCGACCGGCGTGACGCTTTGCGCCATGGTGGAGGGATCGCGCGGCAATTGACGCCAACGCAAATTGCCCTCGTTGAAACCCGAGTTGATTGTTTTTGCCACACCCGGGAGGGACATCACCGACTGCGTGCCGGGCACGTTTTGCATATACCAATCAAACTTCTCAATCGTGGTCATGATGTCGTAGTTGGTACACGCGCCGTCGACACCTTTGGTCTGCGCGACGACACCGAGCGTGTTGACACCAATCGCGAACTTGGACACGATCATGGCGTTGTCCATGTTGTAGCGCGACTCTGCCCGCAGCTCCGGTACACCTTGACCGTAATCGCCCACCTTTAAGTCGCCCGCTTTCCAAAGGCCTGCCGCAAGCACAAGCGCACCCGCGCCAATCGCCCAGAGCGCGTTCTTGCGGTCGGCAAATTTTGCGGCCGCGCGCCAGATCTTGTCTGTACGTGCTTCTTGTTCGTGCTCTTTCTCGAGCGCCTTTGGTGACATCTTCAAATACGACAACAAAATCGGTAGCAGCATCTTGTTGGTCATGATCATCCAAGCCACACCGAGCGAGGCCGTGATACCGAGTTCGCGGACGATGTCGATCGGGATGATCAAAATCACCGCAAAGCCGAGCACATTAGTCACGAGCGCCAGCGTGCCGGGGATGAACAATTTCGCAAATGAGTTCTTTGCCGCGGGCAAACTTTCAGCGCCGGACGCGACTTCGCGCTCCCAAGTTTTGGTCATCTGCACCGCGTGTGAAACGCCGATGGAGAAGATCAAGAATGGCACCAAAATCGAAAGCGGATCGATGCCGTATCCGATAATCGGCAGTGTGCCGAGCAGCCACAGTACCGGCATCATTGCCACCACGAGCGAGATCGCGGTGAGCTTGACGTCTTTCACAAACCACAGCATCAAGACAGCGGTAATGACAAACGCAATTCCAAAGAACGTCACCACACCTCTGGCGCCGTCGGCGATATCGCCAACCGCCTTTGCAAAGCCAATAATGTGTACGGTACGGTCCGGCCCTTCGTACTTGGCGCGGATGGCGTCGAGCTTTTTCGATAGCTCGAAGTAATTGAGCTTCTCGACTTTGCCGCCTTCACGCGGAATGTATTCAAGCAACCCGGCTGAAATCAAGGCACCACTAAAGTCACTCGCGACGGTACGGCCAATCTCGCTCGACTTCTGCACGTTGCTGCGGACGATCGCCAAGTCCTCAGGCGTACCTTGGAACGTCGCTTGGATCACGTTACCGCCAGCAAAGCCCTCTTCGACGACTTCAATGAAGCGCGTATTGGGTGTAAACAGCGAACGCACACTCGGCTTGTCGACGCCTTCAAGCACCATGACTTCGTTGGTCGCCGCCTTCAGTGCGTCCATGAATTCTTTGTTGTAAATGTCACCCTGCTTTTGCACGATGGCAATCGCAATACGGTTCGCACCGCCAAAAACGGTCTCGTATTCTTTGTACACTTTCATGTACGGGTGCTTCAGAGGCACCATCTTGTTGAAGCCGGCGTCGATCCGTAACTGGCTCGCGGAGAACAAAAACACCAGAGTCATCAGCGAAAACGTGATGAGCCACGCTTTACGATGATTGAAGATGAGTGCCGAAAATTTATCGATCAGGCTATGTAGATTCATGTGTCGATTTACCTCAGGGTGCGTGTCAGGATCAGCCGATTACTTCTTGGCAGCGGACAATGCAACGGTACGGGCACCGGTCTCGCCGACAACAAGCAGCGTATTTTTGCCGGCGGGCACAGCGGCCGCGAGCGGCTTGATCGTGTCTGTTACAACGGGCTTGAACGACTTGCCGTTATCCCGCGAAATCAACATCGTTCCCGACAATCCGGATAGGACGATTGCGCCGTCGGCGAGTTTGACGACACCCATCATTGAAGCCTTGGTGTCGGTCGCAACCGGTGTCCACGCGCTAAGGCTTGCGTCAGCCGAGCGGAACACGTTGCCACGAAGCCCAAGCACCAGCACCGCGCCATCGTCGGCTTGAATCGCACCGAAGAATGAGCCCTTGTAGGGTGAAGTGATGCGCGTCCATGTCTTGCCCGTATCTTTCGAGAGCAGCAAGGTGCCGGCTTCGCCTGCGATAAACAACGTGTCGCTGCCGAGCTTGATAATCGCGTTCAGATGTTTATCTTCGTCTGCAGATTTGCCCAGGTCGTCGTCGACATCGAGTGCGGCAGCACCCCGCCCGCCGCGTCCCTCCGGCTTTAAGACAGGCGCAGCGGCGGGCTTAGGTGCGGCGGGAATCACTTTGCGCGACGTCCAAGTCTTGCCCGCATCAGTGGTCTCGTAGAACGCGCCGTAGGCACCAACCGCGAAGCCTGTATTCGCGTTGGTGAACAGAATGTCCATCAGCGGGCGCAGATCTTTCGCCGACGCATACGCCTGCGTCCACTCGCCACCCTTGTCGACAGACTTCAATATGATCGAATCGTGGCCGACCGCCCAGACCGTGTTGGCGTCGGAGAAGTAAACAGCATTCAATAGCGGCATGCCGGCAGGCGCCTTTGAGCGTACCCATGTCTCGCCGTCGTTATCAGAGTAAACGATGTAGCCACGATCGCCGACCGCCACCATCCGGTTCGCCTCGCGGGCCACATCCGTGAGTAACAGGCGCGCCATCGTTTGTTTGGTGAGCGGGCCCGCGCTAGGCATGACCTGCGGATTGAGCTGGGCGTGAATGCTGCCGGCGGCAAACAATCCTGCGGTGAGCAGCACCAAACGTGCGCATCGCGTGTTAAAGATGTTGCGTTCAGATCGAGACATGGTGGGGTCACTTTCCTTGAAGCGTTTGTGGCGCGTTTAACGGGGCTCGTTCAATACGGTCGAACGCCCGCACGGAGCATGCCGGAGCAAAAACTTTGTATCCGATGTGCGCGATACGTCAACGCTGAAAACGACTCGGGGACAACAAAAGGTTGTCCCCGAATAGACGACTTCGTTACAGCGTTCGCTGTATTGAAACTATCGGGTGCCTTGACCACGTAACGCTTGCGGCGTGTAGTCGGCTGCGGTGCGCTTGATCGGCTCGAAAATCTTCGACTCTTCGGAACGCAGACCCATCGCGATGTAGCGACGCGATTGCAGATCGTGGTGCAGTTCAATGGTGCCAAACCACATCGGCACGTTGTACCAGTTCTCACTGTGCAGTTCGGCGAAGCGCCAAAGCTGACCACGGCCGTCATACTTGTCGATCAAAATTACGTTCCAGCTATCTTCGTCGATGTAGAAGGTACGGCGTGAATAGATGTGCGAAGTACCCGCTTTGAGCTTGGCATCGACAACCCAGACGCGATGCAACTCGTAGCGCGTCAGATCTTGGTTGATGTGATTAGGCTTGAGCAAGTCGGAATATTTCACCTTTGGATCGGTCAACCGATACGAGTTATACGGAATATAGATTTCCTTTTTTCCAACCAGTGTCCAGTCGTAGCGATCGGTCGCGCCGTTGTACATGCCAAAGTCATCGTTGGTGCGCAGGCCGTCTGCCGCCGTGCCGGGGTTGTCATAGGCGACGTTTGGTGCCAAGCGCACGCGACGCTGACCGGGGTTATAGGTCCATGCCGAACGCGGCTCTTTGGCCTGATCAACCGTATCTTTGACGAGCAGGATCTGTCCGGCGAGGCGCGCTGGTGCCGTCACTTCCTGAAGGTAATTCAAGATCAGGTTTGGCTCGCGTTGCGCGACCGACTTGCTCAGGTTGCCGTAAGCGAGGTCATATTCGTACTCGAACTTGACGAGTGCGTATTCGCCGGAAGCCGTGACGGCCGCTTGCGACCAGTGCATCGCAAAGGTATCGCCCTTGTAGTGCAGGATGTGATTCCAGATCGCTTCCAATCCATTCTTCGGTATCGGGAACGGTGTGCCGCCAGTGCAGCCGGTAACACCATTGCCGCCTTGCGCCAGTTTGGCCTTGGCCGCGCATTCGCGGGTTTCCTTGTAGCTGCCTTCAGGGTACGCGGCGGTGCGGCGCGATTGAAACACCGGCAACTTGTAATTTGGATACTGTTTCATCATCGCCATCTGGCCGGGTGACAAGTTGTCTTTGTACTTGTCCATGTTGGCCGCGTTAATGGTGAACAACGGCTTGTCGGTCGGGAACGGATCCGGATAGTAACCCGACGCCTTGAACGCTACGCCGGCTGGCACCTTGGTAATGCCGCCGTCCCATGCAGGGATCGTTCCGGCGGCGTTGCCTGCCTTTTCTGCGCCCATCGGTGTCAGTGTCGTGCCAAGTTTGGCTAAATCGGCAGCAGACAGTTGAGCGTATGCGGCAGTCGAGGCTGCCAGTACACCCAAGCTCGCCGACAGAATTACCGCAAGTCGTTTCGCTTTCATCTTCATCCTCCAGAATTATTGGTTTAAAACTTTCATTGCGCTCAACCCGTCGAAGCGGGTTGTAGGGCGACTGCCGATCTCGCAAAACGCAAGATCGGCAGCTTCAACCGGTTAGAACGAGTAGGACACCACCAGCGAGACGAAATCGCGATCCTTGATTGGATTGGCGGAGGAACAGAAGCTCGCGCCCTGCAATGCAACCTGTGGCGCAAGTGACGTCTGCGTAGGTGCGACGACGTCAGTACCGCAATAGGTGCGCCCACCGAAATAGCCGGTGTACGACAGGTCGACGGTGAACTTGCGCAGGTAGTCTACGTTAGCCCCAATCGAGAGCGACTTCACGCCTTCGTTAAAGGTTTGCGAGGTGCCCTTTACATCGTGGTTAAACGCGATACGCGGCGCGAAGTTTGCGCCCATGAACGCGTTGGCGTACTCCAGCCGTCCAACCAGACGATAGCCGTATGACGTCTCCGTGACAAACCCGGTCGATTGCACGCTAGATAGCGTCGCACCTGATTGAGTCGCTTGCGCACCCAGCAGTGTCGCCGGCAAAAACACGGCCGGGCCGTTGAACTTCACGTCCTGACGTAGACCGTGGTACTTGGTGTAGCCAAATTCGCCGACCATCACGAGCTGCTCAGCTGCAAAAATTGACGGGATCGATTTGGTAGCGGTCATTTGGAACTGACTCATCTTGACGCGATCCCAGCCGCGCTGGAACGTGCCGTCCGGGACCAGTGCAGCGGCGCTGGCGCCGGCTGGCGCGCCCACCAGTTGCGTGGAGCCGGTGATCAGGTTCGGCGCGCCAAGTGCCGCCAGCAACAGTTCCGGTGTCGAGTATTGAAGCGGCTGATTCGGGCGATACGAGTATTCGCCTTGCAACGCGATACCAGCCGGCCCTTGTGTGTTGAAACTGAATCCGTAGAGTCGAATGTTCTCCGGGTACTCGGCAAAGTATGTCGCCTTGACCGTCGGCGCGCCGCCAGCAAGCGGGTTAGGCTGACCATTTGACAACGCCTGCTGACATAGCGCTGCGGCGGGCGCACCGATACCGCAGATTGAGGCCGTTAACGGCCCGCCGGTAATGGCCGAGGTTGGCAAACCCTTGATGCCCGAGAACAGTGGGATACGGCTGTGGTAGTTCAGGTAGTAGAGACCAAATTCAGAGTTGTTGAATGCCGGCGCAAGGTAACGTAACGCGACGCCGTACTGACCATGATCTGACGGCGCGCGATCCGCACCGCGCGGCGCCCAAACCTGAGCAGTCGGACTAAAGTTACCGTAGATGCCCTGCGAGGCCGTGTAGAGCGGACCCAGCGTTGGCGGAATGATGTTGGCTGCGTTACGACCAGTGAGGTCCGAACGACGACCGAAGCCAACGACGACGTGGGTCGCGTCGTCCGAGGCGAAATCGTTATTGCTCCAGTACGAACCACGCGGATCGAGCTTGGTCTTGTCGTGATTGAACTGCACAAACGCTTCCATGCTGGCGTTCTTGGTGAGTTCAAGCGAACTCCAGACGCTGGTGGTCGGCAGGAACGCTTCTTTGATTTCCGAGCCTGGCGTACGCAGCTTTACCAGGTCAACCGCGTTGATCGAGTTGATGCTGTTGGGGATGAAGGTCGATTCGCCCCAAGAGATCACCTGATTGCCGGCGCGCACCCGCAGATTCTTGCCGTAGACATCGAAGCCCTTGGAGATGAACGCGTCTAGCATGCGAGCTTCCTGCCCCATGCGTCGCTTGCCAATCGGACCCAGTTCGGATTTGTTGCGATTTGCAAAATCAACGAAGTACGTGCCGCGTAGCAACAGACCCCAGCCTTCCCACTTCGCCGAAAGTTCGTGGGTACCTTTGATGACGTTGGCAAACGCCTCGTTCTTCTTGTAGTTACGCGTGCCGTCGTCTTCGTTGACCGAACGCGACGTGCCGCCGTTTGCCAGACCGATCAAATCTTTGGACGGGTCTTGCGTACGAATCGACAGCCCGTACGAGAACGTTGAATCAAAACTGCCGGAGATTCCGCTGTCGAATTTGAATTGAGCTGCATTGGCAGCACTAGCGAGCGCCAAGCCAACGACAACCGTAGACAACTTGAGCGTAGGTGCAATGAAGCGAACGCTGGTGCGCTTTGACTGAGACATAGTCATCTCTATTCCTCCTCGGGATACGTTAATTGAAATTTTTTTATGCGGGGCTCGGCAGACATTTTCGTGTTGAAAATGGCACCAAGACAGCCCCGACAGATTTCGACGGACTTTACCGGAAAAGCCTACCGCGCGTGTTGTTTTCCAGCACGAATAGGCGTGAAATTCTATGCGGCACTGCACAAATTGACCGGCAAGTCAGCAACCCGTTTTCGCGCGTCTGTCCAACACACTTGAACAACCGCTTTATTCGGCGCAGCAATTGACCGTACCGCCGATCAGCTTGTTATCGCTACAGCGCTTCGAACAGCCCTGCCGCACCCATACCGGTGCCGATGCACATGGTCACCATGCCCCATTTTTGATTGGTGCGTCGCATGCCGTGTACCAGCGTCGCGGTGCGCAGTGCACCAGTGGCACCGAGCGGGTGGCCAAGCGCAATTCC
>Ga0226658_10001026_pt1 | contig 14097 bp, 13 predicted proteins | sample OliLak19BULKMAT1_FD_169091 | JGI IMG/M metagenome (GOLD analysis project Ga0226658, IMG submission 169091) | Freshwater microbial mat bacterial communities from Lake Vanda, McMurdo Dry Valleys, Antarctica - Oligotrophic Lake LV.19.BULKMAT1 (v2)... | ecosystem: Environmental > Aquatic >... | reverse complement strand
TTTCTATGTAGATTTAGAGCGGGATGCTGATCGGTTGAAATTGCAAGATGCCGACTCGTATCTGGCACAACACACCGATAAGTGCGTGATCATTGACGAAGTGCAATTCATGCCATCATTCTTTCAAGCGTTGCGCCCGTTGATTTATGATAAGCGCGTGGCCGGTCGGTTCATCTTGACCGGATCTGCTTCGCCCGAATTGATCAAAGGAGTTTCCGAATCATTGGCAGGAAGAATTGGTTATGTGGAGTTGTCGCCTTTTGCCTTGTTGGAAACGAGTACTAAACTATCGATGGAAAAGCACTGGTTTCGAGGAGGGTTTCCCTCTTCCTACTTAGCGCGGCAAAATGTGAGTTCTAGACAATGGCTTGACTTTTTTATCAAGTCATATTTAGAAAGAGACCTCAACTTGATCTACAATATCAATTTTTCAAAAGTGACCATGCAAAAGATGTGGACGATGATTGCACATTATCACGGCAATATTTTGCAAGCCGAAAATTTCGGTAGGGCATTGGGCATAACGGGGCCAACAGCCGCGAGGTATTTTGATTTTTTGGAAGGTGCATTTATCATCCATCGGTTGCCAGCGTATTCACACAACTCAAAGAAAAGATTGGTCAAGTCACCCAAGTTGTATTTGAGAGATTCCGGTGTGCTTCATCGGCTTTGTCATTTCGATGATGTAGAAGATCTAAAATCCAATGTGATTGTGGGCAACTCGTGGGAAGGATATGTGGTAGAACAAATCTACAACAGTAAGCCCGATTACCTCAGGCTCTACTACTACCGCACACACGATGGTGCCGAAACAGATGTAGTCATCGAAAAGGGAAACAAAGTAGTGGCTTGCATTGAAATAAAGTTCAGCAATGCCCCAGTACTTTCTAAAGGTTTTTATAATAGCCTGCAAGACTTAAAATGCAAAGCGGGTTTTGTGATTACGCCTTCTTCAGAGAATTATGTTAACGGGCAAGGAGTAAAAGTATGTTCTTTGTCTGACTTTTTAAAGAAGCACCTACCCGCCCTCTAAAATAAGTCCCCGTAATATTGAAATACAATTATGATATTACGGGGTCTGCTATTTGTTTGGTTAACGCGGATGGATCTCACCTAAAATTTCTCAATAACTCAATATCATAAAAGAGCCAGGCTTTGATTTCTTAAAGGTCATCTCTAAAAACCTTTGTTTTCTTCACCTCAACCCTTTCCCTTCTCCAAAAGAGAAGGGTTAGCGGAGTTTTTAAAGATGCCCTTAAATTTTTAGGCATCAGAAATTTGATTCCCAGTATGAAAAAAGCTTAAATTAATGCTCAGAAGAAAAGTCTAATTTACCTTTCACGATAAACATTAACTTCCATACACCCACTCAATAAGTGTAATAGAAGCCAGATAAATCAAAATAATCGATACAATATTTAACAGGATTCCCGCCTTCATCATGTGCTTTACTTTCATGTGCCCACTGGAGAATATGATGGCATTCGGTGGGGTGGCTACCGGAGACATAAAAGCCATGCTCGCGCCAATGGTCACGGGCATAGCCAGCAGAATTGGGTTCACGCCTAAGTTAGCAGCAATACCAAACACCACCGGGATAAAAATCTGAACCAGCGCCACGTTGCTCATCAACTCAGTGATGAAGACCGAAGCGGTAATCAGTCCTACCAACAGCCATTGCGTAGAAGGGCTGTGCGTAGCAATCTTCGCTCCTACCGCCTGAATGATTCCAGCATTTGAAAGACCTTGCGCCAAACAAAGTCCGCCCCCAAAAAGTATTAAAATCCCCCATGCCATTTTTTCGGTATCACTCCAATGCAACAGAAATGTCATTTTCCGAATATCAACCGGAACAACGAACATCAACACGCCACCAGCCATGGCCACGTTGGTGTCGTTGAGCATGTCTTTCCCCAGCAATAGATTAATAGGCTGTTGAAAAATCCAAAGCAGACACGTGATGCCGAAAACGACCATCACTAATTTCTCTTCTTTGCGGATAGACCCCAGCTCCATTAATTTTATCTTGATCAGCTCATCCGACCCCTGAACATTTTTTATTCTGTTGGGAAAAAGAATTTTTGTAATAATCACATAAGCTGAAAAAAGAACCAGTACCATTAACGGTACGCCAATCAGCATCCATTTTCCAAAATCCAATTTTTGATGATAGAACTGATCGAGCAAGCCTGCAAGAACAACATTGGGTGGTGTGCCAATAATGGTGGCGATCCCGCCAATACTAGCGGCATAGCCCACCATCAACATAAGCCCTATTGCAAAGTTCCGCTCTCCCTTGGGCAAGCGTTCATAGGAATGAGAAGGGTCGCTTTTTAGCAAATTGATTACGGAAACAGCAATGGGCAACATCATCATAGCTGTTGCTGTGTTGCTTATCCACATACTAAGAAAGGCAGTTGCCATCATAAAACCTGCAATTATTCCGTTGCCGGAAGTGCCCGTGATCTTAATCAGGCTCAATGCAATCCGTTCGTGCAAGCGATGTTTCTCCAGCGCCAGCGCCAACATAAATCCGCCCATGAAAAGAAAAATAATCGGGTTCGCATAAGGCGCAGCCGATTCGCTCATTTTCATCACGCCCAAAAACGGAAAGAGAACCAGCGGCAGCAATGCGGTAATAGCAATGGGTACGGCCTCGGTCATCCACCAAATAATAATCCAAGCAGCTACCGCAAATACTTTCCCGGCCTGTGGCGAAATAAAAGAAGAGTCTACGGAAAACAGTAAAATGAAAAAGCTCAGAGGGCCTGCGATGAAACCAATTTGTTTAACTGTGCTGCTGTCCTCTTGCATGATAGGTAGTTTAGTCATTCGACTTACGCATTAAGTCTTCGTCCGTGCGAGCAGTTGGGGCTCGCGGTGACATTAAATTTGAGGCTTTCGTGCACCATTCGTTGGTAGATAACAAAAATAAAAAAAAGCGAAAATGATTTTCACTTACTAATTGATATGATTTTTAAATTACCGCTGCCCACCATCGGCATCGGCCGGGGCCTTTGGGCTAGCGGGCTTTGCGATAATTGCACGGCCATCCAGTTTGGTTTCATTAAATGCAGCAAGTGTCTTTTTAGCGTCTTCGTCATGGGCCTTTTCCACAAAGCCAAAATCTTTCGAGCGACCGATGTCGCGATCATTAGCAATTTTGGCGGAAGCTACTTGTCCGAACTTGGCAAAGGCTGCTTGCAAGTCTTCGCGTCTGGTTTTGAAATTTAAACGAGCTACGAAAATGTTCATAGAACAAAAGAAAAAGTTGTTAATGGCAAGCTCTAGTTAATACCGATTGGTTTTCCGACTCAATCAAATAACAAAATAGGAAATTATTCAGAACAAATTCAAGTGGCTTATGTAAAAGCAGCCTACCAACTAGTGAGCCATTAATTCGCGGGCGTTTTCCAAGGCCAATGCCGAGGGGTTGTCACCTGCAATCATTTTTGCAATTTCTTCTACGCGTTCGCCTTGGTTAAGTTCACGGATAAGGCTGATCGTCTTAGGGGCTTTGTTATCCTTATAAACAAAATAATGGGAATCACCTTTGGCGGCAATTTGCGGTAGGTGAGTAATGGCTATCAATTGATGACGTTTCGCCATTTCCTTCATCATCTTTCCCAATTGAATAGCAATCTCGCCCGACACGCCACTGTCGATCTCGTCCAAGATCAATGTTGGCAGTGCAGTTTTTTCTGCCATTACGTATTGAATGCTGAACATGAGCCGAGAAAACTCCCCGCCCGAAGCAACCTGTACCAACGGCCTTGGCGAAATTCCCTTGTTGGCGCTAAATAGAATTTCAATACTATCGCTTCCAGAGGCGTTTGGCAAAACGACTGCATGATCTACTTTCAACTGCGCATCAGGAATACCTAACTCCTTCAACAGTTGAGTCAACTGTTTGCAAAGCGAGGTAAAAACTTTTTGCCTGGACTTGCTCAATTCACTTGCCTTGCCCACCATCACCGTTTCCGCTTGCTCCCTATTGGCTTTCGCTAATCGGAGGGCATCATCGAAATGAATGATCTTATCAAATTTCTCCTGTAAAGATTTCTGCAAAGCAATCAATTGGCCAACCGTTTGCACCCGATGTTTTTGCAGCAACTGATAAATTGCGCTAAGCCGGTCCTTGGTTTCTTGGGCGCGATGCGGATCAACCTCCACATGCTCTTCTTCTCGATCGATCTCGCTGGTCAAATCATCCAGTTCTAACCGCACGCTCTCAAAGCGATCATATAGTTTTGAATATTCCGGGGAATAGGAAGAAATTGAGTGGAGCAAACTCCGTACGGAAATTAGGGAATTACGGATTGAAAATTCTGATTTATCCAGTTGCGATAGAATCCCCGTCAACTGAACTTTTATTTCTTCCGCGTGCTCCAACACTTTCAACTCGCTTTCCAATTTCTCTTGTTCTCCGTCTTGCAAATCAGCCTTTGTAAGTTCTTCCAATTGAAATTGGATGAAGTCCGATTCTTCTTTCAGTTGATTTGATTCTGTAAATAATTTTTCGTAATCTGATTTGGCGTTCGAAAATTCGCGCCAAGCCGATTGATACCCGTGCCATTGGTTTACGTTGAGTGCGTAGGCATCGATCAGCCCCAATTGAAAATTTTTGTTCCCCAGTTCGAGTGTTTCATGCTGCGAATGAATGATCATCAGTCGGTTGCCTATTTTTCGCATCACATCCAACGTCACGGGCGTGTCATTGATGAACGCGCGGCTCTTTCCACCTGGGTTGATTTCCCTTCGAATCACGGTTTGATGATCGTAATCCAAATCGGCCGCCTCAAAAAGTGACTCAAGTTGATAGGCTGAAATATCAAAGACTCCCTCCACCAAACATTTTTCGTTTTCGTCCCAGAGTGCTTTGGCATCGGCACGGTTGCCCAACAACAGGCCAATTGCCCCGAGCATGATGGATTTTCCGGCACCTGTTTCTCCCGTTACTACATTCAGGTGCGCAGAAGGACGAATCTCCAACTCGCGGATCAATGCGTAATTTTTAATGGTGAGGCCAACGAGCATAGGAAAACAAAAATACTATTTGTAGGCCAAAAGCAGCGCTTAAATAGAAAGGAAATAAAATGCTATCAACTAGTTGCCGATAATGGCTTTGTATACGTCCCGCTTGGGATCTACTGTGGTGAGAATGTCGTAGGCCTCTCTGCGCACATTCAAGTTTCCTTCTGAGAATATTTTTGACAACTCAGCTGATTTGGTGTCAAAGAAAGAAATTATCGCAATCGAGCTAGGATAGATTATCCAAATGCGTTTTATATTTTTTAACACTTCCAAAATCTTCTCCCTGCTTTGATCGGGATTTTTATCAAACGTGTCCAAGGACAATCGGTGGTAGACGTAGGTGTTTTTTCGCAAGTCCACCATTTGCGGGTTGTTTAAATTTTCGACCAACGAGTAGCGACTCCGGCTACTGCCCAACGTAGCCCACCCGGGGCGATTTGAAGATTGTGCATTGGTAACCGTAATCAACGCTCTTTGCACAAAGGAACTGCCACCCAACTCCCCAAACGAATCGTAATCCAACGCTAAAATGATATAGGCATAATACGCAAGCATGGAAGTCAGATTGTTGATAAAGGAATTGTCGTTGTATTCCAATGGCTGTGATTCGAGGTATTCGAATTCCCAATCGCGATCTGCAAAGTTCAGGAGAACCGTTTCGTAATTGGAATTGTAGACGGGCCTCGCAATCGTTATTTGAGCACTGGCCGAAAAATTTCCGATCGAAGGCATTTTACTGATATTTAGAAAAATACCACAATTGATCCTTTCCTGATTTTTGTACGAATCACTTGTCCATTTTCGGGTATTCATGAACGTGGTAATTGCCCTCTCCATATCCTTGAACACCGCCCGGTCCGAGGTCTGAATTTGATCGGCATTGATAGTAACTTTGCAGTTGAGTTCTTGGGCGTGGGTTGCGGGGGAAAAGAATAAAAATGGGAAAACAAGCATCCCGAGGCTGGCAGCCGCAAGCCACCGATCGCAAATCATTTTACTTATCCAATTCATTTACTATAGCTCTAACGATGTCTTTGGCAACTTCTTTCTTTGATTTCAAAATAAATTCTTGTGCGGTGCCGTTTTTGTTTAAAATCGCAATCTTGTTGGTATCGTAGCCAAAACCAGCCCCTTGATCGTTCAGTGAATTGAGTACAATCAAGTCAAAGTTCTTCGAAACAATTTTCTTTTGGGCGTTAGCCGTTTCATTTTCCGTTTCCAACGCAAACCCCACGATGAGCTGGCCATTTTTCTTTTTCTTGCCCAATTCAGCAGCGATGTCTTTAGTTTTCGTCAGCTCAACGACCATCTGGTCATCTCCTTTCTTTATTTTTTGATCGGCCTTGCGAATGGGTTTATAATCTGCCACGGCTGCTGAAAGCACGGTGATGTCGACATCTCCGAATTTTGACTCACAGGCCTCATACATTTCTTCGGCAGAAACTACGCGGGTCAATTTAATCCCCGCATGATCAATTGTCAAACTGGTAGGCCCCGAAACAAGTTCTACTTCGGCTCCTTGCGCGGCCAGCTCTCGCGCGATTGCAAAGCCCATCTTTCCGCTGGAGTTGTTTCCGATGAATCGAACCGGGTCGAGCAATTCGTGGGTTGGGCCAGCCGTGACTAAGGCCTTTCTACCAACTAGTTTTTTTTGGGTCAAAAAATAGTGGTTCAAATGTTCCACAAGCTCTTCGGGCTCTGCCATGCGACCGCTGCCCACCAAGCCGCTGGCCAACTCTCCATAGGCAGGCTCTATCAGAAGATTGCCAAAAGTAGCTAATTTTCCAAGGTTGTTTTTAGTGGATGGATGTTGCAGCATATCCAAGTCCATCGCAGGTGCAAAAAAAACGGGGCACCTCGCTGAGAGATAAACAGCGATGAGCAAATTGTCACATTGGCCATTCGCCATCTTGGCCAAGGTGTTGGCACTGGCCGGTGCAATTAGCACTGCATCCGCCCACAGGCCGAGTTCAACATGGTTGTTCCATTGTCCTTCTTCATCCTTTTTGAACTCGGAGAGCGCTGGGTTCTTAGAAAGGGTTGACAGCGTAAGCGGAGTGATGAAGTCTTTCGCGGACGAGGTCATGACCACTTTTACTTCTGCGCCTGCCTTCACTAACAAGCGGACTAGAACTGCCGACTTGTAAGCAGCAATACTGCCACTTACCCCGACAATAATTTTCTTGCCGCTAAGCATGGTCGTTAGACAGCTTTCTCTTCCTCTACTCCGGTTTCACGCATTCTGTGACGAAGCTTCCCTTCCAAAAATTCTTCAATGGCGATCGAAGTTGGCTTGGGCATGCGCTCATAGAATTTAGATATTTCAATTTGCTCGCGGTTTTCAAACACCTCTTCCAAATTGTCTACGGTAGTAGCAAAGTCGGCCAATTTATTGTTCAATTCTTCTTTAATGTTGACAGCAATTTGGCGGGATCTCTTTGAAATCACGACTACTGATTCGTAAAGGTTTCCTGTTGGATTGTAAATTTTATCTACATCACGTGTGATAATGGATGGTTGTGTGGCCATGTTGTATTAGGATTTTTTAGTTTTTAATTTATTGAGTTGATCTAGGCTCTGGCTGTAATAGCGTTCGGCCTGTTTGATATATCCACTTTGCGGATAATTGTCTACGAGTTCTTGGTAATAATCTACGGTGGCAATAAATCTGTCTTTTTGCTTTGCGAAAATGCTTTGTTGAGCCAGCTTAAACTGCGCCTCTATCTTTAGGAAAACAAGTTCTTCCAAGTATTGTGAGTCGGGGAAGCTCTTTCTAAAATTCTCAAATGAAACCACGGCCGCCTGATAATATTTAAGTTTCAGGTACTGCCGCGCATTTTCAAAAGCCTTCTTTTCCAACTTGCGTTGCGAGGCTGCAATTACTTCGTTGGCCTTATCAGCAAATTTGCTGTCCGGAAATTGATTCACATACGTCTGCATCGCACCCATCGCCTCAATACTACTTTTCTGATCCAAATTATCGGCAGGGGAACCCACATACAATGAATAGGCATACATGTAGTAAGCCTCTTCGGCCAGTTGACTTCTGCCATAGTTTTCAAAAAACGTCTTGAACTGATTGGAAGCTAACAAGTAAGTCCGCTCATAGTATTGACAATAAGCCAAGTAAAACTCCACTTTTTCCCCCTCGGGCAGGCCTCTTACAATCGGCAAAATTTGCTCAAACAAAATAGCCGTTCGGTAGTAGTCCTTCTTCTCGTAGTATTTTAAGCCGGCCTGGTACTTCAGTTTCCAGTCATCGCTTTTCTCGATCTTGCGAAACTTGCTACATGAGGCGCTTAAAAGCATTATTAATGCGATCGCTGCGGGCGCAGAAGTCGGCACAAAGGCTTTAAGAGTATTAAAAATGCGAGAAATCAAAGATTGCGATTAAAAATAGCATACAAATATACGACACCCTTCCAAATTTTCAATTTTGCGTAGGATAATTCAAAACGTGGAGAAGCGGCAATTATCTCCTGACAATCAATTTGCGGGTCAGAATGCCGTTATTATTAAGATAAACGGTGTAAAAATACACGCCCGGGGTGAGGTCCTCTGCCTGAATTTTTACCCGGTCTTCTGAAATCGGCAAATCATACTCTCCCATTAGTTTTCCCAAGATATTGTGAACCGTAATTTTTGCTTTTACAGATTCAGTATGCAGGTTATAGTCGATATAAGCGTTTTCTTGTACAGGATTGGGGTAAACATCCTGAATGGTAATTTCCCTCGACTGGTAGATAAAAGACTTCCTTGCTTTTTCCTCCACCGATAAGTTGATGGAGTACTCAACGCTTTCGTGCGGGCTTCCTTTCGGGAAAGATTCAAATTTCAAGATAGTAGCCATGGGCTGCATGCCACTTTCCAAATTGTAAAACAAATCTTGCAACGTTTCGCCAGGCCCCATCCTTTTGCTAAACTCAACAATAGAGGCGTCTAAACAATTATTGCTGATGCAAAAATATCCTTTTTGGGTATCGGTCAGCTCCCCTTTCACCTTGCGAACGACAAAAAACTGGGGTTTGTCAGAACTATTTTTGATTCGGATAGGAATCCGCACAAGTTGATTCAACGAGGTTTGATAAGCTTCTCCATCGGCCAACACCTCGAATCGTTGCGCCCAACTTTGCCAACCGCAGAGCAAAACAAAAAAAATAGCGGACACCTGCTTCATTCTGGCCGTAGTAAGTCAATTGAAATGTAAGAAGAATATTTGATACTTTTTTGCAATTTAAAAAAAATTGTCGGCTTTGAATACAATTTAGACCATTAAGAAATCGTTAAGTCGGTTTTTTCCTCTCCACTTGGCTTTTGGTCGGCTTTTCCTTTCTGCGCCAAGCAAAACCTTTCAGGGTTCGATCTTCCTTTTTCAGTTCGTGGATGGGAATCAATTGGGCATCTGGCTTAATATAGAAACTCACATTGTTAACCGAGCCGGTAATAAAATTGATGCGCATATTGCTGCAAATTATTTTATTCATTCCCATAGTGATCATGAGTTTCAACGTTAACGTGTCAGTCTTTATCAATTCTTTTTCTTCTAACGCATAATAGAGACTTTCCCCGTTTCCCTGCACGATTACGTGGTCAATCGTTCGGGTATCAAAAAAAGCCGTCATTTTCCGGCCTTTGATCTGGTTGAAATTACCAATAGAATCTTGCGAAATCACAAATGAGTTAGCGATCATGTAAATCTTATCAATCTTTTTGTTTTTTAGCAAAATTCGAATAGAATCGGCCGTCATCTGATTACCGTCAGTCCATAGGATTGGATCTCGGTAAAGAAACAAGGTGGAGTCTGCCGAAACATAAACAAGGGAATCAGCCGATCCCTGCAAATTTTTCTTGAAGATTTTTACATGATGGTAAGCCAGCAGTCGCTTCTTTTTTGGGTTTACGTTTTCAACGGACACTAGTGTATCTGCCGCCAGAAAAAGCGTGTCTCCATCATCATCAATTTTTGTGACGTAGGCGTTGCCGTATACTTTTGAAATACCCTTTTTTTTGTCGTAGAAACCATCATCCCCATAAATGATCAACTTTTCCTGTTTGGAAACCATCGACACATGGCCTTTAGATGTATAGTATTTTTTAACATCATCCAGAAAATTTTTGTCACCCCTCATTTTGTAAGATGGCGTTTCAAATTCACCTTTTTCCAACAGCGAAAGCTTCTGAGCCGTGTTGTAGTTTCCGTTTTTATAAAGTGCTGTTTTGCCGTCCTTGCCTTTCACCAATGTAGTGTCTATAAAATAAATCACCTTTGTTTTAGAATTATACTGTAGCGTATCAGAAGTCATGGTGTAGTCAGGACTTATGCCAACTACATCTGTCTTGAATGAGGCCAAGTTGAACGGAATCTGATAGTAGCCTTTCCTGCTCGTTAGTATGTTGGTTGTATCCACCAACTTGCCCCCATTAAAATAGCGCGCTTCGTTTTTTATTCGGTAGTAGTCAAGGAAATCCGTGTAGAGCTTTGCACGACCCAGTTTTACAAATACAACATTTTTACGAAGCTTTGCCACCTTCGTATTTCCGTCATACGAAAGACCAAAGGCAGTAATATCCACAGAATCGCCCTCTGTAATATGGACACGGCCAAAGGCATTCAATTGATTTTTCGACCTAAAAAAGTGAGCTGAATCGCAGTAAATTGTAGTGGTGTTTTGTTCAAAGATTACATTGCCGACCAGTCGATCAAACCGTTCGCCACCCCGAACGGCACCATAGCCATTATCAGCGTGTTTAAGAATAATTCGTTTTTGTGAAAAAACCTTTGCACCAACCAGCAAAAATAGGAGCATAAAAAAGAAAATTGATTTTGAAGCAAAATAAATCCGCAGTTTGTCCATCTCCTTTTACATTTGTGCGTGCTTCAACAATTTCAATCGCATATTCAACAAAGGTGCAAAACTACCGATAAAATTCTGTTGGCCGTCAGTAGCGGGCTGGATTCGATGGTGATGCTGGATTTGTTCCGTCAGTCGGGATTTCAGATACAAGTTGCCCACTGCAATTTCCAATTGCGTGGAACCGAATCTGACCAAGATGAAATTTTTTTGAGGGCAAGATGTCAAAAATGGAATATTCCCTTTCATAGCAATCGCTTTGATACCAACAATTATGCCACCGAACATGGTTTGTCTATTCAAATGGCTGCAAGGGAATTGAGATATAATTGGTTTGGTCAACTTGAAAAAGAAAACGGAATGCATTGGATTGCTACCGCCCACCATCTAAACGATTCTATTGAAACGCTTTTACTGAATCTTACCAAGGGAACAAGTTTAGATGGCCTGCTCGGCATCCCCGAAAGGAATAATGATGTCATTCGGCCATTGCTGTTTGCCACCCGGCAAGACATCCAAAACTATGCTGCCGAAAATACAATCGCTTTTCGCGAAGACGAAAGCAACCAAACGGATGACTACCAGCGAAACTTCATTCGCCATCAAGTTATCCCTAAACTGAAAGAACTCAACCCAAGCTTTGAAAATTCTGTTGGCAAAACCATTCAAAAGCTACAAGGTTCAGCCCGCATCATCTCGCAAGCTTTAGAAAACTGGAAAAAGTTATTTTTAAAGACAGAAAACGGAAAATTGTTTTTGGCCAAAGCCGGCTTTCAAAACTCATCCGGCAAAGGGCACACTACGTCCCTCCTATGGGAATTGCTGAAAGACTACGGTTTCCATTTCGATCAATGCCAGAATATCTTTCACGCGCTGGACGGGCAAACCGGAAAACGATTTTTATCTTCTACCTATCAACTGATCATCGATCGTGAAAATCTGATCGTCTTTTTGCAACCAGTAGATTTGATGGAGGTAAAGATCGAAGCTGATCAAACAGAAGTTTCGCGGGGAAATCAAAAATTAAAATTTGAAAGGGCCGTTAACGATGGCCTGGTCAATTCAGATAAAAGCGAAGCTATTTTAGACGAAAGCCTCATTCATTTCCCCATTATCTGGCGCAAATGGAAGACGGGCGATTACTTTTTTCCATTGGGGATGGAGCACCGCAAGAAAATCAGCGATTTTTTGATTGACGAGAAAGTTTCCCTTGTAGATAAAGATTCGCTGACAGTGTTAGAGGCCCATGGCGAACTCATTTGGATTGTTGGCCATAGAATAGATGAGCGATTTAAAGTGACGGAGGGAACCAAGCAGGTTATTAAATTTCGGTGGTCAAGTTGACAATTGACATCCCGTTGGTTATGTGGATCAATTTATTTTCGATAAAAATTGTTTTCTTTTAAAGCTTCGAGTGATAACTTCGCAGCCTAAATTAACTCGACTAAATACCCCCTTTATGAAAATAACCGTAGTAGGTGCCGGCAATGTGGGCGCAACGTGTGCCGATGTGTTGGCTTACAGAGAAATTGCCAATGAAATAGTTCTAGTCGATATCCGGGAAGGTTTTGCCGAAGGCAAAGCGTTGGACATCTGGCAAAAAGCCCCTATTGATTTATACGATAGCCGCACGATTGGCTCCACTAACGACTACACCAAAACGGCAGGATCGGAGGTGGTCGTTATCACGTCTGGACTTCCGCGTAAGCCAGGCATGACCCGCGATGATTTGATCGGTACGAATGCGGGAATCGTAAAATCGGTGACCGAGAATGTGGTCAAGCATTCTCCAAACGCCATTATAATTGTGGTATCTAATCCATTGGATGTGATGACCTATCAAGCGCACATTACTTCTAAGCTCCCACGAACCCGGGTGATGGGCATGGCAGGAATTTTGGATACGGCACGTTACCGCGCTTTCTTAGCAGAAGCTTTAAATATTTCACCAAAAGATATTCAGGCCACGTTGTTGGGAGGCCATGGCGATACGATGGTGCCACTGCCCCGTTACACTACTGTTGCCGGAATTCCGGTAACAGAGTTGATTGCAAAAGATAAGTTAAACGCCATCATCGAGCGCACCAAAGTGGGTGGCGGTGAATTGGTAAAACTAATGGGCACCTCCGCTTGGTATGCACCAGGCTCCGCTGCGGCACAAATGGTGGAAGCCATTGTAAAAGATCAACGCAGAGTGTTGCCAGTATGCATGCAATTAGACGGAGAATACGGAATCAAAAATTGTTACTTAGGTGTGCCGGTAGTCTTGGGAAAGAACGGTATCGAGAAAGTAATTGAGCTTGACTTGAACACTGAAGAGAAAGCGTTGCTTGAATCAAGCCGACAGCATGTAACTGAAGTGATGGAGGTGTTAGCGAAGTTGGGGAAATAGAGGTAAGATTTTGGCCGTGAGTTGAGAGATTTTTAAGTGCCTGCGAAAGTGGGCATTTTTTTATACGTATATATTTTTTATATTTGTCGTACAAAAATAGAAAATATGGACGCCAAGATTACATTGAGCTTTGACGAAAGCATCATTAACAAAGCCAAGGGATTTGCCGAAACTCAAAATATTAGTCTTTCGAGGCTGACTGAATTTTTATATGGCCGAATCGTAAGTGGCCATTACAAAAGCCTAGAAGATCTTCCCGTGGCAGATTGGGTAAGCCAAGTAGCAGAGGGAGAAGCCATCTATCAAACCAAAGCCAGAAATAGAAAGCGGCTAAAAGCCGAGTTCTTAAAATCTCGAAAATGAAAGTATTTCTAGATGCCAATATTTTAGTTTCGGTGCTGAACAAAGAATATCCATTATTCACTTACTCGGCTCGCATTTTGAGTTTGGCGGATAATCCAAAATTTGAAGTCTATACGTCCCCTATTTGTCTTGCTATTGCTTTTTACTTTGCCGAAAAGAAAAGAGGGCAAATAGAAGCTAAAAATAAAATTGTGTTGCTGGCATCCAAGTTAGGTATTGCAGAAACCGATCGAACCGTTGTTTTAAAAGCCGCCCAAGATAAAATGGTGGGCGATTTCGAAGATGGGCTAGAATATTATGCAGCTATTAAAGCGGGATGCAAGTGGATCGTTACGGAAGACATTAACGATTTTCACTTCTCAAAAATACCCGTTTTGTCCGCTCGGCAATTCTTAGAGAAGCATGTTCTTTAAAGTCATTGTAACAATTGGTTTGGAACGCATAAGGAATATGACC
>Ga0226658_10001022_pt1 | contig 14113 bp, 14 predicted proteins | sample OliLak19BULKMAT1_FD_169091 | JGI IMG/M metagenome (GOLD analysis project Ga0226658, IMG submission 169091) | Freshwater microbial mat bacterial communities from Lake Vanda, McMurdo Dry Valleys, Antarctica - Oligotrophic Lake LV.19.BULKMAT1 (v2)... | ecosystem: Environmental > Aquatic >... | reverse complement strand
GTCTCTCCATATTGTCGGGATTGTTATCAATCCAAAGGTTGATGTCCTCGGTAGCCCGAGGCAATCCGTGAAAAGCCATTGCGAAGCCTCCAATTAAAATATAGCGAACCTTATTGTTGCTTAGGTTCCGTAGGAGCAATTGAATTTCCGAAGGAGCCATGTGACCTTTTTTAATATTCGCGGGATTGGCATTGTGAAAGTCCCATGCAAGCGCATTAATTTCCAATAGTGTATCAATTCCTGATGCCATGGTTTGGCTCTGTTACTTTTTCTTTGCCTTCTTAACTGGCTTTTTAGCGGCCTTTACAGTTTTCTTAGGCGCTGCTTTTTTTGCTTTTGCAACGGATTTTCTTTTGGCTTCTGGAGCAGGCGAGCCGCCTCCGAGAATTTGCTGCGCATGATTTTTAGTGTCAACCTTCTCAATTACTTCGGTGATCACTCCACTCTCATCAATGATATAGGTGACTCGAGCTGTACCCATATATTTTCTCCCATACATGGATTTCTCTATCCACGTTCCGAATTGATTGTGAACGGATTTATCAACATCGGCTAATAGTCGAAAGGGGAGTTTTTCTTTGGCGATAAATTTTTTATGCATCTTCTCATCATCGGAGCTAATACCCAAAACTTCATACCCTGCTTTTTGCAACGCTTTGTAATTATCTCGCAAGTTGCAAGCTTCTGCAGTGCAGCCGGGGGTCATGTCCTTGGGATAAAAGTATAAAACAACTTTATTTCCTTTGAAATCAGAAAGAGTTACACTGTTTCCGTCTTGATCTAAGGTCTTAAAATCGGGTGCTTTAGTTCCTACGGTGAGTGCCATATTGTGGTTATTTGAAATATTGAAATTTTGATGGGTGAAACTATAAAATCTTTTGGTTATAAATTTTTTCGTTGCCTGCTCGGTCGATTACCTTTAATTGAAAATCACCTTTCAGAAGTTTTGTTTTTTCAAATCTTTCCGATTGAACGATACCCGTTTTATAATCATATTTCATCAATAGCCACTCGCCATCAATGGTTGCCTCGTAGCTGGCAATGCCCGATAGGTTATCAGAAATCCGGAATCGAGCGGTTTGATTGTTGCAATAAATTCTGCTAATGCCTGGCGGAATAGAATCCGTCAACAGCGTGAATTGTCCTAGTTCATGAGTGTTGAATTGAATTCTGCTATTGCTCCAATTTCCTCCTACATATTTATACCTCTTTCCCTCCAAGTGATAGGCGAATGTTTTGTTCGGTGTTTTGTAAACTGATTGGGGTTTTAAGGTGACGCTAATCGTTTGATGCAACGGTGTTGTCAGGTTTCCGATGGTAAATTTTTCTTGCTGGTTGCGCAGTTTTTCGTAGGCGACATTTAGGTAAAGTGTGTCGTACAAATTTCCGTTTTGGAATTTGATATCCACTAAGTGGCTGTAGTAATCGTAGTGGGTGCCCGAGGGAACCGCATCTTTAAAATTGAATTGGATTGCCCCAGAACACGTGGTGATGGAGTCTGGTAATTTCTTTCTAAGGTCGATCAAGTATACTTGTCGATTCGCATTTGAATAGTCGGGCGAGATGGTTTCTTCTTTTCCAGCTATAAAGACTTTTGCGCTGGGCGTTTTACCGCAGTTCTTTGAACTTACCACCAAGGTATTTTCGAACTGGTCATAATCGATCGCTTTTGTCATCGGTTCGAGGAACAGTGCTTTTTGTGTCAGTGGATTGGCACGTAATGCAAACGTGATGTTGCTTTCATTACCTGAAAAATCGCGCAGTTTAATAGAAATCTTTTTGTTGCCTTCGTTCACGTGAATAATTCCGTTCGACACTACATTTTGATAAAATTTAAGCGGATTGCCGTCTGCTATATAAAGTTTATTAAACCGATTGCCCTGCGTCTTGAGGGTTTTATAATCCATCAACGTAACAATATCATAGCTTTCGATAAAATTAAATTTATCAATCACCTGAGTAAATATCTTCGCATTATCTACCGACATCTCAATAGAGTTAATGCCGCAACGAAACTGCGAGAGATCAATCTTGTCATGTGCTAAAATCTCAACGCCAATCTTTCCGGTGGCTAAAATGGGAGACTTCAATGAATACGTATTGCCCGACCTTAATAGTGAAAATTCAAATCGACCAAACCGATCATTGATCCTCGAGCTATTATCCAAAGTAGTGAGTGCTACTTTAAGAGCAATTGGAGAATACATATCTGTCACTTCCGTAAATCCAAAAGCTAATGGGTTCAGCGCTTCATTATTTGCATTGCGTATTTCAAAGTGTAAATGGGGCCCGCTGGAACCGCCCGTGTTTCCAGATAGCCCAATCGTATCTCCACGGTTTACCGGAAATTGATCCAGATCAAAAGTAAGATCTAGGTTATGGGATTTTTTTGCGTAGTGCTCTTTTAAGATATGAGTTGCAATCGCGCCCTTAAACTTATCCAGATGGCCATATAGCGAAGTGTTCCCATCCGGATGCGTGATCATTACGGCATTGCCATAGCCATAGGCTCCAACAATGATCCGTGATATATAACCTTGTTGAGTAGCGAACACAGGTACGCCAATCATATTGCCAGTCCGCACGTCAATGCCCGCATGAAAATGGGTAGAGCGCAGTTCGCCCATAGTGCCGGCTAAGAAATTTGTCTGACCGGGATTTACCGGAAATAAATAAGGCGCAAGCCCGATCGATTTGCCGGTTAGAATTTCTTGCGGCAAGCTAAACTGAGCCAGTAAGCCATTTACGAAGGCCAACTGGAAAACAAGGTGTATAAGATTACTTAACTTCAAATTCCAACAACTTCTCATCTTCAATGTAGGCAGTTAATTTGTTTCCGATTGTAACAGGCCCCACGCCCTTTGGAGTTCCGGTAAAAATTAAATCTCCGGTACGCAGCGTAAAAAATTTTGATAAATAGGATATGATATAATCAAACGAGAAAAGGAGCAAGTTAGTATTGCCTTGTTGCTTAAGTTGGCCGTCTATTTCCAATTTGAAATTGATATTATTTTTGTCAGCAAACTGTTCTACGGGAATAAACTTGTCTGAGATAGGAGCCGAACCGTTGAATCCTTTGGCAATGTCCCACGGTAGGCTTTTTTCCTTCAGTTTGGTTTGAATGTCGCGGGCAGTAAAATCAATGCCAATTCCTATCGCGTCATAATATTTTGAAGCGAATTTTTCTTCAATGTTCTTTCCTTCCTTGCAAATGCGCAATACCAACTCTACTTCGTGGTGGACGTCTGTAGAAAATGAGGGATAATAAAAGGGGGCATTGTTACGCAAAACAGCCGTATCTGGCTTGGTAAAGATGATGGGTTCATCAGGCCTTTCATTATTCAGCTCTTGAATATGTTCTGCATAGTTACGGCCAATGGCAAAAATTTTCATGAAAACGTGTTGTTTCCACAAATTTACAAACAATATAAAGTCCAAAGCCGCTTTTCTTTATGTTTTTGATACTTTTTAAGAACATTGGTTTTATCTTTGAATACTACATTCAAACAACTTTTTATGCTACCCAAAATTACCTCTCTGTTTATTTGCGTTTGTCTACTTTTTGGCTGCGCAACAGTGCCTATTACTGGCCGAAAGCAATTGGACTTGGTTTCCAGTTCGGAAATTAATAGCATGGCCGCCACGCAATACCAAGAGGTCATTAGTAAGAGCTCTTTGTCTACCAATCAAGAGCAGGTAGCAATGGTGAAGAGGGTAGGAATAAAAATTCAAAAAGCCGTTGAGCAATACCTGGCCCAGAAAGGCGCAAGTGATCAATTGGCTGGTTTTGCTTGGGAGTTTAATTTAATCCAAGATGACAAAACGGTGAATGCTTGGTGTATGCCGGGAGGTAAGGTTGCGTTCTACACCGGCATTATTCCTATTTGTAAAGATGAAACGGGTATTGCAGTGGTAATGGGTCATGAGGTCGCCCACGCAATTGCCAATCACGGCAAAGAGCGCATGAGCCAGGGTTTGCTTCAACAATTTGGATTGTCTACCCTGAGCGCTGCCATGGGGCAAAATGCTACTATGACTAAACAGATTTTTTTACAGGCCATTGGAATGGGTGCCAACTTAGGGATGCTTAAATTTTCCCGTCAGCATGAATCAGAGGCAGATCGTATTGGGTTGATTTTTATGGCGATGGCTGGCTACGATCCGCGGCAAGCTCCTAAGTTTTGGGAACGTATGACATCTATGAGCAACGGCCGAAAGCCGCCTGAATTCATGTCTACTCACCCTTCCGATAGAAGCCGAATCAAAGATTTAAATGGCTGGATGCCAGAGGCGCTAGCTGTCTACAGGCCATAGCATCTGTTGTGGGCTTTTTTTTCAAAATGGGTGCTTTGCAGTAACCAATTTGTAGAAATCCTGTTCTACTGGCAGCAATCATTCGTATTTTATTTTTCTTTCATGACGGACCTGTACAACTTTTTAGCATCGTGGCAATTATTCCCCGAAAAGGGAACGTATGAAACGGGCAACCGCCCACGGTCAGGTATATATAAAATTCAGTTAGGCGACAATACGCGCCAGCTTCAAATCAATATGAACTGGGTTTCTTTTGAAGACCAAGCCTTTGAGTCCAGCTATGCGGCTTACCCTACCGGTGAAGAACAAGAGCTGAAAAACAATGAGATCGCAGACACTATCAAATGCACCATTATTGATTCGCTCAACTTTGAAGCACAATTTTTTAAACAAAATAAATTGGTGTTGGAAGTTCATCACGACATTACACCCAAAGGTTTTTTAAAAGTAACGCAACGACATTATCACGAGAGTGGCGCAGAAGCTACCAATATCGAAATCTATCACAAGCAAATGAGCGTGTTGCCCTATTCAGCTTCGGTTTCGGGTGCAGTGATTAAGCCAAACGAAGAAGGCCTTATTCGCCACCAGGCACTAAGCGCCATGGAAGAGCAGACCAACATGATGCTCACGCAGATTCGCCAGCAAATTGAATTGTTGGCCATCCAAGCAAAAGAAATCCACCAGCGCAGAGAATTGAGTATGCTGATCTACGATGCCAAGCTTAGTTTTAGCCCCGTGATTGGTCAAATCTATTATTTGTACCAACAAGCAGAGGGCACTCATTTGTTGACGATGATTGGGCCGAAGGAGTGGGGCGCCAAAAGTCCGTATAAAAATTTTATCGCGGCTGTCCGATTGTTGGCGGACCACACTTGGAAGGAAGTCTAGTAGGAAGTTTAGTTGATTTACAGTTTTCCTGTCAGCACACTCAACTTGATTTTTGTTAACCAACGTTTCGTGTCCAAGGGAAAATCTCCATTCATCATCCAGTCGTAATACGCGGGTTCGTCTTTAAACACTTTGAGCACTGATTTACCTTTGTGTTTGCCGAAGTTAAAAGTAGGTTCTCCCTTGTCATTTTTAACCATCCGTCCTGCTAAGTCCACCAAATCAGCAACCGTTAATTGACTGAGCGCCTCGACACTGTTGGTAATTGCCCCAATTTTTTTTCCGAGATTATTGGTGACTTCTTTGTTTTCGTATCGCTCCACTTGAGCCAATAACACATCCATTGTGGCTTGGGTATCCGCTTCCGCAGAATGTGCTTGCTCTAAATTTTTTCCGCAATAGAATTGAAAAGCAGCAGCTAACGTGCGCTTCTCCATCATGTGGAAGATACGTTGTGCGTCAATAATCTTTTTCCGACTATAGTCAAATTCCACTTCGGCCCGTAAAAATTCTTCGACCAGTACAGGCATATCAAACTTCAAGATGTTGAAGCCCGCCAAGTCAGCACCTTCAAAAAATTTCACGTAATCCTTTGCTACTTCTTTAAAACTAGGCTTGCCCTGCACGTCTTCATTGGAGATCCCATGTATCGCAGTAGACTCAACGCTGATCGAAACAGTAGGATTGATCAAGTTACTTTTGTGAATGGACTCTCCGTTAGGCATTAACTTGATAACCGCAATTTCAATAATGCGGTCTTGTGTCACGTTGATGCCGGTAGTTTCCAAATCGAAAAAGCAAAGTGGTATTTTTAAGTTTAATTTCATGCCAAGAGGTTGAGTAATGGGGGGATAGGAGTGAAAGAACTATTCGATTAACGCAGCTGCGTTGTAATATTGAGTGGATGAAATGCCGATTTTGCGCACTAACTGTTTAGCGGCCGCCAGCATCAACAGGTTTTTTGTGTCTGTGAGTTTAATCGGAAATTTTTCATTGTTGCTGCTCACTAAAATCAGTTGGCCGTTTTTGACTTCATGTGGCGGAACTTTATACGAAATGAGTTGAATATCTGCACGTTCTTTGCCTATGAGTGCCTTTAGTTTTTCATCCCCCTCGGGATAAATGATAATGCCGCCCTTAGGCGTAGCGTCTAATAAGCCTTTCACTTCGTTTAGCTCATTATCTAAAAGGGGTGTAAGTAGAAGAACATGGTGATGAAATGCCTTTAGTTCGGGGCTCATGGGAAACTCGATCAATGTAACCGCTGCTCCCGCCATAGTCGTCAATTTACCCGCTGAAAAATGATTGTATTTTCGCTGGTAGCTGTCTAGAATGAACTTGACGAATCTTGTCACACTAGATTGGTCAACTCCAGTAACAACAATTCTCTGTTGGTCGATGATTTGATTATAAACGGTTTGCGGAGTAAGCTCCATAGGGGAATAAAAACCTAAAGTAAAAGAAAATGTAGCGAATCATAAAATCGGTGGAGATTGAAAGAATTTCAGGGTTGCCTTGCCCATCGAAAAACTTGTCCATTTATCTAGCTCCATTTCAAAGGCAGCGATCGTGCAGGGCGAAAAACTCGGCAGATGCCGTGGGGTAAGATTGCTGGCGAAATGGCTGATGGTTGGATTGTGACCAATGATGGCAAGGTGAAAACACGCGTCATGGCTCTGGGAAACAATGGTCGCCAATTGCTGAAGGCCGGCATGGTACACCTGCGGGTTTGCAATGATTGAAGTCAACGGATAAGAAATGGAATTGGCAATAATAGCAGCAGTAGTTTGCGTACGTATAGCCCGGCTGGTGATCAATTGATCAAAATATAGTTGTTTATTTTTCAAAAATAGACCTAGTTTTTCGGCATCGCTTTTACCTTTTAAAGTAAGTTCCCTTTCCAAGTCGCTCTGGTGCGGTTCTTTTTCAAAAGTTTCCGCATGACGGATCAAATAAAGATGTCGAATCAGGGTCATGACTATCCAAAGATTTAAATTCTAAACGCAAAATCTTGCAAAACGCGAATTATGTTGCAAGATAATGTGAATCAGGCGGATGGCGATCGATTAAAAAATATTTTCGCGGAGATTTTAGATGGCAAAATAAATCGTGGATTGAACTTAAATCCGATGGTTATAAAATTTTACTGATATTTGGGGCTTTAAAAGAAAGATAACTGAATGTCGAAGAACCTAGTCATTGTTGAGTCGCCATCGAAAATAAAAAAACTCGAAAGCTTTTTAGGCAAGGATTATAAAGTGGCCGCCAGCATGGGTCATATCCGCGATTTAAAGAAAGGAAATGCGGCCATTGATGTCGAAAACGACTTTGAGCCCACTTACGAAGTATCTCCTGATAAGAAAGATGTAATCAAAAATCTAAAGAGTTTGGCCAAGTCTGCTACCATGGTTTACCTAGCGACTGATGAGGACCGGGAAGGGGAAGCCATCTCGTGGCACTTAAAAGAGGTGCTTGATCTAACCGACAAGAAAACGAGGCGTATAGTTTTTACAGAGATTACCAAGAACGCCATATTAAATGCGATCAAAACTCCGCGTGGCATTGATATTAATTTAGTTAATGCACAACAAGCCCGTAGGGTGTTAGATCGGTTGGTGGGTTTTGCGCTTTCACCTATTCTCTGGAAAAAAATCAAAACAGGATTGTCGGCTGGGCGCGTGCAGTCGGTGGCCGTGAAGTTAATTGTTGAGCGCGAGCGGGAGGTAGATAAGTTTGAAACTAAATCTGCTTTTCGGGTAAACGCAATTTTTGAGTTAGGAAAAGGCAAACAGTTATTAGCTGAGCTTTCAGAAAAATTTGCGGAAGAAAAAAAAGCACTGGAGTTTTTAGAATCGTGCAAGCCCGCTAATTTTTCTATTGCTGATTTGCAAAAGAAGCCAGCCAAAAAATCTCCCGCACCTCCGTTTACCACTTCTACCATGCAACAAGAGGCAGGGCGCAAACTGGGTTTCTCGGTTTTGCAAACCATGTTGGTAGCACAAAAATTATACGAGTCTGGTGACATTTCTTATATGAGAACAGACTCCGTTAATTTATCTACTGAAGCTGTGGATGCCGCGGTGAAGCAGATCAGTTCTGCCTATGGAAAGGAATTTGTGAAGACCCGCCATTATAAAGGCAAATCAGAAAATGCGCAAGAGGCTCACGAGGCTATTCGTCCTACGGATTTTTCGATGATGAGCCCGGATACAGACCGTAATGGAAAGCGATTGTATGAATTGATTTGGAAGCGTGCCATCGCCTCGCAAATGGCCGATGCCGAATTGGAAAGAGCAACGGCTTCAATTAATATTTCCACAAGCGACAGAAAGCTGACAGCCTCTGGTGAAGTGGTAAAGTTTGAGGGCTTCTTGAAAGTCTATATGGAGTCGAAGGACGATGACGAGGGTGAAGACGAAGGCAGCAAAGTATTGCCTCCGTTGAAGGTGGGACAAGTTTTAGACTTGGGTGAGCTGAATGCCACACAAACATTTACTCGTCACCCGGCACGCTATACCGAACCAAGCTTAGTGAAGCGATTGGACGAGTTAGGCATTGGCCGACCATCTACCTATGCACCGACTATTTCAACTGTGCAGAAGAGAGGCTATGTAGTGAAAGAAGCGAGGGAAGGAGTGGAGCGCAAGTACAATGTGATCCAGCTGAAAAATAAAAAAGTGGTAACCCGCACCGAAACAGAAATCACAGGCGCGGAGAGCAACAAATTATTCCCGACCAACATTGCCATGGTGGTGAATGATTTTTTGGTGGAACATTTTCCAGACATTACCAACTACTCGTTCACAGCCGAAATAGAACAAGAGTTTGACGAAATTGCCAATGGAAATTTGAAATGGCAAAAGATGATAGGTAAGTTCTATAAGCCGTTTCACAAAGCGGTTACTAAGACTGAATTGGTAGAGCGATCATCTGTTCAAAATAAGAACAAAGAATTAGGTGTAGATCCAAAGACTGGAAAAAATGTGTACGTGAAGCTCGGGAAGTTTGGCGCCTATATTCAGATCGGAGAGAATCCCGATGATAATGGAGGTGAGAAGCCGAAGTTTGCTAGTCTGCGTCCGGGGCAATTTATTGAGAATGTGACGCTGGCAGATGCGCTAGAGCTGCTAAAGATGCCCCGCACTTTGGGCGATTTTGAAGAGAAGCCAATTGCCGCAAATATTGGAAGGTTTGGCCCTTATGTTTTGCACGACAAGAAATTCGTATCCATTCCAAAAGGAGAAGATCCTTACAGCATTACGTTTGATCGCGCTATTGAATTGATCCAAGCTAAGAGAGAATCGGATGCCAACAAGACCATTAAATTATTCGATACCAATCCAGATATTCAAATTTTGAACGGACGTTTTGGCCCCTATATCAAAGCGGGAAAGAAGAATGTAAAAATCCCGAAGGGTAAAGAACCAGTCGAACTGACTTTGGAAGAGTGTTTGACATTGGCTGAGAATGCGCCCGAGAAGAAGGGCAGATTCTTTAGGAAAAAGAAAGCCTAGTACCACTCCGTAACTTTATCTATAGATTTTCGTGTCAACTTAGGCACATAGGTTTCCTTTGCCGGATAGCCCACGGGTATCAATAAAAAAGGCCTTTCGTTTTCAGGTCTATTTAAAATTTTAGATAAAAAATTCATCGGACTGGGCGTGTGTGTAAGTGCGACCAATCCGGCCTGATGGATGGTCGCCAATAAAAATCCACAAGCAATACCTACTGATTCATTAACGTAATAGTTATTTCGCTTAGTTCCATCGGGTAGTAAGTCGTAAGCTTTCTTGAAAACAATTATCAGATAAGGGGCGATCTCGAGAAAGGGCTTTTGCCAATCTGTTTGTAACGGAGTTAAATCTGCTAGCCATTCGTCACTCATTCTGCCAGCATAGCTTTCTTGCTCTTCTTTTTCGGCTGCTTCTCTGATCTTAGACTTTATGGCCGGATCGGAAACAATACAAAATGTCCAGGGTTGTTTGTGCGCGCCCGAAGGCGCAGTGGAGGCTGTCTTGATAATATTTTCGATTATTTTTTTTGAGATGGATTCGCAAGAGAACTCGCGCACACTTCTTCTCGATTGTAACAATTCATAAAATTGTTGGCTACGCATTTCCATCTCTTCCGCGGAGCGAGTTTCTTTTTCGTACCGAACGAAAGGGTATCCATTGATTTGTTTTTCTAACTCCATAGCAAATTGATTTTTACCAATTAAGATAATTTAGTTGAAATGAAATGTAGTGGCACTGACAATGGGCGCGAAGGCTATTGGTTATTTGGTGTGGCGGCTGTGGAGCACTGCCAAAACATCCTCTAACGTATAATTTTTTGCTGCTAACAAGACTAAATAGTGGTACATCAAGTCGGCCGCTTCGCCTAAAAAGAGTTCTTTATTGTTGTCTTTAGCTTCGATGACCAACTCTACCGCTTCTTCGCCTACTTTTTGTGCTACTTTGTTGATGCCTGAGTTGAGCAGTTTGTTTGTATAGGAATCATCTTTTGGATTTTTTTTCCGATCCTGAATAATGGTTTCTAAAAACGCTAGCCCGTTTGCTCTATTGACCTCATTAAAGCAAGTATCAGCACCGGTGTGGCAGGAAGGGCCTTTCGGATTTACTTTAAACAGCAGCGTATCTTGGTCACAGTCTACTTTTACTTCTTTTAAGAAAAGAAAATTGCCCGATGTTTCTCCTTTTGTCCATAGCCGTTGTTTTGTTCGGCTGAAGAATGTGAGTTTTTTTTCTTCTAGGGTTTTGTCGAGCGCCTCTTTGTTCATGTAGCCGAGCATGATTACTTTTTCGGTAACGGCATCTTGTACTATGCACGGAATCAGTCCGCCCGATTTATTGAAATCTAATTTTGTGGAATCAATCATATCAAATGCGGGACGGAACTCCCTTGGTTTTTAAATACATCTTTAAATCCGGGATTTTGATTTCCTCGAAATGAAAAAGTGTGGCTGCCAAAGCCGCATCTGCTTTTCCAATTACAAAGGCCTCTAAGAAATCTTCCTTTTTTCCAGCACCGCCTGACGCAATTACAGGGATGTTCAGCAACTCATTTAGCTTAGAAAGTGGATCGATAGCAAAACCCCTTTTTGTGCCATCGTGATCCATGCTGGTAAACAAGACTTCACCTGCCCCGCGCTCTTGCCCTTCCTTTGCCCAAGAGAATAATTTTTTATCCGTTGGTTGGGATCCACCATGTGTATGCACCATCCATTGATTGTTGATTTTGCGGGCATCAATGGCCAAGACTACAAACTGAGACCCAAATGCTTTTGATAGTTGATCAATTAAATCCGGATTTTTTACCGCAGCCGAGTTGATGCTTACTTTATCCGCTCCCGCCTCTAAAAGTGGAGCAACGTCTTCCACAGAAGTAATTCCTCCGCCTACTGTAAATGGAATATTGATATTTACGGCAATCTCTTTGACCAACTTAACAAGTGTCTTTCTGTTTTCGGTTGTCGCTGAAATGTCTAAGAACACTAATTCATCCGCACCTTGTTGCGCATAGGCTTGCCCTAATTCTACGGGGTCGCCAGCATCACGGATATTGACAAAATTTACGCCCTTTACAGTGCGGCCGTCTTTGATATCGAGACAAGGGATAATTCGTTTGGTGAGCACTTTGTTGATTTAAGTTTTTGTTTTCGGTTGCTGGCATTAGTTAAACAGGGCGTGACGCGTGCGGGTCGGGCTTTGCGCTGACAGTCCTGATGGTCTTAATCTCTCTTAAATGTAAACTGTCCGCCACCTTGTTTTAAAATCATTGTCTTTTCTGTTGGATTAAATTCTAAAATAACCCCTGCTTGGTCAAATTTGAATTTGTCTTTGTCTGTCGCTTCGAGTGGAAACAAAGGCTGCCCTGTTGCCTGTGCGATTAACGTGTTATTGTCTTTCGATACTGTAATCTTTAAAGGAATTTGTGTCGATGAATAAACGCCAAGGTATTTATCTAAATCCTCTGAAGTAAGATTATAACTTTTAAACTCAGGGATATTGTAGGCTTTATTGTAAACGGCACTCAATACGGCAATTGAAATGTCATTGTTGTTAAAATTCGTCCCGTTTGAGGTTAGAGAATATGAAATATTGTTTTCAAAACTTGAAAATACTGACGTAAACCCGTCAATCCCTCCTGTATGGCCATAACCAATTTTGTCGTAAAATGGAAATTGAAACAGCCCAAGTCCGTAACCGTCTAAAACACTTTTCATTAATTCAAGACTTTCTTTTTTCAATAGTTTACCTGAAAATAGTGCGTCACTAAATTTTACTAAATCACTTGCCGTAGAAACAATTCCACCGGCTCCCAATGGAATTGACATATCGGTTTCAGGTTCTTGCTTCCAATTTTCCATGTGCTTATATGATTTACATTCATTGTTGGCTATATTTATTTTTCCGCCAAAATATGTATTTGCCAGTCCAATTGGTTGGGTAATATACTTGGTCAATATTTTTGAATAAGGATTCTTATAAATCTTTTCAAGTATGTATGTCAGTAAAACAAAATTTGAATTACTGTAGGAAGATTTCGTGTTTGGTTCAGAATCACTTTCTGCTTTCGCAATAATCTCGACCATTTCTTTCTCTGTCTTGGATTGAGAACTCCATGCGAGATAATCTTTATCAGCAGTAAAATTGTGAATTCCACTCCTGTGATTAAGAAGATTCTTTATTGTAATATTTTGTGAGTTTTTGACGGCTGGAAAATATTTTTCAATTGTCTGGTTTAAATCTAATTTATTTTCTTCGGCTGCTTTTAAAACCAAAACAGTTGTAAACGTCTTCGAAATCGAGCCGATTCTATATTTCGATTCTTCGTTTGCTTTTATTTTATTTTCTACATCAATGTAGCCAATAGACTTAGTGTAAATGATTTTTTTGTCTTTTGAAACGGCAACATTTCCCATAAACTTGTTATTTGTCTCAAGGGCCGTAAAGTAACCATCCAATTTCGATTTGTCGAAGTCCTGCGAAAAGCCCTGTTGACCTAAGAATCCAATTAGCAGTGTCGCAATTATTTGTCTCTTCATTGTTCTAGGATTTTGTAACCTATTCATTTTATATTGCCTTCAACTTCGGGTTTTCGATTTTGATTCCTATTGCTATCCATTAACGCACACACAGCTATCATTAGATATTTTTCAATTCGTTGAGATTAATTTTTCCTTCGTAGATCGCCTTGCCCACGATTGCGCCAAATAAATTTAAATTTTTCAATTCCTTAAGATCATCGACCGAACTCACTCCTCCACTCGCTATTATTTTTAGTTGAGGAAATTTGCTTTTCAATTTTCTATACAATTCAAAATTTGGTCCTTTCAACATTCCATCAGTCGATATATCGGTGACGGTTAAGTATTCAAGGCCATGCTCTGAAAACGTAGTGACAAGATCGAATAGTCTGAAATCAGTTTCTTCTAACCAGCCATTAATCGATACATTTTCGCCTTTTACGTCTGCACTTAAAATGAAATTTTCAGAACCAAATTTTTCCAGCCATTCAATAAATTTGTTAGGTTCTTTCACGGCCAAACTACCAACATTGATTTGACTGATTCCTAAATCCAATAATTGTTGAACTTCATCATCCGTTTTTACACCACCACCAAAATCTACATTCAAAGCCGTATCTTCTTGAATATCTTGTATCACCTTCCAATTGACGACTTCTCCTTTTTTTGCACCATCCAAATCGACAAGGTGTAAATATTCTAAGTCAGCATCTTCAAATTCTTTGGCTACTTCTGCCGGGTTATCCCGATAGATTTTCATCTGGCCGTAGTCGCCTTGGGATAGTCGCACGCACTTGCCGTTAATAATATCGATGGCTGGGATAATTCTCATAGGAATGGATGTTGATTAGACGGAAACGCTAAAAAAACTTGTCAGTA
>Ga0226658_10001017_pt1 | contig 14138 bp, 10 predicted proteins | sample OliLak19BULKMAT1_FD_169091 | JGI IMG/M metagenome (GOLD analysis project Ga0226658, IMG submission 169091) | Freshwater microbial mat bacterial communities from Lake Vanda, McMurdo Dry Valleys, Antarctica - Oligotrophic Lake LV.19.BULKMAT1 (v2)... | ecosystem: Environmental > Aquatic >... | reverse complement strand
TTTTCGAGCAGCGACGCGGTTTGCGCTTCAAGCGCGATCAACGTCGGCGCGTCATAAGGCGGCGTCGCGATCATGCGCGGACCTTTTGCGCGGCGATGATCTTCTTCACTTCGGCCACCAGGTTTTCGCGCGGGATGGTGACTTGGGCGTCGGCGCCTTTGGCCCAGGCGTCGCGGTCTTTGATGTCCTTCGCGCGTTCGGCGCCGAGTTCGAGGTCCTTCAGCGTCACCACGCCCTTCGCGCGTTCGTCGCTGCCTTCGATGACGGCCACGGGGCTTTGGCGTTTGTCGGCGTATTTGAGCTGGGCCTTCATGCCGGACGTGCCGGCGTAGACTTCTGCGCGCAGGCCGGCTTCGCGCAGTTCCTTCGCCATCGCGACGTAGGACGACGTCGCGTCCTTATCCATGACCAACACGACGACGGGGCCGGTCGCTTGCGTTGTCGCTGCGCCTCGGGCGGCGAGTGCGGCTTGGAGGCGGCTGACGCCGATCGAGATGCCGGTCGCGGGGACTTGCACGCCCTTGAAGCGGGTGACGAGGTCGTCGTAACGGCCCCCGCCGGCGACGGAACCGAAGCGCACGAGTTGGCCGTCGTCGTTGCGGACTTGGAAGGTGAGTTCGGCTTCGATGACGGGGCCCGTGTAGTACGCGAGGCCGCGCACGACGGACGGGTCGAACATCACGCGCGTGTCGTCGTAGCCTGCACCTGTCAGCGCGGCGTCGATCTGGCGGAGTTCGGTGACGCCGGCGCGACCTTCCGTGTCTTCGCCGACGAGGCGGTCGAAGGTGTCGCAAACGGCGGTGCGGCTGTTGGCGGCGGCGCCAACGAAAGCGAGAGCCCGGTCGACCTTCGCGGCGTCGAGGCCGGCACCCTTCGTGAAGTCGCCCGATTCATCTTTGCGACCAGGGCCGAGCAAGAGACGCACGCCTTCGAGCCCCAGGCGATCGATCTTGTCGATCGCGCGCAGGACGGTGAGGCGTTGGGCGTCGGTGGTGGCGCCGATCGAGGTGAGAACGGCGTTCAGGATTTTGCGGTTGTTGACTTTGACGACGCTGTCTTGGCCGAGGCCCAGCCGTTCCATCACGTCGCAGAGCATCATGCAGAGTTCGGCGTCGGCGAGCATCGAGGCCGTGCCTACCGTGTCGGCGTCGAACTGCGTGAATTCGCGGTAGCGGCCGGGGCCCGGCTTTTCGTTGCGGAAGACTTGGCCGACTTGGTAGCGGCGGAAGGGCTTTGGCAGCGCGTCGTAGTTTTCGGCGACAAAGCGAGCGAGCGGCGCGGTCAGGTCATAGCGCAGCGAGAGCCATTGTTCGTCGTCGTCGCGGAAGGCGAAGACGCCTTCATTCGGACGGTCCTGATCGGGCAGGAATTTGCCTAGCGAGTCGGCGAATTCGATGGCGGGCGTTTCCAGCGGGTCGAAGCCGTAGGATTCGTAGACCGCGCGGATCGTTTCGAGCATGCGCCGTTCGGCCTGGAGTTCTGCTCCCAGCCGGTCGCGAAATCCGCGCGGCTTTTCGGCCGCGGGCCGTTTGCTCTCACCATCTGCCATCGTCGTGATCCGATACGCGGCCCAAAAACACGGGCGCCGCCCCACACAAGTGGAGCGGCGCGTTGGTATCCTAGACGTGTGACGCCAGCAAGGCGCGAAGTATTAATGCGCGTCTTTAGGGCTTTGTCGGCGGGACCTCCGGCGCAGCTGGGGCCGCCGGCGTAGCCGTCGCGGCTGCCTGTTCCGCCGCATAGGCCGCGTTCGCCATTTGCAGGACGTAGGCGCGGATCGCCGTCACATCATCCTCCTTGATCTGGTCGGCGAAGGAAGCCATGCCGGTGTCCTTGCGTTCGCCGTCGAGGACAATTTCCTTATAGCGGGCGAACACCTCTGGTGCGGAGTAACGCAGGTCGGGCACGACGCCGCTGCCCATCGCGAAGAAGCCATGGCATACGGAGCAATAGCGGTGGTACGTGCCTTCACCCTTCGCGACGAGCGCCGCGGTGAGTTTTTCTTCCGGCGGCTTGACCATCGGCGGGCGCGGGTTCTCCGCCGCTTCGATGGTCTTCTGACCGCCGAGCTTGAAGGCGAAGATCTTTCCGGCGTTGCCGTATTTGAGGATCGCGTTTGCGGGTTCCGGCCCGAGCGTCAAACCGACACCGCCCCATCCGGCCAGCACGGTGACGTATTGCTCGCCATCGACGGTGTAGGTCACGGGCGGCGCGATAATGCCGGTCTTGGCGTCGATCTTCCAAATCTCTTCGCCGGTGTCGGCCTTCCAGGCACGGAATAAACCGTCGCCCGTTCCCTGGAAGACGAGATTGCCGGCGGTGGTCAGCAGGCCGCCGTTCCAGAACGTTGCGTGCTTGGCGCGCCAGACTTCCTTCTGATTGATCGGATCCCATGCGACCAGCGAGCCTTCCGCCGGCGGCAGCGGCTGACCGGCCGCCAGCGCCTTCATCGTCAGCGACGAGATCGCGCCAAGGTCAAGGCCCGTGTTCCATACGCCGAGTTTCACGTCGCGCTTCTTGTCGGCCAAGAACATTTGCGGCGTCAGCTGAACCGGGATGTAGACGAGCTTCGTCTGCGGATTGAACGCCATCGGTTGCCAGTTGTGGCCGCCGTGGGGCGAGGGCTGCACCATCTTCGGCCCGTCGCGATAGTTCGACGACTGGTCTTCGATCGGCCGTCCGTTTTCGTCGAGGCCCTTGGCCCACGTCACGGGGACGTAGTTCTTGCCCGAGATGAACTTTCCGGTTTCGCGATCGAGCACGTAGAAGAAGCCGTTCTTCGGCGCGTGCATGAGCGCCTTGCGCACCTGGCCGTCGATCTCGAGATCGGCCAGGATGATATGTTGGGTCGCGGTGAAGTCCCACGTGTCGCCGGGCGTTTCCTGGAAGTACCAGGCCATCGTGCCGTCGTCGGGTTTGATGGCGACGATCGAGGAGAGATAGAGATTGTCGCCGCCGCCGGGCGAGCGGAGATAGCGGCTCCACGGGCTGCCGTTGCCGGTGCCGATGTAGAGAAGGTCGAGGTCGGGGTCATAGGCCATCGAGTCCCAGACCGTGCCGCCGCCGCCGACCTCCCAATATTTCCAGCCTTGCGCATCGGACTTCCACGTCGGGAGCGCCGCCTTCAGATGTTCGTTTTCGACGGGCGCCCGGGGATCGCCAGGCACCGTGTAGAAGCGCCAGAGTTGCTTGCCAGTTTCGGTGTCGTAGGCCGTGATGTAGCCGCGCACGCCGAGTTCGGCGCCGCCGTTGCCGATGATCACCTTGTCTTTGATGATGCGCGGCGCGCCCGTGATCGTGTAGGGCTTGTTGCGATCGACGGTGCTGACGTCCCAGACGGGCTTGCCAGTTTTCGCGTCGAGCGAGACGAGGCGACCGTCGAGCGTGCCGACATAAACGCGGCCTTTCCACACGGCGACGCCGCGATTGACGACGTCGCAGCATGGTTTGCGCGCGGTCTCACCGGGGACTTGCGGATCGTAGGTCCAAAGTTCTTGACCGGTCCTGGCATCGAGCGCGTAGACCTTGCTCCACGAGCCGGTCGCGAACATCACGCCGTCGACGACGATGGGCGAAGCCTCCAGGCCGCGGATCGTGTTCGTTTCGTAGGTCCAGGCTAGCCCTAAGTCCTTCACATTCTCGGCGTTGATTTTGTTCAAGGGCGAGAAGCGTTGTTCGCCGTAGGTGCGGCCGTGGGCGAGCCAGTTCTCGGGCTCGCCGTCGGCGCCGGTGACGCGCGCGGCGTCGACGGCGGAGGCGGCGGCGAGACGTTTCTGGCGCGCCTGCGAGCCGGTGACGTCGACCGGCTCCGTCCCTTCGACGACGTTGGTGACCGTCGTCGGCGGTCCCCCGAAGCGCGATCCCAACACCGGGATCAGCATGACGAGCGCTACTGCCGCCGCGACCAATAGAAGACGCGTGTTCTCCGTGCCCATGAAGTTCGTTCCGCCCTTGTCGAATATCTTCGACGGCTTTTAGGCCGCCTTGTTCGCGGCACCGTAGCTTTGCCGTGAGATAGCCGCAACCGGGGCAGCGGGGGATTCACAGGGAGACGGCGAAGCCGTTACGTCCGCTGCCGTCGCGAACAGCTCTCACGTCGCCGCCATGACGACGTGCGATCTGGCGCACGAGAGCAAGGCCGAGCCCCGCACCGGGGCGCGCTTCGCCTGCGGCGCTTGCGCGGAAGAAGGGTTCGAAGACGCGCTCGCGATCGGCATCGGCGACGCCCAGGCCGTGGTCGAGGACGCGGAGGGCGGCGCCGTTTGCCACCGGTTCGACTTCGATCTCGATGGGCGGCGCGCCGTGGCGTTCGGCGTTTTCGATCAGGTTGCGGACCAGACGGCGCAGCAAGCGCGCGTCGCCCTTGACGACGACGGGCGTGCCGGACGCGCTTGCGTGCTCGAAGCGCGAGGCTTCTTCGGCGGCGAGCGCCAAGAGATCGACGTCTTCGACGTGCTCCAGACCGGTTAGTGCATCGAGGCGGCTGGAGAGCAGGATTTCATCGATGAGTTGATCGAGTTAGGCGATATCGCGTTCGAGGTCGGCCTTGCGGTCGGGATCGGCCTTGTCCTTCAGGAATTCGACGCCGAGGCGCAGGCGCGTGAGCGGCGTGCGCAGTTCGTGCGACGCGTTGGCGAGCAGAAGCTTGTGCGCGCCGACGAGTTCTTCGATGCGGGCGGCGGCGCGATTGAAGCTTTCGGCGACGCGCGCGACTTCGTCTTTGCCTTCGACCTTGACCCGCGATGTGAGGTCGCCTGCACCCAACGACTCGACGCCCCGCTGGAGGCGTTCGAGGCGGCGGGTCAGACCGCGGACGACAGGGTACGAGGCGATCGCGAGCTGCAGCGCGATGAGGGCCAAGAGTCCGAAGAAGCCGACGCCACCGCGATGGCTTTCGATCGGCAAACGGACGACGATGGTGCGCGCATCGGTGAAGCGGAACGACCACACCGGACCGCGTGCGCGGCCGAGGCCGTGCTCGGCGCCGTCGATGTCGTCGAGCGACGGCAATGGGCGGCCTGCCGCGCCGATTAGGACTCCCTGTTTGTCGTAGAGGGCGAGGTCGGCCTTCAGAAGGCCCGCGAGACGCTCGACGGCCTTTTGCTGCTCGGCCGGCGGTGCGCCGGGGTCGGCGAGCGCCGCCATCGCGACGCCGCTTGCCATTTCGAAGGCGCTGCGCGCCGTCTCCATCTCGGGACCGTTTCGCCAGACGATGGCCGATACGATCACGACAAGCAGCAGCGAGCCGATGATCGTCAGGTACACTTTGACGAACAGGCGGTTGAAGACGGCTCTCATTCCTGCGCCTTCGCGAAGACGTAGCCGGCGCCGCGGACGGTGATGACGCGGCGCGGCTTTTTCGGGTTGTCTTCGATCGCGGCGCGGATGCGCGAGATGTGAACGTCGATCGAGCGGTCGAAGGCTTCGATCGATTCACCTTTGACGAGGTCGAACAGTGTGTCGCGCGACAGCACGCGCCCTGCCCGTTCGGCCATCGCGAGCGTCAACGCGAATTGATAGCTCGTCAGCGTGCGCGGCGCGCCGTCGATGCGGATTTCTCGCGCGTCTTTGTCGATCTCGAGGCGGCCGAATTGCAGCACATTGGCCGGCGCGGACGTGTGAGCGCGACGTAAGATGGCGCGCAATCTTGCCAACAACTCGCGCGGTTCGAAGGGTTTCGGCAGGTAGTCGTCCGCGCCCATCTCGAGTCCGACGACGCGGTCCATCGCGTCACCGCGCGCGGTGAGCATCAGGATCGGCGTTTGATTCCGCACGCGAAGGGCCTTGCAGACGTCGAGGCCGTCCATGTCGGGCAGCATAAGGTCGAGAACCAACGCGTCGAAGCTGTCGCGTTCGGCAAGGGCGAGACCCGCCTTGCCGGTCGCCGCCTGTGTCACGCGAAAACCCGCCCCGCTGAGATAGTCGTCGACCATCCGTGCGAGGCGGGCATCGTCTTCGATCAGCAAGATGCGTTCGGCCACCGAACCTCCGTTGCTTAGACGCAATCAGAACGTCCAGTGTTCCGCAAGTTTTGTGCGTTGCTGCGGTGTCAGAACGTCTGCGGCGTCGGCCAGGCCCTGGGTGATGCGCTTAGAGACGTCGTCGGCCATGGCGAGGTGTTCGGTACGAAGTGACTCGAGAGCGGCGCGGTCGGTCTTTGGCTGACGCAGCAAAGCGACGATGCGGCCCTTCGCGGCGTGCATTCTGTCATGCACGGGCAAGAGGTCGTTCACCATGCCGGTCGCGATGACCGTGAGCTGCTTCTTCTGCTCGGGCGTCGCGTCGATGGCCCAGGCGAGATGGCCGACCATGTGTTCGGCACGTTCTTTGGCGCGGGCCGGATCCATCGGACCCTTCTGATGATGGCCGCCCGCCCAATGGCGGAAGCCGGCGGCGGCGATGTTGTTGCCGAAGGCCGTCGTGGCAAAGCCGCCGCCGACCAGGCCGAGCAGAGCGGCGGTTACGATCGCGGCAAAACCAAAGCGGCGGCGGCGCGGTGCATTCGTTTCATCGGACATGTTCTATCTCCTTAACGGGCCTCTTGCCCGTGGACCGTTGACATCGGGTGCCCGCGTTGCGGCCGCATGTCAGGTGTGTAAAGAAGTGTTTCGCCGCCATATTCCTCTTTTGTTCCGGCCCAAGAGAGGCGGAAATGACGGAAATTGCTGTTGTGCGGCGGGGGCTATGTCGGTCTAATCCGCGGCCTTCAAACCGGACACAAGAAACTCATGTCGCGCTTCAATTGGGCCCTCAAGAACCCGCATATCGACTTCGTCGGACAGCGCTGGATCGCGTTTACGATCGACGGCTTGCTGCTGATCGTGGCTCTGCTGTCGCTGTGGTTTCAGGGCCTGAACCTGGGCATCGATTTCACCGGCGGCGTCGTCATCGAGGCGTCGAGCAGCAAGGTGATCGACCTGACCCATTTGCGCGAGCAGTTGCACAAGCTCGATTTCGGCGAGGTCGCGGTACAGAATTTCGGCACCGACAAGGACGTTCTGATCCGCGTGCAGCCGTCCAGCAAGACGCTGGGCCAAGAACAGGACGTCGCCAACAAGATCAAAGCGGAACTCGGGCCGGACTATAAGCTGGCGCGCATCGAGGCGGTGGGACCGAAGGTTTCAAGCGAGTTGTTTCAGAGCGGCGTTCTGGCCGCGATTCTCGCGGTGCTCATGATCGCGGTCTATGTCGGCTTCCGGTTTGAGTGGCAGTTCGGTGTGTCAGCGTTGCTGTCGAACGGTCACGACGTGCTGATGGCCGTCGGGCTTTATTCGATTCTGCAGCTGGACTTCAACCTGACGTCCATCGCCGCGCTTCTCATGCTCGCCGGCTATTCAATCAACGAAACCGTTATCGTGTTCGACCGTATCCGCGAGAACCGGCGCAAGTTCAAGCGCATGGAGTTGGGCGAACTCATCAACATGTCGACGAACCAGACGCTCGCGCGCACGGTGAAAACCAGCACGACGGTCGCTTTGTCGCTGATCCCGCTCGCCATCTTCGGCGGCGAGGCCCTGTTCGGCTTCGCCATTACGATGCTGTGGGGCATCATCAGCGGCACGTATTCGTCGATTTTCGTGGCGTCGTCGCTGTTGCTCTACATGCCGCCCATCAAAATGGGACAGACGACGAAAGCCGAGGGGACGAAGGGCGCGGTCGTCTAAGCACGCGCCTCACGCGTGCTTGATCGCCGCGCTCAAGAGATCGTCGACGTCGAGGGGTTTGGCGACCAAGCCCTTGGCGCCGAGTTGTTGCACAGCCTGCTTGGCTTCGGCGGCGTCGGAGGCCGTGAACACCAGAATGGCGACGTCGGCGTTCTTGTCCGATCCGCGTAGCGCGCGGCCGACAGCAAGTCCGTCCATCTCAGGCATCGCGAGATCGAGCACCACGAGGTCGTAGGCTTTACTCGCCAGCAGCGTGAGCGCTTCGCGGCCGGATGAGGCGCTGTCGACGTCGGCGCCTGCGAACTGCAGCGTTTCAGTCGCGATATCGAGATTGATCAGGTTGTCGTCGACGACCAAAATCCGTTTACCGACCAGTGCGGCGCTGGCGGTGACCTTGGCAGACGACGGGAGCGGGCCGCCAAAAAGATCGGTGCTCGCAGGCGTGCGTCCGCTAGCGGTTGTCATGAGACTTACTCCTCCGGTTCGCCATTCTTACCCGGCCCGGATTGACGCCACGTAAAACCGGCTGATGCGTGCTTAACAACTGGTTAGCATCGCCGGCACAGCGCAAAAGCAGGCCTGCAAGACACCGTTTTCTGGCGTGTGGTTTAGAGAACGTTGGTCGATTTGCGGAATAATGGGCAGTCGAGTGGCCCCAAGCCATTCGCCGAGGCCCAGTCCATGCTTGAAGTTCTTTCGTGCATTGCCTACGAGCACGACACCGCCCTTGTGGCGGTTGCGGCGCTGCTTTGCGTTTTGTCGTGCGTCACCGCATTCAGCCTTGTGGAGCGTGCACGACAAAAGTCTGCGAATGCGCGCGCGATCTGGTTCGCGGTCGCGGCCGCAGCTGCTGGATACGGCGTGTGGGCGACGCACTTCGTCGGGATGCTTGCCTACACCGTTCATGTTCCGAACGGCTACGACATTCCGTTGACCATCACTTCAGCGTTGGTCGCCGTCGTTTTCAACGCCGCGGCGTTCTTGATCGTCTTGGCCGTGCGCCTTCCGGCGTGGCGCCATGCGGTCGCCGGCGCGATCGCCGGCCTCGGCATCAGTGCGATGCACTACATCGGGATGGACGCCTGGCGCGTCGCGGCGGAGCGCTCGTGGAACGAGGGCTTCGTCGCAGCGTCGGTGATCCTGGGGGCGGGGTTGGCGGCGTTAGCGTTCCATGTCGGCTTTCGCTCGACCACACGGATGGGTCGTCTCGCAGGCGCCGGCATACTCGCGCTCGCGATTGTCGCCATGCATTTCACCGCGATGAGCGCTCTGACGCTTACCCCGAGCGCAGCGATAGAAATCACGGGGGCAGTGCCGTTGTTTTGGATCGTGGAACTCGTCGTGGGTACAACCATGATCCTGTTGGGTGCAGCGTTGTTTGCCGCTTTGCTCGACGAGCATTTAGAGGGACGCGCGCACCGCGAGAACATGCGCCTTCAGATACAAATTGCCGCGACGAAAGCCAGCGAGGCCGAGGCGCGGCGCTTGGCCGTGCTGGTGGAGACGGCGACGGACTCGATTGCCGTGATCGACGACGGGACAGGTACGGTCGTTTGGGCGAACGCCGCGTTCGCGCGTTATGCGGGGCGGGCGGCCGAGAAAACAATCGGCGTGAGCCCGTCGGAACTGGGCATGCGCCCCGTAAATGTCGCGCCGGCGATGAGCGAGTGGTCCGCGATGCTGAAGCGCGGCGAGACCATCCACGTCCAGATGGAAGTCGACACGGCGCTTGGCCGCAAGCACTTCGACGGCACCGTTCGCCCGCTGTTCGACGAAGGGTCGGGCGTCCTGCGTCGGATATCGACCTTCCGCGACATCACCCAAAGCGTCGAAGCCTCGGCCCGCGTGCGCGAGAGCGAGTTGCGTTTTCAACTCGCCATCAACGGGTCGGACGACGGCATTTGGGACTGGAAGCCCGGCCCGGACGAGTTGTTCGTGTCGCCGCGCGCGCACGAACTGCTGGGCTACTCGCCCGACGATCCGCCGCCTTCGCGCATGTCGGATCTCATTGACCTGCTTCACCCGGACGACACGCAGCCCACGATCGAGGCGATGAACGCGCACCTGACGCACCGCGCGCCCTATCGCATCAATCACCGTTTCAAGATGAAGGACGGCACCTATCGCTGGTTTCGTGCGCGTGCGCAGGCGATCTGGGACGAGAACGGACTTCCAACGCGCATGGCCGGCAGCGTCAGCGATATCGACGACCTGGTGCGCGCCACAAAGGACGCCGAAACCGCCAATATGCTGAAGTCGCAGTTCCTCGCCAATATGAGCCACGAGATTCGTACGCCGATGAACGGCGTGATGGGCATGGCGCAGTTGTTGCTGCGCACACCGCTGGACGAGAAGCAGACGCGTTTCGTCAACATGCTGCTGTCGTCGTCGCGTTCGCTGCTGTCGCTGATCAACGACATCCTGGACCTGTCGAAGATCGAGTCGGGTCTGATGACGCTGAACGAAGATACGATCGACATGAAGGAGACGATCGACGCCGCGATGGGGCGGATCGAGGGGCTGGTCGCGCAGCGTAATCTCAAGGTCAGCACCACAATCGCGCCGTCTTGCCTTGGCACATTTCACGGCGATCCGAACAGGATCGGCCAGGTTCTCGTCAATCTGCTGGGCAATGCGATCAAGTTCACCGAGGAAGGCTCGGTCGTGCTTGAAGTCGCTCCAAGCACCGACCGTATGATCCGCTTCTCGGTGCGCGATACGGGCCCGGGCATTCCGCCCGACCAGCTGAAGGCTGTATTCGAACGCTTTCGGCAGGTTGACGGGTCGTCAACGCGCAAGCATGGCGGTACGGGGCTGGGGCTGGCCATATCAAGCGAACTGGTGAGCTTGATGAAAGGCAACATGGGCGTCGACAGCACCGTCGGGGACGGTTCAACGTTTTGGTTTGAATTGCCGCTGCGCCTCGCGCGATCGACACACGCGGCCGACGGCGACGTCACCGAGAGCGGCGAGAACACATTAGCGGGACTTCGGGCGCTGGTCGCCGAGGACAACGCGATGAATCGCGCACTGGTCACAGAAATGCTGGAGTCATTTGGCATGCGCGCGCATGTGGTCGTCAACGGCCGGGAAGCGCTAGAGGCCCTCGAACGCGAGACGTTCGACGTCGCCCTCATGGACATTCAGATGCCGGAGATGAACGGCGACGTCGCCATCCAGACCATTCGTGCGTCGGGCAAGCACTATGCTTCCATCCCGATCGTGGTCGTCACAGCCGATGCTATGAAGGGCATGGAAGAGCAATACCTGAAGCTTGGCGCCGACGCCTATGTGGCCAAGCCTATCGACGTCGAGCAGTTGAGCCAGACAATCCAAGCCATCGTCGGCCCCGCGCGGGCGCGGAATGCGGCGTGATCCATGGCACGTAACCTTTTAACGCCAGAGCAGACCGAACGGCTGAAGCAGACCTTGGCGTCGGGGTCGCGCCTGGGCGCGTCCGACCTTCGCCTGCTGAATATGGACGTCTATCGCGAGAGACTGGGCGCCGATTGGTTCAAGTATAAGGGCATCATCAATGCGCTCGCGGCGGCTGCGATCAAGGCCGAGCTTGCGCGCGAAGACTTTTACGTCGAGACGAAGAACGGGTACGGGATCTTCTTCTTCAAGAAGGATCTCGACGAAATCCAAGTCATTTCCGACCGCATCGCCGACAAGCTGCAACGCGAGTTGTCGCGGGAGTCGGTGTTCGGCGATCCGCCGCTGACGTGCATTGCGAAGTCGGCCAATTGCGACGACTTCCTGCGTCAGCTGGAGGCCGACGAGCGCAGCGCACGAGCGGCCGCCCAGCCGGCACCGCAGGCCGCGCAGATGATCGCCGCCGAACCGTCGGTCTATGCGCCGCTATGGCACACCAAGGTGCAGCGCGTTCTTGGGTCGATGTTCGTGCCGCAGCCGCCGGCTGTGACCCGTCGCGTGACGGACCGCGAGTACTATTCATCCAATGAGGCGCATGCGGTGCGCGACATCCGCGGCTTCACGACGATGCTGGCCGACGCGTATAAGCTGCAGAAGGCGGGGCAAAGCACGACGATCGTGTTCTCGATCAATTTCTCGACGTTCTGTTCGGTCGAGTTCAACAAGGACTACATGCTGGCGCTGCGCCAGACGCCTGCGCCGCTGTTGCAGTATCTGACGCCGCGTTTCGTGCGGATCCCGCCGGGAACAGTTCAACCGCTGTTGGCGGCGAAGGTTCAGTTGCTGGCTTCGATCTTCCGGCATGTCGTCGTTCACTCCCGCGCACTGGTGGCGCTTCAGACGCTTGAATTCGTGTCGTGCTCCATACTCTCGACGTCATGGAAGGACGTGCAAACGGTCATCAGCGACCGCGCGGGCAAGTGCAGCGCCGTCGATGTCTTGAGGCTGTTTCAGAATTCGGCGAAGACCCTGCGGCTGAACAGCTTGATCGGCGGCATCGACACGCCGGAGGCACTCAACGCCGCGTTGGTGGCGGACATCGAACTTGTGTCGGGCAGCGCGGTCATGCCCTTTGCCGAAGCGCCGTTCGCCCAGCGCGCATTCACGCTGAAGGACGTGCGCGCCGGGCAGAACCAGCTGGCGCGCGCCGAATTGCTCGCGCGCCGCTAGGGCTTCGCGTTTGAAGTTACCTTACACCGGTGGCAGGCTCATCCGCTTTGCAAGCGGCGCAAAGCGTGGTTCAGCTCTGAGCGTGTCACCGGCCTTGGTAAAGAAGGCGACGCTTTGGAACGCGGGGCCGGGGCCGGGGCATTCGAATTGTAAGCGCGTCGACAGCGTGCCGCTGTCGAGCGCCCGGGACAGCGCCTCGAACGCGACCTCGGGTTCGCCGACGTTCGCGGCCATGAGGCAGTCCTCAATCATCGTCGGCTGATCCGCAAGCGCCGCGCGCAGGGCGGCTTCCCGCTCGCCGCGCGGCAGGCGGGCCGCCGCGCGGACGTCACGCATGCGGCCGGCTTCGATCGACGACAGGCCGCGTGGGAGCGGCGCACCGGGCGTGAGCATTTGCTCCGCTTCTTCCCAGGGACCGAAGTGAGATAGGATGTCGAAGCGCGCCTGCCAGACCGCGCGCGAGCGGCGGAATAGCGGCCAGGCATCGTCGATCACCGCAAGCGCCTGATCGGCGCGGCCGGCGGCGAGCAACAGCTCGGCGTAGACGGCAATGTACTGAGGGGAAAGCGCTTGCGTCGGCGCGGCGCATTCCCATTGCGCCAACGCCTCTTCGACGTTGCCGGCCGACCACAGCGCGCACGCGTGTGCGCAGACGATCCAGGGGTCCGAGGGGGCGAGAGCCGCGGCTTTTGCCGCGAGGCGCAGCTTCTCGTCGTGATCGGCGAAGGGCGCCTTCAGCATGGCCAGCGTGGCGTAGGCTTCGGGACACGCCGCATCGAGCTTCAGCGCGCGTTCGGCGATGGCGCGGACGTCCGCCACTTCGGCATCGGTGTGCGGCGCGGTGAGCACGCTTGCGCGCATGTGTCCATACAAGGCCCACGCCTTGGCGAAGTCGGGCGTCAGCGCCACCGCGCGCGCGAGGAGTTCAGACGCGCGCTGAACGTGGACGGTCGCATAGTCCTCGGCGAGTTCCGCGCGGGCTTGCAGATACAGATCATACGCGGCGGGGTCGACCGACTTTGCGGCGATGCGGGTCAGTTTGCCCTTCAACGCATCGACGATCGCGGCTGCGATTTCGTCTTGCAGCTTGAGGGCGTCGGTCAGTTCGCGATCGAAGCGGTCGGTCCAGATGGTGGTCAGCGACGACGTGTCGACCAACTGCGCGGTCACACGGACGCGGTTTCCGGCGCGCTGGACGACGCCGTCGAGGACATGCGTCGCGTTCAATTCGCGCGCCACCTTGCGCGTCGCCTTGGCGACGCCGCGGTATTGGAAGCTAAACGACCGGCCGATGGTCCTCAGTCCTTCGGCGCGATCGACCGCGCGCAGGATTTCGCCGGCGATGCCGTCGGAGAAGAACTGCATCTCCTCACCGCCGGACAGATTGTCGAACGGAAGCACGGCGAGCAAAGGCTGCGACGGCTTGGCCGCACGCGGGGCGGCTTGAAGCGCATGGGCCTCGACCGTCTCGGCCATCTTGTCCAGACGTAGAATGCCGAAAGGCACGAAGCGGTCGGCGAGCGGTCCACGCACCGCGCGGCGGATGTCGCCGGAGACCAGCACCGAACCCGGCGCGGACTGCGCCATCAAGCGGGCGGCGACGTTGATGCCGTGGCCGAGCAGATCGCCGTTGGCCTGAACGATCACATCGCCGAGATGCACGCCGACACGAACCTTCGGCTCGCACGACTCCGCAAGATCGACGGCGGCGGCTACAGCGCCCATGCCGGACGCAAACTCGAGCATGAAGCTGTCGCCGGCGGCGTTGAAGACACGGCCGCCGTGCGCGTCGGCGACACTTTGGACGGCCGAGCGCAGGTGCGCGATCTCGAAGGCGGCCTCGGTGTCGTTGGCCTCCGTTCGGGCCCC
>Ga0226658_10001009_pt1 | contig 14171 bp, 11 predicted proteins | sample OliLak19BULKMAT1_FD_169091 | JGI IMG/M metagenome (GOLD analysis project Ga0226658, IMG submission 169091) | Freshwater microbial mat bacterial communities from Lake Vanda, McMurdo Dry Valleys, Antarctica - Oligotrophic Lake LV.19.BULKMAT1 (v2)... | ecosystem: Environmental > Aquatic >... | reverse complement strand
GGTCACGGCAGTCGCGGTCGCGCGCGACGGACCGCCCACCGAGATCGTGCTGCGCAAGGAGCCCTGATCGGCGCACGCGCTCGCGCGCCGGCAGGTACGGCAAGTGGCGTTTCGCACCGCGCCATCGGGCTGCTAGTTTCCTCGCCCCAGCGCGATGGAAAACGAGCACGAGATCGAACTGCCGGCGTCGGACGCGGCGGCGGTGAGCGGTGAGCCCCCGACCCTCGAGCGCGAGCCCGTCGCCGCTGCCGTCGCGGCGCCGTCCGCACCGGCGTTCGCCGACGGCACCGCGCGCCAGCTCGAGCCCGGCTGGATCGACGTCTCGCGCGTCGGCGGGCTGATCACGTTCTCGGTCCTCGGCGTCGGTGCGTTCCTCGTGCTGGGCGTCGTGGCGTTGACCGGCAAGATCCCCTTCCCGCTCTTCGCGGTGATCACGTTCGCGCTGCTCGCGCTGGTCGGCCTAGTGCTCCTTCTCGCGGCGCTCTGGCCGAAGTGGGAGCACGCGCGAGCTGGGTATCGATTCCTCCCGGATCGCATCGAGTGTTGGAACGGACTCGTGTGGCGACGCTCGATCTCCGTGCCGGTTTCGCGCGTCCAGTACACGGACGTGAAACAAGGCCCGGTTCAACGCAAGTACGCGATCGCGACGCTCGTCGTGCACACGGCCGGCACGCTCGGTTCCGACATCGAGTTCCCGGGCTTGCCGCCCCAACTCGCGAACGAAGTGCGCGATTGGCTCGTGGGCGAGACGGGCTCCGATGCCGTCTGAGTCGCGCGCCAACGAGCGTCGTCTCCACCCCGCGTCGCTCGTCTTCCGCATCGTGCGCCACGCGCGCGGCCTGCTCTTGCCCGCGGCCGCCGTCTACTTCTTCTCGCGCGGAGAAGCGTGGCAAGTGTGGGCCGCGGTCGCGTTCGTCCCGATCGTCCTCTTCGACGTCTTCCGCTACCTCACGCTGCGCTGGCGATACGAGGCGGACGAGCTCGTGGTCAAAGAGGGCTGGATTTTCCGCACGGAACGGCATGTTCCGTACGCGCGCATCCAAAATGTCGACCTGAAGCAGAACGTGCTCCACCGCGCGTTCTCGGTCGCGGAGGTCACGATCGAAACGGCGGGAGGGATCGAGGCCGAGGTGTCGCTCTCGGTCGTGAGCCTGGCGTCGTACGAGGAGTTGCGGGAGCGCGCTTTCACAGGCCGAGCGTCAGCGAGGCCTGCACCAGGATCTTCTCGCGTGTCCACCGCCGGTGAGCCGGACTTCCCCGCTTCTCCTTCTCCTCTCCCCTCCCCTCCCGAGCCCGTCCTCGAACTCTCCCCGCTCGACATCCTCCTCCTCGGCATCCATCCCGGCCGCGGCCTCGCGCTGCTCGCGATCGCTTGGGGCTTTGCCGCCGAATTCGGATTGCTCGGGGACATCTCGGAATCCGCCGAGCGCGCCACCATGGGGCCCGCCGAGACCGGCGCGTGGATGCACTCCGGCGCGGTCCTCCTCACCCTGGCCGTGGTGGTCGGCGTCGTCCTCCTCTCGCTCGCCTCATCCTTCGTCGAGTTCTGGAACTACCGTCTCGAATCGGACGGCGACGTCTTCCGCGTGCGCCGCGGTCTCTTCACGCGCGAAGTCCAAACCATCCCGCGCGGCCGCATCCAAGTCGTGACGGTCGAACGACCGTGGTTCCTCACGCTGCTCGGGCGCGCGCGCGTCGAAGTCCGCACGGCCGGCGGCACCAGCGCGGGCGGGCGCGGTCGCAGCGGCGGCGGTCGTCACTTCGCGCCGATCGTACGTGCCGAGCGCGTGCCCGAACTCCTCGCACGCATCCGACCAGGCCTCGACGTAGGAACGGCGTCCTGGCGACCGCTCGGTCGCACCGCACCGCGGCGAATCATGATCAGCGCGCTGCTCGCGATGCTGCCCGTCGCTGCACTCGTGATCTTCTTCCTCGAGTGGTACGGCGGCGCACTTGCGCTCGTACTCGTCGTGCTGACCGTGTTCTCCGCGCGCCGACGCGCGAAGAACGTCGGGTTCGCGCGCGAGTCCTGGGGCGTCGGCCTGCGCGAGGGTGCCTTCTCCATCCGGGAGCACGCGACGTTCACCGACAAGATCCAGTGCGTCGATCTCGTCGAGAACGCCTTCGATCGCCGCCACCGCCATGCGACGTTGCGCATCGACACGGCAGGAGCGCTGATGCGCTCGGGCCCGGATGTCGCCATCCCCTACCTGCCGCGCGTCGAGGCCGAGGCGCTGCGCGAGGAACTCGTCGGGGCCGCAGCCCGCGCGCGCTTCCGCTGGTGAGCGAGATGAGTCGTGAACCGACTCGCCCGCGTCGTTAGCCTGTTCGCGCAAAAGGTGAAGGACGAAGGACGCCGATCCAGACCCTTCGACCCCACGTGAACACCTCCATGACGACACCCGCGAAGCCCATCCTGTGGATCCCCGGTCCGACCGAAGTCCGGCCTGAAATCCTGGCCGAATGCGCGCGCCCGATGATCGGGCACCGCTCGAAGGCCATGACGACGTTGACCGAGCGGCTCGATCCGCACTTGAAGCTCGCGTTCGGGTTCAAGGACGGATCCGACGCGCAAGTCGCCGTGCACACCTGCGCCGCGACGGGGCTCATGGAATCGTCGCTGCTCGGCGTCGGCCCGCGCGTCCTGTGCGTCGTGAACGGCAGCTTCAGCAAGCGCTTCTACGAGATCGCTGTCGCGCTCGGCAAGGAGACGGTGAAGCTCTCCGCGCCGATGGGTTCGCAAGTTCCCTTCGCCGACATCGAGAATGCGCTCGCGACGCAAGGGCCGTTCGATGCACTGACGATCGTCTCGAACGAGACATCGACGGGTGTGCGCACGCCGCTCACAGACCTCGCGGCCGTCACGCGCAAGTTCCCGAACGTGATGGTGCTCGTCGACCTCGTGAGCTACATCGCCGGCGCACCGGTCGATTTCGACGCGAACGGTTTCGACTTCGCGTTCGCGGGCATCCAGAAAGCATTGGCGTTGCCGCCGGGACTGACCGTCGCGGCCGCGTCGAAGCGCTACCTCGAGGCCGCGAAAGCGCGCAAGAACCGCGGCTACTACCTCGATCCGGTCAAGGTGTTCGAAGGCCACCAAGAGCGCGCGACGATGGCCACGCCGTGCATCTCGCTCTACTACGCGCTCGCGAAACAGCTCGAGGACATCTCGGCCGGCGTCGCGTTGCCCGAGAACCAGAAGGGCAAGACCGGTCGCGCGGCGTGGCAAGCACGCTTCGACGAGCACACGCGGATGCAACAGGTCACCGAGGCCTGGGCCTCGAGCAACGGACTCGAGCTCCTGCCCGAACCGCGCTATCGCAGCACGACGATCTCGTGCGTGAAGGCCGGCGACGTCGATGTGCCGGCGCTCATCGCAGCGATGAAGGCGAAGGGTCACGAGCTGGGCAACGGCTACGGTGACCTCAAGGACAAGACGTTCCGCATCGGTCACATGGGCGACCACACGGAAGCGCGTCTCGCGGAGATGCTCCAGATCGCCGACGACGTGATCGTGGCGGTGCGCGCGGCGAAGAGCGGCGTGTAGGCGGACGGATCGTCCGGCTGACATCCGCGCCGTCTGCGAGACGGCACGGAATCGGGCATTTCGTGCAACGCCGCGCACGCGGGGAGTGGAGGTTGCGACGCGGCCGCTCCGGTCCGTCCCATCCCGCCGCCGAGGCCCCCCGCGTGAACTCGCCCGCTCGGCTTCGCATCGCGCTGAGGAGGCTGGTACCGAAGCGCGCGGGATGACCACGCTCGATCCAGGCCGGCGAGCGCTTGCGGGGCGCGGCCCGCCCGGTCAGTGTCCCCGGGATGGAAGGTACGTCGAGCACTTGGCGCGAGCGCCTGATCGCCGCCGCCTGCTGCGTGTTGCTCGCGTTGGCGTTCCTGTGGGAACCGCTCACGCACCTGCATGACAGCCACTATGCGCCGAGCGACATCGGTGGCGCGTTCTCGCTGACGCGCGTGGGCGAGCCCATCGCACCCAAGAACGAGGTGCTCTCGGACGTCTACACGCAGTTCCATCCCTGGTTCCTGTTCCAAAAGGAACAGCTCGCGGCCGGGCGCATGCCGCTGTGGAATCCCTGGAACGGACACGGTCTGCCGCACCTCGCCAACGCGCAGTCGGCGGTGCTCTCGCCTTTCGCGTGGCCGTACTATGCGTTCGAGTTCCGCTACGCCCTGCTCGTGGCGGCGTTCCTGAAGCTCTTCGCGCTTTCGTTCTGCACGTACCTGTTCCTGCGCGAGCTGCGCCTGGATCCGATGCCCGCGGCGTTGGGTGCGGTCGTGTACGGTTTTGCGGCGCACCATGTGCTCTTGATCCAGTTTCCGCACTCCGGCGTCGCGGCCTTGATTCCTGCGGGACTTTTCGTGATCGAGCGACTGGCGCGGCGTTTGGAGGCGCGCGAGCCCGCCGCTACTCGCCGTGCGAGTTGGTCGCGTTTGCCGGCGCCCGCGCTTTTCGCCGCGTTCGTGTTGGTGCTGGCGCTCGGCGTGCTCGCGGGTCATCCGGAGACCCTGGGCTTCGCGCTCTCCGTGCTGGTGCTCTACACGCTCGCGCGCGCGTTCGGGCTGTGGCGCGCTCGGCGCTCGCGCGAACAACGACGCGAGATCGTCATCACGGGCGTGCAGCTCGTCGCGGGCGGCGTGTTGGCCGCCGGGATCGCGAGCTTGGTGCTCCTCCCGTTCCAGGAGTACCTGGCGAACAGCGGCGCGATCGCCGGCCGGTCCGGCGGTCAGTTTCCGCTCGGGCAGCGCAGCTGGCCGATCGCGTTCTTCCCCAACCTGCTCGGCAATCCGTCGGAGCCCTACTACGTCACCGACCTCGTGCCGCGACCGGCCTACACGATCGCGACCATGGCCTACGTCGGCGGGTTCGCGATCCTGTGTGCGCTGGTCTCGCTGGTCTTCGCTCGCGCGCGCGGGGCGCACCTCTTCTTCGCGCTGCTGCTCGCGTGCTGGATCGTCTACGCGTACGACTTGTTCCACTCCACGCGCGTGCACGAGTTCGTTCCGCTGCTGAAGCTGCTGCCGATCACGCGCAGTCAGCCGGTGGCGGCCATCTCGATCGCCGTGTGCGCGGCTTTCGGTGCGCAAGCACTGTCGCGCTTGGATGGTCGACGTCGCTGGCTCGGCGGCGCATGGGTGCTCGGATGCGGTGCGCTCATCCTGTGGGTGAGCCGCTCGGCCGCGTTCGGCATCGCGGACGAGGCAGCGCGTGGGCTGATCGCCTACCCCCGACGGGTAGAGATCCCGGAGGGCGCCGCACGGCACGTGGCGGCGATGAGCGCGCTCTTCGCCATCGGTGCGGCGGCGTTGGCGACGTGCGCCGCGGTGACGCAGGTCTGGCTGCGCCGGGCCACGCTCGTGGTGTGCGTCATCGTGGCCTTCGCGCAGTGCGGTTGGCTGCTGCGCGGTTTCAATCCCGTGACCAAGGACGAGTTCGTCTACCCGCGCACGGCGCCGATCGCCGAGCTCGCGCGACGGCTCGGCGAGCGCACCGCGATCGTGCTCGGCGACGACAGCGTGCCGCCCGCCGCGAACTCCGCTCACGGACTGCGCCAGATCAGCTACTACGACGCGCTCAGCATCGGACGCTACGAGGCGCTCTACCGTGAGTGCTTCGGATTGAACTCGAACTGGCGTGAGGTCGACCGAGCCAGCACGCGCGCGCTGCAGCTGTTCGGCGTGGACGTGGTGCTCGACGTGGACGGCTGGCTGGAGATCGACACCGCTTTCGGCGAGAGCGCGTACAGCGCACGAGCGGCGCGTCTGTCGGAGGAGATCCTGCCCACGTCAGCACTCGAAGCACGGCTGGTCGGCATGCGCGCTGGACTCGAAGGGTTGCGGTTGCGCCTGGAGTTCCTGGAGCCCGTGCCCGATTGCGCGCTGGAGCTGCAACTCCTGGATGCCGTGGACGGGACAGAGCTCGCTCGCGCGGAGCGCAGGCTGCAGCATTTGCCCAGCGACGCCGCGGGCACGCTCTTCGCGGTTCTGCCCATCCCGCGCATCGAGAACTCTTTCGGCCGCGCATTCCTGTTGCGCGTGAAGAGTCCTGATGCAGTTCCGGGTCGAGCGCCGCGCGCGGTGTTGCGTTCGGATTGGCCTCTGGTCGTACAGCAGTGCGTGAGCCGCGCGCCGCAGCCGACGAGCTCGGGGCACCCTTCGGAAAGCTCCAGCGGTTCGATCCGCGGCGCTGCGCGAGCGACCGACGCCGTGCGACCGCCCACGTCCGCGCCATCGGACGTTGTCGACACGCGTGCCGCGGCCTGGAGTGTCACCCAAGGCGGCATCGAACTCGCAGGCGGGCTCGATTGCGATCAGGGCTTCGCGCTCGACGCGTTCTCGGTCGAGGGCGAGCTTCCGCCGTTCCGCGTGCATGCGTACCGCGCCGCGTTGGGGCGTTTCCATACCGTGGGTCGCGCGCTCGGTGCGCGCGACGCCCGCGAATCGCTCCGACGCGCGCTGGAGCCCGAGTTCGATCCAGCGCGTGAGGTGCTGGTCGAAGAACTCGAGGTCGCCTCGGATGGAGAACCCGACGCGCTGCCGGCTCCGCCCGTGCGCATCGATTCCGAGCGCCCCGGATACTTCGACCTGCGCGTCGAGCGTGAGCGCGCGGGCTGGCTCGTGGCCTGCTTGCCGTGGTATCCGGGCTGGAGTGCGCGCATCGACGGCGAGAGCGTCGAGCTTTCGTGCGCCAATCACGCGTTCAGTGCGCTGCGTCTACCTGCCGGCACGCATCGCGTGGAGCTCGTGTACGAGTCGCGGAGCTTCGAACTCGGTGTGTTCGTCTCGCTGGCGAGCGCGTTGCTGCTCGTGGCGTGGTCGTGGTGGAGCGCGCGCGGTCGCGCCTCGTGAGGTAGAGATCCATGCGCGAGTCGGTGGTTGGCTCGGTTCGACGTCCCGCGTGGCTCGGCTCCGAGGTGGCGCCGTCAGCGTGTCTCGCTCCGCGTACGGGTACGCGGAATCACGCGGATGCGCTCAGCGATGCGTCGCCTGTCACCGCGCCGCGCGAGCAAGCGAATGGACAGAAGGCGACGCTCGTAGAGCTCCGTCCACGTGGCGATGGGCTCGTGCAACCCGAAGGCGACGAGCGAGCGCTTTCTCGCAGCTCGAGATCGCCGGCCCTCTGGTCGCACGACATCGGCGCGAGCCGCTCCTGCGCGTTCTCGTGAACGATCCCGAGTGTCATCGTCCCGCAGCGGGGGCCGGGTTCTTCGTTGCGGGATCGACGGACCGCACCGGCAGCTGCACCTCGAAGTAGCTGCGCGCGGTCGGCGTCATCGGGCCGTTCCAACCCATGACGCGCAGGTTGCCGGCCGCTTCCAGACCTGCCTGCTTCGCCAGCCACGCTTCGATCGCACGCTTGGCGTCCTGCACGCGCGCCTCGGTGCGACGCCCGCGCAGACCGATGCTCGCGACCCGCAGCGTGGCGACGTCCACGACTTCGACGTCGCCGCCAGCGGGCCCCGTCTTGCCCACTTCGGTCGAGGCGTACAGGAAGGCCATGTTGGTCTGACGCTTGCCGGCCGGGTCGTACGTCATCTCGACCGGCGCGGTCATCGGGATGCTGTTCGACTGGATGTGCTGGAACAGCTTCCAGAAGGCGCTGTCCGTAGGATTCCCGTCGCGCTCCATCGGGACGCGCGCCAGCCGGCAGCCGGGATAGTCGAGCACGGCGATCTCCCCGACCGGCGTCGCACCGGGGAATCCGCGCGGTTGGTCCGCCTCGATGGCGGGGGTGAACGCCAAGTCGGTCGCGATCGCGATCGACTCGCGCTGCAGGTCGGAGAAACTCGTCGAGCCCGCGACGAGGGCACCCAGTTGCCCGGCGACCAGCGATTTCTCGCCCAGCGCTTTCGCCGCCGCCGCGAGCGACTCCCGCAGGCGCGCCGCGCGCTGCGCGTCCGTGAACTCCGGCTCCTCGGCGCGGACAGCGGTCAGGCCCGACTTCAGGAGGTCCGCGGCCGTGGCCCGGGACTCGGGCGGCGGCGCGGTGGTGAGCATCCCTTGGATGAACGTGAAGAAGGCGATCGCAGGCGTCATGCCGACGTCTACGCTGTCCGGGCGCGAACGGGTTCAGCACTTCGGCGTCCCGACCACCGGAAAGGGCACACAATACGCCTTCCAGGGTGCGCAGGAATCGAACGAGTTCGAGCGCATGATCCGCCTGGAGGTGCCGATGGACACGAGGAAGAATCCGTGAGCCCGCGGGCGCGACGCGTCCTGCGCTGGAGCGCGTTCACCGTCGTGGCGAGCGCGGCGCTGCTCGTCCTCTTCGGGCTCTGGCTCGCGCGCGACTGCTCCGGCACGTTCGAGGCGCGGCACGGCACGCTCGCGTCGGCGGTCGTCGAGGAGCGGGTCGAGATCGAGGGGCACGTCGAGGAGCACGTGGTCCTCCGCTCGACGAGCGGCCTCTGCGTGGAACTGGCGGTGAAGCGTCCCGTCGGACCCGCGCCGGAAGGGGGGCGGCCGGTCGCGCTGCTGCTCGGCGGACTCGAGACCGGGCGCAAGGCGCTGCGCTTCGTGCCCGACACGCGCGGCGCGATCGCGGTGGCGCTCTCGTATCCGTACGTGGGACCGAAGAAGCCGAAGGGCCTCGCCGTGGTCACCGCGGCGCCGTCGATCCGCGCCGCGCTGCGCGACACCGCGCCCGCGATCCGGCTCGCGGCCGACTGGATCCTCGCGCAGGACGGCGTCGATCCGTCGCGGCTCGAGTTGGTCGGCGTCAGCCTCGGCGCGCCCTTCGCGTGCATCGCGGGCGCGCTCGACTCGCGCTTCAGCCGCGTGTGGGCCGTGCACGGCGGCGGCGACGGCGCCTCGATGATCGAAGCGGGCCTGCGCCGCAAGATCGGCTTCGCTCCCGCGCGCTGGCTCGTCGCGCGGGCCGGCTGGATTGCGGCCGGTGGTCCCCCGCTCGCGCCCGAGCGTTGGGTCGGCGGCATCTCCCCGCGTCCGTTCGTCCTGGTCGCCGCGCGCGACGACGAGCGGATCCCGCGCGCCTCGGTCGACATCCTGTTCGCGGCCGCGAAGGAGCCCAAGGAGTTCGTGTGGACCGAAGGTGGCCACGTGGACACGGACAGGGAGCGCGTGGCGCGCGAACTCGTGGAGATGGTGCTGGGGAGGATCCAGCGCTGATTCCTCTGCGACGGCTTGAGGATCGGGCCGGGAGCTGGTCTTCACCTTCCCGGACGAGAAGTGAGACGCGCGCGTTGGTGATCGCTGGACGAACTCGATTCCGCACCCTTCCGGGCCGGCTCTCTGGTCACAGTCAGTTCAGGACGTGTCCAGGGCTGGCGAGGCCGCGCGCGGTGCGGACCGGACGATCTCGTGCGGCAAGGCCGGCGACGGCGACGTGCCCGCGCTCCTCGCGGCGATGAAAGCGAAAGGGGACGAACTCGGCAACGGCGTTCCACATCGGTCACCTGGGCGATCCCACGGAAGGAGGTCTCGCGGAGATGTTCCAGATCGCCGACGACGTGTTGGTGGCGGTGCGCGCGGCGAAGAGCAGCGTTTGGATCGCGGGGCGTGACGGGCCAGCGCGCGAGTCCGTGTAGTCTTCGCGAACTCGCGCGGGGCGGGGCGGCACCGCCAGGGTCAGGGTGCCTTTTGGGCTCGATTTCCTCAGTCCTCGACCATGCGCTTCTTGCGCGCGAGTTGCAGCGCGATCACGCGCACGTCCTCCGGTCCGAGCACGTGGAGCTGGTGCGCGAGCGTGCGATCCGGCGCGATCTGCGGCATGTCGCCGGCTTGTACGCGCGCATCGAGGACGTCGAGGAATTCCGCGAGGAGTCGCGCATAGCCGGCCGCGTGCGGCGTGGCGTCGAATCCGCCCTCGACGCCGTCGAGCACCTGTGCCAACGCGATGCGCGGATCGGGAACGACGGCGAGCGCCGTCAATTGCGCGCGGTATTCCAGCTCTTCCTGGATCGCGCGCGGTGAGAAGCCCTGGTTCAGGGCAAGCACCAACGCGCGCGGCCAGCGCTTCGCGAGCGGCAAGAAGCGCGTCCGATCGCACAGGTGCCCCTCTTCGTGCGCTGCTGATACGCGCACGAGTTCGTCGAGTGTGACCGAGCCGAGGACCTCGCCGTCGGGAGCGCGATCGACGAGCACGGCCAGCCGCACCCGCTCGCTCTCGTCGAGGAGCGCGGAGGTCGAGACGCGCGCGCGACGGCCCTCGTCACCGGAATCCGTCTCGAGTCCACGGACGTCCAGCGCGCGACGCACGCGTTCGCGCGAGGCCGCGAAACGGCGAGCGAGCGCATCCCACCGGACGAGTTCGTGACGCACTTCGTCGACGTCGATCCAGTAGCCCTCGTGGAGCGCTGCGCCCGCGATCCGTGCGCCGCGGCGACCCGCGCGACTCGCGACGTCCGCACCCTCGCACCAAGCGACGGTGCCGTGCCAAGCGACTCCGAGGTGGACGCCTGCGCGTTCTTCGACGAGCAGCACGGGCAAGACCGATCCGTCGGGCTCGTCGCCGGACAATTCCCCGAAGATGCCGAAACGCCCCATTTCGGCAAGAAAACGCGCCAATCCGGCGACTTCGGTGCCGGCCTGACCGAGACCGTCGCGCTCGTCTTCCGCGCTGAGCAGCGGCCCCGGATTCACGACGGATGCGAACCCGGCGTAGGAACGGCGCGGCGAAGCCACGAAGTCCGCGCGGGTCGCTTCGACATCGGCGCTCGCCCCGCGGAACGAGCGGAACTCCACCGCGAGCGGCGCCATCGCGGCCAGTAATTCGTCGAGGGTTCGTGGTGTGGTCGAAGTCGCGCGCAAGGGCTCGTCCTCGGCATCACGCTCGAGAGCCGGCCGCGACTCGCGCCGCGACTCCGCGTCGATCGCGGCCAACATGCGGCGCATCGCGGACAGGCTCGCCACGCCGGCGAGTGCCCGAGCGTCGAGATCGACGGCGCGATCCAAGTCGGTGCTCGCCAGGCGCGCTGCGGTCGCGCGGGCTTCACGGAACCAGCCGGCGTCGAGGAGGGCCGCACAGAACGACAGCAGCGTTTCGGTCGTCGGGATAGTCCCGAGCGCGCGCGCCGCGTCGACCACGCGCGCGAGCCGTGGATCGCGTGGAGCACCCGTCTCGTCGCGGACCTGCTCGGGAAGTTCCGCGAGCCAGCGCTCGACGGCACCTTGAAAATCGCCGGTCGAAAATCGCGCTGCACGCAACAGCGCTCCGCGCGGCACGGCCGTTCCCCCGCTCTTCGAACCGCGCTCGAGCAGCCCGAGTGCCAACGGAGTGGGCGATTCCTCGAGCAGGATCCGCGCCCGCAATCGATCGCGTTCCGGTGACGGTCGTGCGGCGAGAGCGAGTGCCACCCGACCCGGATCCGGACCGGGGATCGCGCGTTCGAGTGCGGCCACGAGGCGCGTCGTCTCATCCGCCGTCGTCTCCTCGGAGCGCAAGATCGTCAGCGCTCGCTCGACGCCCGCCTCGACGACGCGCAGACGCGGCGCGCCGAGTTCCACGAGCGCTGCTTGAACGAGCAGTGCGACGCGATCTCCCGCCGCGGTCTCGGGATCGTCCGCGCGGGCCGTGAGGCGTTTCACGGCGTCGTCGTTGCGGCCCGCTCCCGCGTCGATGCGCGCGACGCTCGCGCTGAAGAACGTGCGCTCGAAAGGATCGCGCGCGAGGTCCAACGCTCGCAACGCGGCCGATCGCGGTGCTATTCCCTCTTCCGTCGCACCGCTGACGGCGATCCCATGCCAGGCCCACGCGAGCGACGGATCGAATCGCGCCGCGCGCAGGAACCGTTCCGCGCCCTCGCGACCCTCGAGTCGTCCGGCGAGGTAGAGCGTGGCGGCATCGCCATTTCCGCTCGCGAGCACGTCGCGATAGGCCGCGAGAGCCTCGAGCGCACGCAAGTCGCCACGCAGGATCTCGTCCAACGCACGGCGCGGCGCGACCCAATCGGGAGCTGCGCGGACCGCGCGCTCGAGTTCGTAGCGAGCGCGTTCTCGCGCGGATTCGCCCCCCACGCGCAGCTCGGCTTGGCCCGCCGCCATCGCCTCGGAAGCGGCGGCTGGGACGGGTCGCGAGGCCGGCTGTCGCATGGCCGCGCACGAGGTCGCGGAGGCGAGGGTCAGGGCAAGGACGATGCAGCGCACTCCGCGCCGTTCTAGAGATCCATACGGCGCGCGAACAGCAGCACACGCGGGAATTGCGATTCCGCGCCGCGCGGCGGACACTCGGTAGAAGCATGGTGACCACGACTTCATCGATCTCGACTTGTCTCGTCCTCGCGCTCCTCGCCGCCTCGGACGTGCTGACGCCGATCCAGAAGGGCGGTCAGAAGGACAAGGAGAAGAAGGGTGGCGCGTCCGCGAAGACCACGGCCGAGGTCCCGTTCGTTCCGTGGCGCGGCAATCTGGCGGATGCGCGCACGTCAGCGAAAGAGCGCAACGTCCCGATCCTCATCCACATCATCCTCGAGGGCGAGGAACAAAACGACGAGTACCGCGACAAGATCCTGCCCGAGCCTGAGCTCCGGAAGCGCAGTTTGAACGCGCTCGTCATCGTTTCGAATCGCGGCCAGCACGAGAAGAAGCGCATCGACGTCGTCGTCGACGGTGAGAAACTCCAGCGCGAGGTCTGCGCGGTGTTCCCCATGTTCGCGGCGTGCCAGGAACACCAAGCGGCCTGGGACGAGATCTACCTCGAGTACCGCGAGGAAGACGGGGACATGAAGTGCCCGCAGACGGTGGTGCTCACGCCCGACGGGAAACAGTCGGGGCGCATCAACACGGCCAGCGTGCCCGAGCCGGGTGAGATCGGCGCGCTGGTCGTCGAAGCGATCGCGAAGGCCGGCCCCGGGCTGACCGAGGATCAGCTGGCACTCGTGAAGAAGTCCCTCGAAGAGGGTCGTCGCGCCGCCGCGTCGCAGACTTGGACGCTGGCGTGGCGAGCCTGGTCCGCTGTGCTCGCGATCACGCAGAAGAGTCCGTACGCCGACGAAGCCCGCGGCGAAGAGCCGAAGGCCGTCGCCGGCTTGCAGGCCGAGCTCGAGCGCATCGGCACACTGCTCGTGCCGGGAACGGCGGCGAAGGGCTACGAAGCGCTGATGAAATTCCGCGACGAAGCGACGGGAACGCCGATCGAGAAAGACATCGCGGCGCGGATCAAGAAGACCGAGAGCGACAGAGTGATCCAGCCCGAGCTCAAGGCGTGGCGACTCTCGGCCGAGGCCGACGTGCTCCTGCGCGAGGCCACGACGCTCTTCGACGCGAACGACGCGAAGAAGGGCGAGAAGGCCGTGCGCAAATTACTCGGAGCACGTTTCGCCAGCACGGGCGCGCAAGACACGGCGAAGAAGCTCTGGCCCGCGATCGCGGCAGACGTGGAGGCGGGCGGGAAGTAGCGGGAATCGGCGCCGGAACGGTGCGCGAGCGCAGCGCCGCTGAGCCTGTGAAGAGTTCACGGGCGACGCGCAGCGGAAGCGGCGCGAGCAGCGTCCGAGGGCGTTTAGGCCCGATTTCTTGGGCTTCGGGAAGTCGTGTGGTCCGTCAGCAGCCGCGCGGGGTACTGGCCACCGAAGTTCGGCCCCGTCGCTTGCAGCGTCTGCGATCTCCGAAGTCCGTCCGGCGTAGTGGGCTGCACTGCGAACCGATGCTCGAGTCGAGAACCGGGATGGACGGAGGAGGGACCGGCATCGGGCAGCCTACGCCCTCGAGCGTTCGAAGCGGCGGCGAGGTCCGGGTGAGCGGCTCGAAGCTCACGTGAGCGGCTCGAGGCTCACGTGAGCGGCTCGAAGTTCACGTGGGCTGTTCGAGGCTCACGTGGGCGGCTCGAAGCTCACGTGGGCGGTTCGAGGTCTCCGTGAGCCGGGATCCGGGTGTTCCGCACACTCTTCCGGCCCGCGTTCGGCCGCGAGGCTACACGTGCGGCGGATGTGCGCGGAATCATCGGCGCGCCTGAACTGTGCGTGCGCACCCGACCTTGCGACCCCGGTTGGGGCGTCCTCGGTCGCTCGCTCGAGACGAACGGGTGTCGACATGGTTCCGTCGGTTTGACGGTGCGACAGGGCGACGGGGCGACGACCGGGGTTGAGGGTCGAAGCCAAAACCGAGTGCGGAGGGCTGAGTGCCGGCTGCGGCGCGCGGTGTGCCGAGGGCCGAGGGCCGAGGGCTGAGGGCTGAGGGCTGAGGGCCGAGGGCTTAGGGCC
>Ga0226658_10001008_pt1 | contig 14172 bp, 8 predicted proteins | sample OliLak19BULKMAT1_FD_169091 | JGI IMG/M metagenome (GOLD analysis project Ga0226658, IMG submission 169091) | Freshwater microbial mat bacterial communities from Lake Vanda, McMurdo Dry Valleys, Antarctica - Oligotrophic Lake LV.19.BULKMAT1 (v2)... | ecosystem: Environmental > Aquatic >... | reverse complement strand
GGGGGCGGTCCTGGACATCGGCGACACGGGGCAAATCACGTGGGCGGGGCACATCGTGATCCCCGCGAAACAGGACTATCCGCGCGGCAGTGGTCCGCGCTCGTGCGTGGTCGACGCGACCGGTGAGACCCTCTACGTCTTCAACCGGAACGACCAATCCGTCGCGCGCATCGACCTCACGCAGTTGCCGACGGCGACACCGTTCGCGGTCACCGCTCCCACCCCGTCCGCTGCCGGTTGGGATCCTTCGAACAGCGAGATCTTGCTCGGTCGGCACTTGTTCACCGACGCGCGCAACTCGGCGTCGAAGACCTCTTCGTGCGCGTCGTGTCACGTGGATGGCCACACGGACGCACTCGCGTGGGAACTTTCGCACTACCTCGAGCCCGAGGGGACGCCGCTCGGGCAAACGCTCTTCGGACTCGACGTCAAGGGACCGCTCGTCACGCAGAGCACACGCCGGCAAGAGGAGTCGGGCCCGTACCACTGGCGCGGCGAGAAGCGGCGCCTGAACGAATTCAATGCGTCCTTCATGACGCTGCTCGATCACACGGATGCGATGGGGCAGGAGGACGACGTCGGCCCGGACTTCCAGTACACGGTCCACTACCTGAATCGGATGGCGATTCCCGCGAACCCGCTCCAAGAGCGGGATCGTTCGCTGACATCCGAGCAAGCGGCGGGGCTCGACCTGTTCCGCAATCGGCCGGTCCTCGGCAACTTGACGTGCGTTTCCTGTCACGCGCTGCCCTTGGGCTCCAACGGCGAAGTCGCGACGAGCGGGGCCCTCGGCGTCCCGACTTCGTTCGACGTCCCGGGCTTGCGCCGCGTCGCGGACCGCGAGCAAACCGAACAGGTCGTCGGCGGCCAGTTCGGGGTGCGCCCGACACGGAACGCCGGACTCACGCACGCCGGAGTTCACGCTCGCCTCGAGGACGCGTTCGCACGCACACCCACGGGTCCCACGGACACCCACGCGTTCCAACTCTCCTCCAGCGAGGCGTCGAAGATCGCGGCGTTCCTGCGGGCCTTCGACACCGGGCTCGCGCCGTCCACGACCTGGATGGTCACGGCGCACGCCGGGAACTGGGCCGCTGTCCGCGACGGTGACTTGGCATTCCTCCAGCGCGAGGCGCGCAAGAAGAACTGCGAGCTCGTCGCGTTCCGCACGGGCCCGGTCGGCGTCGCTTCGTTCGTCGCGAGCGCCAAGTACGACCCGTTGCGCGACTTGTTCGTGCTCGCCGGCGGTGCCGTCGCCGAGGTTCCGACGCGTGTGCTCCTCGGGGAAGCGGCAGCGGGAAGCCCGGTCACGTTTCTCGGCGTGCCGCTCGGGATGGGCAAGCCGATCGGACTCGATCGCGATCTCGATGGACTCCTGAACGCCGACGAACTCGCCCTGGGTTTGGACCCCGAGCAGGAGGACGAGGACGACGACCGCTTCACCGACGGATACGAAGTCCTGTGGGGGAGCGATCCGTTCGTGCACAACACGACGATCGCCGACACGACGGCGCCTTTCCTCGTCGGCCAGGCCCGCGTTATCTACGTCACGAGCAACACGATCAAGTTCGAGTTCGATACGAACGAGTACTGCCGCGTCTACGTCGCGCTCAATGGCGGTCCGGCGATCCAGCGGATCCCGCTCGGCCAAAAGGGGGACTGGAACCACTGGGCCGTGATCGGCGATCTCCAGCCCGACACGGAGTACGTCATCGATCTCGCGCTGCGCGACTCGGGGCTCAACATCCGCACCGACTCGACCACGCGCATTCGTACGGCGCCGCGCGCGCTGGTGCGGCCCAGTTATGTCACGGGGATCCGTTCGCAAGTCTCGTCGGCGCCTGCGACGTTCATCGCCGAGGTCGATGTGGCGGTGGCGGGAGTCTCCGTCGGCGCGGGGTACGTCGTGCGCGGTTCCGTGTACCGACTCGATTTCGGCCAGATCCTGCCGACGTTGGTGACGGCCTCCGCAGAAGCTCCCACGAACTTGTCCGGCAAGGCGCAGGTCCGAGTCCAGATGGGCGGGCTGCCGCCAAGCCCGGGAAGGATGTACTTCGTGCTGACCGACGTGGTGCCGCCGATCGGTGGAGCCCCGTACGCGCGCGCCTTCAGCGTCGAGGTGTTCGACTGGACCGTGTACTGAACGCGTGGGAGGGAATCGAGCCCACACGCTCTGAGGCGCACCGATGCGCACCGAGACGCACTGAGACGCACCGATGCGCTCTGAGATGCACTGATGCGCACCGATGCGCACCGATGCGCTCTGAGGCGCACTGACCCGCACTGAGCCGCACTGAGGCGTACCGATGCGCTCTGAGACGCTCTGAGACGCACTGAGGCGCACTGAGGCGCACTGAGTCGCACTGAGTCGCACTGAGCCGCACTGAGGCGTACCGATGCGCTCTGAGACGCACTGATGCGCACTGAGGCGCACTGAGACACTCGTGGCGCCGCTTCCGCGACGGCCCGTGAGGGCTTCCCGGACTCAGAGCCCGACCGCGACGGTGAAGGCCGCGGAGAGCTCCAGCCTGGACGTCTCAGAACCTCGTTGCGTCGTTCGGGACGCGCGAGCCCGAGAGTTCTTCACGGGCTTCGACTACGTAGGTCTGGATCAGCCGCACTCGGCGCGCAGCGCGGCGTACCCCGGTTTGATCTTCTGGAAGATCACCCGCAGGCGCTCGTCGTGGTGGGCGAAGGCACTCTTCATGCCGTTGATCGCGAGCTTCTCGAGCTGGTCCAGCGTGCAGCCGTAGTGCTCGACGGCCAACATGCACTCCTGCGTCATGCTCGTCCGGCTCATCAGCCGGTTGTCCGTGTTCAACGTCACGCGGAAGCCCTTCTCCAAGTAGCGGGGGAAGGGATGTTCTTCCAGTGATCGCGCCGCACCCGTGTGCACGTTCGACGACAGGCAGATCTCGATCGGGATGCGGTGGTCGAGCACGTACTGCGCGAGACCGCCGAGTGAAACGACCTTGCCGCTGTAGACGACCATGTCCTCGATGAGGCGCGTTCCGTGGCCGATCCTGTGCGCGCCGCAGTGCTGCAACGCTTGCCAGATACTCTCGGGTCCGAAGCTCTCGCCGGCGTGGATCGTGATCGAGAAGTTCATCCGCTTGACGAGCTGGAACGCCTCGATGTGATGTTTCGCGGGGTGACCGGCCTCCTCACCCGCGAGATCGAAGCCGACGCAGCCGCGCGTCCTGTGCGCGACGGCGAGCTCGGCCATCTGGAACGAGAGCATCGGCGAGAGGTTGCGCATTCCGCACACGATCAGGCCGACGTCGACGCCGAAATCCGACCGGCCCCGTTCCAATCCGCGTAGCACCGCGGACATCACGCCGTCGAGTCCGAGGCCGCCCGCGGTGTGGAAGTGCGGCGCGAAGCGGACCTCGGCATAGACCACGTGGTCGCGCGCCATGTCCTCGACGAACTCGTGCGCGACGCGTTCGAGCGCGCTGGCCGTCTGGAGCAACGCGATCGTGTGGCGAAAGCCCTCGAGGTAGAGCGGCAGGCTTCCGCGCGCGGCGCCGGCCGCGAACCAGTCGGCCAGCTTCTTCGGGTCCTTTTCGGGAAGCTCGCCGTAGCCCTCGAGCTCAGCGAGCTCGAGGATCGTGCGCGGTCGCAAGCCCCCGTCGAGGTGCTCGTGGAGCAGCACTTTCGGCGCGCGGCTCACGAGATCGAGGTCGGGGCGCGCGCGTCGATCCTTGGCCTTCGTCTCGCTCATGCTGCGAATCGTGCCGCTCGTTCACGCGCTTGGCCAGCGCGCGGGCGCTATCCTTCGCGGCCCACGTCGCCGCGCGAGCCCCGAGCAATACCACCGTGAATCGTCCTCTCCGCCTCCGTTTCGCTCCGAGCCCGACCGGGAAGCTGCACATCGGCGGCGCTCGCACGGCGCTCTTCAACTGGGCCTACGCGCGGCGCTACGGCGGGAAGTTCATCTTGCGCATCGAGGACACCGACCCCGAGCGCAGCACGAAGGAGCACGAGCGCGCGATCCTCGCTGGACTGCGCTGGCTCGGCCTCGATTGGGACGAAGGCCCGGACGTCGGCGGGCCGCACGCACCGTACAACCAGATGCAGCGGATCGGGCGGCACAAGGAATACGCCGCGGACCTGCTCGCCCGGGGACACGCGTACCGCTGCTTCTGCTCGCGCGAACGCCTCGCGGAGATGACGAAGGCCCAGGACGCGGCGAAGGAGAAGAACGCCTACGACAGACGTTGTCTGGCACTCGCTTCGGAGGAGGTCGAACGACGTGCTGCGGCGGGGGAGCCCTTCGTGCTGCGGTTCCGCGTCCCCGCGGGCGAGACGCGCTTCAAGGACCACGTGCGTGGCGACGTCGTCTTCGGCAACTCGGAGGTCGAGGACTGGGTCATGGTCCGGAGCGACGGCAACCCGACCTACAACTTCGTCGTCGTGTGCGACGACGTCGACATGGAGATCAGCCACGTCTTCCGCGGCGAAGAGCACCTCGTCAACACGCCCAAGCAAGTGCTTCTCTACCGCGCGTTCGGGGTTCCGATCCCCGAGTTCGGACACCTGCCGCTCATGCTCGGCACGGATCGCAAGAAGCTCAGCAAGAGAACGGGCGACACAGCGCTGGAGGACTACGCCGACCGCGGATTCCCGCGCGCTGCGATCGTGAACTTCTTGTGCTTGCAGGGTTGGGCGCTCGACGGCGTGACCGAGGTCTTCGGTGTCGAGGAGCTCGTGAAGCACTTCGACATCGCGGACGTCGGCAAGGGCGGCTCGATCTTCGACATCGAGAAGTTCCTGTGGCTCGGAGGCGAGTACATCCGTCGCGAGAGCCTCGAGGAACTGGCCGAGCACTGCCTGCCGTTCGTCGTGAGGCTCGGAGTCGCGAGCGAAGCATCGTTGCGCGCCCGTTGGCCCTGGTTCCAGGGCATCGTCACCGCCGAGCGCGAACGCATTCGCACCTACGGCGATTTCGCCGATCGAACGGCGTATCTGTTCTCGGCCGACGAAAACGTCGTCTATGCCGACGACGCGCTGGCCGCGTCGAAGAAGCACGTCGCGCGCATCGACACCCTGCGTGCTTACCTCGAATGGCTGCGCCCGCGGTTCGCGAACGGCGTGGATGCGAGCGCGACGCGTGATGCGACGAAAGCTTGGGTCGCCGAAAAGGGACTCAAGATGCCGGCACTGTTCCAGCCGCTGCGCTGTGCGTTGACAGGACTTTCGGGCGGACCCGATCTGTTCGACGCGATGTCGTGGCTCGGTGTGGGCGCGACGTTGCGCCGCATCGAAGTCGCGCTCGAGCGGCTGGCGTGATCGCGGCCGATCGTGGGTGACGTGCGCCAGACTCCGCGCCGTCATTCGGCGGTCCGACTCGGGCTCGCGCGCACGGCTGAGCGCCTCTCGGCCGCGTGCGGCGGCCGCGCGTTCTACCGAGCGGCGTTCCTCGCGCGCGGGCGCATCCGCGTGCGCGAGGAGACCGCGTTCGTGCGCGATCTACCGTCTGATCTCGAAGGTTTCGCGGTCGTTCAGCTCAGCGACCTTCACGGCGGCTCCTTCGTCGGACCCGGCGACTTGGAGCACGCGGTCCTACTCGCGAACGCACTCGAACCCGACGTGATCGCGCTGACCGGCGACTTCGTGACGCACCGTGCCTCCGAGATCGACCGTATCGCAGCCGACCTGGTGCGTTTGCGCGCGCGCGACGGCGTCGTGGCGGTGTTCGGCAATCACGATTACCGCGGTCGCGAGGAGCCCCGCATCGCGGCGGCTCTTCACACAGTTCGGTTCCTGCGCAACGACGGGGTGCGAATCGTGCGCGGCACGAGCTCGGTCGCGATCGTCGGGTTGGAGGATCTCGAGGAGGGCCGCGTCGTCGATCTCGAGCGCGCGCGCGCAATCCTCCGCCCAGGCGACGTCGAGATCGTCTTGTGCCACAACCCGCTCGGCGCGCGCGGAATTGCTCGCCCCGGTTGTGCCGCGATCCTCGCGGGACACACGCATGCCGGTCAGATCGATCTGCCGTTCCTGAGGCGACTCGGACCCAAGCATCCCGGCGCGCGCGTGCTGCTCGGGGACACGCTCCTCGTCGTGTCGGCGGGCCTGGGAGCCGTGGGCGTGCCGATTCGCATCGGCGCACCGACTGAGATCGTACGCCTCCGACTCACCCGGTCCGTCGACTAGGATTCGCGGCGTGTTCCGCTACGCCACTTCACTCGCTGCTCGTCACGGGACCTTGTGGGTCGCGCGTTGGAATCGCACTTGGCACGTTACGCCGCACGATTTCGACGGTCGCGAGTTGGCGCCCGGCTTCGTCGTCCGGCCGGAAGGGACCGCGCGCGTCACGATCGCCTCGATCGCGGTGGACGAGGACCGTCGCGTGTGGATCGCGGATACCGGCTCGGAGCGCGTGCGCGCGTTCACGGCCTTCGGTCGCGAGCTCGAAGGGCTGCCGCGCGGCGCTAGCGACCGCGCGGGTTCGCTCGCAGGTCCGATCGCGATCGACTCCGAGGGCGTCGAGGAAGAAGCGCGCATCGTCGTCGCTTCGATCGGCGTGCGCCGGAATGCGCTGCACGTCGTGCGCGCCGACGGACGTGCGAGCGTCTCCCTGCGACCGCGCGATGCGGACGTCGGGTTCTCAGGGCTTGGGCGTGTGGCGTTCGGCCCGCGCGGTCTCGTCCTCGCGTGCGAGCCCGCGAGCGGACTCGTGCTCGTCTGGCGCGACGGTCAGTTCCACTTCGCGTTCCGCGCGCCGGATAGCCGTGTACCCGTGGCCGTGCGCGCGCTCGGTGACGGCCGCATCGTCGTGGCGAGCGCGGATGAGGACGGCGGCGCTCTCGACCTCGTCGATGCCGCGGGGCGTCCGATCCGCGCTCTCGCGCGTGGCGGAACGGATCCAGACGATCTGGGCGACCCCGAGGATCTCGCCGTCCTCGAATCGATCGGTCCGGATCGGCGCACGCGCATCGTCGTCGCGGATTCCGCCGGCACGCGCCTCGCGGTGTGGAACCTCGAAGGCGATTCGTACGGAGCGTTCGAGCCCGCGGCGGATCGCGCCGCTCGGGAATCGTGACCGTGCGCAGTCCGACGATCGCCGCGATCGACCTCGGGACGAACACCGCGCTGCTCCTCGTCGCGCGCCGAGGTGATGGTGGTGCGCTCGAAACGCTCGAAGAACTCTGCGTCACGCCGCGACTCGGCTCAGGACTCGCGCGGACGGGGAGCCTCGACGCGTCGGCGATGGAACGTGCGCTCGACGCCCTGCGGCACTTCGCTCGCACGATCGAGCGGCACGGCGTCGATGCGCGTCGCGTGCGGGCCGTCGGAACCGCGTGCCTACGCCGCGCGCGCGACGGCGCCGACTTCGCGCAACGCGTGCAGCGCGAGACCGGGCTCACGCTCGAGATCGTCTCGGAATCCGAGGAAGCGCGCCTCGGGGAACTCGCCATCGAACTCGCGGGCGCGGGAGCCGACGCCCTCGTCGTCGACGTGGGCGGCGGGAGCACCGAGATCGCGTGCCGTGAATTGGGCTTGCGACAGTCGATCCCGATCGGCGCGGTCGTGCTCACCGAGACGTGGATCGAATCGGCGCGCGATCTCGCGGCGGGATGGAAGGGGCTGCGTGCTGCAGTTCGCGAGGTGGTCGCCGCGTTCCCGTCCGGCGTCGCCATCGGTCGTGCCGCGTGGGCGATCGGCGGCACGGCGGTCAACCTCGGAAACCTCCACGCCGGAAGGACGCTGTTCGATCCGCGCGCGGTCGAAGGACTCGCGGTTCCCGCTGCGCGCGCTCTGGAGTTCGGCGAACTCCTTGGGCCGCTCACGCACGCGGAGCGCCTCGCGTTCCCGGTCGAGCCCGATCGCGCCGACATCCTGCCGGCGGGTTTGGTCGTGCTCGGGACGGTCCTCGAGCACCTGGGCGCGCGCACGGTCTCCGTCAGCGGCTTCGGCCTCCGGCACGGGCTCGCTCGCGAGCTCCTCGATGGATGAAGGTTTCTTCGGACTAGCAGTCCGTGGTGAAAGTCACGTCGCGAGGCCGAGCACGCTCGAGCGAGTCAAGCAGGGCGACGGAAAGACGGCGGAGGTGGCCTCAACGGCCACTGAGCACGACTTTCCTAGCCTGACGCCGCAGCGCTCGAGCGTGCTTGGCCGCGGTAGTGAATTTCACCACGGGCTGTTAGGGAAGGCCTTTCCGCGCAGAATTAGGCTCGTTCCAGCGGGTGCCCGATCCGGCTCGGGCGAGCTAGAGTAGGAACCCGAGGTGGTGGCGGAACGCGGCCAACCCTCAGAGTCGGCCGGTCTCACGGTCGAAACGTTTTTCGATGCGCACCCTGCGAGCCCCGTTCTTCGCCGTCCCCGTCTTGCTGCTCGTCGCCGCGTGCGGTGAGGGGCCCGTTTCTCCGTCCGCAGGCCTGCCTCCGGCGTTGTCGGCGGACTCGGAACCGACCGCACCTGTGTTGCCCTCCGCGCCGAGCGTCGCGCCCGAGGACGCGCGGTCGCTGATCGACACGCTGAGCGTGCAGGAACGGTTCGGGCGCGAAGTGGACCAGGTGGACGACGCGCAGCTCATGGCCACGACCATGGCCGCCCGTTATCGCGCGCGCTTCGTCGACGGGTTCCCCGGTCTCGTCGAGTTCATCATGCTCAACACGGGCTCGGGCTGGCAGGAGAAGTTCCTGCTCCAGTTGCCGACGAATCCGCCGACGGGGCCGGTCCCGCTGCTCGTCGTGTTCCACAAGTTCGGTTCCTCGCACGGCGACGTCCTGAACACGACGTTCTTCGCCGAGACTCGCGCACGCGGTTGGTACGGCATGGCGCCGCTCGGCGCGCGTCAGAAGCACTTCGGGAACACCGAGAGCCAGATCAACACGCGCGCAGCGCTGAACCTCGTCGCGCACTTGTTCTCGATCGATCGCGAGCGTGTCTACGGCGTCGGCTTCTCGATGGGCGGCGGCGCGATGGCGAACTACGCTGCGCGTCACCTCGACCCGCGCGGCATCCGCTTCGCGGCGCTGGTCGATCACACCGGCGGCGTGAGCTTGGGCCACACGTGGTTCTACGAGCCCGACGACGCGGACCTCGATGACGACACGCCGATGGTGGGGAACAACCTCGAAGTCCCGGACATCCTGGAGAGCTACTTCGGCGGCACGCCGGCGGCCTCGCCGTTCGAGTACCAGCGTTGCTCGATGATCGACCTCGATCCGATCTTCGGGACCATCGGCCCGACCACGAACTTCGCGCGCAACTTGAAGTCGATCCCGACGTCCATCTGGATCGCGAACGCGGATCCGATGGCCTACCTCGTGACGCAGACGACTGCGTTCGATGGTCATCTCCAAGCGCAAGGCGTGGGCCACCAATTCACTTCACCGGTGGGCAATACACACGTGTGGGCGACCGTCGACGAGTTCGCTGCGTGCGAATGGCTCCAGACGAAGAGCCTGCAGATGCCGACGTCGCAGAGCACGCTCACCGACGAGGACGGTCGTTGGTACCACTTCGACATCGAGCAGCAGGCCGCTGGCGCGTTCACGCCGTTCACGTGGGACGTGAACGCCGCAGCTCGGCGCGTCACGATCTCCGGCACACGGAACCTGCAGCGCATCTCGATCGACGCGGCCAGCGCGGGATTCGCGCTGTCGGGCAACGTGACGTTGCGCGTGTCCACGGCGGACGGCACCGGCGACCGCGTGCGGCTCTTGAATGTGAGCGCCGCGCCGCTGGGTGTCACCCGCGACGGGCTCGCGGCGAGCGGCACGTTCGACGCGCTCACGCAGACTTTCGAGATCGTCGAGTCGAGTCCCACTCTGCACGAGTGGGTGATCACGTTCCTCTGAGAGCCGTTGAAGAAATCGAGTCTTCGGGCTCTCGGATTCATGTGGCGACACTTCGCGTCGCGAGAGCGTGTGAAGAGATCGAGCGTACGCGCTTTCTCGGACGCTGCCGGCGCCGCTTCTGCGGCACCTCGCCGGTGAACTCCAGACGGGTTCTCGGAGCGCGTGAAGAGATCGAGTCCGTGCGCTCTCTGTGGACACCCGGTTCTCATCCGTGTCGCGGTCGAGGGTACCCACCGAGATGCGCTCGAGGCTCGGACCCGCCCAAGCGAGACCGAGCCTCGAACGAGAGTCAGAGAACGGAGCCGTCAACGCGGGTTGACAGGTCCATCCACGTCACGCGCCCCAAGTGACGCTCAGACCGTTCGTCAGGTTGAACGTCGAGGGCGTGCAGAAGGCCGCCGCGTTGCGGTACCAGCACTGGTAGGTGCGAATGTCTCCGGCGACGCACCCGCCCCGCACCGAGACCGACAGGTCGCCCGGAACGGGGTACTGGCTCGCGCCCGATCCATCGTTCGTCTTCGTGCCGAGGCGAGTGATCGTTCCGCCCGCGCAACGAAGACCGTCACCGAAGGGGGAGGAGATCTGCGTCGTGCCTTGGAAGTAGAGGGCCGAGCTGCTCGGCATGCCCGTTCCGAGGAGTACGAGCGTGTCCGCGCCGATGCTCGATGTGCCCGAGGAGGCCAAGTTCCCACCGTTCGGTTGGATCGAGCTGGCGCAGCCGTTGCCCGCGAGGCCGGTGTTGCCGCAGGGGCAAGCCGATCCACTGCCGTCTCCGAAACAGAAAGGAACGCCGCCGGTCGGTCCCACGCGGATCCGGAACAACGCCTCCAGGACGCCGCCGGGCGTGTTGACGTCGGCGGTGACGTACAGCTCGACCGCGCCGCTCGGCGAGCGCGCGCCCACGATCTGACTCGCGCTACCGGTGATGTCCGTGACGACGTGGCCGAGATCGGCGACACCGTCACCCGTCCAGTCGACGACGTCGCCTTCCAAGAGCACCAGCGATCCGTTGAGGAAGAGCGCTTCGAAGTTGCCGACCGTGTTCCACACGAACGCGACGTCACCGTTCTCGTTCATGTGCAGGAGCAACGGCGCGGCGAGGAGCGTCTGGCCGTCGAGCACTTGGCCCTCGCGCCACATGATGACGCCGTTCTTGACGATGACGGCGTCGGAAGTCGTCGGGCCGCTCGTGTCGGCTTCGTAGACGTGGTCGCCCGCTTCGTTGATGCCCAACCCGCCGAACGTAGCCGTCCACAGTTCGCCGCCGATGCCGCCCGCCGCGGCAGGAATCGCCTGACCTTCGCCGACCATGCCTCCGCCGGCGCACGTGGCGATCGCGCCGTCGATGAGCATCCATTCGTCGCCCGCCGGGAGATCCGTCGTGTCGACGTTCATGATCCAGTGCGATCCGAGCGCCGAGTAGCGCACGTCGAAGTCGACGTTCGTGATCGTCGAGGTCAACGGCGCGGGTGACGCATCGCCCGTCTTGATCACTGCCGTCTGGGCCGCGCCGAGGAAGAGGCCTTCGCCTTCGTTGGCTCCGCTGGTTCCGTCGTTGATGCCGCCGACCCAATACGGCACGCCCGCGGCTGTGGTGCCCACGCGACTGTTGAAGCGGAACACCTTGCCCGGCACGGTCAAGATCGGCTGGCCCTCGACAGCGATCGGGGTGCCATCGAGCCAAGCGCAGTCGAGACCCGTCGCGCCGCCGCCGGTGACGTTGCAGCTCGGGCTGTACGCGACCTGCGCGGTGTCATCGATGCCGAAGAAGCCTTCCCACGAAGTCTGGTCGTAGCCCGCGATGTTGTTCTGCTCGTTGAAGAGGACGGCGCCCGGCGCGTCACCCGCGTTGCCCCATGCGCTCGACAGGACCGTGGTCCCGTCTGTGGTCGTGAGGAGCACCCCGAACCCGCGCGCGTTGTTGACCGCGACGTCGCCGAGCGACGTCACGGTGTGCGCGGGAAGCCCTGTGACCGGGTCGGCTTCGCGCACGAGTGCCTGCGCGACCTGCGCCGAGGCCGAGTTCGAGAGAGCCGCGAGGCTGATCCCCGTGACGCACACGCTCCGAGACAGTTTCATCGATGAACCTCGTGTTGAAGTGGACAAGACTCCGCCCGTCGGGCGCGCGACGTCACGCGGACGTCGCCGGGTTTTCAGCATAACGGCGTCTCGAGATCTCGTCGGGCGATGTTCTTTTCGCTCACGGCATCCAGGCCGGCGCGCGCGCGATGCGTTCCTCCACCCGGTCGAGCATTGCGGTCAAGGGGTCGACTCCCGTTGTCCCTCGATCCAATCCGTTCCTCCATCTCGCTGACGCAGCGCCCGCCCACCACGGGGTCGCAGTCCAACGTGCGCGATTCATGGCCAAGTTCGCCGCCCTGCTCAGCGCGCGATCTCGACTCGTCGAGAGGGTGAATGAGATCGGCGCGCAGGTTCGACGCGCAGGTTTGCACTCGCATCTCGCCGTCGGACCGGATCTCTGCGCTCAGGGCGTCGAGGCTCTTCGAACCCAGCGTCTCGACGCCGCGCTCGATCTTCGAGCACGACGAGTCGACATCGAGTGCGAGGAGCGCAGGTCTCGAGGTGCGTGCGTCGAGCTCGGTCGACTCACGATCCACGCAGCCGGGCCGCTGGTCGCTGACGTCGAGGGACGTGGGCTTCGTGCGCACCGAGCCGGGCGTCAGCCAGGCGACCGTCGATCAGCACACAAGGCAATCGGGCACACAGGGCTATCGGGCGCACAGGGCAATCGGGCACACAGGGCTATCGGGCACACAGGGCTATCGGGCGCACAGGGAGATCGGGCCCACAGGGAGATCGAGATCACCCGCCCCGCGTCGCCGAATGGTTGGCGATGGACGAAGGAAAATGGACGAAGGGAAACGGCCGAGGGGAAACGGAACGCACCGGTTCGTTTCCCGTCGATCCGCGGGAATCGCCGTTGCGGCCCGCGCTCCGACCCGCCCGCTCGCCCGCTCGCCCGCGAAATACGAAGGGGGCCGGAGGTTTTTGAGGCCTCCGGCCCGAGGGAGAGAGGAGTTTCCACCTAGCTTCCCGGGCCAAGCACCGCTCGCAAAGTGCAAGGCCTCTAGGTGGGACTCACCGTGGCCGACTTGCGTCGCCCACGCCGGGATCTTTGCACGGCCCTCCGGGGGGGTGAAGCCCTCCTCGTGCTTTTTTTTCTCCGTCCTCCGCTGGTCGGGGCGTCTGTCCCGCAGGCTGGAATTGCGTGGGTATCCAGACTTCGAAGAGCGCGCCGTCCGCCTTTCGGCGGACATGGAACCCACCGCCCGCGGCGAGTGCGAGAGTGCGCACCACGGCCAGACCGCGGCCCGTTCCGTGCGCTTTCCCGCAGCTGAAACCTTCCTCGAACAGTGCGGCCAAAGCCTCGTGCGGCAATCCTCCCGCATCGTCCTCGACCCGCAGCACGAGCAGGTCGTCGTTCGTCCCGAGGTGAACGCAGATCGAAGTGCCCGGGCTCCGGAGCGACGCGGCCTCGAGTGCGTTGCGGACCAAGTTGCGCACGAGGCGGCTCCACGCCTCCGATCCGCACACTGGGACGAGTCCGCGAGCGGAGTCCGCGATCCCGAGTTGGATGCAGGCGCCCGAGCGTTCGACCTCGGCGCGCTCGAGCGCCAGGACGTCGGCCGTCACGATGTCGGCGGCGATGTCGAGTTCGACTGCAACCGCGCGACCGAGGAGTCCGCGGGCCACGAGTGCCCCCGTGCGCTCGCACTCACGCTGCACGGCTTCATCGAAGGCCTGACGCTCGGTGTGGGGGAGGTCCGCGCCGAATCGTTCGAGCACCTGACGCGTGGCCATCAGGCTGGTCAACGCATTGCGCACGTCGTGTTCGATGCGGCCCGGCTCTCCCGGCGAGGGACGCGCAGGCAGCGGCGCTTCCGGCCCGTTCGAATCACCGCTCGCGAGCTCGACGAGGAGCATGCAGGTGAGCAACGCTTCGAGCCGGTCCTCGGCCTCCTCGTCGATCGTGGTCGCGAGGAGGAGAGCCACGCCTGCGTCACCGATCTGCGCGCGCACGAGTGCGCAACCTGGAAGGCGGAAGAGCGGGTCGCATTCGAGTGCGCGCCGCGTCGCGCGTTCCGTTTCGAAGCGTCCACCGCGCCGACCGCGTTCGACACTCGGTCGCCAGGCGCCGCCGGACTCGAGTCGCCACAACGCGCCGGAGTCGGTGCTCGCGGCCGCGAGTGCTGTTTCGAGCACGACTCGATCGCGCACCGCGAGTGCTGTCGAGCGCACCACGAGGTCGATGAGGGCCGCGGCGGCGTCGAGTGCAGGCTCCTTTCCCAAGCGCGCTATCCTGTCGCGTACCATGCGGATTCGCGGGCTCTTGGCAAAG
>Ga0226658_10001006_pt1 | contig 14178 bp, 15 predicted proteins | sample OliLak19BULKMAT1_FD_169091 | JGI IMG/M metagenome (GOLD analysis project Ga0226658, IMG submission 169091) | Freshwater microbial mat bacterial communities from Lake Vanda, McMurdo Dry Valleys, Antarctica - Oligotrophic Lake LV.19.BULKMAT1 (v2)... | ecosystem: Environmental > Aquatic >... | reverse complement strand
CCCACGCACTGCCCGAATATCTTTTCGGGCAGAACACCAAAGAAAAATGTCCTTTCCTTTTTCAGAAAAAATCGGGTGCGCGCAAAATCCGAAAAGCAAGGAACATTTTTCTTTGGTGTCCGCCGAGGCTCTGCGAGGCGGTGGCGGGGCTGGTTCATTCGTTCAGTTTCCCCTCGAAAAAAGTTCGAGCAAAGTGTATAATTACATCACCGATTGTCCCCGTAGTTTAATGGATAGAACAATGCTCTTCTAAGGCGTTGATGTAGGTTCGATTCCTACCGGGGGCACAAGACAAAAAAGACTGGACTGCTCCAGTCTTTTTTCGGACTTGTGCCGAGCGGAGCTATATTTTTCTAGCAAGAAAAATGAGCGAGCTGGGGTCGCAGAAATTCAATTACGACGGTAATTGGATTATCTGTGACCACAAAAACATCTCCCCTGCGGGAGATTTTTTGATTCTGTGCCGGCCACAGCGATGTTTTGTGAGCACACAAAACCGCGAGGAGGGCGATGAGTAAATCGTGTCGGGAGACTTCGAGAAATTTTAGTTGTGTCGACAACTAAAATATTCGTTACCACAAACCACAAAAACTCCCTACAAAGACGGATCGGGTATTTCTATTTTTTTGGTTTTCAATTCTTCGGCTAGAGTTTTTTTCGCTTCGAAAGAATTCACTACATCATTAAGAGTTTTCTTGTTTATAACGGGTCTGTTTTCTGTTTTAGGGATGTCTGTTTTAAAAATCTTTCCTCCTTCGATTTGAAAAAAGAGAAACATACTCAAAGAAACAACAACGACCCAAAGAAAAAAGAAAAAAACGAGCATTGTCTTCCAATCGTGGTGAGCTTTTGCGCCGACACTTCTGTACTCACGACGCTTTGGAAGCGCGAAATGAAATTTTATTTTTTTTATATCAAAAGATTTCATTATTGTTTGAATTTAAGTAAGGAAATGTCTAGACTCACCTTCCACTTCTCACTGGAAGTCCGAACCCTCTTACTATCGACCGCCGAAACACCGCCGAAAGACAGTTTGTCCGCAGCATCAGTCAGACCAAACACCACCTGATCAAGCACCACGTGGTACGGAAGATTTTCTACTGCAGAAAGAAACCGAACAATATTTGACCAAGAGCCAGTGGTTTCCACCTTCAAATGGAGCGTCTCTTTAAAATCATTTTTCATTTTAGGATCCGATTCAACCGCAACCGATCCGATGGAAACCCCAACCCCATATTGTTTTCCAAGAGCCTCGATGTTTCCAATAAAAGGAGCCACACCATCTCCCGCAATAAAATATGAATCTATCTTAGATATAGAATCGCGATTTTCCGCAAGTGCGATTTTAGCGTTCCGAAGCGCTTCGTCCTTCTCAAAATCAAGGCTTGCTTGATTGAGTAAATCCGAAGTAGTAAGTCCGTCTGTATAAATCCGCCAAAAAACAAACCCATATGCGACAAGAATGACCAGACTGAAAATGATCACGATTCCCAGTATTTTTTTTGTTGAGGAGTTATTTTTCATATATCAAAAAGATCCCGTAATCTGCAACGTGAACTCTGCATTGGAATCTTTTGCGAAACTAGAAACCGGCAGGCTTATATTTTTAAACAATGGTTCTTTTTTTAATTCACTCGCGAAGTTCGACAAACTCTCCCGATTTTTTGCGACACCGCTTAAAGAAACGATGGAGCTATCCTTTGTTGCTCCTTTCTTGTACATGAGACCATTCAATCGAACCCCCACCACTTTGTGCTCAATAACACGAGAAAAAAGATCCCCAATAAGTACAGAGGGGGCGTCCGCTTGAAGAGCAGTGAGTTTTATATTTGCTTGAGACAAATCTTTGTTTAATTGGCCCGCTTCTTGAAATAAAGAAGACTGTTGAACCAATGACACATTATCTTTCACCTCTTTAAGCTTTATAGACGAAAGAACATATGAAGGAAATATCCCCACAAGAGCAATGCCGAGAGAAACGCATAAAAAAACAAAAAAAACAATCCCTCTTCGGACATTGTATTCCTGGAGAATTTTCTTTTTTTCTACTTCTGGAAGTAAGTTAAACATACTATTATTTTACTCGATTTTTGAGCGCTAAACCGATAGCGCTTGCGTAGCTAAGTGATTTTTCAAGCGTAATGTCTGGAATATAATCTTGCAACGAAAACACATTAACCCAAACATTCGCCACTTCGCAGGCAATTCCAGACCGTGAAGAAATAAGTTGGGAAAGATCAGCGCGAGCCCCCTCTTCCCCACAGAGAAATATTTTTTCAAACGGCTCTGCAATTTCATTTCTCCTGTCCGCTTGTGTCTGCCAGTAGACAGTGATTTTTTTTATCTCACCAAAAACATTCTCAAGATTACCAGACGTCGAAACGGTAGAAGTAAATGACACCTCCCAATCACTTACAATAGAAAGGCTTGCTTTTTCTTTTCCAACATTAAGGAGAAGAAACGCCCCTTTGTCCTCTCGAGGGATCACCGCTTTCGCGACTGATTGAGATTCGACTTCAAAATGGAGCGGTATAAATCCAGCCATCTGAAACACATTTAAATACTCACTTACTACATCTCGAGGAAGTACGGACACAGAAACTCGAGCGGTGTCTTTTTTTTGTTTTGTGTCCCTTCTTACTGGAAGCACATTGTAGTCAAACACAACCTCAGAAACGGAGAGTGGAACGTTTTCTTCCAACGTGAATTCTACCGCTGTTCGCATTTCTTTTTCGTTCACATTTGGCACTTCTGTTGTATAGAGATATGCGCGTTCATCAGGAAGGGTGGTTCTGATATAGCGTATATTTTTTTCTTTTCGAAATGTTTCAAGAACTTCTATGAGTCCTTGAGAATTTTCTATTTTCCCTCCGACAATAAAACCGGGAGAAAAAGAAGTTTCTCCAAAATCCTTCAGAGTAAGTCCCTTTTTACCTTTACCAAACTCGACAAACCGAATACCACTATCAGACAAAGAAAAGCCGGGCGATGGCATCTCGAGAAATTTGGGGGCAGGGAAAAAATCAAAAAAACTTTCTACCATTACGCCTTAAATTATAGCACGCTCTTTTTGTATATTTAGCGCACTCGAGTCCCCACTGGGATATCAGAAGATACTTCAAATAAGCTGATGATTTCATCCTTACTTGCTGCGAGAATCATGGCTTGGCTTTCTAAACCCATCATCATGCGGGGAGCCAAATTTGTGACAAAGGCGCACCGCTTTCCGAGAAGCGTTTGTGAATCAGGGAAAAATCGAGCAATTCCGGAAAGCACTTGGCGGGAAGATTCTTCTCCGAAGTTTACAGTCAATTTAAGAAGTTTTTCAGATTCAGGGATGGTCTCGACAGAAACAATCTCTCCTATCATCATTTCAACTTTTGCAAAATCATCAATGGTTATCATGGTTTTTTCTTTTATCCAAAAAACTTTTAAGAATAATCGCCGCCGCTGAAGCGTCGAGCATATCATTTTTCCCCTGGAGACGCTCTGCTTCGGCGCTTGAAAAAAACTCCGGTTCTAAAAAAATCTCTACTGCAATCTTTTGACCAAGAGCTGTTTTAAATTTTTCAATATCTACCATGAGGAGGTTGGGTTCTCCAGAAAGCTTGTTTGATTCCCCTATCACGATACCTGCAACCTTTTCCGTGACGCAAAGATTCACAATACTCTCTAACAAAGCGTTGTTATTTTCTAGCACTGTTTTCGGAAAGGCCATATTTGCGTCTTCATCAGAAATTGCTATTCCAACCCTCTTTGTCCCAAAATCGATGCCGAGAAATTTCATAATTTCCTCATTCTACTACAGTTATCCCCAAACAAAACACGAAGCGAGAGAAGTATCTCTCCATTGCAAGCAAATGTCTTTTTGCTATGATTGACGACAATTCGATCAAAAAACCTTTAAAAACAATGCGGAGGAGTGGCAGAGTGGTCTAATGCACTAGTCTTGAAAACTAGAGCCTTCGTAAGGGGGCCGTGAGTTCGAATCTCACCTCCTCCGCACTGTTTTTAAATCCAAAATTTGTATTAAAATACCCAGAACTTTCTAAATTCTGGGTATTTAAAATTTTGCTTTTAATTGTTTATTGAGTAGTTACCGTAACTGTTTTGCTCAAGGTTCCTCCAGTGCCCGTGCATGTGATGAGGTATGTTGTTGTAACTCCTGCTCCAGGTAATATTGTTTGACTACCAGAAGAAAGTTGAGTTCCACTCCAACCACCTGAAGCAACACACGATGTTGCGTTGGTCGATGACCATGTGATTTGGGATGGATAAAACCATAAAGTCGGAGTTGGTACTGGAAGAACTGTTATCACGACTGACTGTTTTGGACTACCTCCGGAACCAGCACAGTTAAGTTGATACGTCGTTGTCACTGTGGGATTGACCACTTGGGTTCCAGATAGCGCCTTGGTTCCAGACCAACCGACGAGAGCAGTACATGAGGTTGCATTTGTAGATGACCATGTGAGGGTTGCTGGCTGGCCAGCGACAACAGATGTTGGAGATGCAGAGAAGCTCATCGTTGTAGGAGGAACTACGGTTACAGTAACTGATTGAGATACACTCCCTCCCGCACCCGTACACGTGAGAGTGTATATATCAGTGAACTTTGGAGAGATAGTTATATTTCCTGAAATAGGTTGCGCACCAACCCACCCCCCACTTGCAAAACAGGCTGTCGCATTTGTAGATGACCACGAGAGAGTAAATGGTTGAGCAGTACCAACAGATGTTGGTGATGCAGAGAGAGATGTCGTCGGAATAGGTGTTGCCGAAATCGTTACCGACTGACTTGCGCTCCCCCCTGCACCCGTACACGTGAGGGTGTATGTTCCACTTGCATTCACAGTCACAATAGCGCTTCCTGAAGTTGGTTGCTGGCTACTCCAAGCACCTGATGCAGTACACGCCGTTGCATTTGTAGATGACCATGTGAGTGTGACTCCTTGACCAACAGCTACAGAACTTGCTGATGCTGAAAGAGAGAGAGTTGGAACTGGAAGAACTGTGACTGTAGCCGATTGAGACGCACTACCTCCTAGCCCAGTGCAGGTTATGTTGTATGTGAGAATCCCACTAATAGGAGCAACGACAAAACTTCCTGAGGTTGCGGTGATTCCAGCCCAACCCCCTGATGTAGTACACGCCGTTGCATTTGTAGATGACCATGTGAGGGTTGATGATTGACCGACAGCAATCGTCGAAGGTGTGGCTGTTATGGTGACTGTTGGAAGAGGAATTGCAGAAATTGTTACCGCCTGTGACGCACTCCCCCCCGCGCCTGTACAGGTGAGGGTGTATGTCCCTGTTGCGTTCACCACAACAGTTGCTGAACCTGCTGTTGTTTTCGTTCCCGTCCATGCGCCTGAAGCGGTACATGAAGTTGTGTTTATAGATGACCATGTGAGTGTAGTTGATTGGCCCGCTGGCACAGAAGAGAGTGCTGCGCTCAAAGTAACTATGGGTTTTGGCAACACAGTGACGGTTACAGATTTAGTAGCGCTTCCTCCAAGACCAGAACAAGTGAGGGTGTAAGCGGTAGTTACTGTAGGAGTTACAAAGATTGATCCGGAAAGATTTTGATTACTAGTCCATCCACCCGAGGCGACACAACTTGTTGCATTTGTAGATGACCACGAAAGAACTGCTGAACTTCCTACCCCAACTGATACCGGAGATGCGGTAAGAGTAACTGTTGGAACTGGATTTGGATTTGGAAGAACTGTGACTATTACTGATTTTGTGACAGCTCCCCAGCTTCCCGTACAATTTGCAGTATAGGTGGTTGTAACCGTTGGACTCACTGATTTTGTGCCACCAGAACTTGCGAGTGATCCTGGCCAAAAAGGATCGTTAGGGTTTGATGTTGTCGTACATCCATACATGGTGTTTAGAATTGTTGGAGACCATGTTATGAGAGAGGAGGTTAGTCCTGCAGTAATAGTAGAGGGGACAGCAGTAAAAATAAGTTTGTCGTCATTTGGATTCACAGGAACAGTGATTGATCGCGATACACTTCCTCCTAGACCAACGCAACTCATAGTAAAGACTGTTGGGGAAGCAACAAAAAACTTAAGCTGACTTGAGGTAAAACGAGTGGTCGAAGGCCAGCCTATTACTCCTCCTGAACTTACACATGATGTTGCGTTCTTCGCAAGCCAACTAATGTAGTAGGCCGGGGAAGGGTCTCCGAGATTATATGATGCTGTTGTGTATGAAAGAGAGAGGGTGGGAAGTTGGTTTACTGTTACTGTAACCGATTGCGAATTTGTAAACCCAAAACCCGTACAAGCGATTGAGTACGTGGTTGTTATTGTTGGAGAAACGATAGTAGTCCCTGATGTGGGTTGTGTTCCACTCCAACCACCTGACGCAACACAACTTGTTGCATTTGTTGATGACCACGAAAGAACTGCTGAACTTCCTACCCCAACTGATACCGGAGATGCGGTAAGAGTAACTGTTGGAACTGGATTTGGATTTGGAAGAACTGTGACTATTACTGATTTTGTGACAGCTCCCCAGCTTCCCGTACAATTTGCAGTATAGGTGGTTGTAACCGTTGGACTCACTGATTTTGTGCCACCAGAACTTGCGAGTGATCCTGGCCAAAAAGGATCGTTAGGGTTTGATGTTGTCGTACATCCATACATGGTGTTTAGAATTGTTGGAGACCATGTTATGAGAGAGGAGGTTAGTCCTGCAGTAATAGTAGAGGGGACAGCAGTAAAAATAAGTTTGTCGTCATTTGGATTCACAGGAACAGTGATTGATCGCGATACACTTCCTCCTAGACCAACGCAACTCATAGTAAAGACTGTTGGGGAAGCAACAAAAAACTTAAGCTGACTTGAGGTAAAACGAGTGGTCGAAGGCCAGCCTATTACTCCTCCTGAACTTACACATGATGTTGCGTTCTTCGCAAGCCAACTAATGTAGTAGGCCGGGGAAGGGTCTCCGAGATTATATGATGCTGTTGTGTATGAAAGAGAGAGGGTGGGAAGTTGGTTTACTGTTACTGTAACCGATTGCGAATTTGTAAACCCAAAACCCGTACAAGCGATTGAGTACGTGGTTGTTATTGTTGGAGAAACGATAGTAGTCCCTGATGTGGGTTGTGTTCCACTCCAACCACCTGACGCGGTACAAGAGGAGGCACTCGTTGTGGTCCACGAGAGAGTCGCCGAACCTCCTGTTGCGACTATATTGGTTGAAGTAAGTAAACTTACAGTCGCAGGGCTCACAAGGTTGGTTGTTGGAGTAATCGCCGTAGAAACAGCGGCTGTCCCTCCAGTTTGCGAAAGGGCGTTTATTTGAGAAGTAAGATTAAGAAGTGTTTGATACAGAGAATCAAGCGCTGAATTACTACTTGTTGTCTGTGCTGAAGAAACAAGAGGATTAAAAAGGAAAATTATTCCCAATACAAAAGCAACAATTGTTATTTTTTTCATTATGGCAAAACAATCTAGTAAATAAAAGAAATCTCCACTCCCTTTAGTCTAGCAAGGTTTTCCTAATACGGTCAATACTTTTCCCCAGTACACAAAGGGGTATCTAGACATTTTCGCGTGGTAAACTACAGAGCAATGCTGTTTTTTGCCAATTTTACTGTTGTAATACTTGCTCTTTTGGGTTTTTCACTTGCAAACTACATCCGAGTCACAAAAAAAACACCGGGAACACTCCTCTGCCCCCTAGAAGGAAGTTGTGACGCAGTGGTGACAAGTCAATTTTCTAAAATCGCTGGGATCTCCGTTGAAACTCTGGGAATGGCCTATTATGGGCTTACTTTTGTTACGTATCTTCTGTTTATTCTCTCTCCGACCATTCTTCCGGGAGCATCTTCATATATTATGCTTGGAGTAGGAGCTACCGCCTTTTTGTTTTCAATCTATCTAACTGCCGTGCAATCTGTGCTTTTGAAACATTGGTGTACATGGTGCCTCTGTTCCGCAGGAATCTCTACCATTATATTTCTCATAGTTCTCTACAGCTCAAACCATAAGGCTCTCGAGCTCTTAGAAACAATTTTTGGGAAATTTTCCCTGTTTTGAAAAAAAAGTTGTGATAAAATGACACTGATGAAAAAACCTAGTCCTCTCCATTGGCAAACCTTTGAATATGAAAATCGGGAACGAGGTGCTGATTGGTTTTGGGCAGTTGGAATTATCACCGTTTCCCTTGCGGTAACAGCTATTATTCTCGGAAATGTACTTTTTGCTTTTGTCATTATCCTCTCTGGTTTTGTGCTTTCCTTGTTTGCGGCGCGACCACCGAAACAGATTGATGTGGTGGTAGACGAACGAGGAATTCGAATTCATAAGTTTTTCTACCCGTACAGAAGTCTTGAATCATATTGGATTGATGAACACGAAGAATCTCCAAAGCTTCTTATTAAATCCCAAAGGCTTTTTATGCCTTATATTGTGATTCATATTAACCAAGATGAAGTTGAGGCAAAAAGAGTGAAGCAATTTCTCTCTCGGTATCTTCCGGAAGTATTTCACGCAGAATCCCCGCTCGAACACGCCATGGAACACTTGGGTTTTTAAGGTGCTCATGCTAGTCTTGTTTCCGCTTGTCCCTGTCGTTCAACGGATAGGACACTTCCCTGCGAAGGAAGAAATTTAGGTTCAATTCCTAACAGGGGCACATTATAAAAAAATCCCAACTTTTGTTGGAATTTTTTTATACATCTGTTTGGAATTGAACAAGGAAAGGGGGTCGGGGAGACGCGGACCGTCTCCCCGTGGAGGAAGGCAACGAACAAAGTGAGTGTCGGAAAACCGTGGGTTTCCGAGAGGTGAAATATCCTAACAGGGGCACAAAATACAGAGCAACCTCCCCTGCGGGAGGTTTTCTGATTTTGTGCCAAGCGCAGTGATGTTTTTGTTTGAGCGTCAGCTCAAGGCAAAAACCACGAGCTGGGACTGCGAGATTTTTCCGTCAGGAAAAATACTTGTGGTCACAAGTGCCGAGCGAAGCTATGTTTTTCTAGTAAGAAAAACGAGCGAGCTGGCGATGAGTACATCGTGCCGTGAGGCTCTGGGAAAATTTCCGAGTGACGACGAGAAAATTATCACTGACCACAAAATAGAGAGAGGTTAAATCAAATCACAAAACACACACTAACAAAAAACCAGAATCAAGTTCCGGTTTTTTGTTATGAGATTTTCTTGAGCGCCTTCACGAGACGAGCTTTCTTTCGACTGGAGGCATTTGTTTTTAAAATTCCTCTCTTTGTAGCTTTGTCGAGTGCTTTCTGTACTTGAGGAAAGAACTCTTTTGCCTCTTTTACTTTGTTTTCAGCAATAAGTTTCTTATAGGTTTTAAGCGCCTTTGAAACCGCCTTCTTCCGGCGGTCATTCATCACTTTCTTTCGCTTAGACGATCGAAGTGCCTTTTTGGCTGATTGGATTATCGGCATAGTTTTGACACCATACCATACAAACTTCTCTTTTTGCAAGAGTTGTTTTAAATTCGCGGAGAAGCCATGTTTTGGTATGATGAGAGGATGATCGGCTATCTCAAGGGCATAATACTCCATAAAGACTCCACTTTTGTAATCCTTGAAACAGGTGGGGTTGGATATAAGGTGTATACCACAGGAAATACAATAGAGCACCTCGATAAAACGGCTACTTTTTGGGTTCATACCGCCATACGAGAAAACTCTCACGATCTCTACGGCTTCAGTTCTCGCGAAGACCTTGAAGTTTTTGAGCTCCTTATTTCTGTTTCAGGTATCGGCCCAAAGACAGCCCTGGGTGTGCTCTCCGTTGCCCCAATAGAGACTCTCAAGCACGCGGTTGCAAGTGAAAACATCGCGCACTTAGTAAAAATTTCAGGTATTGGAAAAAGAATCGCCGAAAAGATTGTTCTCGAGCTCCGAGGAAAACTCGGTGAGGCGCAAGAAATGACAGCGGGAGATCTGCGAGACGAAGGAGATGTGGTTGAAGCGCTCGGCGCACTTGGGTATTCACAAAAACAAGCTCGTGACGCCTTGAAAGAAATACCGAAAAATATCACGAGTACGAGCGGGAAAGTAAAACTGGCATTAAAATTCTTGAGCAAAAATTCCTAATGTTAGAGATCGTAAAAAAAATAATTCCCAAAAAACTATTTCGGACGCTCCAGCCGATATACCACTACACACTCGCACTCATTGGCGCGGTTACCTATGGATTCCCTTCCCAACACATAAAGGTGCTCGGTATCACCGGCACAAAAGGAAAAAGTTCAACTGCAGAATTTGCAAATGCAATCCTTGAGCAGGCCGGATTTAAAACCGCGCTCATGGGAACCATTCGTTTCAAGATTGGGAGTGAGTCTCGACCGAATCTCTACAAGATGTCTATGCCAGGAAGATTTTTTGTACAAAAGTTTCTTCGCGAAGCGGTAGATGCGCACTGCGATTGGGCCGTGATTGAGATGACCTCAGAAGGGATGAAACAATTCCGCCATCTTTTTATCGAACTCAACTCGGCGATTTTTCTTAATATTACACCTGAACACATCGAATCACACGGCTCATTTGAAAACTATCTCAAAGCAAAATTAAAAATTGTAGACTTGCTCGAAAAATCAGAGAAGAAAAATAAAGCGATGATTGTAAACACGGACGACAAACATGCGGGAGAATTTTTGAAAGCAGGGGTTGAACAGGTGATTCCGTTCGATATGAAAGATGCAGGATTTTGGGAAGCAAATAATGACGGAATTGCATTCACCATACATGGCGAGCGCATTCGCTCCCCGCTTCATGGTTCATTTATGATTTTAAACGCTCTAGCTGCAGCAATGTTCGCTGAAAGCCAAGGTATACAAACAGAAGTAATTAAAAAGGGAATTGAAAGCGTAGAAGAGATTAAGGGTAGAGTACAATTTATAAAACTCCCGAATAATTCTCGCCTGAAGAAAAAACAAAATTTCTCTGTGGTTGTTGATTACGCGCACACACCTGAATCACTCGACGCTCTCTATAGCGCATTCCCAAACAAAAGAAAAATTTGTGTGCTTGGAAACACTGGAGGGGGAAGAGATGTGTGGAAACGCCCTGTGATGGCAAGTATTGCGGACAAATATTGTGATGAAATAATCCTCACAAATGAAGATCCGTATGATGAAGATCCAGAGGAAATCATAAATCAGATGAAAAAATCCATAAAAACCAAAAACATTGCGGTGGTTATGGACAGGAGAGAAGCGATACATAAAGCGATTGCAAAAGCTCGCGAAGGTGACACTGTGCTCATCACCGGTAAAGGAACTGATCCCTATATCATGGAAGCAAGGGGCAAAAAGACTCCTTGGAGCGATGCCCAAGTGGCGCAGGAGGAACTAGAGAAGGTTTTAGCTTCTAGCTGATAGCTTTTAGTAAAAAACTGAAAGAAGGAAAACATCACTCTTAAATTAAATAAAATACACGATGAGTGTTGGATTTAATGCACCAAACTAACCCCTATAAGCTAACAACTATAAACTATCGTGCCTGAACTCCCCGAAGTCCAAACAACCGTAAACGGAATCAACGACAATCTGCCTGGACTAAAAATCCTTGATGTTTGGACTGATTATAAAAGCGCTCATGCAATGCACAAAGAGAGCATAAAAAATCCAAAATACTTTTTAAAATTCAAAAAAGAAATTACCGGCACAAAAATCATAAAAGCCGAACGCCGAGCAAAAAATATTTTAATCCACCTTTCAAATAGAAAGACTGTTTTGATTCACATGAAAATGACAGGGCATCTTATGTACGGAAAATACATGCTCGATAAAAAAAGTAAAACTTGGAAAACAACAGAAAAAGGCCCGCTTGAAGATCCGTTTAATCAATTTATTCATCTTGTGTTTACACTCAATAACAAAAAACATCTTGTATTTTCTGATGTACGCAAATTTGCCAAAGTTGTTTTGATAGATTCCTCTAACCTTTCTCGCTCCCCCCACCTTTCCCACTTAGGACCAGAACCACTTGAAAAAAGTTTTACTGCGAGTGTGCTTCGCCAAAGGCTTCTTCTTAAACCCAATGGAAAAATCAAACAAGTGCTTATGGAACAAACCGTAATTGCCGGAATCGGAAATATTTACTCCGATGAAATCCTCTTTGCCTCGGGAATTCATCCGCTCACACAAGTAAAAAAACTAAAGCCGACAGATTTTAAAAATATTTGGAAATACACAAAAAAGATTTTGAAAGAAGGAATTGACTTCAAGGGAGACTCCCTTTCGGATTATAGGAATATCGATGGGGAGCGCGGTGGGTTTCAATATCGCCACAAAGCATATCGCCAAACTGGCAAACTATGCTCAAAAAAAGATGGTGGAACCATCAAACGTATTGTCGTCGGTGGGCGCTCTGGCCACTTCTGCCCCGTGCATCAGAAGTTGCGTTAGGAGTTTTACACTCCAAGTATCCGAAACAGTGCGACTCCAACAGACACAGCGACATTCAAGGACTCCTTGTCCCCTTTCATAGGTATTTCAACAATAACATCCGCAGATTTCAAAATCTCCTCTGAAATTCCAGTTACTTCGTTGCCAAAAATAAATGCAACAAGAAATTTTATTTTTACTTTTTTATAATCAATACTTTTTTTAGACTGTTCAACTGCAATTATTTGGAATTTTTTCTTTTTTAAATCAACCAGAACTTTCTTTATATTTTGCGTTTTCTCCCAAGAAACAGTCTTTTCTGCACCAAGTGCAGATTTAGCAATCTCCTTAACTACCCTACCAAACCGATCAAGTGGGGCTGGGGTATAACCCGTCAGATATATCTTTGTGATACCGACAGCATCTGCAGTTCGAAAAATAGAGCCAACATTTATTTTACTGCGTACATTGTGGAGGATTAGAATCGCTTCTTTTTGTTTTTGCATATCGAAAATCTACTCTATTTCACACTTTTTGCAAAAACATGTACTATAATCCCATGCTTTCAATATTCCCCGAGCTTCTCACCTACCAACTCTTTGCCCCACTCATCCTTCGAGTAGTTTTGGGCTTAATCCTCGTTAATCTTGGATATCTCAAGTTTACCAAGGAGAAATCGCGTTTTAACCTCCTTTTCCAGACTCTCGGATGGAAACCCGCGGAGTTCTGGACCAAACTCTTCGGTCTCATTGAGATCGTCGGGGGTATAGCACTCATTGTCGGCTTCTCAACCCAGATTGCTGCACTCATATTTGTCATCATAAACTTTGCCGAGCTCTATATAGAAACAAAAGAAGCCAGCCTCCTTAAACGAGATGCTGTCTTCTATTTGCTTATCTTTGCTGTGGCTCTCTCACTTCTCTTCACTGGCCCCGGTTTTCTCGCATTTGACCTTCCTCTGTAGAGCAGTTTTTAGGTTTTAGTGAATGCCTTAGTTGTGTTTGTTCTCTTTTGTGGTATAAATTCGTGGTATTTTAATTAGCTTTTAATATGCACCCATAGCTGTTTTGGTAGGTATACAGCGGTGATGTTGTTTGAAAGTAAGGTGTGATTTTGGAAATTGAATATGCACCCATAGCTCAGCTGGTAGAGCAGATCCCTTTTAAGGATAAGGTCGTAGGTTCGATCCCTACTGGGTGCACAGAATACAGAGACATCCCGCCTACGCGGTATTTTCTGATTCTGTGCAAAGCGCAGTGATGTTTCGTGAGCGCACGAAACCACGAGCTGGGGTCGAGAAATTTTAGTTGTGACGACAACTAAAATATTCGTGACCACTTGTGCAAGGCGGAGTGCGACGGCGCAAGGCGGACTCACAAAAATAGAAACCTACACCCCCAGCACAAACCTCTCTAATGCAATACCAAACTCTACTCCCCCACGACGAGCTTCGTGATAAAGCGTCACAAGGTTTGAAGACATCACCCTTAGCTCCTCTCCGGTAAAGTTTTTTGAAAATCCGAGAGCCTTTTTGTATACAAACGGATTGAGCCCCGCATCAGTTGCCCCTTTTGAATTTTGCGCTGAGAGAAGTGCTTTCACCTGCCAAAAGAATAGTCGATGAATTTCTTCAGGTTCCATGCCAGAAAACATCGCGTCTTGATAGAGAAGCCAGAGTCTTTTTTTATCCCGCGCACCAAGCGCATCTGTTAACACAAATACATTAAAATCTTTATTCTTTGGTTTATCTTTTTTTGCGTCGGTAAATTCTTGAACTTTTTCTGCGTGTTTTTC
>Ga0226658_10000993_pt1 | contig 14234 bp, 15 predicted proteins | sample OliLak19BULKMAT1_FD_169091 | JGI IMG/M metagenome (GOLD analysis project Ga0226658, IMG submission 169091) | Freshwater microbial mat bacterial communities from Lake Vanda, McMurdo Dry Valleys, Antarctica - Oligotrophic Lake LV.19.BULKMAT1 (v2)... | ecosystem: Environmental > Aquatic >... | reverse complement strand
CGCCGCTACTTTCCATTCGTCTGCCGCGGCTTGGATCAACATCATGCGTGCCGCCGCACCACCCTTGCGAACGTAGTCCTGCGAGCCGCGAATGCCCTGACTGCCGCCGGTACCAAAACTACCCCACGGACGTTTGCGCGCCAAGCTTTGCCCCGGCGTCGGGTATTCGGCCGTGACCTTCGCCCAATCGCACTCAAGCTCTTCAGCAACCAACTGGCACAGCCCGGTCAATGTTCCCTGCCCCATTTCGGAACGCGCGATGCGCACCACGACCGTGTCGTTGGGTTGAACCACCACCCAAGCGTTGATTTCAGCGATGGCGGCGTCTTGTGCCTCGGCGTTCTTCAGGAACGGCACATGAAAGCCCACTACCAGGCTGCCGGTGACGGCGGTGCCACCCTTGATGAACTGGCGGCGCGAAATCTTCATTACGGCACTCATGCTTCACCTCCAGCGATGTGTTCAACACTATTTGCGGCGGCGACTTTCTTCGCAGGTTTGGCGTCTTTACCAGTCTTGCCACCGGCCATTTCCTGCACGGCCAAGCGGATGCCGGCGCGCACGCGGTTGTAGGTGCCGCAGCGACAGATGTTGGTCATCGTGTCGTCAATGTCTTTGTCGGTCGGGTTCGGCTTGGCCTTCACGAGAGCGGCGGCAGCCATGATCATGCCGGATTGGCAGAAGCCGCACTGCGGCACGTCGAGCGCGACCCAAGCTTTTTGAATCGGGTGCGAGCCATCCTTCGACAGGCCTTCAATCGTGACAATTTTCTCGCTCGACTTGACGCTGTTGGCCGGCCTTACACAAGAGCGGGTGGGGACGCCATCGATGTGCACAGTACATGCGCCACACAGGGCGATACCGCAGCCATACTTGGTGCCGGTAAGGCCGAGTTGTTCTCGAAGCACCCACAACAAGGGCGTGTCAGCATCCGCTTGATAGTCCAACACTTTGCCGTTTACGTTCAGTTTTGCCATGCCCGCGCTCCTCTTTGTGGTTTACAGATAATTATGAACTGTGTTCAGGGGCAGCGCAAAAACGCGGGAGCATCGTGCCGCCATGTTTGAGCAGCCTCCGCGGAAAGCCGATAACAGATTTCGTCTCTCGACGATTACTTGGAGAGGTGCGCATTGCGACCCGCCGCAGCTTGTTAAACGCGCATCGAGGTTGACAACATAGGTACAAATGTATATAGTGGTCCAAGGGATAGTTTTCTTTCGCCGCCCCGAAAACAAAGGGAGACTCATGCACGCAGCGATACTTCCGTGTGATGGTTCCCCAGGGAGTGCGGTGCCGTTGCGTGAAATGGCGTAAGCGACCATTTTTCTAGCGTTGGAGCGTACATAGGTTTAGCGTGTTGAGGGTCTAGCGCATACAGGCGCATCGCAAACTCATAGGGGGCATCAATTCCAAACATACCCGCCGAACCCGATCAGACTAAATGCGAAATCGTGTTGAAGTTTGCAAATGCCGCACAGAGCGTTCCCAAGCCGCTGCGACGGCAGTTCAAGCATTGGCTGCGTTTGCAAGGGCAGCCTGCAGGGCAGATTGAACTCGCGATGGCGTACGGCGGAAATCTCGAAGTTGGCGCGTCCTTGCACCGGCTTCAACATGTTCGCCTAATCGCAGAAGCATACGGCGTGCCGCACGCGGCGATCAAGTACGTAAAGATGCCCAAACCGCCAATCGAGGAATGTGTGCTGCCGTTGGAGTCGGTCGACTATGTGTTCGTGCGATCGACGGGAGATGCTGTGGCTGACTTGCAGCCGGCGCACGACGATCCCACTAATTTGAAAGGCGCCAATATGTACAAACGAATCATGATTGTGATCGCTGAGGGCGCAGTTGGCAAAGCTGCGGTGAATGAGGGGTTGGCGGTAGCCAAGGCGCACGGCGCTGAAGTACATTTTTTCCATGTCCTTGCTAACTATGTACTGCCGATGCCGGATATGATCCCTATGCCTGCCGAGACGATCGACAGATATCGCAAGCGAGTGGAGAAACGCGCAGTCGAGTTGATCTCTGATGCCGCGCTGCAAGCTAAGCGCCTGGGCGTGCGCTCGACCGATTTCGTTTCCGCGGGCGGCGATGAAGCGGACTGCATTGCCAACGCTGCCTTGAAGCGGAAGTGCGACTTGATTGTGGTCGGGTCCTATGGGCGGACAGCGCTACAGCGACTTATCTATGGAAGCGTCGTCACGCGTCTGATTACTCGCAGTACCAAGCCAGTTCTTGTCTGCAAGGCGCAGTCGAATGCAAATGTAACGGCGGAGGAAAATATGGCATTGCCGCTGAAATCCAGCAAAGCGCTCCGCCCTGGTCGCGCTATCGCGCAGTAGGCGCTGCCACCGACGCGCCAAGTCGTCTTGGGCCCACGTGTCGTAAACGTAGGCTGAGGAGAGCAAAATCTAATCTTGATGCTTCGGACCCTGCCGGGGAGCCAGCTGAGCTCTGTTGGTTAGGTTGCTGTCGTCCAATACTCTCATCGTGCTGGAACGCGCGGCGTTGATTGAACGACTAGCCTAGAGTAATCTCCAAATGAGCGCTTTAGCAATGGCCGCCTGCCATCGGAGAAAAAATGTTTACAGATAAGTCGGCCGCTACGATGGCTGGGACTACTGCCCGGCAACAGTTGGATACTTGGTTACCAGAAGCGCTGGCGAGGGTCGGCTAATGGACTTCCTGACTTTAGCGGCGATTAAGAGCTGGATGAATTATCCGTTGTTCCAGTTTGGCGGCAGCACGATCAAGGCGGGGGAGTTGATTCTCGCGCTGGTGTTTGTGGTCGCAATTTGGTGGGTCGCCAGCCTCATCGAGCGCGGCTTTCAACGACTGACGCTTCGCTATGTCGATGAGCCGTGGAAGCAGGCGCGCATGTATATGTTTAGCCGATTTCTGCGTTACGCGGTGTGGGTGTTCGGCACCTTACTTGGGCTTAATTATTTAGGTATCAACCTCACCAGCGTCGCGCTGCTTGGTAGCGCGTTTGCGGTCGGCCTTGGTTTCGGGTTGCAAAATGTGTTCAGCAACTTTGTGTCTGGGATCATTATCCTGCTTGAGCGAAGTCTGAAGGTCGGTGATTTCGTCGACCTCCAGTCCGGCGTTCGCGGACATGTGCGTGAAATCGCCATGCGATACACGCGTGTCACAACCAACGATTCGTTGGACATCTTGGTGCCAAATTCGGAATTCATCAACGGCCGCGTTACGAACTGGACCCTTGATGACTCGTTTCGGAGAATGCATATTCCGTTCGGTGTCGCGTATGGAACGCCGAAAGAACTTGTACTTGAGGCGGGGGTTGCCGCGGCCAAGGTTGTCATGGGAGTCGTCGCGAGCGACACCATGAAAAGCACGGTTTGGCTTGTTAACTATGGTGATAGCGCGGTCAACTTTGAGCTCATCATTTGGGCAGACCGTGAGTTAACGACCCATCCGGCATCAACGCACGCAAAATTAATGTGGGCGCTGGATGATGAATTGAAGGCGCGGAAGATAGAAATTCCGTTCCCGCAACGAGACCTGCACCTGCGCTCCGGCGCACTTAACGTTCGAATTGAGGGGCCAGACGGCTCGACGGGCGAAGCGGTGCTCAAATCCCGTAGTGAACCACCAATCCATAAGCCAACCCTGCCCACATAATCAAGAATAGCGGTGTACCCACCCGCACAAAATCACCAAATCGGTAGCCGCCCGAAGTCATTACCAACAGGTTGGTTTGATACCCCATGGGTGTGAGGTAACAAAGATTGCAACCGAACAGGACGGCGAGCACAAAGGGTTCGGGTGGCACCCCCAGGGCACGCGCTAGCCCAATAGCGAGCGGGGTGCCGATGGCCGCAGACGCATTGTTTGAAACGAAGTTGGTGAGTATTCCCATGAGTCCCATTAATAGCGCCAGCACCCAAGCAGGGCTGAGGCCGCTTGCGAAAAAGGCTACCTGTTGCGCCAGCCAGTCGGTTGCGCCCGTGACAGCGAGTGCGTCGCCTAGCGCCAAGCTTGACGCTACCAATAGCACCACTTTGACAGACAAGGACTGTGTCGCATCTTGCAAAGACATACACTTCGTGGCGAGTAACACGATAACGCCAGCGAGCGCCGCAAGAGCAATGGGCATTATTTTTGTTGACGCAAGGATGACAACCGCTGCCATCGTAAATAGGGCGATGCCGGCTTTTTTCTGGCGCGGAAGTGACAGACTTGCATCAAGTAATAGCCCGACGCCGTCCCGCTGTACGGCTTGAATCGCCTCGGTATTTCCCTGCAACAGTAAAATGTCCCCCGCACCAATCGTGCGTTCAATTAGATTCTCTCGCTGCCATTGTTCGTCCGATTTCTGCGCGCGCAGCCCGACAACGATCACACCGTATCGCTCCGCCAATCGTTCGGTTTTGACAGAACGGCCAATCATCGATGATGCAGGGGTAATGATTAGCTGAGCAATGATCGAAGACTGAATTTGTCGGGGTTCGTTGCTAGCAATATTGGCCGAGGGATCTGGATCTTCATCAAGCGTGTGAAGAGCCGCGCCAAATCCCGTCTCGATATCTTTAAGATTTGCAGCGGTATCTTGAACGACGAGAACATCCTTGGCTTTTAAGATAAGTGAAGGAAGCCTTGCCATTGTTTTGCCATTGCGACGAAGGCTAAGAAGCGGGAGTCTGTTGCCCCTCGCGGACATTGCCTCCCGTAACTGACGGCCGTCAAGCCAACTACCTTCTTCAATATTGAGTTCTGCCGTGAACACCTGCTCGGCGAGCATTTCCTGCCCCGGCTTAATGTGACCGAGCAATCGGGGTGCCACTAACCACAGATAGGCTAATGCGGGCACCGCTGCCGCGGCGACCAGATAGTAGTGCCCGAATATCTCAAACGGGCCAACGCCCAAGCCAACCGCGATGGCCACGACAATGAGATTCGTTGATGTACCGATGGTCGTCGCCATCCCGCCGATGAGGACGGCGTAATTCATGGGCAGCAGCATGGTGCCCGGAGATACCCCAGCGCGCTTGGCCGCCGCGATGATGAGTGGAATCATTAGCACGACGACCGGCGTGTCATTGACGACGCCGCTAACACCGGCTGCGCCAGCTAGCACCGCAAGCAGCGCCGTTTTGGGGGAGGCCGCAACCCACCCGGCCAGCTTCCTCGCCACGGGCTCTAAAGCGCCGGTCACGACCAGGCCATGGCCAACAATCATCAGTCCGCAAATGGTGATGAGCGCCGGGTGACCAAAACCGGCGAAGAAGCGTGATGGATCAACAAATCCATCCGCCACCTGCATGGGAAAGAGCACAAACCCAAGCGGGATAGCGACCAACATGCCGAGGCAAACGTAATCAATTGAAATACGATCCCAGATAAAGATCGCAAATATCAAAGCCGTGAAGAGCAGCATTGCCAAACCGTGCGCACCAAGATGCGTCGAAAGGGTCGGCAGATTACTGAGTTCAGTCATGTTGCAACCTTTGTGCGTTCAGAAATGCGCCATTTGTCAGATAGAGAAGAGTTGTCATTCGAGCGACCAGAAAAGTATCAACTACGATGGTCAAAAGCTCGGGAGGCTGACATTATCAGCGGAGAATGCGTTTAGATAGCCTCTGGGTATTCGAGCATGAAGGAGCGTGCCGATGCGAACAAGCTGGCGCGCCACATGATGGTTAAGATCTCCAGCGTTCTTTATTGTCTATGTTGCTTGAAAGCGCGTACGTAGGCCGATATCCTTGCAGCATCAATTCGTAAACAAAATATGAGCTAGCGATGTCGAATCAAAAATTGAAGAAAGTGCCGGCGTGCGAAGCCGACGACGACGCGCATGTGGCTGCGGTTCGCGTGCTGCGACAGTTTCGTATCATCCTTAAAGCCGTGAAAGCCCACTTCGCTCAGATGGAGAAACGGGCAGGTATAGGCGGCGTGCAGATATGGGCGCTGAGTGTAGTGCAAGCGAGGCCAGGCGTCGGTGTCAGTGAACTTGCTGTGGCCATTGATGTTCGGCAGCCGACCGCGAGCAATATGGTCAGCACGCTCGTCGCGCTAGGCTTTATAGAAGTGCGAAAGCAGGCGGCCGACAAACGGGCGGTACAGCTTTACCTGCGCGCGCCCGCAAAAAAACTGTTGCGCCGCGTGCCAGGGCCCTACACTGGGCTGCTACCGGATGCGATTCGCAAAACAGATACGGCTGTATTGTTGCGACTGGAGCGCGACCTGAAGGCGTTGATTCTCAATCTGGACGTTTCTGTCGCGGATGCGAGTGCATCGCACACGCCGCTGAGCGAATCGCTGCACAAATAGAACTTTAGATGCCGACAATATCCCGCAGAATCGTGCGCACCATGGCTTGATTGCGTTCGCTCTTTGTTGAGTATGTGAGTGTGCTTGACGTTGCGTCAGTACACGAAATCACATCAGCGGAGTTCACCATGAAAAACTGCCGCGGACTTTAGCTTGCCCGCGGATGGTTGGTGCGAATGCAGGCGGACGCGCTAGTTGTACGCCGAATCGACGCGACCGTCGTAGTAGGACGACACCATCGACATTTGCACCGCCATTTCGACCCGACGTTGCGCCTCAAGGCAGAGAGATTCAATGTCGGCGCCCTTGGCTCGCGCCACGCAGGCGTGGTAAGCGTGGTCGAGCGCGTCTTCGGCCTGCCGCCACTCGGCGATATTGAGCACCTCGGCGTCGAATTGATCGCGCGCGGTTTCGAATGTCGTCTGCAGCTGCGCTAGCACCCGGGCGTTGCCGTCAATGCAGGCAAGGCGGGAGGCGAGCTGGCGGGCGTCGGCAGGGGATCTTTGGCGACTATGGTGGGACATGGTTCTCTCCTGTAAATGTCTGTGCGGGCAAACTCGTCTAGGGATTAGGGGTACTGGATAATTGCGCGGATGAGCGCAACCCTGGCGGCGATGTTGAGCGCGTCTTCGTCAAATTGATCGCGCGCCGTCTCGAACGTTGTCTGTAGCTGGGCCAATATCCCGGCGCTGCCGTCAAGGCAGGCTAAGCGGGAGGTGAGCTGGGGGGCGTCGGCGGGGGATTCTTGGCGGCTGCAGTGGGACATGGTTCTCTCCTGTGAATGTCTGTGCGGGCAAACTCATCTGGTGATTGACGATTGGGGATACGCGATAATTGCGCGGATGAGTGCGACCCTATGCTGCGATAAGCGCCTAAAAAGTAGGCAACTTTCGGGCTTTGAGCGCGCGTGCCCGCAAGCCTAGATAAGCGCATAGGACAATTCGTGACTTGTTCATGACGGCGCATTGCCGGAAACTCGTCGTCGATCCGCCACCACATCGCCACAGGATGACCATGCAACCCGACACGATTGCCCGCAAGAGCGCCGCCGACTTCGACCCAGAGGTCATGAAGCTGTTTGACCAATATGTGCACGGCGTGATCGATCGCCGCGGCTTCCTTTCGGGTGCGACCAAGTACGCGGTGGGCGGCGTGTCGGCGACCATGCTGCTCGAAATGCTGAGCCCGAACTTTGTGTCGGCGCAGCAAATCAAGAAAGACGATGCGCGCATCGTCGCCAAGTACGTTGAATACGCATCGCCGGACGGCAGCGGCAAGATGCGCGGCTATCTGGTGATGCCGGCCAAATTCACCGGCAAGCTGCCGGCCGTGATGGTGGTGCACGAGAATCGCGGACTGAATCCGCACATCGAAGATATCGCGCGTCGCGTCGCGTTGGACAACTTCATTGCCTTCGCGCCGGACGCCCTCACGCCCTCGGGCGGCTATCCCGGCGACGAGGACAAGGCGCGCGAGCTATTCGGCAAGCTCGATCAAACTAAAGCGCGCGCCGATTTTGTTGCCGCCTTCGGCTTCATGAAGGCGATGACTGAAGTCTCCGGCAAAATCGGCGTGGTCGGCTTTTGCTACGGCGGCAGCATCGCCAATTATTTGGCCACGCAGTTACCCGAGCTCGCGGCCTCGTCTCCGTTTTACGGCGGCGCGGCGAAGACCGAAGACGTGCCAAAGATCAAAGCCCCGCTGCTGATCCACTACGCCAGCAACGACGAGCGTATCAACGCGGCCTGGCCAGCCTATGACGCAGCGTTGAAGGCGGCAGGCGCCAAGTACGAAGCGTTCATTTATCCCAACACGCAACACGGCTTTAACAACGACACCACGCCGCGCTATGACGAGGCGGCAGCGAAGCTGGCGTGGGGCCGGACGATTGAGTTCTTCAATAAGAATTTGCGCGCGAAGTAAGCTGAAACACTAGCAATGGCGGGCGTTTTCGTGGCATTTTGCCGGGAAACGCCCGCCAATACTGGAGTTTCACCGGCGCTGCTTGGGCAGCGTGGTTGGGCCGTCTGACATATTTCTGTCACGCCGTTGTCATGAGAGTTTCCGATACTGAGACCCTTACAGGGACTTCCACGCCGAGCAACAACCCTGCGGCGCTGAACAATAGGAACTCGACTCGCATGAAAAATCGCTTACTTACTGCGGCGTTTGCCGCCGCTTCGCTGTTGACGCTGGCTGCCTGCGCCGACATGAAAGTTACCCCAGTCGCCGTGGTGCCGGAAGGCCGTGTACTGACCGCCGACGGACAGTTGCTCGATGCTGTGCGCTATGAAATGAACATGGCAGGTGTCAAGGGCGTTACCGCCACCGCGTCTAGCGGCGAGATCACCTTAAAGGGCAGCGTTGAAACTGGCCAAGACTTAGTCAAGGTTGCCAAGCTGGTGCAGCGCGTCCCGGGTGTTCGTGCGGTGATTCCTGACATCGACGTCAAGCGCTGAGCATTTCGCAACACACAAAAAAACCCAGAAATGCTGGGCTTTTTAATTGGGACAACCGCTGACGACTAGTAGCCCGCGTCATGTGCCATTTGGTCGGCATGGTATGAAGACCGCACCATCGGCCCACAGGCGGCGTGCACAAAGCCCATTTTGACGGCTTCGGTCTCGAACATCTTGAAATCATCCGGCACCACGTAGCGCAGCACCGGTAAGTGGTGGCCGGACGGCTGCAAATACTGACCAATGGTCAGCATATCGACGTTGTGGGCGCGCAGATCGCGCATCACCTCAAGAATTTCCTCATTGGTTTCGCCAAGCCCGACCATCAAGCCGCTCTTGGTCGGCACGTTCGGGTGCTCGGCCTTGAAGTCCTTGAGCAATTTTAGCGAGTGCGCATAGTCGGATCCCGGACGCGCCTGTTTGTAGAGGCGCGCTACCGTTTCCAGATTGTGATTCATCACGTCGGGCGGGGCTTCGCGCAGGATGCCGAGTGAGCGATCGAGCCGCCCGCGAAAGTCCGGCGTGAGGATTTCGATTTGCGTTGAAGGCGACAACGCACGCGTCTGGCGGATACATTCAACGAAGTGTCCGGCCCCACCGTCTCGCAAATCATCACGATCGACACTGGTAATCACGACGTACTTGAGTTTGAGCTTGGCAATGGTTTCGGCTAGATGGCGCGGCTCATCAGCGTCCAACGGCAGCGGCCGGCCGTGGCCCACATCGCAGAACGGGCAGCGGCGCGTGCAAAGGTCGCCCATGATCATAAAGGTGGCGGTGCCTTTACCGAAGCATTCGCCGATATTCGGGCATGACGCTTCTTCGCAAACGCTGTGCAGCTTGGCCTCGCGTAGGATTTCCTTGATCTCGTAAAAGCGCGACGACGACGAGCCCGCCTTGACGCGAATCCAATCGGGTTTCTTCAACCGCTCGGCGGCGTTTTGCACGATCACCTTGATAGGGATGCGCGCAGTTTTCAGCCCGGATTTTTCTTTGACACCTGCTTCAGCCATACAAATTTACTTTCAGTTTTTCGACGAGTTTGTCGCCGACCAAAGCAATATTATCGCGCACACCCATATCAGCGAGTTGCGTGACCGCAAGGCCTTGGTAGCCACATGGGTTGATACGAGTGAAGGGTTCCAGATCCATGTTTACGTTCAGCGAAAGTCCGTGATAGGTCGCGTGGTTGGCGACTCTTAATCCAATGGCGGCGATTTTCGCTGGCCCCTCTCTCCAACTTCTCTCCCGCGAGGGGAGAGAGGCTTCCAGCAGAATCGCCTCCCTTCCCGCTTGTGGCGGAGGGAGAGAGGTTGCGCCATCCGGAAGGCCGATAGTCGCGATTTTATCTATGTGTTCCCCTTCTCTCCAACCTCTCTCCCGCGAGGCGAGAGAGGCTTCCAGCAGAATCGCCTCCCTCCCCATTCGTGGGGGAGGGATAGAGGGAGAGGGGGCCGTTGTATCCAGATGCGACATAACGTAGACCCCCGGCATCCCAGCTTGCCGCACACCTTCAACGCCATATTCTGCGAGCAAATCGATGACTGATTGCTCGATTCGGTTCACAAGAGCCTTGACGCCGTAGCTGCGGCCGCGCATGTTGAGCAATAGATAGACGACGAGTTGCCCAGGACCGTGATACGTGACTTGCCCGCCGCGATCAATCTGGACCACCGGAATATCACCGGCGTCGAGCACATGCTCTGGCTTGCCGGCAAGGCCCTGCGTAAACACGGGCGCGTGTTCGAGTATCCAGATCTCGTCCGGCGTATCGGCCGTGCTGGCGCGGTTGTGCGCGCGCATCGCTGCAAGCGTTTTCAGATAATCGACGCGACCGAGATGCTTGATGAGGGGCGCCATTTTTAATTCCGGGGCGATGCGCACTACAGAGCCATCAGCACCGTAGGATGCGCCGTCAACTCGCGATAGATATTATCTAGCTGCAGTTTTGAGGTCGCATTAATGGTCGCTGTTACGGAAATGAAATTGCCGTTTTTTGACGGGCGCATTTCCAGTGTGGTGGCATCGAAGTCTGGCGCGTGCTTTTGCACAATCGCCAACACCGTCTGCGCAAAGCTCTGGTTGGCCGCGTCTGTTGCGGCCGCTTTCATGCGTCCCATCGCCTTAATCGGAAACGCCGTTGGAAACACCAGCAACGTGTCTTTGGTCTCCGAGCCTTCGGCGCCAATGTGTTTGGGTCGTGTCATTACTCAGCAGCTTGCGGGGGTGCGGACGCGAGCTCGCGTTTGTAATTTTGAAAGAGTTGGTACATCGTTTTGAATATGGGGCCCGGTTTGCCCGCTTCAATACCGTGCCCGACCGGCCGGCCGTCAAGCGATACGATCGGCACCACCTCCTTGGTGGACGACATGATCCACAGCTCGTCAGCGCCCCGCACCTCTTTGCGCGACACGCGACGCACCTCCAGTGGCAGTCCGGCTTTCTTCGCCAGCTCAATCATCAATACGTAGGTGATGCCGCCCAGAATCAGGTTGTCCATCGGCGGGCACAGAATGACGCCGTTTTTCACCGCCGCAATGTTCGACGCCGACGACTCGGTCAGATAGCCATCGCGGAACATGATGCCTTCGTCACCTCCCAACAAATTCGATTCGTGCTTCAGCAACACCGCACCCAAAAGGGCGGTCGATTTGATGTGGCACTTGAGCCAGCGATTGTCGTCCAGCGAGACCGCCGATATCCCGTTCACGTAAATCTCGGGCTTCGGTGTCGGCAGCGGGTTGGCCATCATGAACACCGTCGGCGTCAGACCCGCAGGCGGCGGAAAATCACGTTTAGCCACACCACGCGTGACTTGAATGTAGATCGCCAGATTGCCGCCACCGTTCTTAGCGATGAGGCCGTTGATAGCGGATTCCCATTTTTCCAACGAGTATGGATTCGTCATGTATAGCTCCTCCATCGAGCGCTGCAATCGAATCAAGTGTTCGTTGGCACGCAGGCCGCGGCCGTCATAGTACGGAATGACTTCATAGACACCGTCGCCAAAAATGAAGCCGCGATCCAGTGGGGAAATTCGGGCGTTTTCAAGCGGCATGTACTCGCCGTTGAGGTACACCGTTGGCAGGCAGAGTTGTTGCGCGGCGTGTGTCATATCCGTTCGCTCTTGTTGCGGGCGTCACTTGAAGATCAAGCGAATGGCGTCCCATCCGCGGCCGAGAAACCCGGCGACCTTGACGTCCTCAAGTGCCACTACCGGGATCTCCGTGATCGGTTTGCCGTCACGTGTGATTTTCATTATCCCTGCTTTCTGGCCTGCTTGCAGGGGCGCCAGCAGCGGTTGCGTAGTAGTTAGCGTCGCGTTGATGCCGGTGAATTTGTCCTTCGGCAATGTGAGCCAGAAGTCGCGATCAAAGCCGAGTTTGATGGTGTTCTGTGTACCCTTGAAGATTTCCGGCGTGGCGATCGCGTCGCCCTTTTTGTATAGCCGCTGCGAGTCAAACATCTGATAGCCATAGTTCAGGAGTTTTTGGCTCTCCTGCGTGCGCGCCACATCCGAGTTGGTGCCCAGCACCACCGCGATCAAACGACGTTCGCCGCCATTGGTGCCGGCACCGACGCGCTTGGCGGTGGCGATCAAGCAATAGCCGGCCGCGTCAGTGTGGCCGGTCTTAAGGCCATCGACGGTCGGATCAAGAATGAGCAGGCGGTTGCGATTCGGCTGGGTGATTTTGTTGTGCGTGAATTCGCGTTCCTTGTAGTACGCAAACTCGGCGGGGAAATCGCGAATCACGGCGGCGGCGAGAATGAGTAAATCCTCCGCCGTCGAGAAGTGTTGTGCGTTTGGCAGCCCGGTGGCATTAAGAAAGTTGCTGTTCTTCATGCCGAGTTTTTGCGCTTGTCTGTTCATCAGCTGGGCGAACACCTCCTCCGAGCCCGCCACCGCTTCGGCCAGCGCGATGGATGCATCGTTGCCGCTTTGCACGATCATGCCGCGAATCAGCATTTCCACTGACGGCGTTTGCTTGGGATCGATGAACATGCGCGAGCCTTCGGCTTTCCACGCGCGCTCCGAGACGGTGACCGTCTGGTTGAGCGTGAGCTTCTTTGTCTTCAGCGCATCGAACACCAGATAGGCGGTCATCAGCTTGGTGAGCGAGGCCGGCTCAAACCGGTCACCGGCGGCGAGGCTGGCGAGGACTTGCCCGCTGCTGGCGTCAAACAGCACATAGGCCCGCGCCGACATGATCGGTGGCGGCACATCTGCTTGCACCGTCGGCAGCTGGGCAGCGGCTGGGACTAAAAACCAGGTGGAGAAACCGGCGACAAGCAGAGTGGATAACAGATTGCGAAAGTTCATTGTGGACTTATGGTTTTGAGATAACGGGGGAGAAGTCGTGCGATTGTTTGACGCGCGCCTGAATGGCGTCGGCCTCAACGCGCGAGGTGTAGGGGCCAAGGCGCACGCGCCACAGGCCGTCTTTAAAGACCACCAAGAGCGGTTCGCGGTTCCAATCGAGCTCGCGCGCCATGCGGTCGCGAAAGATATTGGCGTTGTCTTGAGAGCCGAATGCGCCAAGTTGCAGAAATAATTGTGAACCTTCAACCGCGATCGGCGAGGTGGTCACCAGCGGCGGCGGTGGCGTGTTGATGATTGGCGACGTCGGTGTCGCCACGCGCGTCGGCGCTGCGGTGGCGGGTTGGGAGCCGTCGCGCGCAAGGCTACCGACAAACACGCGCTCGACGATCACCTGGCCGCTACCCTTACGCGCGAGGTCGAGCCGGTGCGCGGCGGCAAACGACAGATCGATGACGCGATCGGAATGAAACGGTCCACGATCATTCAAGCGTACGACGACAGACTTCGCATTGGCCGGATTGGTGATACGCACATACGACGGCAGCGGCAGCGTTGGGTGCGCGGCGGTCATGGCGTACATGTCGTAGATCTCCCCAATCGAGGTCATGTTGCCGTGAAATTTGCGCCCGTACCACGAGGCGATGCCGGTCTGCCGGAACGGGTCGTTGTTGAGAGCGGGTACATAGCTGCGACCAAACACGGTGTAGGGCTTGTTTGCACCGCTGTGGAATTTTTCTGTGCGCGGTACGGCGTCGGCAATGCTATCGAGGTTGCTTGGTGCGTTTTTGGCAACATCCGTGCCGGGGCCGTCGTCTAGGTAGTAAGCGCCGGGCCGTGCGGGACTCGAGCTTTGCGGCGTCGATGCCGACTGTGAAGGTTTCTTCGGCGCGCTGCCGCACGCCACCAGCAACGTCGACCCGACCGCCATTAGCAGCCACTTCAGCGCGCGCTCAATCATTCGGCCACCACGGCCTCTAGTTTTTCCGACGCCTGGAACCACTGCCACTCACAATCCCCAATCGCGGCGACCAACTCGACCTGACGTTTCAGCATTTCCTGCAATTGCGTTTTCTTGTCCTCCGCGTAGGCCGACTCGTCCGACAGCCACGTTTCGATGTTGGTCCGCTCAGTCGTCAGCGCCTTGAGTTTGCTATCAAGTTTTT
>Ga0226658_10000989_pt1 | contig 14254 bp, 5 predicted proteins | sample OliLak19BULKMAT1_FD_169091 | JGI IMG/M metagenome (GOLD analysis project Ga0226658, IMG submission 169091) | Freshwater microbial mat bacterial communities from Lake Vanda, McMurdo Dry Valleys, Antarctica - Oligotrophic Lake LV.19.BULKMAT1 (v2)... | ecosystem: Environmental > Aquatic >... | reverse complement strand
CTCCTGCAACGGACTTTGGTTGTAGGAGCAAACTCATGTGATGGACTTCAAACAGGGATATTTTCGTTTCGTGTATTAACCATAGGTTTAAAATGGATTCAATGAGAAAAATTGCCATGTTAGGTTCCGGATTTATCGGACGGTTTTATGCTGATGCTATCCAGGGATACCGCAACCGCGATCGTATCATCATGATTCAATCCCGGAAGGAAGAAAGTTGTGTTTCTTTTGCCCGGCACTATAATGTACAATACTGGACTACTGACATTGACTCCGCCGTGTCTCACCCCGAGGTGGATACCGTCATCGTCGCATTGCCAAATCATCTGCATGAAGAGGCGATCATGGCTTGTATTAAATATAACAAATCCGTACTCTGTACGAAGCCACTTGGACGAAATGCTGAAGAAGGATATCGGATGCTTCAAGCCGTGGAAGATGCACAGCTCTTCAATGGATATCTCGAAGATCTCGTCTATACCCCAAAATTTTTAAAGTCGCACCAGGTGATTTCCTCAGGCGCACTTGGTAAAATACTCTGGGCAAAATCCAGAGAAGCCCATCCAGGGCCACATAGTGAATGGTTCTGGAATAAAGAACTTGCCGGAGGCGGAGCCATAATCGATCTTGCTTGTCATTGTATAGAAGTATCAAGGTCGTTTATTGGAAAAAATATTCGCCCTGTTGAAGTCATGTGTTGGGCAGATACCCAGGTAAAACCCATTGATGCAGAAGATCATGCCATCGGATTGGTTAAATATGAAACTGGTGCTATCGGGCAATTTGAGGTGAGCTGGACGTTTCGTGGAGGGCTCGACCTCAGGGATGAAGTCATGGGAAGCGAAGGCACGATCTGGAGTAATGGATTTATGCGCACCGGCCTTGATGTATTCACGAGTGGAAAAGGAACAGGCTATATGGCGGAGAAAGCTGAAACAGACCGGGGCTGGACCTTTCCTGTCGGGGATGAAATAAATGAACTCGGTTACAACCATATGTTTGCAGATATGTTCGATTCCCTGGAGCAAAATAGGTCGCCCAAAGAAACATTTTACGATGGATATGTGGTCAATGCCATCATGGATGCAGCTTATCTTTCTGTGAAAAGCAAACAATGGGAACCTATCAGACTCAACGTATGGAGGGGTACTGAACAACCGTTGGCCACAACTGTTTTAACCTCCTTTGATGAGCACCATTGGCTGGTGAAAGAAGAAGTCACGCATTATGGTGCTAAAAAACTCATACTGAAAGAGAAGGTTTCAGGTCGTATTTTTGAGCGGGTGCTGTAAGTCATATAGGCAGGTCCCAAAAAACAATCAATCCATAAAAGCATGCAGGATACTTTTATCATAGATGGCATCCGGACAGCCATAGGTTCTTTCAGAGGAACATTATCTGGTATGCGGACGGACGATCTGGGCGCGCATGTCATCAAGACGCTGATGGAAAAACACAAAGACCTGGACCCGGCTTTGATCGATGATGTGATCATGGGTTGCGCCAATCAGGCAGGTGAGGATAACCGTAATGTCGCACGGATGTCTTTGTTGCTCGCCGGACTTCCCTGGTCAGTTCCTGGTGAGACTGTCAATCGTCTGTGCGCTTCAGGCATGTCAGCGGTCATCCATGCGCATCGTGCGATTCAGGCAGGTGATGGTGATCTGTTTATTGCAGGTGGGGTTGAAAACATGACCCGTGGCCCATGGGTTATTTCCAAATCGAGTCAGCCTTTCGGCAGTGATACAGAAATGTTTGATTCGTCATTCGGATGGAGGTTTATCAATCCAAGGATGAAGGCCCTTTACGGAACAGAAGCTATGGGGGAAACTGCCGAAAACCTGGCTTCGATGTATGACATTTCCAGAGAGGATCAGGATCAATTTGCTGTGTGGTCTCAAAAAAAAGCAGCCGCATCTGCTGACATTCTGGCTGCAGATATCACACCGGTTTCGCTGCCGAGAAAGAAGCAGGATCCCCTCCTTTTTACTGCAGATGAATTTGTAAAAGGGAATACTACCCTTGAAGGTCTCTCATCATTGAGACCCGCATTTAGGGAAGGTGGCTCCGTGACTGCAGGCAATAGCAGTGGACTAAATGATGGTGCTGCTGCCTTACTGATTTCCTCTGATTTTGCAGTACGCCAGAACAATTTGAAACCAATCGCAAGAATCATATCTTCTGCTGTGGTGGGCGTCGAACCTCGCATCATGGGCATTGGCCCGGTAGGTGCATCACAGCGTGCATTAAAGAAAGCCGGTCTATCATTCGACGAAATGGATGTGATCGAAATCAATGAAGCCTTTGCCGCACAAGTGCTGGCCTGCACTCGATCCCTCGGATTAGATGATCGGGATGAACGCATCAATATATGCGGTGGCGCCATTGCCCTTGGGCATCCACTCGGCATGAGCGGATCCAGAATTATTCTTAATGCAGCAAGAGCACTTCAGCGACTTGACAAACGGTATGCACTGGCCACGATGTGTATCGGTGTAGGGCAGGGTTATGCGGTGGTGGTGGAAAGAGTTTGATTGTACTGTCTCCGGCTTGAAAGCCTTGGCAATTCAATTTGATCTATCTATTTTCTTTGCTCTTCCAGACTATATTCAAAAAATGTTCGCACGGAGGACACGGAGTGCACGGAGTAATTTTGCAGTCATCCTCCTTGCCCTTCTTTGCTCTTCCAGACTATATTCAAAAAATGTTCGCACGGAGCACACGGAGTTCACGGAGTAATTTTGCAGTTATCCTCCTTGCCCTTCTTTGCCCTTTGCTCTTTATTACCGAAGCAACGTAACATCACCATACAGCGTCTCCGTCTTTCCATCAGCATACACTACTTCAGCTACCCAAACAAATACCCCTGGATTGATATCATCACCACTCGCTTGACCATCCCAGCCATCTGCAGGTTGATTGGGTAAAAGGCCCATGCGTTCAAACACCAGTCCTCCCCATCGGTCATAAATACGCAGGAATGGAATATTGGTTACCGCTTCCGGATGACTCGAAATAAAGAAAAAATCATTGATGCCATCATCATTTGGACTGAAGACATTTGGAATAAAGAGCTCTCTATGGATCTTCGGCACGATACATGAATCCTCAGGTGCCAGAATCGTAATGGTCTGGAATAAACTGTCACATCCATAGAGGTTTGTATAGACCTGCTCTGTAGTGCCGACGTCCTGTGGAAAACATGAAAGTTGTTGTATAATAGTGGTGTCTGATGGCAACAGGCCTATTGTTTCAATCACGAGACTATCACAGCCTCCTGCATTAGTGAGAAGGCGGGTAAATACCCCAGCCATAGATGCATCACAGGTTTCACCTGACACTATAGTTGTATCTGAAGGAATAAGCATCACCGTCTCAATGATAAAACTATCACATCCAAACGTATTCTGAAGCACCTGGATGAACGTGCCTGCGATTGCAGGATCACAAGTCTCCCCCGAGACCCACGTGCTATCCGGTGGAACAAACGTAATGGTTTCAATCACGATACTATCACAACCACTCTGGCCTGTGTACAAATCTGTAAATACTCCGGAGGATAGCTCATCGCAGGTGTTTGATTGAAGAAGCGTGGTATCTGCAAGGACCCATGTCACTGTAGTGATCGTGGTGCTGTCACATCCATTATCATCGGTGAAGACATCCGTAAAAACGCCTGTCTGCATAGAATCACAGGAGGTATCTGTACGGTAGGTTGTATCTAGTGTATAGAGCGTCAAGGTCGTAGCCAGAACACTATCGCATCCATACGTACTCTGGAGTGTATCATAATAAATACCTCCGCTAGTCTGATATGCACCACCTACGTACAGGCTGTCTCCGGAACATATCTGATCGGTTAACGGAATAGTATAATTATCAAACACCTGGATAGTATGACCCACGCCTGGAGAGCCAACACAAAGAGGTGCAACCGTTTCAGTGACATCTACCAGTGTATAGGTCGTGGTCAACAACGGGTATAATGTGACCTCATGCCCGGTTACTATATTGTCAAGAAAATAAGTATTGATTCCGTCAGAATAATTGACATCAAACGGACCGGTGCCGGTCAGTGAAAAACGAAGTGTGGCGCTGTCCCCCATGCAAATGGAAGTTGATCCTGAAATGGTTCCGGAAGGGAGCTGAACCCACATCACTGGTGTCCCGAAGGATACAGATAAGCATGGATCTGATAGGTCTACACCTGTACCCGCCATTGCATTGCCCGCAAGAGAAGAAACAAAATAAGTCACGCCTACCATCAGTGGTGGTACAAGTGAGAAAACGTTGGTGTCACTGATCAAAAGGATGCTGTCCGGAAATCCAAGATGTAATACATACACTAATGAGTCGTCCGGATCCAGGACAACGCCTGTAGGTGGTAAAACCGATATCGTATTCCCTTCGCATTCACTGATAGCTGTGAAACTCATCGTCCCTGCATTGGTGAGACAGTTGCAAAGTTTTGTTCCACTTACTGTATCTGGATCACAATTATTAGCATCATTCACCCAAAAAATATAAGGTGCGCCGCTGAGCAATGGTTCGCTGATGAAAATAGCCGGATTACCTGGTATCAATGTACCCGACACTGTTCCTTCAATAACATACGTCGATGGATCGCCACCTGTCATTGAAAAAGTAACTGTATAAAAAGTCGAAGTAGGATCACAGCTCGTACTGAGATTATCTATAACGGGCGCTGCAGGAAGTACTTCAATATTGAGGGTGTCTGCATTCGTACACCCTCCTGCAAACATTTGTGTATAAATGACCTCGTGAATACCTGTTCCCAATAAAGCGGGATCAACCTGGCCGGCCAAATTTGCAGCTCCACTCCATATACCTCCCAGAGGATTTGCAGTCATCGTTACAGGTGTTGCGTTGAGGCAAAGCGAAGCAACGGGATCTATCATCATAGGAGGTGCCGCTAAAATTTCAATATCGATAGCTCCAAAATAACAGCCCTGCTGATCATTGAGCGTATACGTAACTTCATGAAAGCCGGGCCCCAGGAGGGCAGGAAAAATAACACCGACACTGTTAGCTGCTCCACTCCAATCACCACCGGGTGGCATGGCTATCAAGGCAACGGCTGAATCCGTTGCGCAAAATGGACCTGTTGGTTCTATATCGGCTGTGAGTCCGGGCACAACTTCAATTACGATTTCTGATGTACCAAAACATCCGTTTCCATCCTCTGCTGTATACGTAATCAGATGAGGTCCGTCACCTGCATCTGCAGGATCAAATAATCCTCCAACGGTGATTTCACCATCCCAGATGCCTCCGGGCGGATTGCCGATCATTTGTATCGGATTTGCATTTTCGCATAGGATGCCTGGATCATCAATCAACACCTCAGGAACGAGGACAACATTAATGTTGACCTGTGCAGTGTTCGAGCACCCATTTGCATTGCTTACAGTATACGTTATCAGGTGATCTCCTTCTCCAGCATACCCGGGATCAAAGATTCCATCACTTGTAATTTCTCCTCCGCTCCAAGTGCCACCTGGAGGATCCGCAGTCAATTGAACAGGGTCGAGGTTTTCACACATAGGGTCGATTGGCGGATCAATACTGATATCCGGACCCGGATCTATCTCCACTTCTGTCTCCGTGACAGCGGTACAACCAAACGCATCCGTCACGGTCACATAGTACGTGCCGGCCATGCCTATGGTTACATTCGTGATGACAGGATTTTGCGAAAGCGAAAAATAATTCAGTGGTCCGTCCCATTCATAGGAGGTGCCACCGCCGGCCATCAGGTTGAGGGTTTCACCAACACATACAGGGCCATTGTTTGAGGCACTTACATCCGGTGGAGGTAATACGGTGATGACAATAGTATCGTTGTGAACATATCCGCAATTATATTCGATAAGCGTTGTATATGTTGTTGTCTGCAGGGGCGTAGCTGTAGGATTGCTTTCATCCAGAGTGGAAAGCGTTGGATCAGGTGCCCATGTCCAGGCAATCCCGTTTGCATCAGCCTGCAGGTTAATACTTTCCCCTTCACATATCGTCTCGTCAGCCATAGGTTCGAGTACCGGAGGTCCGAAACAAACAGTGTGGAGATTGGAGAGTGAACCAGTGCCAGAGCTGAATCCATAATAGACCAGAGAATTACCGCTGAAGATATTGGCGATAATGTTGCCCGAATAGGCAATGGAATTGTCATCAAGCGCTGCAGTAAGTCGCATGGCTATCGGATCCCATGAAATCACAAAACAATGATCCATACAATCCTCGATATTGTTAATATTGATTGGAGCGACGAGACTTGTGGACGCGCCATGATTGACCGATCCCATGGATACCACAGCCATATGATCACTGGTGGGGTCAGCATAGTTGCCATTGAAATAGTCATCCATTTCAATAGCGATAGATGGGGTTATGCCTTCATACCCAAGACCCCCTCCTCCAACACCAAGCGCTGTATTGGTCGTAGCGAGGATGAATACGATCCCATCTGCACCATTAGCATCTTTACAACCAAAGGAGAATGTGGCTTCCTCATAAAATGGCTGTGTCAGGTCAATGGGGTTTTGAGAGAAAAATGATCCTGACTGACCAGGTGAATCCGGAGTGAGCTGATAACAATCCCCACCCAGGTAGCTGGCGCTGCCATTGACGACAAAGTTTTGTCCGCTGAGGGGTACAGACGTCAGGAAAACCAACAGGCTTCCCAAAAAGATGGCAGAAATAAATTGCTTCATCTGAACTGAATCTGCATGTGAGCAATATAACCTGACGACAAAATAAAAGGTGGGATCGGGTAAATCATTAGCTACAATAGGGTACCGAAAATACAAACCCTGGAATTATCCTGTTCACAAGCAAATTCCGGTGGTTTGGAAAATGAAAGTAGTAAATCCTTTCGGGAATGAAGTGAAGTGATTTTACAGGCTCCACTTTCCTCCATTTTCACCATCAAGTCAACAGCAATTGATCGTTGGTTTAACCGGCTATGTTTTTAAAAAAATGGAATGGCAAAGCTCAAAAAGCTTATACCATTCCATTTAAAAACAATTTTATTTCGACGAAGCAACGTCCAAGCACCACTTTTCACTTTCTCCGGTTGCTAAGCAAAATCCAAACACCACTTTTCACTTTCTCCGGTTGCTGAGCAAAGTCGAAGCATCATGCTTCGGCTTCGCTCAGCACATCGCTTTTCACATCGGTTGGTGAGCGGAGTCGAACCATCACTTAAACATCCACCCTTGCGTACTTCGCATTGGCTTCGATAAAAGCCCGGCGAGGAGGCACCTCATCACCCATCAGCATGCTGAAGAAACGATCCGCTTCTTTGGCATCATCTATATCTACTCTTCGGAAAACCCGGTTGTCCGGATCCATTGTTGTTTCCCATAGTTGCTCGGCATTCATCTCACCGAGACCTTTGTAGCGCTGTACTTTGACATTGCCGCCTTTATCGCCTGCGTTATAACCATCTACTGCAGCCTGACGATCGACTTCATTCCAGCAATACTGGAACTGTGTAGCTCCTTTAGACACTCTGTAGAGTGGTGGTGCTGCGATATACAGGTGTCCATTTTCAATGAGGGGCCGCATATAGCGGAAGAAAAATGTTAGGATGAGGGTCACAATGTGACTACCATCGATGTCGGCGTCGCACATGATCACGATCTTGTGATACCTGAGCTTCTCAATATTGAGTATACGGGCACCATCTTTCTCTTCAATACTGACACCGAGTGCGGTAAACATATTCTTGATTTCCTCATTGTCGTAGATACGATGCTCCATTGCTTTTTCGACGTTGAGAATTTTTCCACGCAAAGGAAGGATCGCCTGGAAATTTCGGTCACGCCCTTGCTTGGCTGTCCCACCGGCACTATCTCCCTCTACCAGGTAAATCTCACATTGCTTCGGGTCACGTGAAGTGCAGTCAGCCAGTTTACCCGGCAATCCTCCTCCTGTCAGTATGTTTTTACGTTGCACCAGTTCACGCGCCTTGCGTGCAGCGTCACGTGCACGTGCGGCGATGATTACTTTTTCAACGATTCTCTTAGCATCCCCTGGGTTCTCTTCGAGATAGGTAGCCAGGGCATCTCCTACACACTGGGAAACGATACCTACTACTTCTGAGTTACCAAGTTCACCTTTGGTCTGGCCTTTAAACTGAGGCTCAGGAACCTTTACCGATACCACAGCGGTCAGGCCTTCACGGTAATCTTCACCGGAGAGTTGAACTTTGGCTTTTGTAAATAATCCGCTGTCGTCACCATACTTTTTGAAGATACGGGTGATAGCGCGCTTGAACCCTGCCTCATGGGTACCTCCGTCCCTGGTAGAGATATTGTTGACAAAGGAAAAGACGTGCTCCTGGTAGCCGGTGTTGTATTGCATGGCAACCTCCACCTCGACATTATCTTCCTTGGCTTTGACATAGATAGGCCGATCGATAAGCGGTGTGCGGCTTTCATCCAGGAAGCGTACAAACTCCCTGAGGCCACCTTCTGAGAAGAAGGTCTCTTGTTTGGGATTACCTGTTTCATCCAGTTCGCGATCATCTCTCAGGTTGAGATAAAGACCGCTATTGAGATAAGATAATTCCCGCAGGCGATTGGCCAGCGTATCATATTTAAACTCAAGTGTTTCAAATATTTCCGGATCGGGCCAGAAAGTGATGATGGTACCGGTTTCTTTGGATTCACCAATAGCATCTACAGCTGTCGTTGGTTTGCCACGTTCGTATTCCTGCCTCCAGATTTTGCCTTCGCGGCGCACTTCGGCCCGGACTTTCTGGCTGAGGGCATTCACACAACTGATACCAACACCGTGGAGACCTCCGGACACTTTGTAGGTGTCATGGTCAAATTTTCCACCGGCGTGGAGTATGGTCATAACAACCTCGAGTGCTGACTTCTGTAGTTTTTCATGCATGCCTACGGGAATACCGCGGCCATTGTCAACAACGGTAAGGGAACCATCTTTATTGATGACGACCTCGATGTGGGTGCAATACCCGGCCAGATGTTCGTCGATCGAGTTGTCAATGACCTCCCAGACCAGATGATGAAGGCCCTTTACATCTGTGCTTCCGATATACATGCCCGGCCTCTTACGGACGGCTTCTAATCCCTCCAGCGCCTGGATATTTTCGGCGCCGTACGTACCCTTTTGTTCACTCATAAATCGATATCAAAAATTGAGGTGTAAAAGTAATGAAAATACCCCGGATTTCCTAATGGGTTATAAAGTATATTTTGCTGATTTTCAATAAAATATACTTATTTCTTTCAATCATGTGAGGGGTTTGTCCGGATTGGCCCGAAAGCCGGAAAATAACGTGGTTTTCAGGCTTGAAAACCGAGTGTCATCCGACTGGAAAAAAGATACGAATCAGGCTACAAAACAAAGTGCTTTTTGGTCAACATTTCCTATCCCTGAGCTTGCCGAAGGGAATAAAGCGAAGACCACACCACGCCGCCCTCTTCGCTGCGCGAAGTGGCGGCGTGAGAGAGCTTGCATTTTCCTCCCCTTCGACAGGCTCAGGGACCGGGATGGAATTTCTGATTCAATACCCTTCAGAAAGTTCAGGGACCAGGTTGTCATTTCTGATTCAATATCCTTCAGAAAGCTCAGGATACCCGAATATATACTTTCCGCCTCTTCAGCCTATCTCGCGTCTTCAGCCTATCTCGCCTCTTCAGCCTCTTCAGCCTCTTCAGCCCTTCTGCCCCTTCCGCCCCTTCCGCCCTTTTTAATAATATTTCTACCTTCATTGATCTATCCAGGCTTACTTACTAAATCAACTTTCAAAGTGAAAAAACTGACTTTCCTTCTCATCCTTACTTTTTCATTGATTCTCTCTATTGATGCACAGGACACGATCAAGGTGCAAACCTTTACCTGGGCCGATAATCACCGCGCAGATACGTTCGAGTTTCCGGATGATCCAGATCAGAAGTATCGCAAGATTTTAATGAAATACAACATGCGTTGCCATGACGCGGCGGTAGGTAATGGAAGTACAGGGTGCTACGAATGGGATTACAGTTGTAACACATTCATCACTGATCCTACACGCACGGACTCTACGCGCGCCACAGCACCTGATTATACCATTTCCAATTTTAACGGCACGAGTTTTTCGTATAGCAATAGCCCTACCTACGTTTATACCGCCTATACGCAACATGAAACCATACTGGAAGCCGGCAACCTTACCAGTGAAGCACTTTTCATCGGACCTGAACCCTATTTAGCACATAAGCCGGCCTCAAAGACGTACCGTTATCAAGTCATTTTATCGGCCGCTGATCTGGTCACCGGCAGCATGGTGATTGGTTCGCTATATGGACTGCGCATGGGACTGAAAGAACCCGGATCGAATCTTGGCTTTCTGAAAATACGTTTAAAAAACACAGATTTGTTTTCCACCGGTGATCATCCTGATGAAGACAGCCTGCAGGAAGTTTATCACAGATCAACAGATTGTTCAGGCGACTTACTTTTGCTTCCCTTTTATCAACCATTTGAATGGACAGGCCAAAATCTCCTGGTGGATATTTCCTTCACGACCGGGGCTCCATCAGATGTCCCCGGATTTGAATTTTTTGAATCCATCACTACGGATGCTGCCATCGAATCTGTACCAGAAAATGCAGAAAGTAATTTATTCTTTGGCGGCACCGGCACGCTTGATCTGCCGCAAAGTGCCATCGAAAATATCAGTGATGAAATCACTGTTTCCTTTTGGTCCTTTGGTGATCCGGCCAGCCTACCCGCTAATACACAAATTTTCGATGCCACAGATGCAGACAACTTGCGTCAGGCAAACGTGCATTTACCCTGGAGCAACGGCGAGGTATACTGGGATTGCGGTAATGATGGCACCGGCTATGATCGCATCAACAAAGCTGTTCCTGTTGAAGATTTTGAAGGCAGGTGGAGCCATTGGGCATTTACAAAGAATACGGTGACTGGTGTCATGAATATTTTCCTCAACGGTGAACTCTTTCACTCCGGTACTGGAAAAACAAAAAAAATGGAGTTCAATGCTTTCCGTTTTGGACAATCACTTGCTGATGCTAATCCCTACTTTGGTGCCATCGACGAAATACAGGTGTGGGACAAAGCGCTTGATGAAACCACCATCAAAAACTGGATGTTCAGACACACGGATGCATCACATCCACAATATGATCATCTCGTTGGATATTACCAGCTCAATGAAGGCACTGGAAATATTGCGGTGGATGCTTCCGGAAAATCAAATGATGCCTCTATCACTTTACCTACATGGAGAGAGCCTCGCGGAAGCCAATTTTTTCATAATTTTTCAGCTACCAATCGTATGCCTATTCTGGTTTTTTTACAAGGTGATTATACGATTGCAGATGAACCTACGACTGTTTTGGATTCAGTGGAGAGCACATTACATCAGGTCATTCATTATGGTGTCTCCGGTACAGATTTAATTCGTCTGGATACCCAGTACGTGTATCCTGCAGGTGACCGTCCCGTGTTTGATGAAAGTGGTACACAAATAGGTTCCCTGCATGCAGATGTGGATGCCACTATAGACATACAGACGCTACAATATTATGCCAAACGTGATGCAAGGTTTGAGCTTCTCTCCCTCGTCACACCCTATGGTATTGGTCTTGATCTGGGACCTGCCGGCAAAACCTTCACTTTTGATGTCACCGATTTTGGACCAGTGTTGAGAGGCAAACGATGGATGTCTGTTGAGTTTGGCGGTGAAAACCAGGAAGAACTCGATATCCAATTCTGGTACATCACCGGTACGCCTGAACGAGATATACTTAACATCCAACCCATCTGGCCTCAAGGGCGCGGGTATTTCAACGAAATACAATCCGACCTTCGTTTCGAACCAAGGCAAGTTCCGTTGATGCCTTTTGCAACCCACTTTAAAGTCAGATCTGCGATCACCGGTCATGAACAAAACGGAGAGTTTGTGTCACGCGAGCATTATATCAATGTCAATGGAGGTACACAGGAGTTCCGCTTTGATGTCTGGAAGTCTTGCAGCAGAAATCCGATTTATCCTCAAGGCGGCACATGGATATTTGACAGGGCAGGTTGGTGTCCCGGCATGGCCACAGATGTTCATGAATTTTCTCTGGATGGATATGCTCAGCCCGCGGAAACGGTTGAATTCGATTATGGCGTGAATGGTCCGGCAATGGGTGCCGCCAATTACCTGGTCAATAATCTGCTGGTCACGTATGGTGCTTATAATTTTAGTCTCGATGCTTCGATAGAGGCGATCGTGCGTCCTAATAATACGCATGTGGAGTACGCGAGACTCAATCCGGCATGCAATAACCCTACCATCGTTGTAAAAAATAGTGGTGAAGAATGGATTGAATCTTTGAAAATCAGTTACGGTACTGCTCCGTGGAATACTGAGGTATATTTCTGGGTAGGCGATATCGAACCGCAGGCCGCTGCGGAAATTGTTTTGCCACTACCCCCTCCGGGGTTCTGGCAGGAGGGTGGATTATTTACAGTCACGATCGTCGAGGTTAATGGCGTAGCTGACGGAAACAGCGAAAACAATATCATGCAGTCGACCTTTGATCAGGCCAGGGTATATGATTATGTTGACCCGATACAACTCCGCGTAGCCACTAATGCTACAGGTGGTGATTATTTTTATACCATCAAAGATGGCGCAGGATCTGTGGTATTACTTCGCAATAATATGTCGAGCAATACGGTATACACGGATGATTTGATGTTTCCCTCCGGATGCTATTCACTCAATTTCAGGGACTCAGGCGAAGATGGACTTTCCTTTTGGTTTTTCCCTGAAAACGGAAATGGCAGTTTACGGATTCAGCGTAAACTATCCAATGGCAATGCGATACCGGTGTATTCATTTGAACCTGATTTTGGTGGTGGCGTCCAATATGATTTTCATATAGGCGCACTCCTCTCCGCAACGGAAGAAACGGATCAGTCCTTTCAACTATTCAGCACGTACCCTAATCCGACAATGGATGAGTTGAAAATTGACTTGATCGGTTTTGAAGGACAGGAACTGACCTTTAGTCTTGTTGACTTAACCGGCAAAACAATGTTCATCAAAACGTATCAAAGTGAATCCGACAATGCCATCACGGAAATTGATTTAAGCAAGCTTGCTCCTGGTATGTATGTATTGCATGGCACGGATGGTAAGCGAAACTGGGTGAGGGAAGTAGTGAAGACAAATTAATATTGCAGGTATTGCATTTTTTCACCACTACCGTTTACTGGTGGATATCCGTTGAAAGCGTTGGTGTACAGCCATATGCTAGTCATGGAGCTTCGAAAAGTGCACCCCTATGATCCTCACCTTCATCATGGGGTTAGGTTTTCTGTTCGATGTATCAGGGATTAGTCATAGTTTTGGCCCCATGAAACACACGTGAGTGTTTACCCTTTTTCTGCTCTTTCCTTTGTATAGCATGGCGCAATCTCCATTGCCAGAAGTCCAAAAAGCACAAAAAGGTCGAATGTATTTTTATTGGGGATGGAGCAGGGATGCCTTCAGCACTTCTTCCATTCATTTCAAAGGGCCGGATTACGATTTTACGCTACGTGATTTAGGGCGGTTGATAAACCGATCAAATTTGGATTGAGTCCTTATTTCAATCCCGGAAAGGCAAGCATCGCCCCATACAATTTCAGATTCAGAAATCATCAGTGGGTATGCTAATCTACCCTCTGTTAGAACTACCATGTCGACTGCCGACATGGCCAGTCAAGACTTCCTTTTTAAGGAAGCCCCCGACTTGAAAGTCGGGACTATTCAATTTGTTCCTGCTCACTTTTTCCCCGACTTGAAAGTCGGGGCAATTCAATTTAATTCTACAATCAAGAGATGCCCCGTAGGGGCTATAGGTCGGTAACTGTGGACCAGAAAAATCATTCGTGCCCTGTAGGGGCACCACTTGATTACTCCATAGGCCTTGTCTACTTGATAGGCATCTTTTCATAAGTATGACACAGAAGCTGCGCAGTCGAGTTTTGCCCCTACAGGGCAAGAAAGATTTGTCGGATACTTTGTTACCGACCTTTTGCCCTTACGGGGCAGCACTGATTCTGCTTTTATCGCCTGTGACATCAAAGCGACTTGAAAGTCGGGGCAATTCAATTTAATTCTACAATCAAGAGATGCCCCGTAGGGGCTATAGGTCGGTAACTGTGGACCAGAAAAATCATTCGTGCCCTGTAGGGGCACCACTTGATTACTCCA
>Ga0226658_10000988_pt1 | contig 14255 bp, 8 predicted proteins | sample OliLak19BULKMAT1_FD_169091 | JGI IMG/M metagenome (GOLD analysis project Ga0226658, IMG submission 169091) | Freshwater microbial mat bacterial communities from Lake Vanda, McMurdo Dry Valleys, Antarctica - Oligotrophic Lake LV.19.BULKMAT1 (v2)... | ecosystem: Environmental > Aquatic >... | reverse complement strand
TACTTGAGCAAGTCCTTGAAGGGTTCCGGCATACTCCTGGCATTTTTTGCCAACAACCCTTTCATAGATCACGCTGGCTTCCAGGAAATAAATTTCAGGAAGCTGCTCAAAACTTTGAAGCCATGAAAGCCCGTTACTCCAGCAGGGATGAAGAAGCAACGTGGAATTTATTGTTGTGCCATTATGCCCGTTACCGGGAAGCGGATGCCCGGAAGTCTCTCCATAAGCAACTGCAAAAAATTCTGAAAGACCCTGAACATGCCTATACAAAAGCTGCTTTACGGCTAAAAAAAGCAGTAGAAAGCCAATAATTACATGCTTCCACCGGATTTGCTTCACTGGAGTATTTGGTCATCCACAATATTGTTGTAGCTTTCGCACGGCTGCTACAACAGTGCGGTCGCCGAACTAAACCCATCAAACATGCAATTTCCATCTTTAACCGCTCTTTTTCAGCACATTAAAACAGCCTGGTTAAGGTTTCCCGCAGCTTCTGTGCTGGCTATTGCCTGCATGATTGCCAGCATCATATTTGTCGAACGCAATGAGGGCGGACAGGCAGAGGCCTGGTTAATCCGCATCATCATGACGACTGCGCTGGGCGTCCCCTTGCTGCTCAGTACCTCCATTGCCTCAGAGTCTTATGGCTGGTCGCTTCAAAAAACCTGGGCGTTCCGGGGTCTCGCGCTGTTGGCTCTATTGGGGTATTTTTTGACCCTTAAAGTGGCACCGGACTACGACGCACCGACAGACGGGTTTCGCTTTTTTGCGTTGGCTTTGGCGGTACACTGCGGGGTAGCCGTATCCGCTTACCTCAATCGCAAAGGGGATTCGGTATTGAGCTTCTGGAAATTCAATAAACTTCTGCTTGCCGAATGGATGGTTGCGGCTTTTTATGGCCTTGTTCTATATGTGGGTATTAGTTTGGCCATTCTGGGGATTGATCAATTGTTCAATTTGGATTGGTCCTGGCGGATTTACCTTCACCTGTTTACGGTGATCGCTGTAGGCTTCCACCCGCTTTATTTCCTCAGTCAGGTTCCCAAAGACTATGCCCTTTCGGAGGATGATCCGAGTTATAATGCCGCAATCCGCAATTTGGTCAAATACATCCTGATCCCCCTGACCCTACTTTATCTGCTTATCCTCTATGCGTATATTCTGAAAATCGGCATCGAATGGGCCTGGCCAAAAGGCTATGTTTCTTCGCTGAGTCTGGGTTTTTCGTTAGTCGGCATCCTTACCTATTTGCTAAATTATCGTTTGGTGGAAACCGATGATTCTACGTTTTTGGCCTGGTTCCGGCGTTGGTTTTTCTATTTACTTAGCCCGGTTGTCCCCGTTCTGCTCCTCGCCGTCTGGCGCCGGCTGAATGATTACGGCATCACCGAACCCCGCTATTTTGTGGCAACGCTGGGCATCTGGTTGTTCCTGGTTTGCCTTTATTTCATTGTTTCCAAAAAAGACGACATCCGGTTTATTCCGCTAAGCCTGGGGGTAATTGCCTTCCTCAGCATTGTAGGGCCTTGGAGCGCTACCGCCGTCTCTTGCCGAAGCCAGTTTAGCCAATTAGAAGCTTTGCTGAACAAAAGCGGCGCGTTGGTCAATAGCAAAGCACAGCCCGGAAAAGGAACGGTGAACGACGATGAACGGCAACGGCTTTACTCCATCATCAATTATTTGTCGGAACGCGATGCGATGAAGCCGGCGCAGACCTGGTTTGGTTCGGAACTGGATTCTGTGTTTCAAAAAAGAACCTCGCGTTACGACGTATCAAGGATCCTTATTGAACATTTGAAACTGGAAGCGGCAAGCTCCAACCAAAAATCCGGTTCTTTTTCATTCGGGCGACTTACAGGCAGCCTGCCGGCAAAAGGTTTTGAAAAATTGTTTAAAATAGAACTTTCTTTGGATGCTAAACAGGATTTCAAAGCGGATAGCATTCAATTCTCCCTGACGAAGGACGCCTCGATCGTGCTGGCTTCCGGAAAAACGAGGGCCGCTTTTGACCTGAAACCTTATCTTCAGAAAATGCTGGCCAAGTACACCGACGAGTTCTACTACGCCACCATAGAAGACCCCGCCGACGCTGCGGTCAGTTTAAAAAGTGAACGCTTTGAAATACTGCTCATTCCGGAGGTTATTGACTACGAAATCACCCAACAACAGACCCGGGTGAACAATATCCGTGGAACTTTGCTTGTAAAACCACGTAAATGATAAACATGGGTCATTTACCTTTGATTTTTTCGCTCAATCTGTTCTACACATGAATTTTTTTCAAAAAAAGGGGTACCTGTTTGGCTTTCTGTTCACTACTGCCTGTCTACTATCTATTGGAAGTTGTGGGAATCCGCCGTTCTATCAGGGCGAAATTCTGTATACCAACTTTTGCGCCAATTGCCACATGGAAGGGGGCGAAGGACTGAGGGGGGTGATTCCGCCAATTGCTGGCGCGGATTACATCAAAAACAACCCAATCGGCATTGCCTGCATCATCCGGAAAGGCATGGAAGGCGAAGTTTTGGTGAACGATACGACTTATAATCAGCCCATGGCAGCAATTCCTCAGTTGAATGATGTAGAAATAACCAATATCATCAATTACATTTGCCAAGCCTGGGGGAATGACTACGGCACAGTAAAGCTGGAGGACGTAAAACAAGCTTTAACGCTTTGCCAGTAAAACCATCTTGCTAGACGTTTTTTTACCTTTGACTACGGCTACTAAACTTTGAAAGTTTATTAACCGTTTAGCAAACGGCTTATGCACGACAAAATTTCTATGAAAATCTGTCATGTATTTTGCCAAGCAGTGAAAGCAGCGAAACAGCGACTAAATTGTATCTATTTTTGAACGAACCCGATAAATTGGATCAATCCACTATGAGATCAGTATTTACGGCAATACTTCTGTGCTTTGCGGCAGCGGCCTGGGCACAACCGGTTAACGACAATTGTAGCGGCCTCATTGACTTAGGCATAGCTCCCGCTTGTCCTGAGGGTGTCTTTTTTACCAATGTGGACGCTACTGCCTCCAATATTGGTTCAGATAACATCCCGTCCTGTTTTAATGGCGGTGGCACACAGCGCGATGTCTGGTTTGCGTTCACCGCAAGCGATACCTTATTTGATTACACCATTACGGTTACGGGACTTGCCGACGGCGGTTCACCGGGTATGGTTAATCCGCAGATTGCGCTCTACCGGGGCGACTGCGAAACAGACGGTCTTGCAGAATTACTCTGTGTATCTGCTGAAAACGGCGAAAGCATCGTTCAGTTAGATGCCCTGGGACTGACGCCAAACGTCGTTTATTTCCTTCGGATCAACGATTATTCAGCAACGGCAGCGCCCAATGCCGGCACTTTTCAACTCTGTGTCGGGCCATTGGAGCCAGTCAATACCATTGACGAAGGCGGTTCTACGCAATGCTTCGGTGAGTTGTATGATACCGGCGGCCCGGATGATGATTATACCAATGGTGAGGATCATATCTTTACCATTTGCCCTTCCCAGCCGCATGGTTGCATCAATTTCACGTTGCAGTACTACAACATTGAAGTGTCTGATTTCTTCACAACGGATCAATTGATTTTTTACGATAGCGACCAGGCCGATCCGAATGCCATTATTGGACAGGTCAATGGTTCTTTTTTTGGCGGCGGCGGCGGCGGCGGGGTCTGTTATTCCGTTCAGGCTTCCAGCGGATGCCTGACTGTTCAATTCACATCCGATGGTTTCAATACCTTCGAAGGTTTCGCCGGCACCTGGCAGTGTACCGCTGCTGCCTGCGAAGCGCCTGCCAGCATTACGGTAACGCCTGATATCGCCGACGAAGATATTATTGACTTCATTTCCACGCCTCAAACAATAGCGACTATTACTAACATCAATTGTCCCCAAAACGCTTTTGGCTTGTTTGATGGCGGCGATGATACCGACCTCGGACTGGAAAGGGGCCTTTTACTTACGACCGGTGACCTGAACTGGGCACCAGGGCCGAACGACGATGCGGGCGGTGGCAATCCGAATGCCGATAACGGAGCCGACGGCGATGCTGATTTGGATTATTTATCCTTAGCTTTTGGTGGCTCTCCATCGCTGGATGCCTGTATTCTGGAATTGGATGTTTTTGTCGCCTCGAACGAGCTGACTTTTGAATACATTTTCGGCTCGGAGGAATATCCTGAGTTTATTAATCAGGAATTTAACGACATTTTTGCCTTTTTGATTTCCGGCCCCGGCATTGTCGGAGATCCGGGCATGGGTAACCAATTAAACATCGCAGTTTTACCCGACGGCAACAATACGCCGGTGCAAATCAACAGCGTAAACTCTACGATAAACTGGCAATACTACCGCAACAATTCGGGCGGACTCGGTACGCAGTACGATGGCCTTACGTCCGATTTACTCGGCGTAAAGAAAAGCCTGACTGCACGTGCGCAAGTAACGCCCTGCAATACTTATCACCTCAAACTTGCAATTGCTGACCGGTTTGACCGGGTTTGGGACTCCGGGGTGTTTATTTCCGAATTGCGCGGTGGCGCGCCCGATGTGGCGGTGCGTTTCAATTCCGGCATTGATTACCTCATTGAAGATTGTACCAATACCCCGGATGAAGTAGTGATCCGCCTGAACAGCGCGCTGGAGGATACGGTCAAATACAAAGTCGTGATCGGTGGTACAGCAACACTGGGCCTCGATTACTTGCTGGCCCTCCCTTCGGAAATCATCTTCCTGCCGGGGCAAACGGAGTTTTCGTTCCCGATTCAGCCGTTGTCAGATTTACTCCTGGAACCAACCGAAACGATCACCATTTCCCTAACCAATGATTTTGGTTGCGGCGAAGTCGTGTACGTTACGCTGGAAATTGAATTGCGCGATGAATTGGTGGTTGAAATTGCCGCTGGCCAGGACACCGTGCTGGTTTGTGAAAACGGCAGCATTGCCTTAAATGCCGAAGGTGCAGCGACTTATTTCTGGACGCCACCCGGTTTATTCAGCGACCCTTCCAGCCCAAACCCGACCCTTACGCCACAGGTCAGTGGCTGGGTGAGCGTAGTTGGAAATGTAGGGCCGATTTGTACCGACACCGATTCTGTTTATGTGCAGGTCATTGCACCGGTTATCGAAGTAACCGCCTTAGATCCGGTGGCTATTTGCCAGGGAGACCAAGTTCGCCTGAGCGCTGCAAACAACGTCAACAACCAAAACCTCCAGTGGACGCCTGCAACAGGATTAGACGATCCGAACAGCCCGAATCCAATTGCCACGCCACAGGTTACAACCACGTATACCGCTTCCGTCGAAGTTGCAGGCTGCATCGTTACCGACGAAATAACCATAGACGTATCGCCATTCGAGTTCCCTCAAATTGCACCCGATGCGTTCATTTGTGAAAATTACAGCACCCAATTAGCCGAGTTGTTCGAGCCGGGCACGGTTACAACCACCTATTCCTGGACGCCGACGACCGGTCTTGACGATCCGACCCTTTCTGGTCCGATTGCGACGCCCGATGCGACCACGACTTACCAGTTGATCGCCATCAGTGCTAACGGCGCGTGCGCCGATACAGCAACCGTGACGGTGACCGTTGCCCCAGCCGATGTCGCCATCAGCAATCCGGATACGACAGAAATTTGTCTGGGATCTTCTGTGAGCCTGACGGCAGTTACCAGCACCGGAAACGCCGATAATTTAGTCTGGTCACCAAGTAGTACCCTCAGCGATACCGCTGGGCTAAACGTCATCGCGCAGCCGACCGTATCCGGCTGGTATTTTGCGACCTTTGTCGTTGCCCAGTGTACCGTTTTCGATTCGGTCTACGTCCGGGTTGATTCGCTGCCCCTGAGCACCCTCATGGCGATTCCCGATAAAAGTCCGTATTGCGAAGGCGACGTCGTTGTGTTTACGTCCCCGACTTACGAAACGGGTAATTTCCCGGATATTCAACATTTATGGGAAGAAGGCCCGGGTTTTGAAACCAGCGATACGCTCTGGAATATGGTCATCACGGCAGCCGATACGTTTACTTATGTCCGAACTACCGTTAACCGGGCCTGCCAGGTCACCGATACCATTTCCATCAATGTGGTGGAAGGCGTTCCAATGATGGTCATACCTTCCGATACCACCATTTGTCCAGGGCAGAGTGTACAACTCTTTCTTGATTACGGCGGACAGGGGGAAATCACTTGGGAACCAGCTACAGGGCTGAGTTGTACGGATTGCTTTACGCCAATTGCGACGCCTTTCCAAACGGTGCAGTATACCGTCAAAGCGAATGAAGGCGATTGTGTGCAAGAGACGACTGCCCAAATCACGGTATTGCCTTTCCCTATCGCCGATGTGATCGCTGGTTTTGAGGTTTGCCAGACTAATGTTGATCCGGTGCAGCTCATGACGGCAGCCGACCCCGTTTCTACTTACGCTTGGACTTCGTCTTCAGACCCCAATTTCATGTCTACCAATCCGTTTGTGCAGGTCATTCCGCAAACGACGACAACGTATTCCGTAACGGCAACCAACCAGTGTACGAGCATCGTGCGCCAGGTGCAGATTACGGTGGTGGAAGAACCGGATCTGGGCATAATTCCGGATCAAACCATCTGCCTCGGTGATCCTGCAACATTCACAGCAGTGTCTGACGCTCCGAATGGTGTAAGTGAAGTATTTACTTGGGCCTATGGCATCTTGACTGCAACGGGCAACCCGGTAACTGTTTCCAATATTGACGAGACAACAGAAGTCGTCCTCAACTATACCTACGGGCCTGGTTGCGGCACGCTTCAGGAAGTATTCACCGTGAATGTGGTGGACATTACGACTTCCTTCGTGCAAATAGAAGTTGGTCGCGACACCATTTTCCAGGGAGATACAACGACGCTGACCGCAGTGGTTGATCCGGAAATCGCCAACGCTACCTACAAATGGTTTGCAGATGGGGTTGAAATTTCCGGCCAGACCACTTCGGGCATTACGGTTGAACCAGCTACGGTTGGCACCGTGCAGTACAGTGTTCAAGTCTTTGTTCCGCAAGGATGCTTCATTGAATCGCTACCGGTTCCTGTGGTTGTCCTCAAACCTAAATTTGTGATCCCACTGGCATTCACGCCAAATGGCGATGGTCGAAACGATGTCTTCCGATTGGTTCATTCCGGCACCGTCGAAGTAATGGAATTCAAAATCTACAACCGTTGGGGTCAAATCGTTTACCAAAGCACCACCAATGAAGGCTGGGATGGCATGCACAAAGGCAACCCGGCACCCTCGGATGTGTACATCTACCGAATGCGGTTCAAATTAGGCGGTGTGGAACAACCGGAACAAGCCGGTGATGTGACGTTGCTGCGCTGATCATTGCTTTTGCCTGCCAAAAGCTCGAATTTGACGAATCGGACGCAACTGCCGCCGCACATGAAACAATCGAAAATCCCAATGTATTTAACGTTGGGGGGGGACGCCATTAGCCTCCGAAGCGATGAACCAACACCCACGATTTTGGGCAACCCGCGCGTAAATCCGTTTACTACAACCGTTATGACCGAAGCCTGGAACAACCTCACCGGGCAAAACCTCCCCGCACTCCTGCCCGCGACCCATTACTGCGTAAAATTCCTGCCAGCTACGCTTGACCAATTCAAAAAGTTGAATGAAATAGAGCTTGCCCTGTTTGACTACCCGTTAGAGTACGAAATCATCCAGATGGGCGATTACTACGACGACCCCGCTGTGCCGGAAGGAGGCATTCCTCCGCTTTATACGGTTGTTAAAACGGATGAGACCCTACCTGCCAGCATTCCCTATGAAATCAAGGCGGAACTGCTGCTGGCTCCCAGCGACAGCTATTTGGTGAAGGAAGCTTTCCGGCTCACGGGGAACAACTACGAGGTGTCGTATGTGGGAAGCGGCAGTGCGAACAACGGTCGCCCTGACCCCGATCCTGAGTGCAAGCCCGGCTGCCCCAACTACCCCTGCTGTTTAGAGCCGGATATTTTCTGCGACGATGTGCCTTGCGTGACCGATCCCAACCAGGGTTGCCAGCCGGGCACGGAATATTTGGGCGGCGGCGGTGGCGGCGGTTCTTCCGAGGTTACTCAAAACGACTGTGGATGCATGGTTTTCACCGACATGCGGAAGCCGGGCGGGTGTATTAAAGTATTAGATACGCAATTGCCGGGTAATGCCACTGTCGGAGGCACATCTGTTCATTTGGAAGGCATTAAGCAGGTAAAGGTTATTTTCAAAGATGATTGGTTCACCACCAGCAGTACTTTTACCGAAATGAACGGATGCTGGAAAATCAACCGGAGGCACAGTGGCAGAGCCTGGATGTGGGTAGAATTTAAGAGCAGCAGAACCGTCGTCAGGGGTTACCGATTGGGATTGAGGATTTTGGGAACTTTCTGCACCAGTGAAAGACTATGTCGGCGTGATTGCAGGGCCTGTTTTTAATAATATCCAACTGAATTATTTCCCGGCGAATGACAATGAAGGGAATAGTAAGCCGTACTGGTACGCCGCCACAGCTAACAATGCCTTGCATGATACGATGGCTTTGCGCAGCAGGATGGAATACCAGCCCCGCCGGGACAAACAGTTATTTTACTGACAAACCTTGAAGGAGCAGCCGCTGCACCTATGCTGGCGCGGATGCCGCAGGTGGCAATTCAGTTGCAGACAAATATTCCTGCTTTTTCTTTAAGTATGTTTGAAATTTTTGGAAATGACGTCACCATAGGAACACCTCCTTTCCCTGCCAATTTCAATGTCAGCTTGTTTTTACAGCCTGGGGTTCTCCCAGGTGTTGTCTATAACTACGGAGATGAAAACAACGAAGCTTCTGACGATATAAAAGAGACTTTTTATCACGAATTTGCCCATGCATCCCATTTCGTCGGGCTGAATAATAACAGCTATTGGGAGTCCAACATCAACTATGTATCAGGCAATGCTACTTCAGATAATAACCCGCCTTATGGTTCCAGAGGAACTCCTGGTTTTGAGCGTTGCGCTATTATTGAAATGTGGGGCGCTCACCTTGAGCCACAATATGCGGACAGGAAGTACGGACTGTTTCATAGTCGGACAACATCCCCAATTCAATCTTTTAGAGAAGAGACCAGATGGCAGTATAAAAAAGAATCTTTTGTTCCGGACTTTCTGGGCAGCAGTGATCCGGATAGCTGGATACCGGATGGGCTTTGTCTGGATTTAATAGATGACAATGTCCTGAACCCGCAAGGCGTGAATGAAGGTCTTGGATCAGGCGGAGACCCCATTAAGGGATTTTTTACTTTATCTTTCTTCAATGCAATTTGTGCCAATAGTCCGGTTAAGCTGACCGATGTGGAAAGTAATCTTCAGGGCGCTTTACCGGCAGGTGTTTCCACATCTGATTTAAGAGCCATGTTGGTTCTTTACGGCTATTGATCATGCTTTCGGCCTGTGCTGCAAAAAATGCAGCACAGGCTACTTTTTTTCACTAAAAAAAGCAATGCCATGAAATATATTGTTTTTGCCACTCCATTATTAGCGCTGGTGATTACCCTTGTATCGGATTCCTGCCGTTTTCCTCAAAACCATTGTTTCAAGGAATATGCCTTTGAAATTGATTTTACTTGCACACCTCAAAAAGACACTTTTCGCATTGGAGATACAATTTGGATTGAATCTTTAATCCCGCCTAAACTTACCAATCAAATAGATAATACAGATGCTAATGTAAAGGACATGGAATATAAATTTTCAGGCGCTATTGATCGCTATAATGAAGAAACACCTATTTCTTCCGAGGCGGATTTTATATATATTAACCAAATAGGGAGTGTTTCCATCCAAAGCATTGATCCTTACAATACGCTTAATTTAGTCTATGAAAGCCATGAAAATAGTGTTAAAAAATTAAAGGTTGGATGCGTTCCTCAAAAAGCAGGGCTATATGGAATAACCTTTTATTATCTGACTGAAGATTATTATTTTGTTGATGGAGTTATTGATCCGGAGTGCGCGGAAAGGATAGAGTTTACTTATAATATGAACAACAATGGTGATAATAACTATCATTTACTGGAGGGCTACCCTATGGTGGCTACTCTGGGAGGATTCAAACAGGGAGGAAGCTATGCCTTTTGGATCGTAGAATAAGAACAGATAATGCTAATAGTAGGGATAATGCCGTATGTGATCGTTCATATCCTCCGAGCATTGTATGTACGGGAGTAATAATAGACAATGTCAGCGGGTTCACCATCAGCCAAATATTTTCCTCGTTGGCTTTCGATATCACAACACCGGAACAGTATCGGCAACGCTTGGTTAACCTGCACTTGGGGGAAAGCACAAAGGCAAAGCCTCTCCCGTGGAACGAGAGGGCACCTCTATCAACTCCTTTATGTCAGGGAGCCTCGCGAATAAGGGAGTTTCACGGAGTTAAGCCCTCCGTGAGACGCCCTTACTCCGTGAAACTCCACGTATGCTGTTATTCGACGTTTTTCAAAGAAGAACACTTGGCTGTACGAAGCAAACATGAGCCTTGCCCTGATTCGTATGTCTCATATTTACAGCATAAAAAACACGAATCGCATTCATCCATGCTTATTCAAATAATCGCGCTTAATTCACTTTCTTCAGCTCGCCGTTATCATCCTCCACAACGTAAGCATCTTTGAAGCCGGAAGCCTTTGCCTGAGCCAAAGCCTGCTGCGCTGCGCTAAGTGTGGTGAAGCCGCCGATGAATTTAATCGTCAGTTTTCCGCGTTTGCGTTCTTCTACGGGGCCAATTTTTTCCGCTTTCGCTTTATCAAAATTTTTCACATTGGAATAGGCCGCTAATTGCACCTTGTATTGTCCGTAAGTAGAGGTTATTCCCGGATTTTTAGGACTCAAATCGTTTGTTGTCCCGGGCGAACCGGCTTCCTGCACAATAAATGCCCCGGTATAACCTTTGGTTTTGGCAGAACGCAGCGCTTTTTCAGCATCGGCGCGGGAAGGATAAACCCCGACGCGCACTTTGTATTTATTGCCTTCGTTCACGGTATACACATCTCCAAGGCTGTTCAGGTTATCGAACTTGTTGCCAAGCGCGGCACTGCTCAAAGCAGCAACCTGAACAGAATAGCCGGAAATAATATTCCCCGGATCAGTTGGATTATCCGGAAAACCAGGATCAGGAACGTATGGTCCGGGGGTTTGCCCAATGTCCGTTGAAGGAATCAGGTAAGTAACGCCCAGAATATTGCGGTCGAACCCGTCTTCCGTACGAACGATGGAATTCAGGTCGCGAAAACCTCCTTTTGAAAAACGGATGGCGTATACGGCAAACTGGCTCAAAGCCAGCAAATATTCGCCGCTGGCATCGCTGATCGCCTGCATGGCGCTCCCCGTTTGCTGGTTGGTTGCGGTCACCATAACGCCGTCAACCGGTTGCCGGGTCGTATAATTGATAATTCTTCCTGAAAAAGCCTCGCCGAGACGACTCAGGTTCACATCGTATTCTTTATTCTGGTTGGTACCAACCGTATTTATCTGAACCGTACTGCTCAAGTACCCGTCTTTTTTAATGACCACCTGGCAGTTTAGCCCCTGAACGGCCTGGAAGCTGTAAGTGCCGCGACTGTCGGTCTGATAAACGCCTTCTCCACAATTGGTAAAATCAACGACGGCGTTGGCGATTGGAGAACCATCGGCAGCGCTTTTGATTCGCAGCACGATGTTGTCCGCCGTGCGGGTCACCCGGTAAATGTCTTCATTGCCACGCCCGGCAAGCCGGTTGGAAGTGAAGTAACCGATGTTTCGGAAACTGTCGTAAATGAAACCGTAGTCATCTCGTGGGGAGTTGACCGTGTTGCCCAGGTGGTAGATTCGAAGCCAGCGTCCGTTGTTCTGCTCCGCGCGGAAAATATCGAGTCCGCCCATCCCCGGGTGCCAATCGGAAGAGAAAAACAACATCGTGCCGTCAAAATAAGGTGCCATTTCGTTCCCCTGGGAGTTGACGACCGGGCCGAGGTTTTCCGGAGCGCCCCAATCGGTACCGTTCCAATAGGAAACATAAATATCGAATCCTCCGAAGCCATCCGGACGGTCAGAGGCAAAATACAAGGCACTGCCATCGGGAGAAAAGCTTGGTTGCCCGGTCGAATAGCCAGTGCCATTATAAGGAAAGGCTCTGGCGTTCAGCCATTCGCCATCATTTCCGGCCTGCGCAGTCCAGATGGTCAGTTCCATCCCGCTGTTGGCAATCTGGCGGGTGCCATCCACGAAATTATTGCGGGTATAAACCACCTGACGTCCATCGGGAGAAAACGTTGCAGGCCCTTCGTTGAATTCGGCGCTGAAACGCTTGTTGAGGTAAGATGGAGACTCCAGGTAGCCACTGGGGCTTACACTTGCTTTGTACAATTGGTTGGCAATTTTCCCTCCGGAAGAACCGGATCGCTGAATATCGGTTCTGGCGGATGAAAAAACAACCTGCCTGCTGCCGTAAAAAGCCGCCCCAAAGTCGCCCGTGTTGGTGTTGACAAATTCGTTGGTAATCTGGTAAGAAGAAGGAGAATTGAGTTGCGATTTGGCAAAATCGCAAGATTGCATGTAGTGGTTGCCTACCACTTCATTTTCTGAACGCGCGTAGAGCTGGTACCACGATTTTGCCTCATCGTAGCGGCCTAAGCCTTTGAGTACGTGGGCATAATTAAGGATTTGACTTTTTTCCACCTTATCCCGGTCAACCTGCATGGCGCGTGCGTAATTTTGGGCAGCTTCTTCCAATTGGTTGAGATAGCGATAGCAATCGCCAAGCCTGGAAAGTGCCTCAATATCGTCCTTGTTGCGTTTTAAAGCATCTAAGTACTCTGGAATCGCCTGCTTGTAAGCATGTAATTCGTAGTACTTGTTCGCCTTTTTCAAATTGCTTTTAAAGAGTTGGGCCTGAGACGGCAAGCACAGCAACAGCGCGACAGCCATCATAAAAACCTTTCTGCTAATTCCCATAATATTATCCATTAAAGTGGGTTTAACAATGAATATCCAAAGTTAATGCTTTTTCAAACAAAACCAACATTACGCAACTTTCACATCATAAAAACAGCAATATCCAAACGAAATTGGGATACCCACGGATTATCATGTACCTTTGCAAAAACTTTTCAAGTATGAATCGCTATCACTTCCTACTCCTCTTTTTTGCGCTGGCCACCATCGCTGCCACTTGTAAAAATACTGCCGGTAGCAAAGGCTGTATTGACCCTTCAAAAATCAATCCGGATGCTGCCTGCATCATGTTATACAAACCCGTTTGTGGTTGCGACGGAAAGACCTATTCCAATGATTGTTTTGCCATTAACTCGGGGATAACAAAATGGACCGAGGGTGCCTGTCCTTGCATTGATGTTACCAAAATTGATTCCACCAGAGCCTGCACCAAAATCTTTAAACCGGTTTGCGGCTGCGACGGACAAACTTATGGCAACCAGTGTATGGCCGAAAAAGCGGGGGTTACAAGCTGGACCGAGGGCGAATGCCAATAATTCCGTGGCTGTCTTTATAGTCCGATGGCTGCGTTATGTTCCACCAAAAACGGTCACTTACTCGAGTAGGCTCCCATTTTTGGGTCTTCACATGCCTTGCCCTCGAACTCTAAAGAGCAGACACTCGACTAAATGGATGATTCTAATTAATGCCTTTTTCATAATCCGAGAGCAGACACTCGACTAAATGGATAGAGTAATTATAGATTCAGCCAATAAACAATTTTAAACACCAATGCCTGATTTTTTGGCGCAAATGCTTCCACCGGTGCGTTGGGAATTTCCCTTGCAAAAGTATTGCTGGTATAGACCAAAAAGACGTCCGAAACCGGCGCAAAACGCCATTGGAAGCGTGCGTTCACGTTAAAGTTATTGTTTTGGGTATTGTACTGAACAAAAGTGCTGAAGAAGACACTTCGCGTGAAGGAAAAATCTGCTTTGCCGCCCAGGAGATAAAAATCTGCTGAAGGGTAAGGCTTAGGTAGTTGGATGTCATTGTAACTGAACAGCAACGAAAACAAGCCGATTGGTTGCCATCGGTAGCCGATTTCCCCTTCTGCGGTCCAACTGTTTCCGTTGAAATATTCTCCCACATTAAGCCCGAGACTTCCCTGCCAGTCTTCACTCGTGCCAGTTTGGTATTCCAATGCAGCGCCTGAATAATTGTAATCCGAGCCTTCCGGCAGAGGGGTTATCAATTCATTTGGCCCTCGCAGTAAGTTG
>Ga0226658_10000987_pt1 | contig 14264 bp, 12 predicted proteins | sample OliLak19BULKMAT1_FD_169091 | JGI IMG/M metagenome (GOLD analysis project Ga0226658, IMG submission 169091) | Freshwater microbial mat bacterial communities from Lake Vanda, McMurdo Dry Valleys, Antarctica - Oligotrophic Lake LV.19.BULKMAT1 (v2)... | ecosystem: Environmental > Aquatic >... | reverse complement strand
CGTCAAGTTCGTTTTCAAAGGCTGTTTGTTTGGACTTGTATAATCGGTAGGACATAAAAAAAGTATTGTTCGGAAGGCGTTTTTTCAGTCTATCAGAACTTCTCTTTTCATAAAGACCTAGCGTGTCAATCGAAGAGATGATTGTGAGAATCATTTTCTCCTTCATTTCCTTTTTGCGTTTGATGGAAGGCTCTGGCTGGATCGCTTGGTAGAGGCTGTCCAACGAAACAGTTCCACGCAAAATATGCCGCGTAAATTTTCGATAGTCTTGGTCATCGTGGCGGTATTCCAAATACTGCTTCGAATCACTTCCAAATCGGTAGCGCAAAAAATCATAGGCCGTAGTGTCGCCAATAAAATCAGCCAAGTTTTCATTGAAGTCTACATCGTTCTTTACAAAAACAGTTGCGTGAACCATCTCATGAATGATAAGACTGGCCAAGTCTCCCTCGCTTCGGCTCAGCATCCCGCTCAAAATTGGGTCGGTGAACCAGCCCAACGTTGACCAGCCGCCCGGATTGCGCACACTTACATCATATCCTTCCTCTTCCAATTCTTTGCGGAGTGTCAACGCTTTGTCTTTACTAAAAAAGCCTTTATACGGAACCGACCCGACTATCGGAAAATACCAGAGTTTTGGTTTCAACTCAAAAGGCTCACAGGCCTGCACGACCCACATGATCTCTTTGTTCTTTTGGTCATACAGCGTTTTATAGTTTTCCGTATCCTTCAGGCCAAGTGAATCGATGGCAAATTTTCTCACCTCATCAATCAGCCGCAATCTCGCCTTCAGGGAATCGGGAAAAGTTGGGTCATCCAAAAATTCTTGAACCGGCCTTGCGTTCCAAACAATCTCCAATTGGCCAATCCCTTGACGGATGCCGTAATAAATAAGCGACCAGTTCCAAACCAGCAAGATCAAAGCAGCTATAGACAGCCCCCAAACAACCTTCTTTAGCATAGAAGCCGCAAATTAACCTTGTTTGAAGATTATTGCGAGGATATTTTGCGGATACTTTGTTTTTTAGCAAATACTAATTAATTTAGCATTTCAATTTATCTTCGAAAGTCATTTTTTAGATGGTAAATTGAGGCCGGCAACCACAAAAAGACAATTAACTAATATGAGTGACGCAAAAGAAAAACTAAAAGCCCTGCAACTGACCATTGACAAATTGGAAAAGACTTACGGAAAGGGGACTGTAATGATGTTGAACGACAAAAAAGTGAGCGATGTTCCAGCTATCTCTACGGGATCGCTTGGTTTGGATATTGCCCTTGGGATTGGCGGTCTTCCGCGCGGACGGGTGACTGAAATCTATGGCCCTGAATCTTCGGGAAAAACAACCCTTACTCTTCATGCCATTGCCGAGGCACAAAAAAAAGGCGGTTTGGCAGCTTTTATTGATGCCGAACATGCGTTTGATAAAAGTTATGCAGAGAAATTGGGTATTGATACAGAGAACCTTCTTATCTCTCAGCCCGACAATGGGGAGCAGGCATTGGAGATTGCCGAACATTTGATCCGCTCAGGCGCGATTGACATTATCGTTATCGACTCGGTGGCCGCGCTAGTTCCAAAGGCAGAGTTGGAAGGTGAAATGGGCGAAAGCAAAATGGGACTGCAAGCTCGTCTGATGTCTCAGGCCCTTCGTAAACTAACAGGTACTATCTCGAAAACTGGTTGCGCTTGCATATTTATTAACCAGCTCCGTGAGAAAATTGGAATTGTGTTTGGTAACCCTGAGACTACTACTGGTGGAAATGCGTTGAAATTTTATGCTTCCGTACGGTTGGACATTAGAAGAATTGGCCAGATCAAAGAAGACGCTGATAACATTACTGGAAACCGGGTAAAGGTGAAGGTCGTAAAAAACAAAGTGGCGCCTCCATTCAAAGTGGTAGAGTTTGATATCATGTATGGACGAGGGATATCAAAAGCAGGAGAGATCATTGATTTGGGTGTGGAGTTAAATGTGATCCAAAAATCCGGCTCGTGGTTTTCCTACAACGGAAACAAATTGGGCCAAGGCCGCGACAGCGTGAAGCAGTTGATTGAAGACAATCCTGAGATGATGGCCGATATGGAAAAGAAGATCAAAGAAAAGATTGCTGGCGGGGCGGACGTGAAGAAAGAGGAAGAATAACCAGCTTCAAGCCACAAGTCGAAAGCGAAAGCTTACACTTGTGGTTTTAATTCATCCGCTGAAAAAAGTAAACTAAAGGAAACTAATTCAAAAGTCCACTCCAATAACCCATCCCCTCAAATTGCACTTTCAATTGAATTGGCTTTTCAAATAATCCAAAAACGCAAGAGCCAGAACCAGTCATGCTGGAGTAAAGCGCTCCCTGCGCGTAGAGCCGATTTTTGATTTCGCTAATCGCTGGGTATTTTATAAAAACAGATTCCTCAAAGTCATTATTCAAAAGTTCCTTCCATTCATGGGTTGGCTTTTTCAACACTTCTTCAATTTTTCGTTCCGGTATTTTCGGCACAATACCATTGTAGGTTTCCTGTGTGGAAACGTGGATAGGCGGCTTCACCAAAACTAACCAGAAGTTTCTCAAGCTAACCGTAGTTTCAGTTAACAGTTCCCCTTTACCGCTACCGATCATTGGCTTATCGTGAACGAAGAAAGAACAATCGCTGCCCAACTTTGCTGCGTAGTTCTTCAATTGATCTAGTGAAAGATTCAAACTAAAAATCGTGTTGAGTAGTCGTAAGGTATAGGCTGCATCCGAAGATCCTCCGCCTAAACCTGCGCCTATGGGAATGATCTTATGCAAATGGATTTTTACCGAACCTATTCCGAAATCATGCTTTAGCAACTGATATGCTTTAACACAAAGATTGTTCTCTTCATTTCCAGGAATGGATATTCCAGAACTGGTAAAAGTTGTTTCGCTAGCGGGAATGATTTCAAGAACATCGGTCCAAGGAACGGGATAAAAGCAGGTTTCTAATTCATGAAACCCATCCAGCCTTTTGTAAAGGATATTTAATCCAAGGTTAATTTTACAAGGCGGAAAAACGACCATGCTTTTTAACTATGGTTGGTTCAATTTTGAGAATCAAGTTACGTAGAAATCATACCTTTAAATTGATTACTTAGATAATCGATCCACCAATTGCTGCGAAATGCCTGCGGATGAAAACCCACCATCGTGCATCAGGTTTTGCATAGTTACAAAACGGGTGAAATCAGAAAACATCACAGTAATGTAATTCGCACAATCTTCTGCGGTTGCATTGCCCAAAGGCGACATCATTTGTGCAAAATCAAAAAACACGTCAAAACCTGGGATGCCCGATCCTGCCGTGGTCCGAGTGGGTGATTGAGAGATGGTATTCACACGAACTTTCTTCGCAGTACCGTAGCGCTGTCCATAACTGCGTGCGACTGATTCCAACATCGCCTTAGCTTGTGCCATATCTGTATAGTCTGGATAGGCGCGTTGCGCTGCGATATAACTCAAGGCAATAACAGAAGCCCATTCATTTAAGGCATCCAATTTCTCAGAGGTCTGCAACACTTTGTGAAATGATAGCGCGGAGATGTCCAATGTTTTCAAATACCATTCGTAATTCATGTCACCATACGATCTGCCTTTCCGGATATTGGGGCTCATGCCAATAGAGTGTAGAACGAAATCCAATTTTCCCCCCAATACTTCCATCGACTTGGTGAAAAGATTTGTCAGGTCGGGTTCAGAAGTAGCATCCGCAGGTATCACCTGTGCCTGACAAGCAGCGGCCAATTCGTTGATTTTACCCATGCGCATAGCAATGGGGGCGTTGGTGAGAGTAAACAAGCCTCCTTCTTCCTTAATCTTCAGGGCGGTTTTCCAAGCAATTGAATTCTCGTCCAAAGCGCCAAAGATAATTCCTCGTTTTCCCTTCAGTAAGTTATTGGCCATGTTATTTTGGTTAAAAGAAACGCAAGTATACAAAATCCAAACGCCTATTGTAAAGACCCTATCTCGCACAAACTCTCCCAGCGAAATGAAATTTGGCTACATTTAATGTAATATTTTAGTAAGATTTACCTTGAAAATAAAAGAAAATACTAATTTTGGAACACCTAAAAACCACACCTTATGTCACATGAATTTGTATTAGCCTGGGATCTTTATATGGATATTGGAGCAGTTGCCTGCTTTGCGCTCGGCATTCTAATATTTCTTTATCACGAATTTCGGGTTATCAAAATCAACGATTTTAAAGCAAAATATGATTACGTAAACCTGCACGAGGTACGATTTTTCTGGTATACCATCTTGGCTTTAATTTTTGCGCTCGCCTTTTATGCAAATGGTGTCTACACCGACAGAATTATTGCCAAAGGGGAGATTTGGTTTTTTGTGCGGCTCTTTTTGGCGGTAAGTTTTATTGTTATTTTCTATTTCATCTTCTACAGCATGGTTAGGATTTATTATCCTCGCTATGTAGAAAAGAGGCTGGTAAAGTTGCGCAGCTCCCCTCGGATTTCGCCCGCTGGAAATCCGATGCGAAAGTTGGATGAGACGGAAGAAGATATTCATTTGGATGCCGATCAAATCGTAGAAGAAGCCAACGTACACTCCGTAGATTATGATGTGTGGCTGGACGATAAGACGGGCTTCAAAAAAGTAGAAAAATACGATAGTTATTTGCATGCCGAAGAATGCAGCGAATGCGGATACTACACCCTGAAAATTCAACGGGAAGAAATTGAAAGCAAGCCGACAGAAAGCGAACCTGGCTTATTGTTAAAACACTATAAGTGCAGCTACTGCGGCCACCGCGAGGCGCGCGAGGTGAAACTTGCAAACCTCTCAAGCAATGTTGCTTAACTCATTGTAATTCTATAAAAGAGCCTCATCTACACGATGGGGTTCTTTGTTTCTACAGCAAGAAAATTGAAACATAGCCCGCGGTCACCGATTGGCGTTTTTGATAGTGGCATTGGCGGCTTGACCGTAGCGCATGCCATACACCAACGTATGCCAAATGAACAGATTATCTATTTTGGAGACACTGCTCACTTACCGTATGGCGATAAATCGGAATCGGCCATTCAATCCTATTCAGTAAAAATCGTAAATGTTCTTCTCAAAAAAGGCTGCAAGGCAATCGTGATTGCCTGTAATTCCGCTAGCTCTTCAGCCTACGAACTGCTAAAAGAATACGTAGCTAACAAGGCTCACATAATAAATGTCATCGATCCAATGGTTGAATTGGTGGCAAAGCAATTGCCCGGCAAAAAGGTCGGCCTTATTGGCACCAAAAGAACTGTGCAATCCGGGATTTATCCAAAAAAAATAAAAGAGCTAAGCCCAATGATTGAACTTCATTCGCTGGCAACCCCGCTACTGGCGCCCATGATAGAGGAGGGATTTTACAGCAGCCAAATCAGCCATGAAATTATTGCCAGTTACCTTTCCAACCCAATTTTCGCTTCCATTGATGCGCTAATATTGGCCTGCACTCACTATCCATTGATCCAAAAGGAAATAGAAGAGTTTTTTGGGAATCGGGTAACTATGCTGGACTCTTCAGTGGTTGTTTCGCACGCTTTAGAACGTTACCTTCAAACACAAGGCTTGGCTAGCGACCAGCGACAATCAGAACATCACTTTATGGTTTCTGACTTTACCGAAGCTTTTGAGGCTTCGACCCGAATTTTTTTCGGGGAAAAAGTAAAACTGGAGTGGCATCCGCTACGGAATTAAAAAATTGCAATTGATAAATGTCTAAAGCATGTTTTACTCAATTATTGCTTATTTTAAAACTTCTAATTTCGTGAACTTTACGACTTATTTCTACAATCACCTGACTACCGTGTTAAGATCAACCGCACTACTTATTTTTGTTGGCCTGTCTTTTTTAAAAATTGACTCGTTGCACAGTCAATCAAAAATCGAAAGTTTAGGTACACGTTTAAAAGATTCAAGTAATGACTCTGTCAGATTAAATTTGTTAGTCGAACTCTCGTCTGAATATCAATTCGTTGATATTTCAAAGGGGCTCAAACTTGCAGAAGAGGCGATCGGAATTGGCGAAAAAAAGGACTGGGCTTGGGGCAAGGCTATGGCGTATCGCAACAAGGCAAAACTCGAGGGCATCAAGGGAGACTATGCCTCTGCTATTAAATTTAATGACCTTGCTCTGATTTTCTATGTCCCGCTAAAAGATAGTTCTAGTATCGCCATTTGCTACAACAATTTAGGGACGAATTACTACGGGCTGGGAAAATTTGATGAAGCTTATTTTTACCACACTCAAAGCTATCGGATCGCCAATGAAAGTGGGGACAAATTACAACGTGCAATTTCCTTACACAACATCGCCTCCGTATTCAAAGAATTGGGTCAATACGATCGGGCAGTAGATTACTTGAAGCTTTCTTTAAAACTCAGCAACGAAGCAAACGATCACGAAGGCAAGCCTTATTACTACAGCGAAATGGGTGATATCTACATCCGAAAAAAACAATATGATTCTGCACTTGCAGCACTCAGCCTTTCTTTAAAATATGTAAGACAAGTAACGTTATCGACAAATGAGTTAGAACCCAAGCTACTGTACCATATTGCCAAAACCTATCTATCTAAAAACGACAAGCCCAACGCTATAAAGTATTATGATAGTGCATCAATGTCTTATACCAAGTCTGATAATAAGGTGGGAAATGCTGAAGTAGACTTAGGCAGGGGTTTGATTTTACTGAATGAAAACAAATACAACGAGGCTCAAATCTTAATTGAAAAAAGTGCTGAGGTCGCCCATCGATTAAATGCTTTGACGCTAGAAATCGAATGCTACGAAAACCTATCACAACTTTTTGAGGATAAAGGCGATCTAAAAAAATCACTGTTCTTTTTCAAACAGTTCCATCAATTGGAAGACAGTCTGTTTAGCCAAGGCATGCAGGCTAAGTTGCTTCAAAACGAAATCCGCTTCGAAACCCAATCTCAAGAAGATCAGATCAAAATACTTACTCAGCTAGATGGACAGAGAAAAGAAGAAGACAAGAAGCAAGAATTGGCGCGCAACATTCTTGCCGTAGCCGTTGCGTTGGCACTCATTTTACTGTTTTCAGTCTACCGAAGCGGCCAACGGAGAATTAAAATCAACAAACTATTGCTGGAACATCAAGCGGATATAAAGAAACGGAGCATTGAACTAGAGCAACTCAATCAGGTGAAGGATAAATTCTTTTCCATTATTTCTCATGATCTACGTTCACCCATGAACGCCTTGTCTGGAATATTGGAGTTGATGGCGAAAGATCAAATTACACCGGCCGAGTTTTCGACTCTCAACAAAGAACTTCGAATTCAATTCAATCATACCAAAACGCTCATCAACAATCTTCTTGATTGGGCACTATTACAGATGGACAAATTGAAAATCCAGACTGAAAAAATTGATCTTTCTGCATTGGTTGACGCAAACATTAAATTGGTAAGCTCATTGCATTCGAAAGAGATAAAAATTTCAAGTCATATATTGCCCAACGCGTTTGCATTTGGGGATAGCAACATGATCAACTTGGTCTTGCGTAATCTAATCACCAACGCGATCAAGTTCTCTGAAGCGGGAGATTTGATTGAGGTAAATGCAACGGAGAGTGGTGATATGTATACCTTATCGATCAAAGACAACGGTGTGGGTATCCGCCCTGAAATACAAAAAATTCTCTTTGAAAAAACCGCTGGCTACAGCACGCGCGGAACTGCCAACGAAAAAGGTACCGGTCTTGGTTTAATCCTCTGTAAAGAATTTGTAGAGCGAAATGGTGGAAAGATTTGGTTGGAAAGCGAACTGGGCAAAGGAAGCACTTTCTTTTTTACAGTCAAAAAAGCGTAGTCCAATTCAATCCTAGTTTGCCCTAATTGCCAACACGGGATCTAAGCGCGCTGCCATGGCAGCCGGCACAATACCCGCCACCAAACCAATGATCGAAGATACGCCCAATCCTAAAACAATATTCTTGACCGACAATACTACCTGTAAACTTCCAAAGGGCGCGAGCGTCAACAGCCAGACCAAAAATAAACCCGCCAATCCACCTATCATGCTAAGGAAAATTGATTCGAACAAAAACTGAAATAGTATGAAGTAGTTTTTTGCACCCAATGATTTTTGCAAACCAATAATGCTGGTTCTTTCTTTTACAGAAACAAACATAATGTTGGCAATTCCAAAGCCGCCTACTAACATAGAGAAACCACCAATTATCCAACCGGCTGTGCCCAACACATCAAACACACCGCTGATTGCTTTGCCGATTGCTTCTGGCCGATTGAGTTCAAAGTTATCTTTCATAGATGGTTTCAATCCACGCTTCACACGCATCGCACCTCTTGTCTCGTTTTCAAGTTCTACCAATCCAAAATCATTCTCAAATCCCTTCAACCCTATGGACGATCCGTTTTCGCTCCATCGACCCGTTCCGGTTTGGAACAGTTTCCGGTAGGCATCGTAAGGTATGATACAACCATAGTCATTGCTCGTGTTACCGATAAAACTCTCGCCTTCACGCTTGATCACCCCAACAATATTAAATCGCAGGTTTTTTATCTTCACATAGTTGCCGACTGGATTATCCGATTTTGGAAACAACGCTTTGGCTACTTCAAACCCTAGCACCACCACATTGCGTCCACCTTCCACTTCATCCGTTGTAAAATACCGACCCCGTTCTACATTGATCTCAAAAACTCTGTCGTAATCCAGTGAGGCACCCGCCAAGCGAATTTTATTGATCCCATTGTTCTTGCTTTTTACAGTGACCTCCCCTGTTGTGGCATAAATAGAAACAGTTTGCCCATTTTTTAAATTTGCTTTTAAAAACTTGTATTCTGTATAGGATGGATTCGGTCGCTTGATGTAATCCTTCCACCAATCGCGGCTATTCCCACCCGTGAAAGGCCATTTATTCACATAAATTACATTGCTGCCCAAGAAATTAAGGCTGTCCTTAATATTTTTCTCTAAAGAATCCACCAGAGTGAGAACGGCAATGATCGAGAATATACCGATCGTCACTCCCAACAAGGAAAGTATGGTTCGTAACAAATTGGATTTCAACGCGCTCCAAGCAAATCCAAGGCTTTCAAGAATGAGTCGAAGTGTTAACATCAGCTTAAAACAATTAAATAACCTTCCAATTAACAATAAATATATTAATTCCCCCGCACTACCAACACCGGTTCCGATTGGGATGCCACCGCTGCGGGTTCAATACGCACCATCAAACCAATTGCGGAAGATATGATGGAAAATATCCCGATAGTGCCGCCCAACAACGAACGAATCGTACGTAACAAGTTGGATTTCAAAGCCCTCCAAGCAAATCCCATGATTTCCAATATAAGTTGAGGTGTAAGCATGGCGTTCTAACGCTGATTTTTGGGTTTAGGATTTACATTCACAATTTTTATTTCAAGAACCAAACAATTCCCTATTTTTGCAGCCTTATTTTACAAAACCGAAAAAATATCGGTTTTTAAAGCCCGTAAGCTTCCACTATGAAATTATCTCAATTTAAATTCGACCTTCCCAACAGTTTAATTGCCAACCACCCAGCCGAAAACAGAGACGATGCACGGATGATGGTGTTACACCGCGACTCCGGAAAAATTGAACATAAAATTTTTAAAGACATCGTTAATTATTTTGACGATGGGGATGTGATGGTAGCCAACGACACGCTAGTGTTTCCGGCCCGCCTCTATGGCAGAAAAGAAAAGACAGGCGCCAAAATTGAAGTTTTTCTGTTGCGCGAACTGAATGCAGAAATGCATTTGTGGGATGTATTGGTAGATCCTGCACGTAAAATTCGCGTAGGTAACAAGTTGTACTTTGGCGATGGTGACCTAGTTGCTGAAGTAATAGATAATACTACTTCTCGCGGAAGAACCATTCGTTTTTTATTTGATGGCGATTCCGTTGCATTTGATAAAATTGTGGAAACGCTGGGAGAAACTCCACTTCCAAAATATATTAAACGCAAAGTTGAACCGGCTGACAAGGAGCGCTTTCAAACCATTTTTGCTAAAAATAAAGGCGCTGTCTCCGCCCCAACTGCGGGTATGCACTTCACCAAGCAGTTGGTAAAACGTCTTCAACTAAAAGGTGTGGATATGGCTTATGTAACCATGCACATTGGCTTGGGAACTTTCCGTGCAGTAGACGTGGAGGACTTGACCAAGCACAAAATGGATTCTGAGAATTTCATTGTGGGCACAGAGCCTGTTAAAATCGTCAATCAAGCATTGGATAATAAAAATAAAGTATGTGCTATTGGCACTACTACGATGCGCACCCTAGAGTCAGCAGTCTCTGCCAATAATCGCTTGAAAGAACGCGAAGGATGGACTGATAAGTTCATCTTCCCGCCTTACGAATTCAAGATTTGCAGTGCGTTGGTTACCAATTTTCATCAGCCTGAGTCCACATTGATGATGATGGCGGCTGCCTTTGGCGGATTTGATTTGGTGATGAAAGCCTACGAAACCGCCAAGAAGGAGAAATACAAGTTTCTCACCTATGGCGATGCTATGCTAATCGTTTAAGACTTATTCGTCTTTAATAAAATAAAGGAACAGCCCCACTCCCACTGGGTAAACGAGTGTGTAAATGGTTGACATTGGGATGAAGCCCATCAATATGGTGGTGGGCAGTATGAGCAGAAAGATTCCGATAGCCAAAATCCACGTTTTGTTCCGAGAATAAGAACGATACACTTGCATAAGCCGATACACCATAAAGGTGATGAGCGCAACATTAAAGGCAATCAGTAATACACGTATCATAAGCGACAAAATTACAGTTTAACAAAAATAGGCAACGCTACGAGTTTTTCTTAATTTCGTTTGCTGGCTAAAAGTGAAATCTTGAACTTTCAACTCTTTGAAACTTATTGAATACGCGCTCATTGTTGCCGGAGGCAAAGGCACACGCATCAAAAGCAGCTTGCCGAAACAGTTTATAGAACTAATTGGTAAGCCTATTCTGCTTCATACGATCGAGGCATTCATCTGCTATTCGGATAACATAAAAATTGTATTGGTATTGCCCGAAGATGATTTTCCCATTTGGGAATCTATCTGTAAAAAATTCAATTTCAGTTATCCGATTGTTTTACAAAAAGGCGGAGAAACGCGCTTTCAATCAGTAAAAAATGGATTGGGTAGAATTGAGGGCGAAGGATTGGTGGCTATCCACGATGGCGTGAGGCCGTTAATCAGTTCTGATATTATTGGGGCTTCGTTTCGATTGGCAGCTGCTCATCAGTCAGCAGTGGCGGCCGTGCGATTAAAAGAATCCATTCGCATGACAGACCAAAACAATACAAAAGCGATGGATCGGTCAAAATTTAGAATCATCCAAACACCACAAACTTTTCATTTGCAACTCATCAAAAAAGCGTACGAAATAAAAGAAGATCCAAGCCTTACCGATGATGCCAGCGTAGCAGAAAAAGCCGGCCATATTATTTCTCTATTTGAGGGCAGCTATGAGAATATCAAGATTACCACATCAGAAGATTTGGTGGTAGCGGAGGCTTTGATGAATTCTAGGAAGTAAAAAAAGTTCTGATACATGCGCGCGGCCGTGGGCAAGGGATGGAACGGCCTGTTTGAGCCCAGCCTTTAGGTGCGTTTCGGCTGCAGCGGCCGGAGAAAGGCTGGCGAGTAGTGACAGCCCGGTGCTGGCGCCTCGGTCAGCATGCCTCCAAAAAAAATGAAAACAAAAAAGCCCTGAAAATGCAGAGCTCTTAAATTCTTGCCGATGGCTATCGGGACTACCTGCCAACTTCTCGCTAGTATTCGTCTTCGTTGAAAAAGAAATCTTCTTTAGTTGGGTAATCTGGCCAAATCTCCTCGATGCTCTCGTAAGGTTGGCCATCGTCTTCCAATTCTTGCAGATTCTCAACCACTTCCAATGGAGCGCCAGAGCGGATTGAAAAATCGATCAACTCATCTTTTGTAGCCGGCCAAGGTGCGTCCTCGAGGTACGATGCCAATTCAAGTGTCCAATACATAGTGTGTTCCCCCTTTAATTTTCCGCAAAAATAGAATTAATTAGACCATAGACAAGAGTATGCCCTCGATAGTTAAAGAATTAATAAAGTAACCACCGGGGAGCTATTACTCGACACCGCCAAACAATGGACTATTGACTTAAAAAAGCCATATTTGTTGTCCCAAAAAGAATTTAACCAAACATGGCAGACGAAAAAATAATTTTCTCAATGGCGGGCGTAAGCAAGATTTACCCGCCCCAAAAACAAGTATTAAAAAATATTTACCTCTCCTTTTTTTACGGTGCCAAAATTGGAGTGCTGGGCTTGAACGGCTCGGGCAAGTCATCGCTGCTGCGGATTATTGCAGGGATTGACAAGGAATTTCAAGGCGAAGTGGTTTCTGATTTGAGTTTTACGGTGGGCTTATTGGAACAAGAGCCACAACTGGACAAAAGCAAAACCGTGCGCGAGATTGTGGAAGAAGGTGTAAAAGAAACGGTTGCACTACTAAAAGAATTTGAAGCCATCAACGAAAAATTCGCTGATCCGGAAGTGTTGGAGAACCCCGACAAGATGGACAAGTTGATCTCCAAACAAGCTGAAGTGCAAGAAAAACTAGACGCAATTGGTGCGTGGGAGTTGGATAATAAATTAGATCGCGCGATGGATGCGTTACGTTGTCCTCCCTCGGACGCAAAAATTGAAGTGCTATCGGGTGGAGAGAAAAGACGTGTGGCACTGTGCCGATTATTATTGCAAGAACCCGATGTATTGTTGCTTGATGAGCCTACCAACCACTTGGATGCGGAATCGGTCTATTGGTTGGAGCAACATTTGAAACAATATAAAGGAACCGTCATCGCAGTAACACACGATCGTTATTTTTTGGATAATGTGGCCGGATGGATTTTGGAATTGGATCGCGGTGAGGGAATTCCTTGGAAAGGAAATTACTCGAGCTGGCTCGATCAAAAACAAAAGCGATTAGCACAAGAAGAAAAAACAGAATCAAAACGGCAGAAGGCGCTGGAGCGCGAGTTGGAATGGGTGCGCATGAACCCCAAAGGTAGACAAGCAAAAGGTAAGGCGCGCCTAAGCAATTATGAAAAATTGATTAGTCAGGAAACAAAAGAACGTGAAGAAAAGCTGGAATTGTTTATTCCTCCTGGGCCGCGATTGGGAAACAAAGTGATTGAAGCCACGGGCGTATCGAAAGCATATGGTGATAAATTGTTGTACGAAAATTTAACTTTCTCACTACCCCCTGCGGGGATTGTAGGAATTATTGGTCCGAACGGTGCTGGTAAGACTACGCTTTTCAAAATGATTACGGGTGCTGAAAAACCCGATGCGGGAACTTTTGCCGTTGGTGAGACCGTGAAGTTCGCCTACGTAGATCAGGAGCACGATGATTTGAAACCGGAGGACACCGTTTTTCAGGCGATCACGGGAGGCAACGATTTGATTTTAGTAGGTGGAAAAGAAATCAACTCACGCGCCTATGTGAGCAAGTTTAATTTTAGTGGCACTGACCAATCGAAGAAGGTAAAAGAGCTATCGGGAGGAATGCGAAACCGTGCGCACTTGGCCATTGCACTGAAGCAAGGTGGAAATCTTCTATTGTTGGATGAGCCTACCAACGACTTGGATATAAATACGCTGCGCTCATTGGAAGAAGCCTTAGAGAATTTTGGCGGCTGTGCCGTAATTATTTCTCACGATAGGTGGTTTTTAGATCGCGTGTGTACGCACATACTTGCCTTTGAGGGAGACTCGCAAGTGCTTTGGTTTGAAGGTAGCTTTAGCGAATACGAAGAAAACAAACGCAAACGCTTGGGCGATGAGCAGCCGCACAGGATCAAGTATAAGAAGTTGGTGAAATAGACGATAGTTGTTGGTTGTTAGCTGTTAGTTGTTGGTCATCAAATCTACTTGCAACTACTAACCACCAGCGAACAACTAAAAATGGAGGTCTACTTCATCTTTGAAAAATAAATAGGCGCGTTTAAAGGCTATTTTCGGTATTTTCCGAACAAATGTTCAAGGCATTTTTTGATAATTGAACCCCAAACCTGTAATATTGCACCTCAAATTCTTCCTTACCTGCCTGCCGGCAGGCAGGGCTCGCTGGTAAGATCACCTTACTAATGAGTAAATTCGGCACTACATTCTTCCTTAGCTCAGCTGGTTAGAGCATCTGACTGTTAATCAGAGGGTCCTTGGTTCAAGTCCAAGAGGGAGAGCTCA
>Ga0226658_10000962_pt1 | contig 14443 bp, 15 predicted proteins | sample OliLak19BULKMAT1_FD_169091 | JGI IMG/M metagenome (GOLD analysis project Ga0226658, IMG submission 169091) | Freshwater microbial mat bacterial communities from Lake Vanda, McMurdo Dry Valleys, Antarctica - Oligotrophic Lake LV.19.BULKMAT1 (v2)... | ecosystem: Environmental > Aquatic >... | reverse complement strand
GCCATTTGCTGCACAAATATTTTTGCGATTCCGTAACCAAACATCACATAAGCGAGGTAATAACGAAGCCCAACCGAAAGCCAATACTGTAACCGCTCATACTGTTGATGCTTGCGATCGAGAGCTGTCCAGATTCCGCTGCCGACCACCGCGATGGCAAAATAAGTGATCACCATAATCCAATCGTCTAGGGTATCGCCACTGCCTGTGGGCGCATGCTCCCACTTTGGCACAGCATGCAATCGTAAAATATAGTTTTGAACAAAGAACGAAGGATGGTAAACAAATTTACCCAACCAATCGCCCACTACAGGAATAAAATTCCAAATAGAGGTCATCAACACGAAAAAGATAAAGAAAAACCGGAAAGTAATTTTTTTTATTAGGCTCCAGGGTTGAGGTTCTATCATATTGTTATTGCTTTTTGTCAATCTAGAAATCTACTTTTTAATTCTGGGGTTGGGAGCATACATTCATTTCTTTGACCAAACCATTTATAGCGATTCGTTGCTACCCACCGGTAAATAAAATCACGCAACGGACGAGGAATGAGTATAAATGCATACAATAGCGAATACGGAAAACCAAGTTCTCTGGCAAGGCGCAGCACGGCTGTTGATTTAAAATAGAACCTACCTCCTTGGCGCAGTATAACCGTAGAAAGATTCGTTGGCGGCAGAGTATTCTCTTTCACTAAAACGCAGGCATAGTTGGATTGCAGTGACGCAAACTTGAATAGTTTCTTTCGATCAAGGCGGATAATGTATTGTACAAACCCGTTGCAAAGGTTGCACACTCCATCAAATAATATAACCATACAAAAATTTAGGCGTTTAAAATTCCTGTGGCCGTATATCTCCTATAAACCGTCCAACTTCCAGCCAAAATAATCAGCACAAAAAATATCATCCCAGCTAAGTCGGAAGCGAAATGATTTTTGACACTTTCTGTATTATATGTATGCTTTGGCAACTCTTTCATCTCTTCGGCCTTCATCACCTCGTTGGCAAACATGCGCGGCTTAAAATATCCCTTCCACACATCTGCGAAAACGATTACCTGATTTCTAAAATCGGCATAGTGCGCGGTGGAAGTGCCCGCCAGGTCATTCAAACTATTTTGTAACAAAATAGCGGGGGACAGAAAGCGAAGGTTATCTACCCACGTCTGCTGTTTGGCCAAAGCTTTATCGTATTTATCAAGAATTGGTTTTACTGAATTGTTGACGAGCTCAGAGGAAGCGAAGTAGCTCAATATCCACGCATACTGGTTTTCTTTTGTTGTATCTTTTGGGGCAAGTTCTGGATGATCGCGGTAATAAGTTTTTAAGATTTCATTTGCATTTTTATCGGCCTCTGCTTCTGCCACGCGGTATTGATGGATCATGTTGATGCGCGAAGGCACAGGATACAACGTGTTCGACAGTTGCGAGATCACCGAAGGAATCAACAACACCATCACTACCCAAACCGATACCAAGGTCACCGCATTGTTGCCCGATGACTTTCCGAAAAGGTTAACCACAAAAGCGACTAAAAACCAAAACAACATGTACGACAGAACCAGCGCAAAGAGTTTTACTACGGCACTAAAATTATCCGCCACACTGACACCATAAAAAAGAAGGGCAGCCACAACGGAGATCATTACAATACTTGATAAGATCACATAGCGTAACGCCAATTTACTCAACAGCCATTGATACACCGATACAGGTTGGGAAAACGTCAGCTTCAGCACGCCAGACTCTTTATCTGCCGAAAGAATGTTGTAGCTGAATGCCAGAACCAACAAGGGCAACAAGTAGATGCAAACAAAGGCCAGGTCAAAACTTCCGAACAGAAGTTGAACCGGATTGGATAGCTCCGAAAAGCCAAGTGTATACGCTTCACCATAAATTTTTGGCTTGGCATAGTGGGTGAATAAATCACTTTGCCCGGTAGATACTAACGCCAACGGCACGGCCTCCATGGCCACTACACGGGGTGCATCCCACGCTATATTGGAGAGCGAGCGTGGATCTAACCATGTTTTTTTTGGTGGAGATTTTAGTTTGCGCGTTACCGAATCAATGTCGGCAGTAAATTCTGCATCAAGCTTAACTACTTTCTCTTGTTCTTTTGTGATTGATAGGTTTCGGTCCTCCACTTTCTCGTTCCCATTGCGCACGGCAAAAAGTGTGATACTGAAAAACAGGAGTAGTAAAATAACAATCCATTTTTCGCGCACCAGCGTAATCCATTCGTATTTTATATTGTGGTTGAGCATAGCCTTTTTTTTTAAATCACTTTTATCTTGTTCACTACTGCATAAAGAATCAAAGACGAAGCCAACAGCCAGCCGAGCAGGGTAGCAAGATTACTTCCATTCAAATTGAGAATGGCAGCATACGTAGGCGGTTCATAGTTAAAATCCTCTACAGCAGTCCAGAGCTTGTCGTTTTCCAAATAATCCCAATCACCGTACTTGGAATTGTTCATCAGGGCGCCATTCATTTTGCCTACCAATTCAATGCGGTATTTTTCTGCGGCATCGGCAAAGTCCCAATGCGAATAATAATCGGATCGGCTGATGGCCATTGATAAAAAGCGGGCCGGCAAAAAAGGAGAGAACGCTGCGGTAGCCCGATATACTTTCGATTGATTGACATAGGTATCTTTCAACAATTGATAATGTTTGAAATAGATGTCAGCCGTATGCTTCTCGCCTTCCTGCATCAGGAAGCCAGCCCAGTTAAAGGGCAACTGTTGTATACTGTCCACCCCATATTTTTTTAGTGTTTCCTGTTCTAGTTTTTTAGATTCCTCGTTCCACGGGTTGTGGCCATCCAAGCCTTTCTTTTTATCCTCGGCAATTTGTTGTTCAAACTCCACTTGCGTGGGATAAGGATATAAGCTATCCGCAATAGCAGTAGAAACTTTTGGCATGGCCAGGCATGACACAATCCAAATGCCTAGCAACGTGACAAAGGCGAGATTTGATTTTCTATATAAGGCCGAAACAACCAGCGTGATATTGGTGAACACCGCATAGTAAATGATATACACACCAAAAAGAATGGTGAGCGCACCGAGGCTAAACTGCCCGTAGTCCTTAATGTTGGATAAAAAGATGGCTGCCAGAATATAAATCGGCACCACAATCAATAACACAGGGATAAAAACACCGAGCCATTTCCCTGCCGCTAATTTCCAACTACTAACCCCTTGACTTTTCAACAAGCGAAGCGTATTATTTTCATGCTCGCGCGTAAACGAGTTGAAGCCAATTAAAATAATCAATAGGGGAATAATAAAGATCAACACGAAATCGGGACTAAGATCGCCAAAGCGCGAGAGGGCAGTCTGATCTTGTGCCGCCATGTATTGTGCTTCGTTGCGCTTGTGGGCTTCGAGGTAAATGCTCACGCCCGAAAATTTATCTACGCCATTGTCTAACAATGAAAGCGGATACTTGGGCTTAAACGCGTACGTGCCATAGTGAGCAGCCGAGTGCGGATTTTTCTCGCCTTGGCCCACCCATTCGCTACGGGCATTTTTCTTGGCTTCATTGTGTTGGGCGTTTACAGATTGGTAATAACTTTTACTGACAAACAGCGCAGCCACCAGCAAGGCAGCCACTACAAATGCAGTAATCCGAAACCGTCCATCGCGAACGATTTCTTTTAGTTCTTTGAGTGCAATTTTTAGTATCATAATAATTTTATTTTGTCTCTCCTTATCCTGTGGAGAGCGAAGGGCTGACGTTTCAATTCATGTGTTTTAAATACAACTTTTCTAAATCCGTATGGTTGATTTGGTCGGTCGTCATCAACTCTACTAATTTTCCCTCTTTCATAATTCCTATGTGCGTGCCTGTTTCTTTGGCTCGGAAGAGATCGTGTGTGGCCATGAGCGTGGCAACTCCGAGTGCGCTCAGTTTTTTTAGCAACTCCGAAAATTCATTGCTGGCTTTAGGGTCTAGGCCCGATGTAGGTTCATCTAACAAAAGCACTTCTGCTTTTTTTGCGAGCGCGATGGCAATACCCACTTTTTGGCGCATGCCTTTAGAATAAGCATTTACACGTTTTTTATGGGCATCGGTTTGCAAGCCAGCCTCCAATAAAAATCTACTTAACTCTTCTACCGAATATTTTTTGCCGGCCAATCCGCTGAAGTAATCTAGGTTTTCTATCCCGCTTAAATTGGGGTAGAGCATCAGGTTTTCTGGGATGTAAGCAAGCAGCTTCTTCGTTTCGATGCCTTCTTTCGTTACATCTTTTCCACCAATCAGCGCCTGCCCGCTGCTGGGCTCAAGAAAATTGAGAAAGAGATTGATGGTGGTGGTTTTGCCCGCACCATTCGCGCCAAGCAGGCAGAAGATATCGCCCTTGTTAACGGTTAGCGTCAAGTCGGCAAGGGCCGCCTGACCGTTGTAGTTTTTTGAAAGTTGTTTTGCTTCTAACATAGTAGGGTTTGATTGAGTAGGTTAAATCATATTTGCAACAATGTTGCAAATTAGGTCAAATCTAATCTATATTTGCAACACAGATGCAATAAAAAGCGGTATTTAGTATTATGAAAGGCAGTTTTTTAGATTTTTTTGGTTTTTCAGCTTCCCTGCTTTGCGCCATCCATTGTGCATTGGTTCCGTTAGTGCTCACATTTTCGATGCTAGAGGGGCTTCACTTTTTGGCAAACCCATCAATCGAAAAAACGGTGTTGTGCATCAGCCTGTTGATTGCTATGCTTTCACTTTTGCCTACCTATTTTCGACATCATCATAAAACTATTCCAATATTGATTTTTGGTTTTGGGTTACTGCTCATCGCAATAGGCCGGATGGAACTATCCATGTGGATGGAGGTTCTGCTGACATCATCGGGCGCCTGTTGCGTGGCGGTCGCTCACGTAGTGAATTGGAAATTGTATAAAAAGTATCTAGCGACAATCGGTTAAAAAATGAGGTTACTCGCTTTGTGTTTCTTGTTGTTACTGCCATCGTCTGATGGATGGACAGTTTTTGCCAGAGTAAAATTTAAATCAACCTTTTTTAAAGAGATCAACGAGTACTTTCTTGTGCCCACGTTTAGCGCAGAATTAAATACCCTGGTGGGAAAGGATTTCACTTTAAAAGGCCATTATATTCCATTCGACTTGCCGGCCAACACCATTATCTTATCCAAAAATCCCTTTGCATCTTGTTTCTTTTGCGGAGGAGCCGGGCCAGAATCTGTTGCTGAAATTAATTTCAAAAACAAGAGACCAAAACTGAAGGTAGATCAAGTGATCGAAGTGAAAGGTATCCTTCGATTGAACGGCACAGATATCAATCACATGAATTTCATTTTAGATGACGCTGAGTTATTGATAAAATGAAGCTGATACTATTTTCGTTGATAGCAGGTGGATTGTTGGCCTGTACTAAAAAAAATACAGCTCTTGAAAAAGCCAGCTTTTTACACAATGAAATGTTTTTGATGCTGGAGGAAGTTGAAAAAGAACTGAGTTTGCTTTCTCCAACCAAGCCTCTTCAAGATTCGATGGTACAGATTAAAAAGGAAATTGAAGAATGGAAAGCATCAGTAATAGAAGTGCCCGGCAATACAGAAGTTGATCATGATCACCACGCTCATTCTCACGAGAAACTAAACCTGACAGATGATGAACTCTTGGCTGTTCAGCTAGAACTTAAAAACGAATTACAAAAAATTCAACAGAGAATAAAAAAGCTATTGCAACATGAAAAATCCCTTTAAAAGTAAAAAACTGCCCGTTACCGTTCTGAGTGGGTTTTTAGGAGCCGGAAAAACCAGCTTACTCAACCACGTTCTCCACAACCGCGAAGGGCTAAAAGTGGCCGTTATTGTCAATGACATGAGCGAGGTGAACATTGATGCGCAGTTGGTAAAAAATGAAATCAAACTTTCGCGCACAGAAGAAAAACTAATTGAGATGAGCAACGGCTGCATTTGCTGCACCCTGCGCGAAGACCTGATGCTGGAAGTAGAAAAACTGGCCAAGCAAAAAAAGTTTGATTACTTGCTGATTGAGAGCACCGGTATTTCAGAGCCCATTCCGGTGGCTCAAACATTTTCATTTGCCTCTGGTGATGAGCTGCTTGATCTGACAAAATTCTCTCAACTAGATACCATGGTGACGGTGGTAGATGCTCTTAACTTCTTTCAGGATTTTGGATCGGCCGACCGATTGGTTGACAGAAAACTGACACAGGGAAAAGAAGATGATCGCACCATCGTAAACTTACTGACCGACCAGGTGGAGTTCGCCAACGTAATTGTGCTGAACAAAACAGACATGCTGGCACCCGATAAGCTGATGCTATTGGAGGGCATTCTCAGAAAGCTGAACCCCGATGCGAAGTTGATTAAAACCAACCATGGTAAAATCGATCCCAAAGAAATTTTAAATACAGGACTATTTGATTTTGATCGAGCGCAGCAATCGGCCGGCTGGCTAAAGGAACTGAACAACGAGCATACGCCCGAAACGGAGGAATACGGTGTTAGCTCCTTTGTCTTTCGCGATCGGAGACCGTTTCACCCCAAGCGGTTTTGGGATTTTGTACAGCACCAATGGCCACAGAATGTCATTCGCAGTAAGGGAATTTTCTGGCTGGCATCGCGCTCCAGCGAAGCGATTTTGTGGAGCCAAGCCGGAGGCTCGTCTAAAGCCGAAATGTATGGCAAATGGTGGGCGGCAGTGTCGATCGCTCAGCGGGCAATCAGCCCCAGTTACTTAGACAACCAAGAAGAATTGATGAAAAAATGGGATAAGGAGTTTGGGGATAGGATGAACGAATTAGTGATTATTGGAACAGGACTGGATGAAGCTCAAATCACGGGCGAACTCCAGAAGTGCCTATTAAATGCAGATGAAATGAAAAAATGGAGAGCGAAAGAGAGATTTGAAGATACGTGGCCTCTTTAATCAACAATATCTGAATACTTGAACTTCTGGATAATGTAGTAGAGGAAATTAAAAGAGAGGGCATCTTCTTGCTTTTCAGCCGTTGCCTTCTCTGATTTTGGCTTAGCCGATTTACCCGGTGAAGCGGATTCCTTATTAATAGGCTGATTAACTAGCCTCTGCTGTTCAGATTCGTAGATCAAAGTTTTGTCGTCATACAAATTAAGCTCGGGGTGATTGCTCAGTTCCTTTACCTCTTTTTCCTGAGTCTCATTTTGGATTTCTTCTTGCGCCTGCGCAGAATAGGCGATCAAACCAACAAAGGCTAGAGTAACGGCCACTATATGAGCTAATTTATGTTGCATCCAGTCTGGAACTATGTAACGAACCTTATTACTTTATAGTTTATATGTGCAACCTATAAATTTTTTTGAATGATTACATGGGAAGACTTCACAAAAATTGACATTCGGGCTGGAACAATCGTTAAAGCGGAACTATTTGAGGGTGCAAAAAAGCCTGCATTCAGGCTTTGGGTTGATTTGGGGCCTGGATTGGGCATTAAAAAGTCCAGCGCCCAAATAACTAATTTATACCATCCCGATGAGCTAATTGGAAAACAAGTAGTTTGTGTTGTCAATTTTCGAGCAAAACAGATAGGCACTTTCTTATCTGAGGTGTTGGTCACCGGCTTTCCCCACGAGCACGGGGGTGTGGTGCTTACATCGGTTGACAAAAGTGTGCCAAATGGGGCGAGGCTTTATTAGCTCGTCCATCTTTAGATCATCAAATAGCTAAATTGCCATCATGCTTTTCTCGCAACTAGAAAAAATTTGTAACGGACAAATTCTACAGCTTTCGCTGGATAGAAAGGTAACTTCATTAGTTACCGACAGTCGCAAGCCGATTATTTCAGAAGAGTCTCTCTTCTTTGCACTGGCCGGGGCGCGGCACGATGGGCATCAATACATAGCTGAATTGTATGCCACAGGCATTCGCCAGTTTGTCGTTGAAAAAGAGATTGACCTGCACCCTTTTCCACTTGCAAATTTTCTTCAGGTTTTTTCTTCACTAGATGCACTTCAAGTTATGGCCGCCTTTCATCGAAAGAAATTTTCTATTTCAGTCGTTGGCGTTACTGGAAGCAATGGAAAAACGATTATTAAAGAATGGCTTTATCAACTTTTATCCCCTGATAAAAGTGTGGTGAAAAATCCTGGCAGTTACAATTCACAAGTCGGTGTGCCGCTTTCGGTCTGGGGCATTGAGGCACACCATCAACTTGGCATTTTTGAGGCAGGCATCTCACAGCCAAACGAAATGGAAAAGTTGGAGCACATCATCCAGCCCACCATTGGAATTTTTGCCAACATTGGCAGTGCCCATGATGAGGGTTTTGAAAATCGCAGACAAAAAATTCATGAAAAAATTCTGCTATTCACACATGTAGAGGTGTTGATCTATTGTGCCGATCATTCAGAGATTGACGAAGAAGTTGAGACAGCTAAGTTGCCGAAATTTTCATGGGGAATATCTTCGAAGGCCAACGTTCACATCGCGCCAAGCAAAGAAGGCTACCAACTGCATTACAAAGAGCAGTCTTTTAATCTTCGTCTTCCATTTACTGACAAAGCTTCTGTCGAAAACTGTTTTCACTGCGTGGCGCTGATGCTTCATTTGAATTACGACTGGGCAACCATTCAAAATCGCGTGCATCAACTCAAGTCAATCCATATGCGCCTAGAGTTGAAGCAGGGCATCAATCATTGTCAACTGATAGACGATACCTACAACAATGATTTAGCGGGACTAAAAATAAGTTTAGATTTTTTAAACAATTTTCAAAAAAAGAAAAAGACAATCATCCTTTCTGACATTTTGCAATCCGGGTTAGGCGAAACAGAGCTATGTAAAAATATTAATGAGCTGATTGCGCAAAGCGGAATAAGTAAGTTTATTGGTATTGGAACGGTTTTATCTTCTCAACAAAATATATTCAAATTGACAACGGCTTGTGAGTTTTATCCCAGCACCGCTGAGTTCTTACTTCAACTCAAAACAGATCAGTTTGAAAATGAGTTGATCTTGATAAAAGGTGCTCGTACTTTCCAGTTCGAAAAGATAGTGCAATGTCTGCAACGCAAAATTCACGGAACAGTGATGGAGATTGACTTGAACAAAATAGTGCACAACCTAAATTTTTTCAAGTCGCGGTTAAAGCCTAGAGTGAAGGTGATGGCTATGGTAAAGGCATTCGCTTATGGAAGCGGTAGCGAGGAAGTGGCAAACCTGCTGCAATATCATAAAGTAGATTACCTGGGCGTTGCTTACGCAGACGAAGGGGTGGAGCTTCGCAAGAATAATATTTCATTGCCCATAATGGTGATGAACCCTGCGGAAGAGAATTTTCATTCCATCCTTTCCGAATGCCTTGAGCCAGTAATGTATAATTTGAAAATGCTTAAGGCTTTTTTGGATTTTTTGGAAGCAAGAAAAGCGGTCATTCACATCGAGGTGGATACGGGCATGCACCGATTGGGTTTTGATCAAGGAGATTTGCCAGAAATCATTTCGTTACTAAAGAGTAATTCTACTATTACAATTGCTTCTGTGTTTTCACATTTGGCAGGAGCAGATGAAGCGGGGCATGATGATTTCTCCAAGGCACAATTGGATCAATTCAATCTTTTTTACAAAACGCTTACAACTTCGTTGGATGTAAAGCCGTTGCGGCATGTTCTCAATTCTCCGGGTATTCTGCGCTTCCCTGATTTTCAGTTGGACATGGTGAGGTTGGGTATTGGTTTATATGGAGTCAACCCTACTGAGGAAACGTTTGGTCAATTGCAGCCCGTGGCTTCTTTGAAAACGATCATTTCGCAAATAAAAAACATTAAAAAAGGAGAGACTATTGGCTATGGTAGAAAAGGAAAAGCATTGGGTAACATGACACTCGCCACCCTTGCCATTGGCTATGCCGATGGATTCAGCCGAAGTTTTAGCCAAGGAAAAGGGAGCGTTTTGATAAATGGAAAAAAAGCACCCGTGGTCGGCAATGTGTGCATGGATATGACCATGGTTGACGTTACCAACATCGATGCAAAAGAAGGCGATGAGGCAATCATTTTTGGAAGTGGTTTACCGATTAGTGAAGTGGCAACCAGTATCAACACCATTCCCTACGAAATCTTAACGAATACAAGCGAGCGAGTGAAGCGGGTTTTTTTTACGGAGAGTATTTAGCCGCTAGTTCACTTCGAGCCGGCCATCTGAACAGAGTAGAAAAGAGACTGGCCTTCTCTTCCCATTTTGCCATCTGTTCCCCTCTTTCCTTTCAGTCCATGTTTTGATAAATGCTCAGAGGCCCCACGGCCACGCAAGCCAGGTTTACCGCCTTCGCCACCTAGCCCTTGATAGCCGCCTCCATTGTGAAGTACGGCATTGGCGTAGAAGTCTTCCAACGAAATTCCGCCTTGATAATTTATGGTGAATGTGCCGCCACCTCCACCACCTCCACCAATTCCCCCAATTCCCCCATCGCCTCCATGGCTTTTGCAATGCGTTGATGACTTACTGCCCGCGCTTCCGTTTCCCCCGTTTCCCCCGTCACCGCCATTTCCTCCAGCAAGGTAAATGTGAAACGAATCAGAAATTTTTAATTCGGTTGCTTCAATAATCAAATTCTTACCCGATCCACCGTCTGAGCCCTTTGTTGCATTTCCCCCAGTTAAACCATCTTGACAAGCGCCCATTGCATCGATTGCTTGCTTTCCATTTGTTCCATGTGCGCCCACTGCGCCTTTACCTAATATGTTAGCCCCGAATTCAACGATAATTCGGGTGGCTTTTATGTAACTGCTGCTGCCTACTTTATTCAACATAAGTGTCGATGAATCCCTCAAAATCAGGTCAACCACAATTAAGGTATCTTCTTGCATTTGATAAACTTTGTTCTTGCCTATCTCAAGCGAATTTAATCTGGTTTGGGCGATCAACTCATTTGAGCAAAAATAAAAAGAAAGGGCAGTCAAAACGACTATTGAAACGGCAGACTGAATTTTAGGGGAGTTTGTCATGGTGTTTTTGTTTTGCGTCACAAAAGTACCAGCGGCATTCTGCTTGAGAGTTTTAAGTTCTTGCCTAAACTTTTGTATGTAAGTCTTTTGACCAATTCTGATACGTACGGATTGTTCCCATCAATTAAAAAAGAGCATAACCGGTAAAAAATCCTCTTTCCGTTGCGTTTTGAAATGGGAAAAGTGTCAAAGCCCGTTAGGCCATTGAGAGATAACGATTAGAGTACATTTCAGTAATGTATGAAATCTAGGTTTTGCTGAACATTAGTTTGCCGTTTCGAAATCAGATAGCAAACCTTACGAAGAGGTGTAAAATTTTACCGCTCAACCCGATAAAATCAACTTTCAAATTTCTCGCTCAATATAATTATGTTGGAAGGCCTATATTCGAAATCAATTAATCTCAAATGTTAAAATTCTATGAAAAGAATCTACTGCCTGCTCTCAATCTATTTGCCTTTTTTGTTTTTCATTTCAGCAAGTGCCCAAGAACGACTACTCCCTGCCGAATCGGCTGTGAACTCGACTGGCAATGTTACCATCAAAGGCAAACCAGTTCCATATAAGGTCACGGCTGGCACCCAACCAGTGTGGAATGCCGAGGGCAAACCAAGTGCTTCGTTGTTTTACATCTATTACGAACGCACTGATGTTACTGACAAATCAAGAAGACCGCTGGTCATTTCTTTCAACGGAGGCCCCGGTTCTGCTTCGGTATGGATGCATGTTGCTTACACCGGTCCCAAGCAATTAAATATTGACACTGAAGGCTTTCCTGTCCAGCCTTATGGTGTTCGCGACAATCCGCATTCTATATTGGATGTTGCCGATATTGTATACATCGATCCTGTAAATACGGGCTTCTCTCGCATCCTCGATCCAAAAGCTGAAAAGTCAACATTCTTTGGCGTCAATGCCGATATCAAATACCTAGGCGATTGGGTTGATAATTTTGTTTCCCGCCAAGGCCGCTGGACTTCTCCAAAATATTTAATTGGTGAGAGCTACGGCACCACACGCGTGTCGGGTTTAGCACTTGAACTTCAAAATTCACACTGGATGTATTTGAATGGCGTGATCTTAGTTTCCCCCACAGACCTTGGCCTCAAGCGCGATGGAGCAGTGAACGATGCATTGTCTCTACCGTACTATACTGCGGCCGCGTGGTATCAGAAAGCGTTGCCAGCCGATCTTCAACAAAAAGATTTGAATGAGGTATTAGCGGAGTCGGAGACATTTACGATTGACGAATTTATTCCTGCTCTTGCGCGGGGAGGATTTTTAGAAGAGCAAAAGAAAAAACAAATGGCAGTAAAAATTTCTCGCTACTCCGGTTTGTCGGAGCGCACCGTACTTCATCATAACTTGGCTGTGCCCACTCAATATTTTTGGAAAGACTTACTCCGTGAGAAAGGTTTTACTGTCGGCCGATTGGATTCTCGGTATCTGGGGATAGATAAGCAACAAGCTGGTAGTAGTCCTGATTACAATTCTGAACTTACTTCATGGCTTCATTCGTTCACACCCGCCATCAACTATTATTTGCGCGATGTATTAAAATACAAAACCGATTTACAATACAACATGTTTGGTTCTGTGCGCCCTTGGGATAACACAAACGATAACACAGGGGAAAATTTGCGCATGGCCATGGCCGAAAATCCGTACCTGCACGTAATGATTCAATCCGGTTATTATGATGGGGCAACCACCTACTTCGATGCTAAGTATTCGATGTGGCAACTAGACCCCAGCGGAAAAATGAAAGACCGCCTCCGCTTTGAAGGCTACCGCAGCGGCCACATGATGTATTTGCGCGCTGAAGATTTAGCTTCATCAAACGAGCATATCAGGGATTTTATTAAGAAGAGTACGCCAACAGGTTCTGCGAAGTATTAATAATTTTTGTTCTGGTGGTTAGTTATTTAATAGAGTGCAAAAAAAGGAGCATCAATACCGCGGCAAAGACACTGATCATAAAAGCTAACTTCAATGGATGCTTGGCAACTCTTTTAGTGGATGTTTTTTCTGTTTTCATATTTCTAATTGGTTTTTATACTTCAAAAGTAGATTAGCCCTGATTTGCGGGGATTCGATTAATGAGAGTTTACTCGCGCATGTAAGAAAACTCTTCTAAAAGAGATAAAGTAATTGTTGAACTACTGTTAATCAAATAAATTGGTTTAACAAAGAGGGTGTAGCGAATGCATTCGCTTAACAAAGTAAAAAAGTAATTCTTTTAAGACATTAGAATATCCTCTCTGCTAAATGCCAGTTCGCAAAATAAGTTTAGTAAATTCAAAATGGGCAGCAGGATGTATTTGTGTAGATTAAAATATTCTCGCTTTTGCGGAAGCGCAAGGGTCTGAACTAAGGCATCCGATTGGCATGGCGGCTCGCTAAAAGCCACTTGCCGTTTGTTTGAATATAAACTTCAGTATACCCTAGTTCAATGATAATTGGATTACCATTCATGATCACCTCAAACTTGCCTGTGCCAGTTACAACCGCTGTTTGTTGATAGATGCGCGCTATCGCGGAATGAACATCAATAGCAGTGTAGTTTAGTTTACCAGAAGCTATATCTTCTATCACTTCTTTTTTCGTCTCGATCCAGCCATTAGAGTGAATGTATTGCAACCGATCGTCCAATACATTTTTCAGCGAATCCAAATTCTTATGAATAATCCAATCGAACTTTTTTTTCGAAAGAGTTAGAATTTGCTGTTCGGCTTTACTTTGGGAAAACAAAGAAAGTGGGAGTAGTAAAAGGCATACTGATAGTTTAATCATGAACGTATCATAAAAGATTTATCTTTCTAACTACTGCATTGCCAATTCTTCCGTCTTTTTCTGTTGACAGGCCGATAACCCATTTCCACCAATCACTTTTCCATCTACTATAATCGCTAGACCTCCACCGAAGCCCGTAATCTTTTCCTCTCCCCCGCAAGCTGGAGGCCTATTATTCCCTTAAATAAATTCTCCCATTTCACGCGTTGATTTGCGATCGCAGGCCGAAGTATATGTCTTATTTTGTGCAATGAGCGAAGCAGCAGGTGAAGCCGCATCCATTCTAAGAAATGAAATTAGTTCTCCTTCGAATCCACAAACGGCTACAGCCACTGACTTATTTATTTTTTCTGCTTCAGCTGTTATGGCTTTGATTAGTAGCTTTGTTTCCTTGACGCTGACTTTATTAAGGTCATCTCTAAAAGTTTTAAATCTTGTTTCTTAAAAAATCGGCTGTATATCCTTTTCCCTTCTTCGCCATTTCTTCAGGCGTGCCTTCAAACAAAAGATACCCGCCATTTTTTTCTCCACCCTCGGGGCCAAGGTCAATGATCCAATCGGCACACTTGATTACTTCTAAGTTGTGTTCGATCACGATTACGGTGTGACCTTCATCTACCAAAGCGTTGATGGCCTTCAATAATTTCGAAATATCATGGAAGTGCA